>Ga0247609_10000982_pt1 | contig 36037 bp, 22 predicted proteins | sample 172DNAGHGlowgp2_FD_193487 | JGI IMG/M metagenome (GOLD analysis project Ga0247609, IMG submission 193487) | Sheep rumen microbial communities from Palmerston North, Manawatu-Wanganui, New Zealand - 1728 DNA GHGlow gp2 | ecosystem: Host-associated > Mammals > Digestive system > Stomach > Rumen ... | reverse complement strand
TGTGGTGGTCCATGTCCGTCAACCGGCTAGAAGAACCGGACAGCGTCTCCATGAGGGGTGCCTACAAAGAAAGCAGGCTTTTTAGAATCGGGCAGTGGAAGGACTTTTCGGGAACGAGGCTCCCGACCTTGATCAAGCTTACGAACGAAAAATACCGGGGCGACCTCTGGGTGCGTTCCGCCTACACCGCCGAGGCCCTGAAAGAAGACCCCATAAAGTCCCGCTACAAGAACGGGTTCAACGGCCTATTCCGAAAGGTCCCGGGAGAGGGGAAACGGAAAATACCCCTCATACTCAAGCTGAACCAGGAACTCCTGCGCAATTGAGCCGTCGTAGAACCTGGACTTGTGCCGTTTCCAACCGCCGAACTGCAGCGTGACGCTGTTCAGCCCATTGTTCCAGGACAGTTGCGGACCAGCCTTGATTATCCCGTAACCCAGGGATTCCTTTTCTACGGAGCCGCCCTTGCGCAAGTAACCTGTGCGTAGGTAGTTCGTCTCGAAAACGCCCGCAAAGTATTCGTTGAAGGCAAGGCGACCGTAGAACTGCAATTCCATCAAGAAATCCCTGTTGAATATGGGCATGTTTCGCTTGTAGTCGTAGCTCTTGGCCTCAAAGTCCGTAGTGATGTCCGACAGCACGTAATGGATGCCAACGCCCAGCAGGGAACCTGCCTTGAAAAAGTATTCCACCGAAGCGCCAAAGTCGAACAGCTGGGAGTAGTCCCAGGCCGCAGAATCGTTTTGCCGCACATTGTCGGAGATGTAGTCGGCATTCCAGGTTTCCGCAATTTTGCCGGAACCTTCCACATCGGAGGTCACCATTTCCAGGTTGGAATTGAAGTAGAGGTAACTCTCGTACATGAACGTCACCTCCAGCTGGGGGTTCGTCCTGAGCGGCCTAAGGCCGAGACCTGCAGTATAACCGCCATAAAAAGGAGATACTTCCAAGGAGGCCGCCATTTTCAGGTAGGTGGGCGTAACGCCCAAGGCATCGCCGTAATTCAGGCTATCCAGGGGTTCAAGCCAGGTGTAACGCAAAGAACCCTCGGCCTGGGGAAGCCACTGCCCCCACACGAAGGGGGTGTTGCCCATGAGCCGCCACGACAGGTTGGGGCCATACCTGAAGCCGTTCTGGGCACTCTGGTTGAAGTCGCTGGCCAAGGCCGGTGCGGCAAACACCACAAGCACCACGAGAAAACGGGCCAATGTCATGCGAATCGCAATCATTTCAGCAAAAAAATAAAAATAATTGCCACTTTTGCTCCACAAATTCTTATTATTAGGGTCAAATAAATCTTTATAGGAGAATCTATGAAACTCGCACATATTTGCCTCCTGGGGCTCTCCGCCATGCTGTTCTGGAGCTGCGCCAGCCGCTATTCCTCTCCGGTCCTTATCGAACGTGGCGAAGGCCGCAAGGAATACGAACGTGAATATTTCGCCATCAAGGAAAGCATGGGCATCGACAAGCGCCTGAAAGACGTGTTCAAGCAGGGCTATATCGAAGAAGGCATGACCAACGACATGGTGAACCTCCTGTGGGGACCTCCTGACCACGAAAAGACCGACGATTCCACCAGCGTGTGGGAATACTACACCCGCGAAGGGAACCTGATTACCCGCCTTTTCTGGAAGCACCCCGACGAAGCCCGCCTCAAGGGCTACGAAGAGGAATGGATCCTGGTGAAGATCGAGGGCGACCGCTACGGCGGTTCTCCGGCCCCCACTTCCAGCAAGTCCAGCAACTACTAATTTGAGCAATCGTCCCGGCCACCGAGCCGGGGCTTTTTTGCACCCACCGGCTACATTTGTCATGCCCGCCTTGTGCGGGCATCGCCTTTTTTATAGCCAAAAGCCACGCCGGACTACCCCTTGCGGTCATTTTTTTCTAAATTTACGCCCGTTAAATTTAAACCCTCCAAGGAGTATCTATGCGTCAGTATATCATCGCTGGTAACTGGAAAATGAACAAGACCGTGAGCGAATCTGTTGAACTCGCCAAGGCCATCGTGGAAGCCGTCAAGGACGTGAAGAAGACCGAAGTGGTCATCGGACCCACCTACCTCGCCGCCGCCAAGGTCGCCGACGTGATCAAGGGCACCAACGTGAAGCTCGCCATCCAGGACATCCACTGGAAAGACCAGGGCGCATACACGGGTAAGGTCTCCGTTGACATGGTCAAGGAAATCGGCGCCGAATACATCATCATCGGCCACTCCGAACAGCGCCAGTACTTCCACGAAACTGACGAAACCGTGAACCTGAAGGTCAAGAAGACCCTCGCCGCCGGCATCAAGCCCATCATCTGCATCGGCGAAACCCTCGACGAACGCAACGGCGGCAAGCTGGAATCCGTTCTCAGCACCCAGGTCAAGGGCGCCTTCAAGGACGTTTCTGCCGAAGACGCTGCCAAGTGCGTGCTGGCCTACGAACCCGTTTGGGCAATCGGTACCGGCGTGGTCGCTACCGACGAACAGGCCCAGGACACCCAGGCATTCGTCCGCTCCGTGGTCAAGGAAATCTACGGCGAAGCCGTTGCCGAAGGCATGCGCATCCAGTACGGTGGTTCCATGAAGCCGGGTAACGCTGCCGGCCTCTTGGCCCAGAAGGACATCGACGGTGGCCTCATCGGCGGTGCAGCCCTCAAGGCCGACACCTTCAAGGGTATCATCGACGCTGCCGAAGCCCGCTAAGACGCTGCGGCAAAGCCACAAACATTTAACCTAAGGTAAAAGACTATGACAACACTCTTTTGGATTGGTATCGTCCTCCACGTGTTCCTCTGCCTGTTCCTCATGCTGCTCGTGCTCGTGCAGAACGACAAGATGGGAGGCCTTGCAGGTCTCGGCGGAATGACTTCTCAGTCTGCATTCTCCACTGCAGGTGCTGCCACCTTCATCCAGAAGCTCACCCGCGGCGTGGCCGTGCTGTTCTTTATCGTGGTGTTCGCCCTCGGCCTGATTACTGCCAAGCAGGACCAGGCTGTGGAAGAATCTTCGATGCAGAAGGCGACCCGCGAAAACGCCGCCCAGCAGGCTCCCACCATTCCGGCCCTGCCCGGTGACTTTGCGGCTCCTGCCGCCGAGGCTCCTGCTGCTCCTGCTGCCGACGCCGCTTCTGCCGCCCCGGCTGAAGCGCCTGCCGCTGCACCCGCCGCAGAGTAAGTGTTTGCGGGAGCAATCCCGACAGTCCAACCGCTTATGGAAGTCCGCCCTGCTCTTGCGGGGTGGATTTTTAATTTTATTTCAATAGTTCTTCTTTTTCTAATTCCGAACTCCGGATTCCGAATTCTGAATTATCTATCGAGGTTTTGATATGCAGAATACATTGGTCGCTCCCGTTGGCATTTTAGGTTTTGGCGTCGAAGGCCAGAGCACCTTCAACTACCTGGTCCGCACAGGCATCAAGGACATCGTGGTCATGGACAAGAACCCGGTAACATTGCCGGATGTGCCCGCCGGAGTGAACGTCAAGACCTTCAGCGGAGAGGGCTACCTGGACGGGCTCAAGGACTGCGTGACCGTGGTGCGCTCCGCAGGGGTTTACCCCATGAGCCAGGAGTTGTTCAAGTTCCAGATGAACGGCGGCCTCATGACCAGCCAGATTCAGCTATTTTTAGAACAAACTAAGTCCAAGAAGACAGTAGGCGTCACCGGGACCCTCGGCAAAGGCTCTACCGTAAGCATGATCAGCCACATCCTGACCAAGTGCGGCGTGAACAACGAAATTGGCGGAAACTTCGGCGTGCCCGCCCTTGACCTTCTGGAAACAGAAACCGCCGACCGGGTGAGCATTCTGGAGCTTTCCAGTTTCCAGCTCATGACCCTGTCCGTTTCGCCGGACGTGGCCGTAGTGCTCCGGGTCTCAACCGAACACCTGGACTGGCACAAGACCGTAGAGGAATACCGCGACGCCAAGGCGAACCTGGTCCGCTGGCAAAAGCGGGACGGGGCCTGCGTGTACCTGAAGGACGCAGCCCCCACCGCCAAAATCGCTTCTGAAAGCCCGGCCAGAACAAAGTACGCCGTCGCCCTGGCCGACGGCCCGAGTGCAGGCCAAGGCGACGCCGTCATCGAAGGCGCCACCCTGACTATCGACGGCGAAAAACTGTTCCTCTCCGACTGCAAGGTGCGGGGAATCTACCAGCTAGAGAACATGGCGGCGGCGACGCTTGCCTGTAAGGCCCTGGGAATCCGGGTGGCGGACGCCCTCGAGGCCCTCAAGACCTACGAGACCCTCCCCTTCCGCATGGAATTCAAGGGCGAAAAAGGTGGCATCGAGTTCTTCAACGACAGCTACGCCACCCGCCCCGACGCAACCATCGCCGCCACCGCCAGCATGGACCGCCCCTTCGCGCTGATCCTCGGCGGCTCCGAAAAGAATGCCGACTTTACCGAACTATCGAACATTCTCGTGAAAGAGCGCCCGAACCTGAAGCGCATCGCCCTCATCGGAGCCACCGCCGAACGCATGCTGGAATCCCTGTCGCAGGCAGGGCTTGAAACAGCCTGCGAAAACGGAAGCGGCATTCAGGCCGCCATCTTCCCCACCCTGGATGAGGCCTTCAAGGACAGCCTATCCATCGGCAAGGGCGGCATCGTCATCATGAGCCCCGCCTGCGCAAGCTTTGGGCTGTTCAAGAACTACAAGGAGCGGGGAAAGGCCTTCGACAAGCTGGTAGAGGCCGTTTAATTGGTTATATTTAATCGAAGGAACCGACAATCCTTCAAAAAAGGGGTTTTGTATGCTCTTAAAAAAATCTCCAATATTTTGCCCAGGTACAGCTGCTGCCCTATTGGCCGCAGCCGCACTCATCGCCTGTGGCGAAAACACCGACAAGGCAAGTAGCGTCGAAGAATCCAAATCCGGTACCAACATCGAGCTCCCCAAAAATGTCAAAAGCTACGAAACCGAAGATGACATGCCCAGTTGCACATCCAAGAACAAATCGGCATTGGCATTTGTCGAAGCCGATTCGGTAATACAAATCTGCAAAGACAACAAATGGCAAACTTTGGGAACCCCCTTTGAAACAGAAGACGATGTTCCAAACTGCACCTCAAAACGCGAAGGGGAATCGGTCTACCTTCTGGACGAAGGCTCCGTTCTCACCTGCAAAAAAGGTGGATGGGAAACGGAAACCGATAATGACGATGATACCGGGGATGACGATGAAAACGGAGATGACGACGAAGTAAGCTGTTCCGACTCCAAATCCGACAACAAGTCGAAATCCAGCAGCAGCGCCGAAGATGATGATCCAGAAACCTCCGAAAAATCCTCAAGTTCCTCTAAAGCAAACAGTTCTCCGGCATCAGGCTTATCGCTAATAACCCTGATATATGACTCCGACCAACTAGTAAACCCGCTGTTCACGTCTTATGGTGACAACACGACATACGGAGCCTGCACCGGCGTGAAAAAAGGAATTGTCAAAACCGAACTCGGCAGTGACGGCAAGCCCCAGTTCAACACAGGCAACATCAACGCTTCTTCCTGCGTAGGAACCGCCAATCAATTCAACACCCTTTTCAACTATACCGAAGACGTAAATGAAGTAAGCCGCTATGACCTGCCAGTAGAGCGGAACGAAACAACGGGCATGTATTTCTTTGACTCCGACTCCATCCTTATCGACGAGCTAGCAGGAGGATTCTTCCCAGTAGACAACAAAGCCCAGCGCGATATTACAACAGCATTATCGGATCAGACAACCTGCACAAAGTGCAGGACCAAACGTACATCGGAAAAATCTCCTAAGTGGGGTCGCGACATAACTGAATATGTCCGCGATGAAAACGGCGACTACGTATATGATGAAGACGGTTACCTTGTGTATACCACAACACCAGGACCAAGCATCGATTACAAATACTGCAGCGGTCCAGGCTGGAGCGAAGGAATCGACTGTGAAAGTGGCTGTTCCGGCGGTTACGGTTGCTTCAATAACGGTAACTATCCTGACGTCTGGGACTGGGGTGCTACCCGGTGGGAAGAACTTCGCAACCATCACTTCTGTATGGAATTAAACGGCCAGTTCACGTACAAGGCAAACCAGGAAGCCAAATTCTATGTAGGGGGCGACTTGTGGGTGTTCGTAAACGGCAAACTGGCGGTAGACCTGGGCGGCAACCACCTGCCCGCTCCCGGTTATATCGATATGGCAACCCTGAACAGCTACTACGACGGCTACATGCAGACCGACAAAACCTACCCGATAGACGTATTCTTCTGCGCAAGGCGCACCACCGTCAGCACCTTCGCCATGTATACGAACTTCAGGATTACGCAAAATTAGGGATTTTAACGCAGAAATTTCCAAAAAAAGGGAACATCCCCCTTTACAAGCGGGTCACTTTAATCTAAATTTGACCCGTTCCATTAAGGACCACGCGGTCGTGGTGGAATTGGTAGACACGCTAGCTTGAGGTGCTAGTGGGAGCAATCTCATGACAGTTCAAGTCTGTCCGACCGCAGAAGAGACCCGGCTTAACCGCCGGGTTTTCTTTTTTCTATTTTTTGAACGAACATCAACCATCTTTTACTACTCATTTGGACTGGATCCTTCGTCGCTGCACTCCTCAGGATGACGCTTCTTGTCCCCAGCGGCCCTAATACCTAACACCTAATACCTATTACCTATCCCTTAATCCTAGATCCTAGCCCCTAGATTCTAAATCCTATCCCCTATTCCATGAACCGTTTTGAACTGCTAAAGACATCCAAGAAATCCAAGGCACGCCTGGGCGTGGTCCATACCGACCACGGCGACGTGACGACGCCGATTTTTATGCCGGTAGGTACCGAAGCCACCGTCAAGGCGGTAACCCCTGCCCAGCTGAAGGACATCAAGGCGGAAATAATACTTGCGAACACCTACCACCTGTACCTGCGCCCCACCACGCCCCGCATCGCCAAGGCGGGAGGCATCCACAAGTTCATGGCCTGGGACGGCCCGGTGCTAACCGACAGCGGCGGATTCCAAGTATGGAGCCTGAAGGATTTGCGCAAGATTACCCCCGAGGGTGTGGAGTTCCGGAGCATTCTGGACGGTTCGAAACACTTCTTTAGCCCCGCAAGCGTCATGAACGCCCAGCGCGAAATCGGCGCCGACATCATCATGGCCCTGGACGAGTGCACTCCCTTCCCCAGCACCGCGAAGGAGGCGGAACACAGCCTGAATTACACCCTCAAGTGGACTGCGGAAGCCATGCAATGGCTCAAGGAACACCCGCCCATCCACGGTTACGACCAGCAGTTCTTCGGCATCATCCAGGGGGGCATGCACAAGAATCTGAGGCAGCAGGCCATCGAACGCATCGCGGAACTGGGCCCCGACGGATTTGCCATGGGAGGCCTCTCCGTAGGCGAGCCCACCGAGACCATGTACGAGATTGCGGATTTTTGCACCGACATTTTGCCCCAGGACCATGCCCGCTACGTGATGGGCGTGGGCACGCCCTGGAACCTGCTGGAACTCATCGAGCGGGGTGTGGACATGTGCGACTGCGTAATGCCCACAAGGAACGCCCGCAACGGTATGCTGTTTACCAGCGAGGGCGTGTTGCGCTACAAGGCCGCCCGCCATGCCGAGGAATTCGACAAGCCCGTGGACCCGAACTGTGACTGCTACTGCTGCAGGAACTTCAGCCGGGCGTACTTGCGCCACCTGCACCACGCCGGGGAATCTCTGGGCTTTACGCTGGCCAGCATCCACAACCTGCATTTTTACCTGCACCTGATGCGGGAGGCTAAACGGCACATCGCCGACGACACCTTCGAAGAGTGGAAAAAGGAACAGTGCGAGATTCTGCAGCGGGACTTGCAGTAACCACCAGCCAGGCCCAGTCTTGCTCAATTCCATCTACATCGAGATTACCGACGCCTGCAACCTGAACTGCAGTTTTTGCCCCTGCGGAAAAACGGCTCATTCGTCGTGTGACAAAACTGTCGCAAAAAGTGCGCCAACAAGTTCTGGCGCCCACCGCAACTTCATGGATTCCGCCCTTTTCGAACGGTGTATCCAGCAGGCGGCCCTCCATGCCGAAAACGTCTATTTCCATATCTTGGGAGAGCCCACGCTCCACCCCGGATTCGTACATTACCTGAAGGCGCTGGAATCTACGCCGCTGAAACTGAACCTGACCACCAACGGCACCACAATCGCCCGGGTGGGCAAGCACCTGCTGCAAAGCGGGGCACTCCGGCAGGTGAACTTTTCCACCCACGCCTACGGGGAACTCGGGCCAGACCAGGCACAGGCCTACCTTCAAGACGTGCTGGACTTTTGCCGGATGGCCCTTGCAGAGCGACCCGACCTGTACCTCAATCTAAGGCTCTGGAACGCGGGAGACTTTCCCGACGCAGACCGCCAGCAAAGCTGGAACCGCCTGCTGCTTGCCCGAGTCGCACAGACCTTCGGCCTCGACGGCAAAGACGTTCTAGACCCGGAACATTTCTGCAGCCGCCACAAGAGCTTTCCCGTCCAGAGTAGGCTCTACCTGCATCAGGATTCCCGCTTTGAATGGCCCGAGTTAGACGAGAGACGTGGTTCGACAGGTTCACCAACCTTGGTGCGGGGGACATGCCACGGGTTGGATACTCATATAGGAATCCTTCACGACGGGCGGGTAGTGCCCTGCTGTCTGGATTGTCAGGGCCAAATCACCCTGGGAAACATTCAGGACCAAACCCTAGCCGAGATACTAAAAAGCCCCCTCGCCCAAAATCTGCGAGAAGGCTTTCAAAAGCACGAATTGCGCCACCCGTTGTGTCAAAACTGCTCCTTTTGCAGGCGTTTTAAATAAGGGCACGACCCGCGCTACTTCCTTGTCATCCCCGCCCATCCATTGTCATCCCGGCCATTGTGTCGGGATCTCCAATCCCTACCATCGCCACCCCCTCTCATTTGTAAAAACCTTCCTGTAAACAAAATTTTCAGGCATATTTCGCCCCAAAAAAAGCGTCTTATACACAGACGGGGCCCTTCCCTGTCCGCGATACGGGCGCGTTCCCGCAATTATGGAATCTAAAATGACAAGAGAGGAATTCGCACTCTTTCTCAAGAAACTCAAGACCGCAAACGACAACGGTCAGGACATCGACGCCATCGTCAAGGAAAACGAGCACCGGAACGTCTATTTCTACAACGACGGATGCATCAAGAAGATTCTCGCCAGCGAGAAAAACCTGATGCTCACTACCGACCTCATCAACGCAGCGCTGAACCTTGTCGGCTCGGACCGCATCGAGAACCCGCAGCTTGTGAACCCGTACGTTCCAGGCGAACTGGGGTACCGCAGCGTCGAACCCGACCTGCTCTTGACCAACGACCGCGGCACCGGCGTGCCCCGCGACCGCATTTCCATCGATGTCCAGCACGAGAACAACGATTCGCTGTACAGCGACCGCCTGGTCCTCTATGTGGCGCGCCTTACGGGCAGTATGGAAAAGCCGGGCGATTTCACCCCGCTCGAAAACCTGCATGTGGTGAGTTTCCAGTTCTTCGACGCATTCAAAGGCTCGCCGAACTACCTCCACACGGTGCAGCTGCGCAACCAGGAGCAGCGCGTCTATTTCGAGCGGCAGACGGTGACGCTCGTCGAGGTGAACAAGTTCCTGAAACACGCCGAACAGTTCGCCGGCGACCGCAGCCGCATCGCCCAGTGGCTCCGCGCCATCGACACACTCAACCGCGAGGCCGATTTCAGCGAATTCGCAAGCGATCCCGTGTTCAGGGTATTGCAAAACGAGGTAAAATTGTGTAATTTTAGTGCAGGATATATGTTCAGCAACATCATGAAAGACATCGACAAGTCGTACTGGGAATACGGCGCAGCCCGGAAGAAGGCGAAGGAAGTGGCAAAGAACTTCCTTCTGGACGGGGATTCTGTTGAAAAAGTAGCCCGCAATACAGGACTCCCGCAATCTACCGTCCTCGAACTCAAGAAGGAAATCGACTCGCCGGAGACATAGTTCAAGCGTCAAACAGTTTTCCAACCAGCCCGTTCACCGAACGGGCCTTTTTTTTCATCCTCGTGCTCCTTCCTTGTCATGCCCGGCTTGCACAAGTGCGATGCTCTTCGGCTCAGATATACAAAAACAAGTTTTTGCATATCGTTCGCCTCATTCGCATCTGACCGGGCACCTCCTATCCCTACCATCGTCATCCTCGCCCATTCGACCTTGCTCAGGGCAGGCTCCGGCGAGGTCCGTGTACATCCTTCCAGCGGATGTTCGCCTACGCGAACATGACGAAAGCCTTCCTCGTCATCCTCGCGCTCCTTCCTTGTCATCCTCGCGCTCCTTCCTTGTCATCCCCGCGCAGGCGAGGATCCGCCATCATTTGTAAAATCCACACTGTAAACAAATTTTTCAGGCATATTTCGCCTCCAAAAAACGTCTATATAGCAGATAGGGCCCTTCCCTGTCCGCGATACGGGCGCGTTCCCGCTATAAAACGGATTAAAATGACAAGAGAAGAATTCCTCGCCATGGTCAAGGACGTGCACGAGCATCCCGAGCATCTGGCGAAATACCGCAAGAAGTACAAGAACGTCTATCCGTTCAGCGACGGCATCTTCAAGATGCTCATGGCAAACGAGGCCAAGCCGCAGCGTACCGTGAAGTTCCTGAACGCCATGCTCGGCCTCACCGATCACAAGGCCATCAAGACTTACACGCTGGGCGTACCGGAAAACCCGCGAGTGCTCAACGACAAGACCGCCATCTTCGACATCTACGGCACCATGCGCAAATCGTGCGCAACCGGCGCATTTTCTACGACAAACTGGACATCTACCTGATCGAAATCGAGAAATTCTTCGCCATCGACAAGCGCACCCCGCCAGGCAAGCGCGAAACGACCGACAGGGCCGAAATGCTGCGGCTTTTCCGCGACGTGCTCGAGGAAAATGAAATCCCAGAAGAAAAGCTGAAGAAACTGCTTGACAAGGACTTCTTGAAAGATGTATCTTTAGTAGGGTACACCGACGAGACACTCCTGAACGAGGTTGACGGGATGACGAATATTATTTACGAAAAACAGGGATCATATTTGCAGGGTGGCGAAGACAAGGCGAACGAAATCGCCCTTGCGATGCTTGCCCGAAATTATTCCGTTGACGATATAGCGGCTATCACCAAGCTCCCGAAGCAGGAAGTGGTCAAGCTGAAACGGCAAGCCGCGAAAGAACTAGCGTCGGTGTAACTCCACCTTCATCATCACCCTAGCGTTGTCATCCCCGACTTGACCGGGCTTCTTTGCATTTGTCATCCCCGACTTGGTCGGGGATCTCCTAGCATATCCTACCCCCTTCGTCATCCTCGCGCAGGCGAGGATCCGCTAGAGCTTATTAAAACGGCAAAAGCCCCCGGATGGTGAGTCCTGGGGCTTTGATTGTTTAAGGGTAAAGGGAAGGCTCCCCGGTGGGGGAGCCTTTGTAAAAAAGTTACTGATTCCAATCGCACCAAGCTTTACAGTTCATTGTATTAGGCGAAGGATCACATGATGTTGTTAAGTTTACATCCATTCCATTATAAGCATTTCCTGCACCGTAGTTAACTACGTTATACTGACCAGCACTTACACCTCCCACAGTTTTCGTGAACTGTCCAGAGCACTCAACATGCAAGTAGTATGGTCCCCACGTGTTTTCATTGCAGGTCCCTGTGAGGTGTATGGTTTTGCCACAGGGAACAGAAACGTTATTATCACCTTTTGTTATTTCAATACTTGCAGCAGCAGAATATGTTATTGGACCAATAGAACAAGCTCCAGAGGATCCTTCACTATTTGATATAACGAGAGAGTAATTTCGACTACTCCCATTGGATGCACCCGTATCGGTAAATTCAATATTTCCAGCACGATATGATCCAGTTGTAGAGAAATCCCCAGAAATTGCATAGGTACACCCGTTCTGCGTGTTACAATCGGTCGATAAAGCCGGAGTAATTACCACAGGTGATCCCGGTGGTACTGTTGTTGACACAACGGGGCAATCGTCAAGCACAGGTTGAACATTAGGTGCGCAGGGATTGTACCCAGTAGAACGGACATCTGTATATTTATTCACTACATAGAAATACCATCCTCCATCTACTGCCGAATAATTTGCAAGGGCATTTGAACAATTTGTGGCGTTGTCATAACACAATTGTCCGCTTGACGGAGTACTTCCATTAACTGTATATCCTTGATTTATATCAAGTCTAGTTGCAGAAACCACAAATATGCAACCGGTAAACGGATTTTGGAAGACATTGCCCGTAACAATATTATCTTCGCACCCACTTCCGCAGTAATCTGCACAATGGCATATTACAGGTGTTGCCGCGTTATATGTTATAGAACAATTATGGGAAGCAGTTCCGGCTGTATTTGTCAAACTCACTGTATAAGACACCGTACCCGCAGAAGAAGGTCCGATAAAGCCGGGTAGAGCCCCGCCAGTGTATCCATTTCCGGTAACAGAAGTTCCCGAAATCGTATAGCTACAACCATCTTCACAACCTGTCGGATTCTGCGGTGTTATTGAAACGGATGTACTCACAGTTTCTGTCTGATTTGTGGGACAGCTAAACGTCGGAGGCACAGCATTAACAGTCAAAGATGCCGAACAGGAAGCGCTAACATTGTTGTTGCATGAATTACAAGCAAAAGAAAGAGTTTTGCTTCCTGTACTACTTGCTGTTTTATTTCTTGTTAAGCTTCCTCCTGCTTGGAGACTAAGGTTGTTCTCCACAGCACCCGTAGCATCTGTAAAGGAACAGTTACTGCAACCTACAGCTGCATTTGCCGTAAATGCATAAGTTCCATCTTTATCCACTGTGGTCGGCGACACAGAACATGTAAGTATCGAGCCTATTTCCACTGTACCAGAACATCCTTCAACCGGGTTCCCGTTGTAAGACAACGAATACGAGTAGGTACCTGGCGCTGGAGCTGTGATCGTATTGTTCCAACAGTTACTCGAACCGCAATCAATGGTCTTTGAAGAGCCGTTAAATGTCCATACCATTTGCACATTATTGTTAAGGTTTGGAACATTGGTAATATTTGACACATTAAGCGTTAACTGCTGTCCCTGATACAAGCTTCCGCCCACGCTACACGTGGCTGTCACCTCGGTAGAGACCTTCTTATTCACCTTAAACGACACTTCACAGGGTGTGAACGGTTTGTCAGTACTGGTACTCCGCACCTCGTAAGAGTGGCTGCAGCCACCGTCAGTGGTACATTCTTCCGCATTTCCGCTCTTGGTTCTGGACAGAGACCCGCCACCCGTGCCGGAGCAAGCGCCTTCTGTACAGGCGTTATTTCCGCTAAGCGGGCTACCATCAAACCAGATTTCGTATTCGCAACTGTTCTGGGGGCAGTTGTTCAGCTTGAAGTTGAACGCTGGCCATGTCGCACCGCTCGCGATGTTGTTCGCGGAGTAGTTGCTGCAGGAAATGCTCCCGATGGTCACGGCAGGCGTACAAGTTGTCGAGAAGGTTTCGCCACTGGCATTTGTAACAGACGCCGAGAAGTTGAAGGTACTGCCCTGGTAAGATTCGTAAGGATTATGATCGATTTTCCAGGTCGCACGGTCACCGTTGGCTCCGCTGTTCCATTCCGTGGGGTCGGATGTAGACGTGACTACATCAGAGGAATTCACCTTGCCTGTCACAGCGTAAGACGACACCTTGCTCTTATTGCTCACGTCTGCATAAACTTCCCATTTACCGGTCAGGTCATTATATGCCACTTCGCATTCCGAAATGCCCACGGCATTCTTACAGGTCGAAGAAACCGTTACATTGGATACGGCATTTTCGCCAAGGTTCTTGACCACAACTTGTTTCACATTTTCGGGGTCAAATCCCTGGGCACCATCGGCAAAGGCCTCCACCACATCAAAGCTTGCGGAGTTTCCATTGAACCGCACTGTGCTACTGGCATAGTCATCGGCACCCCAGGTGTCATTTTCACTTAGGAGCCACACTTCTATTTCGCTGTTGTTCGAATTTTCGAGAGTGATGTTCAGCTTGGAACCGCGAAGGTTGATTGTACCTGTCAGGGTAATCGTACCTTCCATCCCGCCGGAACTGATTGAGGAAAGTGTACCGATATTAGCATGATTCGTACATTCCGTGAACTTACCTGTCCAGAACATGCCGCAATGGGCGCGTCGGTTTTCTGTGCCCGCAGACCAGGCGACAACCTGGTCGTCGGAGCTGATGCAGCTCAACCAGGCCTTGGCGGCCTTGACATCTACGCCGTTGTTGTCACGGTAGCCATGCTGGCCTGCACCACTCAAGCTAAAGTTATAACCAGTGTTCGGGCAGGACACCTCGGCTCCGGTACTGCCACTACAGGCATCTGTTCCGTTGTCGTAGTAGTACACGGGGGTACAGCTCTTGGTATCGAACCAACCGGAGTGCCCTAGCCAGGGCTCCACATCGGTTTCGACGGGAATCACCCCGCTGGCCGCTACGGCAGAGAAGGAGCACTTGACCGTCGGATAAGTATCCCAGCACTCGTCAGCACCATAGTCGCCGCTACTCCAGCCAATGCCATAAATCTTGAAATTGGGGTCCGCCAAACCGAAGCCCACATACTCATGGTCACGGGAACCATAACTGTTGGGGAGGTTGTACAGCTTAATGGAACTGGTATAAGTGTCTGGGGTACCATAGTAGTTCCCTGAGAACACTGTCAATTCCAATGTATTGGTATCCGAGAGCAGGGCTTCCACCATCACCATGGAAGAAGTCGACACAGACAAATTGTTACCGTTCCTCTCGGGGGTCGTTGAGATGCAATTCTCGGTCCCCGCATCGGGACAGAGCCGTGCTTCCAACTTGCCCGCCGCGTTCACGAACACGTTCAGCATCAAGAACTCCGTGCCTTCGGCGTTGGAGTGGAGCAGGAACCCTGATTTTGCAATGTTGGGAGATGTAACTCCAAAGCTGGAAGTCGCCTTGGGCAACTGGACCAACGCCTTGAGGGTTCCGCGGAGACCCGCCTGTACGGTGCTCATGACTTTGACCGCCTCACGGTTGGAACGGTTGCTACTCCTGGAAGCAGCATTGTCTATAGACACGCTTTCGTAGGTGTCTTCAATGTTGTCCAGAGAGCCCTCCACCAAGTGCCACTTAGAATTGGTGAAAGATCCATTGGCGTCAACAGCGCCGACACATACAGAATTTGAGGCGTTTCCACAATTGTCAATACAGTATTCTTCGTTGACATGCGTCTGACATTCAACGCCATTCTGTTTGAACTCGTCAAAGAAGCAGTGCTTGTCTACCTCGCCGAAGTGAGCGTATATGACGGCGTTGTTGTCCTTTATGGTGAAGCTCGTGTATTCAGCACTGGTAATCGGTTCTGTGGTGGGGCATGTGTTGCCGCCGTTGTTCTCGCATTTCCAGTAGTTGAAATTCGTGTTCTGGCCGTCGCTCTTTGCAATGGAGACACTCACAGTTTCGCCACTGTACAGGTCCATGACACAAGTCTTGGATGTACTGTCTTTGACATCGTCATAGAAACAGGTGGTATCACGGGTATTCGCATCGATAATTATGCGGGGGTTCTTCCCGGTGCCCACATCTCCCTTGAAGCCCACTCTGATGGAACTCTTTCTCGCCTTTGCGATCGCCCTAAGTTTGTAGGTATGGTCTGCAACGATAGTATCGCGGCTGAGGGTGTTGTTTTCCATGGGTATAATAATCACGCAACTGCTGATGTTTTTCCCCTCCAAGTTGATAGTTCCAACTCCGCCTGCGGGGGCTGTCCAAACATTGTTCGTATCGATAACCTCTGCAGAGGGTACCGGTGCCACCCATTCCGTATCTAAGGGGCAGTTCGGCCATTCCGGAAGGGCGCGGTGCCCAGCCGCCGGGCAGTCTTCAGGGTATATGTCACAATAGGCATCAATTTCTTCCTGTGTGGGGTCTTCTCGAACGATTGTCGCCAGGTTAGATACATGAAGCTCTGAAATGAAGGGGGCCGAAAGGGCGTACCCTTCGCCTGGCAACAACTGGAATACTACTGTTCCGTTGCTTGCGTTACTGGTGGTGACCTCAAACAGTTCCGGCTGGCTTGCTGCCCCCGGCTGGAACTCGAATACGCAAGTTCCGTTGACAATATTTCCGCCACTCCTTAGCTGGTAATTCCAACCCGGAGGCATTGTAGCAGGGCACCCGACAAGGACAGTCAGGGCACTTCCACGAGCGGGGAGATTTATATGCACATGGGCGGTACCCGTAGTTCCCATTTCCTGGACGCCTTCGACAAACGACACCTGCGGGGTTCCTCTCAATTCTCCGTTAACAGCGACCCAAAACGGAATGTCCGAGTAACCTGCCGCTTTCGCCACGCATGTGTAAACCTTTTTGTCTATGAGTGTTCCGTCGTACAAGTCGGTTTCTGTCCGAAGTCCGTTCGAGCACTGGACTGTAACATCTTCCTGGTCTAAGTCGGCACCATTCAAGGGAACGATACTATAGTAGTCGGAAAGTTTGCCGTATGCATCTCTGGGCAGGTAAATCACTCTGGGCAGCACGATAAACGACGGGTCCAAAGTCTCTGCGGCATTGTTGCCCACAGGCAGGCTTTCTCTACTTTCGGACTGGGATTCCAACCGTACGGCCAACTGCGGAGCCATGGAGATGTAGTAGGAATCCGGACCACCCTCAATAATTTCGACTTGCTGTTGACCCTGTTCGCCACCTTCGCCTTCACCGCCACCATTACCGTTGTTCGGGTCGGTACAATTGTTGATAACGCCAGCCGTGGTCAAGTCGTCGACAAGGGGTTTGTCAAAAGTCAGCTTGGAACTCTGGAAATTCACCGTAGCGCAGGCTGCCGCGCGAGAATAGAGCGTTCCTATCAATTTCAGGTTCGAAGATTCGATTTTCTGTGAGCTATTATTGATGTAGATGAAGTAATGTTCCAGCTCTTTTTGAAGGTAACTGGCTCCGTTATTGAGATACAAGAATACTTTTGAGTCGCTTGTCGTCCTAGGTAGACCATTTTGGCCTGGGCCGAGCTTGTTATCTACAATGATGATGAATTTTCCGTTCAAGGGATTGTCTGCGCTAGCGGAATAGTTACTGTTTGAACTAGTTATGCGTACCACCAGATAACCATTGTAGAGATTTACCTGCCTAAGGGAATCGCTTGCAGCGTTTGTCGCGTAACAACTGTTAAGGGCAGCCTCGAAGCCTGACTGACCCCAGGTTGTGATGCTTGCAGCACAGCCCTTGGTGGCGTAGCTTGCATAGTCGTCAAAGGGTGTGCATACCGGGTCATCGACCAGGAACTTGGAACCGTCGCAACCATGATCACTGGGTTCCCAGATGCCATAACAGTCGGTCATTACGCCTTCCGCACAGGCAAATTCCCTTTCGTATGGCAAAGAACTAGATACCGTACCATTGGCCTTAAACCAAGGAGTCACACCGCAAACAGGGCGATAATCGTCACTTCCCTTCTTGCAATAGGGAGAACCTGTTGCAACATTTGCCGTCATATCGTAATTGTATCCATTGTAGGTTCCGGCGCCCACATCATAGAAAACGTCGCCACCTACATAATAGGCACCGACAGAAACAGGCGAACTGAATTTTCCACCCATCTGGTCGCTGGCGGGGTCCGGCTTAAACTTATAGTATCCTCCTTTGTAGGGGATGCATTCACCATGACTATCATCTGAGCTGACACCGACTAACCGTATTTGCCTCCGTTGGTCGGTGTCAGCCCAGTTCTGCAAGACATACCAATCTGGCAAGTTATAGATGCCGAAATTCACATCTGTCGCACCACCGGTGTAATAAATAGCGTATTTCTTTTCGGCATCCGTAATGGCCGGATAAGGCTTATGAGAACCACCGCCCCATTTTTCCCAACCACGTGTATACAGCACATAATATGCTGAAGGGCTCCAATCCTTCCAATGGGGGCTCCCCCAGGTTCCGCAGATGTTTTTTTGCGCCGATGGCATTGTATAGTTTTCTGGCTGACCATTCGGACAAGTGCCGGAGCCTTCGGCATATACCCCAATGCTCCACTCGTCATTAGAGGAAATTTTTTTACCGTCGGGGCAATACTTTTTATAAGAACTGTTCTCCGTGAAACTCTTACTCCTTAAGGTACTGTTGTAGGTTGACAGGGATAAGGCGCTCGAAATGAAAATCATATCGGAAGCAGAGTCACCAAGAATGATTTTGTCGTAGGAACTTTGGTTGTCGCCAGTGGCCGTCAGTCGCTTGCCTGCGCAACTAGTCTGGACGTAATTTTTCCCTTCGCCCCAATCAGCACCGGATTTTGTACATGGCGTTCCAGACGAAACGAGATGGCTCGCATCGCTGGCCCATGCAGGGCTGTAAATGTTACATACGCAACCATACCCTTCCACCGAACCGTACCACAAGTTCTGAGGGCCGGGCATCCACACATTTCCATTCACCAAAAACAGATCCGAGGTTCCCTTGGAGACAATGGCACCGGAATCAGAGACGCATAGGTTACCTCCGATTCTTGTTGCACGGTCACTAGCATTCTGGGCAGTCTGATAAAAGCCGTTTACGGTCATGTTTCCATCGATAATCATGGAACCCGTACCGGTGTGTTTTCCATCCCCGTTGAAATAGACGCTGCCGCTGGCCCGTTGGATAAGCCCGTCAAATTCGCCGCCTACATAAAGATCGGTCGTGGTTATACCATTGTTTTGAATAGAAGCATTTCCGCCGATACAGGCGGTCTGCCCAACAGTCAGGTCGTTTCCGGATAGGGTTGCATTTCCTGTCACAATCCAGTTTTTCTCTACGACAGGCGGGTTTCCAGACCAGTTTCCGTTCACCACGCCCGATGTCATTTCCACCTTTCCTGCAGAAGTATAGGAACCGCCGTAATAGGCAAAGTCGAAATCGATGGTATGGTGGAACTGCATCTGTGGCACCGTAACACGGTACAGCCCGTCCACATTGAGAATGGCAACTTCGTTGTGGCGCGATCCGTTGCGGGCTTCTCCGCTAGACAAAATTTTCAGCTTGTATGTAGAACTTTCGGTGTTCACACCGGTGAGCCATACATGGTAGTTTTGTCCTTGACGCTGAAGGGCGCGGAGCCTTCCGTCTAAATTTATGGGAATGCGGGGGTTATTGTTCAAGTACTGGCGAACAAGAGCACCCACATCGTTGGCATGGAATGTCATCCAGGCGCGGGTATTCTCGATACCGGCAATGGAACTCTGGTAGGCTTCGCGCTGCAGCATGCGGCTCGCGCTGGATCGGCCTTCACTGGTAATCCACTTGTAAGTGGCCGTGGCAGCGATGGTAGCCACCAGCATGAACAGCATCACGGTGATTAAGGACACACCGGATTTTCTCATTGCGCACTTCTCGTTTTTCATTCCAAACTTCATATTTCCCTCCTAGTCGCTGGGACCATTGCTGGGGGTGGGAATAACTATTTCAATTACATTCGTTTCGCCCTTTTCGTCGTTCTTTCCACCACGGGCAACTTCCAGAAGCAGTTTCATTGCCTTGACATTTTGCTTTTCTTTAATGGGGACTTCCCCAAGCGACCCATCAGCCATTAAGTACGGCAACCTGTAAAGTCGCAGATCCTTGATGGTAATGGCACCCTGCGATGCTAGGGGCGAATAGAAAGCGAAAGTGAAAGCGATACACGCATTTTCAACGGTGTCCGGTACGGTGAACCGCATGACCCTATTCCCATCGCCATTTTTTGCATCTAGTGGCGGGAAGAACATAAAGTCGTCAATCAATACACGCCCATTTTTCTTGGGTTGCTCTCCGGTCTCAAAGCTCCGGAAACCTACGGACATGTGGTCCCTTCCCGGAATGAATAGAAGGCTTCTGTCGGCAGCGCTGGGCGGCAATGTCATGCTGAAAGAAAGTTCGTATTCAACATTGCGCACCAATCGCAGATTTCCCCCTTGGGTTTGGCAATAAGAACTCCACGAGGCTACAGGATTGTTGACGGGGTTTGTGGCAATGAGTTGGTTAATCTTACGGTTAACTTCGGGCAACAGGTGATCATTGGCCGGTCCAGGTTCGTTGGTCCAGTTCGAGAAGAACGGTCCATTGGGGCCGCCTATCTTTTGTTCTGCGCCGCTGGCTCCAATTTCGCCCATGTCGTTTGCCACGCTCACGTTCTCATAGCCGGCCTCTTTCCGGGGAATAAGGCTAAAAAGGCTATAGGTTGTGTCGTTAGAAGAAGGAAATAACCGTTTCCTGTTACCCGGTTTGACCGGGTATAACTTGAATGTAGTCACTCCAGACGCAATTTCTACCGCGTGAGCCTTGGCATCCTCTCTGGATTCTCCAGCGTTGCCACAATCGGAAGTTCCTACAATCGTTCGGCAAGTACGTTTTAAAACGCCGCCTTCTACATACCAGTGAGCCTCTTCCACGGCCTTGTAGTGTCCATCGTTGTCGAATCGAACATACCTGAAGAAAACGGAATCAAAGTCTATACTATGCGTGGGGCAGTCAGCGTCGTCTTTGGAACATACTTCAAATGACGAAAAATCCTTTTTGTCGGGGTCGGCATTGGCAGGATCCATGTACACGTCTGAGCGAAGGGTGCCAAACTTATCACCTCTTTTTTCGCCATTTACAGTTTGGGCATCTCCGGCTTCTTTCGAATTTTTCGAGCCAATCTGCGAGATGTCCGACTTCAACAGCACGGCCACATTTTCCGATTCCTGATTGGCACGGAGTATGTTTTGCGTACGCACACGGAACCTGGTGGAGTCAGAGAACGCGTGGCCTGCGATAATGACAATAGAGGCTAAAAGCCCCATGTAGACCAAAAGCTCAATGAGGGTGAAACCCGCTTTCTGCCGACAAATCATCGTATCACCCCCGAGACCGATATGGACTGATTGGGTATTGGGTTGCCTTCAGCATCATTCTTGCATTTGAAGCACCAGCTAACAATCACTTCAACCTGCTTTGCAAACACATGAGAGACACATTTGTTGCCCGCCAAAGTACAATCTTCTCCTAAAAGTTTGCTGCCAGTCATAACCTTGTAGTCGTCATCACCAGAAAACTTCGATTCTACAGTGTAGGTGATACTCATTTCGTTTTGCACTATACCGGGCTGAGCCTCCCATGTCTTTGTGATGCTCCGTTGTTCCGCATGCAAGTTGCCTGCTTCATCTTTGGTAGCGAAACTCCAAGTCCCATCACCGTTGTCTATCATGTGAGCATCCGTGAAAGAGGCAAGCCCGTTTGCATCATATTCGGCAATTATATCTTGCGCAACCATGGTAGCGCCATCGCGCCCGCGAATGCGCAACAGGGCTTCTCGGTTACCCTTCTGCAGGTTGGATACAGCCACATACAGGATACCCAGTACCATGGACGCAACCACAATCTCCATGATGCCGATGCCGTGCTTGCGACGAAAACGTACGTTGTTTTCAGGCGTGCATTGTGTGAACATCGCAACCCCCTATATCCCCGTCCAGAGACAGTCTTCAAAACTTATGAGCGGCGAAAAATTGTTTTGGTTGCTAGCCTTGGCGGCAGCCCCGCGAATTTCGCGGTTCCCGTACTGCACCGCGAAGAAGCCTTCAGAGGGTGCGGCCGATAGCCCCTGTTTGGGAATAAAATCCGCACCGTTAGACGCAAAGTTTGTGTTTCCGATGACTTCGGCATGACACGTCGCATCGGATATGATTCTGCATGCACCCTCCAGTGTAAGGGTGTCGATCGCGCTGACCGTGTTGGAACAGGGACCAGTGTATGCAATGAGCGATTTGGCGTTGTTCGGGTCCACCTTTACGCACAGAGTCGTGCTCAACCGGCGGGCCTCGTTGGCGGTCCACTCCATGAAGGCGGCAATGTTGTAAGCAGCATCCTTAGTACGGGCGTTGGCGATAGCCCTCTGGAAACCTGAGACGCCCATGCCTGAGAGAATGCCCATGACGGCGACAACCAGCACCACCTCCGTAAGCGTGACACCTGCCTTATGTTTCTGACTCACAATCATACACTGCAGCCCACCCAAAAGTTCGTCTTTCCCCTTGTTACACACAAGGTTATCTACACGGACAAACGCGGGACGCGCGGTCTCGCATTCCGTCTTTCTAAAATAGCTTGTATGTATTTTCCCTTTAGAATAAAGGAATTGGCGCGTTGTGTGCATTATTTGGGCACAGTTTTTGCGCCCGGAGCAGGCCCGCAGCGGGCCCGAAATCAACTAAAATGTCGACTTCCGCGCCGAACCTTGCTACGGCGACATATGCCAAGAAAACGTCGTTTTTACACCCTCTCCGCCCACTCCCGCATATCGGCGGGCATAATGTGGGTGTAAACGTCCAGCGTCATGGCGCTGGAACTGTGCCGCAACAGCCGCATGGCCACCGCCACCGGGCACCCGCTGGCCGCGAGATTCGTCGCGAAACTGTGACGGAACTTGTGGTTTGACGCCCAGCCCTCAATCTTTAGCCGCGCGCAGACCTTCTTGATTTCACGGATGGACTTCTGCTTGTCGATTTTCAGCCCGTCCCCCAGGCTCCCGAACCGCTCCAGTTCCCGCCGGAGCCGCCCGTTTATGGGCAGCACCGCGAACTTGTCGCCCTTGCCCACAACCTGGAAACGGTCCCCCAGAATATCGGCCTGCCTGAGCCCCGCCGCCTCGTGGACACGAAGCCCCGCGTAGGCCATCAGCGCCCACAGCATCCGCATTTCGGCGGTGGGTGCCGCCTCCACGATGCGCTCCACCTCATCGACGCTCCAGGCGTCCCTTTCCACCTTCGCCACCCGCCGAAAATCCACGAATTTGAAAGGCTGGGCCCGCTCCACCCGATTCTCCCGGTAAACCCAGCTCAAAAAGCACCCGCACACGCGACACTTGTGCCGTGCCGACTTTCCCCGGAGCGACGCATAGTACTTCCGCGCAAGCCTCTCGTCCACAGAAAGCAGGTCATGGACCCGCTGGCCCTTGCACCACCCCGAAAAATGCTCCAGAATACGGCGGTACTGCTCCACGCTGCCCAATTTCAGGCCCGGGCGCTCCAGAAACTCCCGCACGGCACCCTCCATGGGCACCCCCTCCAGCACCTCCCCGGGCATGGCGAAACGCAGCACCAGGAGCCTCTGCAGGCACTCCTCCGCCACCCTCTTGCAAGTGGTCCCCAGCGACCTGTACGAAATCACGCCGCCCGAATTTTCCCGGAGGTACCAGGTCTTTATCCCGCGACTCTTGTGCCGCTGTACCACCGACAAACGTTTCCACTCCATGCCCCAAATAATAGGCAAAGCGGTGTGCACGGAATGTCACACCACCCGCAAAATCCCCGTTTTTCGCCAAAAGGAGCGACTCTTTCCTACCTAAAAAAGGGGGGAAGGCCTTCCCCCTGATTTCTGTTTCGACAGGCATTGCGTAAAACAAGGTTGGTGAGCCTGTCGAACCATCCATCACCCCCTTCTCCTAGGGGGTTGTCATCCCGGCCTAGTGCCGGGACCCCCTAACACCCCCGATTTCTCCCGACGGACCTATAAAACCAGGTTTTTGAGGCGATTTATATGTCTCCAAGAAGGCGGTGCGTTCGACATGTACCTATAAAACTGGGAAAAAATGTCTTCTTATACGCCCTTTTTACATACAAACTAACGGAATTCCGTCAAAACAGACCGTTTTTCGGCCCTTTTTCTGAGCATGATGCCTCAAAAAGGCCACTCCGAGGCAATTTTTTGATTTCAGGGGCATATAAAAGTGGCAAAACGCGCCGTTTTATAGGTCCAATTCTCAAAAATGGCTGTTGAAGAAAGTTGGCGATGGCAGGGTTAGGAAGCGTCCGACCAAGTCGGGCATGACAAAGGTTGGGTCAAGTGATCCCGGCACTGTAGCCGGGATGACTGTAGGAAGGGCGGGGATGGCAAAAGAGAGATGCGGGGAATCGGCAGACAAAAAAGCCCGCTCAAAATGAACGGGCTGCTTAGGCTTTTACTGTTGCGCGGGTTATGTGTCCGGCGATTCGATTTCCTTCTTGAGTTCGAGGACGGTTGACTGGGGAAGTTCCGTAAGATCAGCGATTTCTTCAATAGGCTTATTCATCGCGAGCATTTTCCTCGCGACTTCCTTCTTCGCTTTCCGGGCCGCGCCGTATTCCCAGTACGACTTGTCGATATCTTTCATGATGTTGCTGAGCATATATCTTGCACTAAAATTACACAATTTCACTTCGTTTTGCAATACCCTGAACACGGGATCGCCTGCGAATTCACTGAAATCGGCTTCTTTATTAAGCGTGTCGATGGCGCGGAGCCACTGGGCGATGCGGCTGCGGTCGCCGGCGAACTGTTCGGCGTGCCTGAGGAATTTGTTCACCTCGACGAGCGTCACGGTCTGCCGTTCGAAATACACACGCTGCTCCTGGTTGCGCAGCTGCACCGTGTGGAGGTAGTTCGGCGAACCCTTGAAGGCGTCGAAGAACTGGAAGCTCACCACGTGCAGGTTCTCGAGCGGAGTGAAGTCGCCCGGTTTTTCCATGTTGCCCGTAAGGCGCGCCACGTAGAGAACCAGACGGTCGCTGTACAGAGAATCGTTGTTCTCGTGCTGGACCTCGATGGAAATGCGGTCGCGGGGCACACCGTTTCCGCGGTCGTTGGTCAAGAGCAGGTCGGGCTCGACGCTGCGGTATCCCAGTTCGCCTGGAACGAAGGGGTTTACGAGCTGCGGATTCTCTATGCGGTCCGAACCCACAAGGTTCAGCGCCGCGTTGATGAGGTCGGTGGTAAGCATCAGGTTCTTCTCGCTAGCGAGAATCTTCTTGATGCATCCGTCGTTGTAGAAGTAGACGTTCCGGTGCTCGTGTTCCTTGACGATGGCGTCGATGTCCTGACCGCTGTCATTTGCCGTCTTGAGTTGCTTGAGAAAGTTTGCGAATTCTTCTCTTGTCATTTTATTCCGTTAAATGCGGGAACGCGCCCGTATCGCGGACAGGGACACCCCTGTCTGCTATATAGACGATTTTTTGAGGCGAAATATGCCTAGCAATTTTAAATTGACGCATTTCATCTACATTCAACGCATTGTTTGCGTTAAACCAGTGCTTTCCACCCCCTCATCCCTCCAAAACCACCATTTTCATCCCGAAAAGGCGGTTTTAACCCCCTTTGTAAAATATTTTGAACTATTTCCGAAAAAAAAAGCTATTTTAAATCGGACGGGATCTGGGGGTCCGGGTTTAGGGAGGTGTACCCGCCCCGGGGTCTTGTCGTGGACACTTTTTGTGGGATTTTGAGGAACGTGACCTTTATGCAGACTATTCGGCAAGACAGTCGGGGGCGTGAAAAGCCCATGCACACTCTTCGGGGTGCCCAAGGAAAGAGGGGCGTCACGCTGATGGAAGTGATGGCCGTGGTGGCCATCATGGGCATACTGAGCGGTCTCGGGGTAGCCGGACTACGCAGTGCAGTCGCCAACGCCCGCATCAAGGACGCTGCTTACAACGTAACGGCTTTTATGGAACGGACTGCTAACGAGGCCAGAAGGCAGAACACAACGTTGTGCGTAGTAAAAGAAAGCAACCAAAAACTGGTAACCTTCGTGGCCAACTGCACGGATGCGAATACCGCATCAAAGAAAGCCAGTCTTACCAGGACTGACAGCCTAATACTGGAAAGTCCCAACAGAATTCTTACGAAAAATGAAGTTACTGCCGCCGATATCTTGGGTGGAACAAACCTTGTAGAAAACGGGGCCGAGTTTACCCCCAGGCAAGGGCTTTCCGCTGCGCCATTCCAGGGATTCATTGCCATCCAGTACGGCGGTGATGGTCGTTACGGTGCGGCTGCGAAGGTTAAGGCCAAAAACGCCTTTGTCCCTAAGATGAAGTTTGATGACGGCGATTGGTTCGATTTGTAGGGGAATAGGTATGATTTTCAAGAGTAAGCGCGGCATCGGTATTCTGGAGGTCATGGTGGCAGCCCTGGTGCTCGGCATCCTCTATGCGGCCGTTTCGAACCTGCAGAAAGGCAACCGCGATGCACTGTTGCGCATTCGTGGTCGTGATGGCGCTACCGAGGTTGCGCAGAATGTAATCGACAGCCTGGGGGCATTGGGACTGGCGAGGTTTAGCGATGAAGTTCTTCCCAAGGATGCGGAAGGTAATATAACGCCACTTGACACAATCAAAGTAACCAAAACGTGGTTGGGGCAGCCAGGAATAGTACAAAACAACATGAGTGTCACTTACAATGTTGTGGTAATGGTGTCACCAGACAACGAGTATGAGAGCGGGGCAACGTCCCAACTACTCCAAGCAGAAGCTTCAAGTAGTAGCGGAGTTTCTACCCATATCTACGCAAAACGACTAGACGTAACCGTCAGTTGGCCGTTCAAAAACTCCACCCAATCCATTTCTGTGTCGGGGGTAATCAGATGAAAAAAGGTTTCACCCTCATGGAACTCTTGGTCTATATGATGATTGTAGGAATCATCGTCATTGTGGCGGGCCAGGCGTTCAGCAACTCTACCAAGTTCCGCGTGCGCACCCAGAACATGCTCAAGGCCACCCAGGAGGCCGAGAACGTGGCGACGCTTTTCAAGGCGGACGTAAGCCAGATGGGCGCCAAAAGTTCCAAAGAAGCTACTGTAGCTGGCGGGGAAGACTCTTTTGAAAAATACACAAACTGTACTTCCTCGGCAGATTGCATTTACATGGACCCCAACAACGCAACAACAAACAATAAAGATTCCTCATCTTACGCCATTACAAATAAGGTAACAGGAAAATATGACAGTATTGCTTTTTTGCGTATTCGCTATAATGACCAGGGCAAATATCAAGCGTTAGAAAAGGTTGAGTGGTACGTGGAAAACGAAGTTTTAAAACGTAGCTGCCGACTGATGCAAAAAATAAGTAGCCTGGACGCTAACAGTGATCCATGTTCTAACGGACCAAACTCAACGCCTACACCAGTTGAAATAGCGTCAGGTGTGAAAAAGTTCACCATCATTCCGGGTTTACCGAGTATTCGAAGTAACGCAAGTACCGGCTACACAGAAGAACAAATTTTTCCTCCTGGAGGAGGAGAATCGTTCAAGTTCCTTTCCCGCTACGGGGAAGCCGACTACGTGATGCTTTCCGTATTGGATAACGGATCATCATCAACATTGAGCGGATTCAAACGTAATTATGACCTTTCTGACGCAACAATAAACACAGAAAGTAAGCAAATGAACCAAGTTTTCGCCGCAACAAACGAAGACTTGGAAGGTGACTGGAAAGACCGTTGTTACAAATTCAAGCTAGAACCGGGAATAGAGTACGAGATCTCTTTTGAAATGCCGTATCCGACATCCGTAGATGATATGACCCAGCTTTTTGTTCCTGGTCGGGATCACATGTCTGTGGGGTTCCGAGATATTAACGGAGAAAGACCAGCAACAATTAACGACTTTCTCTTTTATCCTCCAACAAGCAACCAATCTGCTGGGAAACGGGCTATGCGTTTTACCGTACCAGATACTTTAAAAAATCAATGTATGGCATTCACATTTTCAACGTACTCGCCAAAGGCTGCAGAAGGGACCGTCACTATTTCGAACTTAAAACTCAGGCGAGTTGCCAGCTCCACTTACAATTTTAATTCGTCAATTACTTTACCCATCAAGGACAAGAAAAATGTCAAGGCTTTGAAAATGAGCCTGCAAATTGCTCGGGGCGGAAAAAAAGATCAATCTGGCGTAATGAGAGCTGGCGAAACTGGTGAAATTGAAATGGTTATACCTACCCCCAGCAATGGCCCTAGGGACTAGGAGGGAATTATGAAGTGTGCAATGTGGAATGTGAAGTGTGGAATGAGGAAGGCGGGTGTCTCCCTCATTACGGTCCTCCTCTTTATGCTGGTGGCGACTATTGCCGCCACAGCCACCTATAAGTGGATTACCAGTGAGGGGCACTCTAGCGCCAGCCGCATGATGGAGCGCGAAGCGTACCAAAGCGCCATTGCAGGTATTGAAAGCGCCCGTAGCTGGATGACGTATCATGCAAACGATGTAGGTGCATTGATTAAGCAATATAAGGAAGATGGTAGTAAGCCGATAAAACTGGATGGTCAGTTGGCCGAGTTTATGCGTGCGGGACAAACTTTCCATGTTTGGCTTACTGGCGTAAATACAGAAAATTCAACATACAAATTAAAGATTGTATCACAAGGCCTTGCTCGCGATGGCGGAGCAACACATAGCGAAGTGGCGATTCTTGATGTAAATGGGCTATACCAGGTAAAGATTCCCTCAGTAAAATATACAGGAGAGGCGATATTCAACGAGGCTTTCTTTGGTTCTGCAAAAAATGGAATCAGTCTAGAAGTGAACTCGGCGATTTTCAATGGCGATACAAAGTTCAACACAAAATTTAATGCATCTGATTACGTTATCGTTACAGGAGATGTAAATGTAAATAGCAGCACAACTGTAGGCAATTTGTATGTCAAAGGAAATTTATACTCATGTACAAATTTTAATGTGACTGGTGATGCCTATGTGGAACAAAAAATGTACATAAACGGAACACACTCTTATGGGGGTGACATTTATGCAAAGGGAGGGATGGATTTATCAGGTACTGGAACAGGCGATGCTCAGTGCTCTACGGGACCTGGCGGTGGAATAACTGTAAATGGAAATGTTTCCTCGGAAGCCAATCTTAAGATGCCTCGGCATAATGCGGCAACAAAATACAATTTTAGCGGAAACCTGGTCCTGAAAAATGGAGCCAAGGTAGATTTTCCTACTCTATCAGAGTTTACGTGGGGTGCCGCAGGAGGATTACCTTATGAAGTTCATTTTGGGGGAAATATTTATCTGGATGGCGGATTTTCAAATGGATGGTTCATGGGATACGCAAGAGCTGCTCAGGTATCGTTTAGCTCAGCAGGGAAAACTTTCTACTCTTCGACTCCAATGTATCGGGTTTCAGACGAGAATCAAAATGTCGTGTATAGTTGGTGGAAAAAAGCAAATAACGAGCATCAAGATACTGATATTTCAGGAGACGCAGATGGGCTTTATGCAATCGATAAAGATGGCAAAAGCTACACGCTGACAGCGGTTCCCCAAAATACATATTGCAACAAGTCCAATTGCCAACCTACAGATGATTTTTCTGACACTTACTTTTGGGATAATGCACATTTTTACTGTCCAAGTTGGGTAGAAAAGGGATATTGGGACGGACCTAACTGGATTACGTATAATGAGCCATCTGGATGTGGAAACTGTTCTTGGTATCTACAAAAAGCTGGTGTAGGGGACCGGAATGGCTACAGATGGAAATGCGATACAAAAGGAAAGCAAACAAGCCGAAATGAAATCTTTGTGCAAATCAACGGAACATACTCCGTTTCTAAACCGGATACGACAGGTTGGGGAGCCAACCGGATGCAAGATTATGAGAATAAAATTACTAATGAGAATACGGGAACGGGATGCGGAACGACCAACCACGTAAAAGACCCGATACAGTTTAACAAGAGTCTTCTCACCCACAACTTGATGCATACGAAAGATAAGCCGATGGAATGCTCCGATACGGATTTAGGCGCTGGGGGCTCATTTTGGAATGCTTGGCCACACGACCCTGACGCATGGAGTCAGTTGAGCACCTGCTACCAAAAAGCGAAGGCTGCTAATCATCTTTATGACAATCAGTGGCTTTTGATAAATGTCGGCAAAGCGGATTGGGCAACGCAATCAAGTCATTACCTACAAGGAAATTTCATAATAGTAGTTGAAGGTGTCGATCTTGCTTCCGGTTTATATCTGCCACAAACTAGGGCTCAAGCGGATGGATCTCCCTCTCATGTAATTCTTTATTTCCCCAACGGATATTCCAAAACACTCAATAGTTCAGCTACTAGCGGACCAATGAATTATTTTGTCTTTAGTGATGGTGATTTAAAAAATGTTCAGCTAGGCGGAATTAAAATCAATGGCTCTGTTTTTCTAACAGATTGTCATAACATGGGTAGCGATCAAACTATCAAAATAGAATATAACAAAGAACTTGTTACAGCCCTTACAGGTTCCGGTGTTATCTGTAGCAATAATGGTACTAATAAGTGTTCTCCTAGTGCAGGGAGCTCATCATCTGCTGCGTCATCAGCTTCGTCTGAAACAATTTCTTTTGGCGGAACAGACAAGTACTATATTTCCACGGCTCCGCAGCTTTCTATCACGCTGGAAAGCCAGTATGCAAACAACGAAAGCATTGAAAATATAGCAAGTACTGGAGAAAATACAAAAGGAAGTTTCGTGGTACTTCCACGAGTTCTCTATTTGCCAACCGATCCACCGGGAAAACTTGAACATTATTACAATGTAATTCCGCTTAATTCAAAACAAACGGTGGAATCTCAGTCTATTACCTGCGAGGGTGGAATTCCGACCAGCGGCAAACTTTACGATGGAACCGCTCACCTTGTAGAGGGTTACTACACGTGCAGTGTGACAGGAACAGTTTCTGGCGTAAGCTCCACAGTCCCGTTCTATGTTGTGGTTCGTGGATCTGATGGCGTCACGCCGAAAGTTACATTTGTCACAGATGCTGTAGAGCTGCCCAAGGAAGAGGCGACAACAGTCCAATTAACGGTCCCCAACACCACTGGAGCATCTCAAACTTTCAAAGTCAAGGTGGCTCGTACCGGAACGGAGACCGGCTGGACCGTAACACCCATAAACCCCATCGGGACATGTGAAGCAAATAGTGAATGTACATTCCAGGTCAGCACCGCTGGCCCCCCAACGGATATTTTTACAATCACGAACAACTCTGTAAATTCCGGAATGCTCACTTTCCAGATTTTGGATTGTATAGAGGGCGGTTGTAATGTAGGTATCCCCAACATTGAACTTGTCTACATGTTTAGTAGTGTTACGGTTAAAAGGAAATCTCTTGCTGAATGGTGTGCCGAAAATGGGGATGATGCCGATGCTACGAAATGCGCCAAGAAAAATCACCCCGACTGTACCATATCAGATGAGTGGATTCAGGCAAACGGGTCAAATTGCAGCGCAAATCCAACCAACGACACCTGGAATTGCGATATTACAGATAATATAAGCTTGTCTCTCGTTAATTCAAATATCCCCGACGGTTGTGAAGCTGTGATTCCAGGAGAGAACCTGCTGGAAGCACCCTTTGCCAACAAATCGACAAGATATCTTTACGCCTCGCTCAAGGCAAAAAAGCAGGTGTTCCATACAGGGTTCAAATTACCTTCTGATATTAATCCTGGTCAGACAATCCATATTCTCGCCGAACATAACGGTGCTGCTGATGAGGAAAAAGATTGTTCCTATTCTAATTTCACCAGCGAAACGGATGGTGTTCGAGAAGAGCATTGCAATATTGATGTTTATTACGGATCACGTGTAACTCTGAGTTTAGAGAATGCTTCCGACCGAACCAATTTTAATTATTGGCTATGCTTCCCTGGTGTTGATTGCCCTAGCGAAAAGATTCCTGTTAACACCTATACTTACCCCATTTCCATCACGGGCGAGAATACGGTCTATGCGCACTATAACGAAAAAGATAAGCATTGCTTCTTTGATGAGTTCAAAGACAAGAATACTCATACAAACCGCGCGACCATAGCGTGTGGAACAGAAAAAGAGTACTGCATTGACGTATGTAGTGGCACGTGTTCTGATGCAATTACCACTAATTCTGGCAACAGTGGCAAGCCTGATGCAAAATGGAGACTTATTGACGGAGATTTGAGCAACATCGAGTATTCTGGCGATGGAAAAATTAGCCTGAAAACAAATACCACGCGGGGGCACAAGGAAAATTCCAAGGGCTCCGCTACAATTATGAGTTCTGTTCAAGCTGGCATCTATGGGACACTCAAGGCGCAGTTCCAGGTTCCTCGCGAGGGAGTGAATGAAAGTGACGAAGCCAAGTCAACAATAAAAAAATCAGGCTTTATGTTGCGGTCTAATACCAATGGCGACAGTTACTTAATGCTGAATATCTTTAGTGACAAGTCCGGATATTTAAAAGCGAGAATTTGTCTGAATGGCGGTAATACCTGCCAAGAAAAGAGAATTGGATCGGCTTACGTCAAAGAAGGGTCGATAATCACAATTTCCGCAGTGCTGCGAAAAATTGACCCAGGTGATGGCACCTATAAAGATGTGCTAGAAATTCAAGCCTACACTAATGCCTTTAGTAGCGATTATGAATCAACAACCTTTGATTTAACCAATTCTGAACTAAATGGCGTTGAGGATTTAGGAAACCAGGATCATGAATACCTAGGAATGAAACTTTCTGACCAAAATTTCAAGATTTACGGTATCGGATGGAAGAGTGATGATTACGTTTCAGAATGTTGGGACCTTTATCCAACAGTTTCCTGCTCTTTTAAAGCGGCATACGCAGGAGGCATTGTCCCTCAAACTACGGGAACGGGACTTTTGAGTAAACCTGTTAAGCCTTGGGTCGGACTGTCCAGTTGGTTTGAAAATGCCGGTGGATGCACCCCTGTGTATTATTATAGGGGAAATGATGCCGGTTGTTATGGTAGCGTGGCAGGAACCAACGACTACAAAGAATGTACGAATAATTATTATGAATTTACCACAAGCGGTCCTCATGGTGCTACCGCAGATGGCGACAAAACGGCAAAAGCCGGTGTTAGTGGTTGTTCTGTTTACGGAGAGGCTGCCGCCTGGGCGAATAGTGCCGCGACGGCCCATTGTGGGGCTTTCTGGGTAGGTGAATATAAGAATTGTACCCAAAACGTGACCTTTGGCTATACAGTCTCCAATGGTGATGATGGCAGCTATTATGCGCTTGATGCAAATGGTGCGGGGTCAGTCAATCTCCGTGACGCCAATTTGGTCGTGACCTTGGACAATCCGAATGGTGCAGAAATATCAGTTTATCTATTTAGCAAAAACTCGGAAGATGGCTACACTTACGGTAGCAGCCCTGTTTATAGTCAGCCTTATACAACGACAAAACAAGGGAACAATTTCAGCTTCTCTATAGCCGTGTCTGATATTTCTACCGCAGAAGGATTTGATCCCGAGCATGTGGTAGGGGTGTATATAAAGACGGATGATGCAAGTGTGAATATTCGCACAGTACAAAGTAGTTGTGATCATGTATTGAAAATAGTAGGCTGCTCGGCCAGTTGGGATGGAGTGAGTCGGAGGTTTAACATTTCTGCCAATGTGAAAAACTACTCCGATGCGGGGAGTTTTACAGTTACTGAGAAAAACAGTAACATTGCAGGGAGCATTGCAAAGGATTGCAAAAATAACGAATGTAGCTGGTCGGGTAACAACGCGGTGTTCGAGTGGAGTTACAATGCTTTCGACGATGTTGTTTCTGAAACATCGGGGTATAAGGATTATTACTTTGTAATAGATATGAAAGACAAGGAAGGAGGGGATACTGAGGACTCTCCCTGCACTACAGCAGCTGTCCGAGTAAGCAAGATTTCTGCCACATGCGGTGTGAACACGAATTCTATAGAGAGAGGTGCAGGACTACCTGTCTTTACTTATTCCATAAGTGGGTGTCCTTCAGATAACACTGGTTGCCCGTATGAAATTAAACTTCAAGATATTGATCAACAACTGATTAGCGCCTCTAGCGGCAATTTCAACGGAAAGACAACAGATCCAGAAGCAGCCAACACAAGCGGGAATCCGCTTGATGCGGGAACCTACAAATTTGTCATGAAAAGTACCAATGCCAACCAGCCGTTTGCTGATTGTGAGGAAGAATTTACCGTGACAATTCCGTCAAGCTCATCGGTAGAAAGCAGCAGTAGCAGTGCACCTCCAAGTAGCAGTTCTGCAGCTCCAAGTAGTTCTTCTTTTGTTGCAACGGCAACTTGTGCGTTTGACAAGATAAAGAACAACCAGAACTATGAATGGTTCCAAGCCCTAGATAAGATAAAGATAGATAATCCTAATAGTAAGGATTTCCATGGGCTTGCGTGGAAAACAACATGGAAAAGAGCGGGACAGACTGCTGAAAGTGACATCAGCAGCGGAACCTTAAACTGCAATAACAATTCTATTTGTGAGATTCCTATTAACAGTGGCAACAATTCTGGTTTGGCCCAGCCGGGAACTTGGTACGTGTATCTCGGGAGCTCTACAACTCCGTCTTGTCTCATGACTTTGGCTGATGGAAGTGGGCTACCTACAATGCAAGTGACTGGCTCTTGCCGGCTTGAAAATGATTGCTGCAAAAATAGTAGCGGTGACTTTGAACTCGCCGTAGGACAGAAAAAGCGGTTCGATGTAACGAGTCTTACCAAGTGTAATAGCAGTAAATGTGATTGGTTCTTAAAGAAGGATGAACTCAAAATTGCCAACGGAACATATGGTGACAACATATACTACAACGACATTGAAGGCCCTGGAACATATACGTTACATTTGTTGTCCGAAACGGCATCTGCGGCTTGCACTGTTGTTGTAGGAGAAAAATCTCCTGCTGAGGGCTGTAGGCACGCAAATACAACGCGAAGCTATGGTGATAAATCTCAATTCCAGGCAAAGTTAATTATCGCAAAAGATAAATCTTATAGAGTTCTTGGCCCTAATAATGAAGAAATTGTAACTGGAACATTCACTCAGGCCTATAACAATAATGATTGGAATGTTGAATTCTATTCGAAAATTTCTGGTAAATACAAATTGGAAGTAAACGGCTCAATCGCTTGTGAAACAAGCAACAGCTTGACAGTTAGTGCAGCTTATATGAGTAATTGCAGTCTTGCACAAACAACAATTTCATCAGGAGGCTCCACAACCTTTAGGTACAAAATTAATAATTGCAAAAATAGCCAGTGTGATTATGAAATTAAACGCTCTGGAGTCTCGTTTAAAACAGAAACTGGTAAAGGTGAAAACGATTATAGCGTTACTGTAAATGAAGGTGGCGAATATGTAGTATGGCTAAATGGAGTAGAAACAAATTGTAAAGCGACCCTGACTGTATCAGGTGGCGGAGGAGCAAGCTCCAGCAGTGCAGCACCTGCAAGTAGCAGCACTGCGGCAAGTTCAAGTTCTGCAGCGGCTTCATTCCCCTGTAATGATGGAAACTCTACGCAAATGTATCCGCACAACCCTGCAGAAGATGTGCAAATGGCTGCTAATAGTTGTGTTAAATATTCTGCGGGTTCCTCAGGCAATTTGCAAATCGGATGCTGGTGGGCCCCTGAAACACCTGTTACCGTGAACATAAAAAAGTGTGACGGAACTACTACAACCATGTCTCATTCATGCGGTGGTTGGCAAGGAGTTGATGTGGGCAATAATTGCACCGTCTATGCTTATCCTGAGAAGACTATTAAATGGGATTTAAATTTCTGGTAGGACGGGATACGCAATATTTTTCTGTCTCACCGGGGATGCCTTCCCTTTTCCCACAAACAATCAAAGCCCCAGGACGCACCGTCCGGGGCTTTTGCCGATGAAAGGGGAGGACTACAGGTTGCTAGGGGATTCCTTGGCCTTCTCCGCTGCGATTTTCCGGGCTTTTTCGATTAGGTCGGCTGGCGCACCAAGTGACTCTAGAATATCGATTGCCTCAGCACGACCTTCTGCTAACCCTTCGGCACGGGCGTGCTTCTTTTCTACGTACATTTCGTACAGACGGTCGCTCATGTTCATTGCCTCGCTTACCAGGAACTCTTCGGTAAATATACTCAATTTGGCCTTCTCCTGCAAGCGGGCGAACAGCGAACCCTCGGGCACGGGAACGGGGTTTTCGTTATTCAGGCCGTCGATTACCCGGAGCCACTGGGCCAGCATGCTGTTGTCGGAACTGTAGCCGCCCTTCAGGAACTTGGGAATCTCCACAAGGGTGATGGTCTGCTTCTTGAAAAACTCGTCGTTTTCCTGGTTCTTGAGCCGGATACTGTGCCTGTAGTTCCTGGATTCGGGGAACCCGTCGAACATCTGGAGGCTGATGAGGTTCAGGTTCCTTAGCCAGTAGCTTTCGCCGTGGGCCTTGCTTGCCACG
>Ga0247609_10000981_pt1 | contig 36052 bp, 24 predicted proteins | sample 172DNAGHGlowgp2_FD_193487 | JGI IMG/M metagenome (GOLD analysis project Ga0247609, IMG submission 193487) | Sheep rumen microbial communities from Palmerston North, Manawatu-Wanganui, New Zealand - 1728 DNA GHGlow gp2 | ecosystem: Host-associated > Mammals > Digestive system > Stomach > Rumen ... | reverse complement strand
CCCGTTTTAATCTTTCCAATTGTTGTTTTCACCACGGGTAGTATCTTCATCAATCTTTTCTTTTATTTTATTGATTAGATTGACATCCTTTAGTAAGTTTAATTCTTGATTTTCAAGAATGATCTTGTCATCATTTATTATTTTTATTGACATATCGTGAACAAAATGAATAGTTGAATCATTCACAACATACCAACGACCACTAAAGTCTGCGTCTCTTAATGTCCATTCTTCAATACGTCCATCATCATATACTTCATACATTTCTTTTCTGCCATCTGCATCAAAATAGAAATAGACCTGACTATGCCTATATGATAATTGGTGCCAAATTCTATAACTATCCCCACATATTAGATATTTCACATCTTGAGATGTTTGCATTACACATGAGTTAACTATTATACAAAAAAATAGAACTAGTAAATAAGACAAATTTTTATAATTCATTCTAGACCAGGGGACTCTCTGGTTCATTTCACTCTCTGGATGATGCCGTAGCTGATGCCTGTAATTCTTGACAATTGTCTGGCTCCTGCTCCTTTCTCGCATAACTGTTGTTATTGGTACATGCAAAGGTACAACATTATTCGAATATAACATCATCTTCTGTCTTAAATAATTCTAAACCAGAGTTCCCTGGTTTACTTATGCTACACCATTCGTCATAAAGAAGATGATTTTTTCCGTTGTCAGGTCTATCTTTGCAAACGCATATTTTGGCCCACCATCATGCACGCACCACATATCTTTCTTCAATGAGGTGTAATATAAACATGAAGGGTCAGAATCCCAGTCTGCCATTAAATTCACATGGACGATAAGATGACCGTCTTGTTTGTATGCCATATATTGCCTGACATATTCATTAAACGGAAGAGGATAGCGGTCTTCCGTCCACAAGCTACCATCGTTTAAATATTCTTTATTCGTTATATATGAATCCAATAAACCGCGTGCCTTTTCCATTTCCGCATGGTTTAGAATATAGGCTGTCTTTGCGCTGTCGTCTTCATATTCACGATATACTATATCGGCTGTTTTTATAATAACATCTAACGAGTCTTGTGGAAGATCTTTTGCAGAATATGATATCATCGGTGGAAAGCTGACTCCTTCTGAGGATGTGGAATACGAATAAATCTTTTTGAATTGTAAATCGCAGTTGGCATCTTTGAAATTAGTAATTACCAATGTGCTGTCTTGTAATTCTTGAATGGTGTAAATGAACTGGTGGTCCAGGTAATCAGTCAGTATCAGTGAATCACCCTTAATATCCATGCGGCTATAATGATACATCGTATCGTTGATACAAGGGTCTATCCAGATGTTGCTGTTGTTTCTTATCTCCAGTTTTCCCCACGCATTTCCACGGAAATCCACGTTGTTCACTAATGTCCAAACTCCGTAAATGTCTTTCTTTATAATCGTTTTCTGGCACGATGTCATTACCAGTAGAACTATAATAAAGAAGGATGTCTTTAGGTTCGTCATTACATTTAATAATAGTTTTGCTTTCTTCATCATCTTGTTATTCATTGTTTCTGCTTGCAAAATTAGTGTTTTTTCTCGTTCCATGCAAGGGGACAGAGCATATTGACACAAAAGAAAAACGTAATATACAGAAAACGAATTATTTACAAAATACACTTTGGCATTTTTGACACACTAAGGAATCACGGGAACAAGAATTGTAAGCACAACGCTGACCTCACGAACATTAGTGTCTTTCGGGGCTTTCGATGTTGAAGAAAAAACTTAGATGTATAAGGCTGGGAGAAACTGCCGGGGTAACAGGGAGAGAGGTAGGGGAAAAGAGGGAGTTTGATACGGGGTAGCTGGAATTCAGCGGGCGGTGAAAACTATTTCAGCGCCCGCTGAAAAGTATTACAGGGGGCGCTGAAATCTATTTGACCGAACGCTGAAAACCTATGACGCATTTATCAGTCCGTAAACAACTGATAATTAATCTTTTTGCAAAGATACAAAAATAATATCGAAAAACCAAATAAATAGCCAGAAAAAAAGGCGTGCTCATTTCAATAACGAGCACGCCATGATTATTGCAAATCGTTTATTACTTGCATGAAGGACACCACGGCTTCAGCTGCTTGAAGAAGTCGTTGCCCTTGTCATCGACGAGGATGAAGGCGGGGAAGTCCTCGACCTCAATCTTCCAGATGGCTTCCATACCCAATTCTGGATACTCCACACACTCGATGCTCTTGATGCTCGACTGCGACAGCACAGCAGCCACGCCACCGATGGTACCCAAGTAGAAACCACCGTGCTTCTTGCAGGCCTCGGTAACGACATCGCTGCGGTTGCCCTTGGCAATCATCACAAGGCTGGCACCGTTGTCCTGGAACTCATCCACATACGGGTCCATGCGGTTGGCTGTCGTCGGTCCCATGGAGCCACAGGGGTAGCCCTCGGGAGTCTTCGCCGGTCCGGCATAGAGCACAGGATACTTCTTGAAGTACTCCGGCATGCCTTCACCGGCATCCAGACGAGCCTTCAGCTTGGCGTGAGCAATGTCACGTGCCACGATGATGGTACCCTTCAACGATACGCGGGTAGAAACAGGATACTTGGTCAGCTCCTTGCGAACGGCATCAATGCCCTGGTTCAGGTCAATGACGATGCTGTTCTGTCCCTCGCCAGCCTTGGCATACTCGGCAGGTATCAGTTCTGCCGGGTTAGCATCCATCTTCTCCAGCCAAATACCGTCGCGGTTAATCTTTGCCTTGATGTTACGGTCGGCCGAACACGAGACACCCATACCGATGGGGCAGCTGGCACCATGACGCGGCAGACGGACGACACGGATGTCGTGCGCCATGTACTTACCGCCGAACTGTGCACCCAGACCAATCTTATGAGCCTCTTCCAGCAGTTTCTTCTCCAAGTCGATGTCGCGGAAGGCACGGCCCGTCTCGTCACCCGTCGTGGGCAGGTTGTCGTAGAACTTGATGCTGGCGAGCTTCACCGTCAGCAGGTTCTTCTCGGCAGAGGTACCACCGATGACAAAGGCGATGTGATACGGAGGACAGGCTGCCGTACCGAGACTCTTCATCTTCTCGACGAGGAACGGAATGAGGGTACCCTCGTTCTGGATGGTTGCCTTGGTCATGGGATAGAAATAGGTCTTATTGGCACTGCCGCCACCCTTAGCGACCATCACGAAGCGATACTCTGCACCCTCCACGGCCTCAATGTCAATCTGGGCAGGCAGGTTACAACGGGTGTTCACCTCGTCGTACATGTTCAGCGGAGCATTCTGCGAATAACGCAGGTTGTCCTGTGTGAAGGTGTTATAGACACCACGCGACAGCGCCTCTTCGTCCTCGAAGCCTGTCCACACCTGCTGACCCTTCTCACCGTGGATAATCGCCGTGCCCGTGTCCTGACAGAAAGGCAGAATGCCCTTGGCTGCCGTCTCAGCATTGCGCAGGAACTGCAGCGCCACATATTTGTCATTCTCCGAAGCCTCGGGGTCATTGAGGATGGCTGCCACCTGCAGGTTGTGCTCACGACGGAGCATGAACTCCACGTCGTGGAATGCCTGCTGCGCCAGCAGCGTCAGTGCTTCCTTACTTACTTTTACAATCTCGTGGCCTTCAAAATCGGCCGTTGTTACGCCTTCCTTCGTCAGCAGGCGATACTCGGTATCGTCCTTACCTACCTGGAACATCGGCGCATACTTAAAATCTACTACGTTTGCCATAAATTATTGTGATATTTGTTATATATAATGCTGCAAAAATACAAACACTTTCCGAAAATGCCAAATAAAGCACAGAAAAAAATGCCCGATTCACCGGACGACAAGGACAAAGCCTCCTCGTGGCTGGCAGGATATTTCCGCGGGAATGGCACGGGAGGAGGTGATGCACCACTTTCCTTCCGGAGAATCTGCATAGACCGAGACTTCAGTAGCAGGGATAAAGCGGAGGTCGGGAACCAGGGTTTTCACCTGGTCGGTGCCGTTGATGCCTGCCACATACCAGGTCTGCCCACGCCGGCGGGCCATGACGACATACTCGCCGGGGTAGCCGCAGACAAGCCGCGTCTCGTCCCACACCGTGGGCAACTGTCCGAAGAAGGCCTGCACCTCACGGGGCTGTGCCAGGAAACTCTCGGGACGATCGGCCAGGTGCTGCAGACCACTCTCGAAGAGTACGGTCAGTGCCAGCTCATGGGCATTGGTCGTGAGATGCGGGTACTGGGAGTTGCTGAAGGCACAGGGAGTGTAGTCCATAGGACCAATGACGTTACGGGTGAAGGGAAGGGTGGCGTTATGGGCAGCTGCCTTAGGGGTGAAAGTGCCGTTGTTGTTGTACCACTCAGCTCCCAGCACGCCCTCGGTAGAGAGCAGGTTGGGCCACGTACGCTGCCAGCCACGGGGGATGGTGGCTCCATGGAAATTGACGAGGAGGTGATGCCGGGCGGCACTCTCCATCAGGTCGATACAGTAGTCCATGTTCATGACATTGTCGCCCGAGAAGAAGTCTATCTTCACGCCTGCCACACCGATACGCTCGCACCAGGAGAATTCACGCTCACGGTCTTCGGGACTGTTCAGCCGGAACTTAGGCGTCGGGGCACCATCCACCCACCCTACGGACGAGTTGTACCATATCAGGGGTTTGACACCTTTCGAGAGCGCGTAGCTGACAGCATCCTCAATGGTTTTGCCGTCCTTCATCTGGTCCCACTCAGCATCAATCAGCACGTAGGGCAGCTTCAGCCGGACTGCCATGTCCACATATTGGCAGATGATGTTGTAGTCGTTGCTGCCGTGGTTGTTGGCCCAGTAAATCCAGGACACCACACCCGGCTGTATCCATTGGGTATCGGCCAGTTGGCAAGGTTCGGACACATCGGTGACCAGGGTCGATGCCACAACGTCGGCAAGACTGCCGACAATAGCAATGCGCCACGGGGTATGCCACTCACCGGACAGCGGCCGGTCGTTGGCAGCAGGTACGACGCGGAACAGCTCTCCCTCGTTGTAAAGGCTGGAAGCACTCTGACCGCGACTGACACCGGCCTCGGAAATCAGGGCAAAGACGCCCTCCTGCGGCTCCAGCAGCGCAGGATAGCCCCAGTGGCAGGCAAAGCCCTCGGCATTCTTTTCGTAGTATGGCAGACGGGGGGGCACCCGTGCGGTAGTGGTCAGGGGGAAGTATTCCTCGTAGGAGTCGGTCCAGTTCTGCATCCACCGCCTGGTACCTTCGGGAATGCGCCATGCAGTCTGTTCCTGAGGCAACTGGCTGTTCTGCAACCCCGAGAACTCGTAGCGGAAGGCAATGCCGTCACGATAGAGGCGCAGCACCATCCGGACATTGGCGCCCAGCTGGGTCATGTACTCATTGGCCTGATTGCTGCACTGCAGGCGCTTGCCCGACAGCATGGCATAGGACTCCTCCACGCTACGGCGGAAGACCCACGTACCGGGCTGGGAGGCTGACTCGTAACCCACTGCCGGAAGTTCCAGCACCTGATGGCCTTGGTAGCTGACCAGCAGACCACTGTCCTTCGGCGTTACCTCCAACCGACGGTCGGGAGAAACAAGTGGCTGACCACTTGCCGGTAACACTCCGGCAAAGGCCAGCCACAATAGCAACGTTCTACAAACTACAGACGCTTTCATACGTTAGTCATTTCTGAACCTTTATTCATCAATAGCCGAACACCTCGTCGGTAGTCAGTTCACGAACGGGACCCAACGTACGCAGGAAGTCCATGTTAAGCATCTCCTTGTTGCCAAGGATGATGTAGCGATAGGGCTTGCGGGCCATGTACTCCTGTTCAAACTTCACAATGTCCTGCAGGGTGACCTTCGGCAGGTCACGGTATATCTTCTCATTCTCATCGTAGTCAATGCCTAACTGCTGGGCTCCGTAGTAGGCATTCAGCACGCCGAACTTCGTGGTGCGCTGGCTGGCCAGACGCTTTATCAGAGCCTCTTTGGCAATCTGGAAGGCGCCCTCCGACTGCGGAATGGTGTCGAGAATCTCGTTGAAGTGTGTCACACAGTCAACCATCTTGTCGGCCTGGGTAATGATGTAGGTCATGTAGTTCTCCTTGAAGCCCTTGCGTCCCGGGGTGCTGTAGTAGGCAGAAGCGGAGTAGGCAAGGCCACGGGCCTCACGCATCTCCTGGAAGACGATGGCATTCATGGAACCGCCGAAGTACTCGTTGAAGACGGCCTTCAGTGCTGCCTCATCAGGATGCCAGTCGCGGTTCTCATTGTGGAACATCACCATATAGATGTTCTTGGCATCGTAGGGGGCCATCCAGACGTCGGACGCAGGAGTTGTCACGGGTTTGGCCACGGGAGCCTGAGGCACTTCCATGAGCGGGGTGCCCACATGGTGCCTCTGTTCCATCATGGTGAGGAACTGCTGCTGGGCGGTGGGACCATAATAGAAGATGGTGTGACGGTAGTTCTTCAAGCCCTTGACCAGATTGACAAGCACCTGCGGGTCGGCCTGCTTCAGCTCGTCGTTCGTCATCATGGGGAAGGCCTTCTCAAACTGAGCCATACGGCGGAGGTAGGAGAAGTTCGACTGCTGGTTGGCCTTGCGGTCGGCACGTGCCTTGATGACGATGTCAACATACTTCTGGTATGCCTCACGGTCGGCTACTGCCTGCTGGATGCGCTCCTCAAACAAGGCAAGGGCCTGCGGCAGGTTCTCGTTCAGACCAGACAAGCCGATAGTGATGCTGTTCGTGCCGGTAGAGATGTAGGGGTCGCAAGCCAGCTTGTAGAACTCCTGCTTCATCTGGGCAGCGGTCTTGGTCTTGGTGCCGAGGTAGTCCATGAGGTACTCAGCGGCTATCTCATAGCGGGGGTCGTCCTCGTCGCCAAACTCATACTGGAAGGCGAGGTTGAAGAGTCCGTTCTCGGTATTCTGCTTGTAGAGCACAGGCAGACCGTTCTTCGTGGTGGTAACCGTCAGGTCTTTCTTGAAGTCAACGAAGCGCGGCTGGATGGGATCGACATGTGTGGCCTGGATGTCGCGCAGGAACTGCGAACTCTGGTCGCGGTTGGCAGGAATAGGCGTGATGGCGGGTTTCTCAATGGTCTTCTGCGTGGAGTCAACGCCCTGACGCTTGTAGATGCATACGTAGTCGTTGTGGAAGTTCCTCTTGACGAAGTCGATAATCTGCTGACGCGTAATCTTCTGCACGCGTCCCAGATAGCCTACCTCGTCGGCCCACTTGGTACCGTTGACAAACGAGTTGACAAACATGTCGGCACGCGATTCGTTGTTCTCCAACTGCTTGTAGTAGCTACGCTTGATGTTGCTGACAACCGAAGGCAGCAGACTCTGGTCGAACTGTCCCTTCTTCAGGTTCTCCACCTCACCAAGCAGCAAGGTGCGTACCTCGTCCAGCGTCTGGCCCTCCTTGGGACGACCGCTGAGGATGAAGGCAGAATAGTCGGCAAGGTCATAGACATAGGCTCCGGCCGACATCAGTTTCATGGGCTGTTCCAGGTTCAGCTCCATCAGTCCGGCACGTCCGTTGGCCAGCATCGAACTGATGATGTTAAGCGTATCCATCTGGGCATCGCCGGCTCCCTTGAAGCGCCAGCCTATCATGATGTTCTCGGCATCGTTACCCCATACGGTGGAATCGACAGGTGCCGTGATGGGCTTCTCCTTCGGGAAGGTAGGATAGTCAATGGCCTTAGCCTGCCACGTTCCGAAGTACTTGTCAATGATACGGATAACCTGGTCGGGGTCGAAGTCACCCGACATACAGATAGCGGTATTGTTGGGCACGTACCACTTATTGAAGTAGGCCTTGATATTCGTGATGGAGGGGTTCTTCAGGTGCTCCTGCGTACCGATAACGCTCTGCTGGCCGTATGGGTGGCTGGGGAATAGTTTGGCCAGCAGTGCCTCGTACATCTTGCGGGCATCGCGGGTCAGATTGATGTTCTTTTCTTCATAGACGGCCTCCAGCTCAGTGTGGAAACCGCGGATGACCATGTTCTGGAAACGGTCGCTCTGAATCTTCGCCCAGTTCTCCAGTTCGTTGGCGGGGATATCCTCGGTGTAGCAGGTGACGTCGTTCGACGTGTAGGCATTCGTTCCCTCGGCACCGATGGCTGCCATCAGCTTGTCGTACTCATTGGGAATGAAGTACCGGGCGGCCAACTGGCTCACAGAGTCAATCTCGTGGTAAGCCTGGCGGCGTGCCTCGGGGTCGGTCAGCTTGCGGTAGGCCTCGAATCGCTGCTCAATCTCATTGAGCAGCGGAGCCTCTGCCTCAGGGTTATTGGTGCCAAAATGCGTTGTACCCTTGAACATGATATGTTCCAGGTAGTGTGCCAGACCGGTGGTCTCGGCAGGGTCGTTCTTTCCGCCAGTACGTACGGCGATGTACGTCTGGATGCGTGGCTGGTCCTTATAGACACTCAGATAGACCTTCAGTCCGTTCTTCAGCGTGTAGATACGCGTGTTCATCGGGTCGCCAGGCACCGTCTCATACTTGTACTGCTGCGCACTTACACTTAAAGGTAAAAAAGTAAAAAGGTAAAAAGGTAAAAAGAATACCCACCTTAACATGCTCTTCTTGTTCATATAGTTACTCTTTATAATTAAAAACTTTTGGTTACTTCCTTTGATGCACTTACTACTCCCCTCTCCCGTTGGAGAGGGGTTGGGGGTGAGGCTCTTAGTTTTCGTAATCCACTTCATGGTCGAGCTTGGAGAGAAAGTCCTCAAAGACCTCACGCTCCACGTCGCCCATGGCATACTCCTTCTCGGCATCCTTGCGGATTTCGGCTATCCAGGCACGACGGGCATGCACATAGTCCTGACGGATGCGCTCCACGTCGGCAGGTGTCAGCTCGTCCAAATGGTAATAGTCCAGAATGAGCTGGTAGGACCATGCCCAGCGGTAGTCGCTGTAGTGGCCGTTTATCTCCACGAAGCGGTCGAGCAGCTCCTGGATATTCTCTATCTCTCCGCTCTTGATGTCGTCAACCACGCGCTTCTCCTCGCTCTCAGGCATCAGCAGTCCGCTCAGGTCTATCCATTTCCCCTCGCCTACCCTGCTGGTCGGGCGTCCGAAGAAGCCTTCCTTCTGGGCACGTTTCAGCACGGCACCCATGTAGATGCGCAGAGCGATGTCGTAGTACTTCAGTCCCTTGACAAGTGACGAGGTATTGATGACGTACTCATGGAAGTTGTAGGTCGAGACATTGTCGCCCGAAGCCTCACGCAGGGCCTTCAGAATCTTGATGCCCTCCATGATTTCACCGACGGTAAAGGGCGACAGCCAGTCGAAATTGATGATGGATTTACGCGACTGCCTGGAACGCTTGTCGCGCTTCGGCCACTTCTTGATGTCACGATACAGTCCCACCGTGGTGATGTTACGTCCTGGCGAAAGGTACATCGTCTCACCGTAGGCTATCAGATAGGAGAAAGGCAGGCAGCGGGTGTCAGGATGGTGCATCAGCTTACCGAAGCAGACGGAGAAGGCACCGATGGTGGCAGGCATCAGCACGTAAGAGCCGGAGGCGGTCTTCGTGCCGCGCTCCAGCGTACCATAGTGCAGGGGCCCCATCTTGTAGGCATGGTTCGAGAAGTTGGTGTTCGAACCGGCATTGTAGAACGAGAACTGTCCACCGATGAGCAGGCTCGACTTATGGTGGCTGGCAGAGAACGGGCCGCAGAAGGCGGCACAGGCCTCGCCGTTGGCCATGAACGAGTTGGCGAAGAACAGACTGGCCTCGGCGGTGAAGCCGTTGGTAATCTGACAGGCCTCACCCACGAAGCAGTCCTGCATCTTCACGGAGTTGTTGATGCTGCAGCCGTCGCAGATAATGGAGTTCTCGCAAATGACACCCGTGCCGATATAGACCGACGCATCGCGTGACGACATGATGGTGCACTCCAACAAACGGGCAGCACCATTGATTTCGCAGTCGCCCTTGATGACGGTATTGGTAATGTCCTTCGTGTTGATAATCTTCACGTTGTTGCCGATGGTACCCCGTTCCGGACGTGACACGCGCAACTCGTCCTCCACCAACTGCCCCAGGCGCTGCTTCAGCACCTTGTCCTGCGCATACTTCACCATGAGGGCTGCCACCTGTGAGTTGAGGTTACGGAAGATGGTGACGTTGCCGTCGCCCATCTCGTTCAGCACGGAGATGACGGAGCCCTCGCCAAACGTGGCATCGTCGGTGGTCTCCAGCGTGGAGATGTTCGAGATGAAACAGTCGTTGCCTATCGTGTAGTTGTTGATGTAGTTGCCGACCTTCTCTATCAGGCAGTCGTTACCCACCGTCACGTTGCGCAGGGTGGCATCGTTAATGCCGGAATGCTTGAAAAAGCCCTTGGTCACCTCCACCTGCTTGTGGAACTCACCCAGCCGGATGTCGCCATAGAACATAACACGATGGAAATTATAAGGTTTAAAGCCTTCGGCCACCTTCACTCGCTGCCAGTCCTCCGCCCAGCATACATTCTTCTCTAAAACATCTATTTCAGCTTGTGTTAGTTGTCGGTATGTTTCCATAATCTCTACATATTTATATTATAAGGGACAAAGGTACGATAAAGTTTAGAGTTTAGAGTTTAGAGTTTAGAGTTTTTTCTCCCCATTAACCTTTTTTATTTTTTTATTTTTTTATTTTTTTACTATTTCGTGTACTTTTGCAGGGATTATTACAACAAAACAACTAATAAAGACAGTTATGAGAGTCATTATTGAACCCAACTACGACAAGATGTCACAATGGGCTGCCGAGCACGTCATCCGTCGCATCAACGAGGCAAAGCCCACACCCGAGAAACCGTTTGTACTGGGTCTGCCCACAGGCTCCTCACCCGAAGGCATGTATGCCTGTCTGGTGAAGGCCAACAAGGAAGGCCGTGTGTCGTTCAAGAACGTCCTGACGTTCAACATGGACGAATATGTAGGACTGCCCGAGGAACATCCCGAAAGCTATCACTCCTTCATGGCCCGTAACCTGTTCGACCACATCGACTGCCCGAAGGAGAACATCCATATCCTCAACGGCAACGCTCCCGACCTTGCTGCCGAGTGCGCCCACTACGAGGAGATGATCCGCGAGGCCGGAGGCATCGACCTCTTCCTCGGAGGCATCGGCCCCGACGGCCACATCGCTTTCAACGAGCCTTACTCCAGCCTTACGAGCCGCACCCGTGTGAAGACGCTGACCACTGACACCATCATTGCCAACTCACGTTTCTTCGACAACGACGTGAACAAGGTGCCCAAGCTGGCACTGACTGTCGGCGTCGGAACCGTCATGGATGCCAAGGAGGTGATGATTCTCGTCAACGGCCACCACAAGGCACGTGCCCTGAAGGCTGCCGTAGAGGGCGCCGTCTGCCACGAGTGGACCATCTCTGCCCTGCAGCAGCACCAGCACGGCATCATCGTTGCCGACGAAGCCGCTACCGATGAACTGAAGCACGGCACCTACAAATACTTTAAGGATATAGAAAAGGAGAACCTGCTTTAATTGAAAATTGAAAATTGAGAATTATGATTACACAATAGGCTCCTCAATGGTTTAATTATGGTTCCATGAAGGGTGTGCATGGTAATCGTAATTCTCAATTCCGAATTCTCAATCTTCAATTGGATAAAGGAAATCATTGTAAGGGTACTTCTGCACATGAAGTGCCCTTACATTGTTATATAGCACCTGACGCAACTCGTCAATGTTCTCCTTCTTCTTGGCCGAGATAAACAGCGGAGCGGTAGAGATTTTACCCATCCACGTCCGTTTCAACTCTTCCAGCGAGACATTCTCCTTCGTCATGGGCGTCAGGTCGTCCTCTTCTTTCTCTACCCACGTATAGGCGTCAATCTTGTTGAACACCATCATCTTCGGCGTCTCTGCACAGCCCAGTTCCGACAGTGTTTTCTCCACCACCTGAATCTGGTCTTCGAAGTCTGGATGCGAGATGTCCACCACATGCACCAGCAGGTCTGCCTCGCGCACCTCGTCAAGGGTCGATTTGAACGAATCCACCAGGTCGGTCGGCAGTTTGCGGATGAAGCCTACAGTATCTGCCAACAGGAACGGCAGGTTGTCAATGGTCATCTTCCTGACCGTCGTGTCGAGCGTGGCAAAGAGCTTGTTCTCGGCAAACACGTCACTCTTCGAAAGCAGGTTCATCATGGTTGACTTACCCACGTTCGTATAGCCGACGAGAGCCACACGGATGAGCCGTCCGCGGTTCTTGCGCTGCGTGGTCTTCTGCTTGTCTATCTCTTCCAGGCGCTGCTTCAACAGTGTGATGCGGTGCAGGATGATACGGCGGTCCATCTCCAACTGCGTCTCACCAGGGCCACGTAATCCAACGCTACCCTTTCCGCCACCAGAGCCCGAGCCGCCACCCTGACGTTCCAAGTGGGTCCACAGGCGTTGCAGACGGGGCAGCATGTAGCGGTGCTGCGCCAGTTCCACCTGTGTCTTTGCCTCGGCAGTCTGGGCACGCATGGCAAAGATGTCGAGGATAAGACTCGTACGGTCAAGGATCTTCACCTGCAGTTCCTTCTCGATGTTACGAATCTGCTTAGCCGACAATTCATCGTCGAAGATGACCATGCCGACGGGCTGCGGCGGATTATCGATGTCGGCATCCTCCGGAAGTGGCGCATCTGTCCTGACGGCCTCCATCCACTCGTCGTAGATATCTTCCTTTTCCTTGATAAACTGCTTGATTTCCTGTAGTTTGCCGCTCCCAACGTATGTCACTTGCGAGGGACCGTTCACCCGTTGCGTGAAACGCTTGACCACCACAGCGCCTGCCGTGTCAGCCAGAAACTCCAGTTCGTCAAGATATTCCTTGGTTTTCGCCTCGTCCTGCTGCGGGGTTATCAGTCCCACCAGCACCGCCGTCTCGGCCTTAGCTTCAGAGATTACAAATTCTTTCATCTATTTTTTCTTTTCAAACATACCTTTCAAAGTCATACACCAAACTCATGAACCAGCAAGCATTTCCTTCACGGTATTGACAATCCAGTTCTTTTCCGCTTCTGGATATTTCGTCGGTTCGTTAAGAGCATCGCCGTGGACGCCACCCGGTACTATGTGCTTCTTCACGTAGGGGTCATCGGGGGCTGGATCGGGGATGGCGGCTCCCGTCCAGGGGTCGTTGCTACCATAGCTGAAGAGCATCTTACACTTGTCCTTGTTGCGGTTGTTCTTCACGAAGTCGAGGAAGCCGTTCATCAGTTTTCCGCCATCGTACACTACTTGATACTTCTTATTATATGGAATGATGCTGTACTGTTTCTTTAGCCACTTCACATCCTTTTCCGGGTAATCATCAGGCAGCACGGTCCAGTCGAAAACGAAATGTCCCAGCTCTTTGGCGGCATGTGCAGGATAGATGACCTGCAGAAGCGAATCTTTCTTCAGTGTCTTAGCAGCCCTCCTGCTGGCTACACGCATTTCATCGTCTTCGATCATGCCGTCCTCCATATCGAGCATCAGACTTCCGTAATCATCGTCATCGCGGTCTATCTCTTCTAATTCCAGCCCCATCACCTCACGGAGTTCATTCAGTTTCTTCTCGAATTCATAACCTCCCAGTGTGGCAAAACGATAATATATCTCAGCACTGTGATGGCTTTCTTCCAGAGGAATCACATCGTCCCACTGGTCTGTGTTGTAATAGCAGAATTTAAAGAACAGATTCCGCATAAATTCATTGAGCACATAGTTCATCGACGACTCAACGGTGTTGTTTTTCTGTCTCGTCAGATTGTCAATGGCACTGATCTCCTCACGTAATCCCTCATCGCGTATCATTCTGTAGAATGCTGCCCATATCTGCCTGCGGAGTTCCGTGTCCTGACCATTGTCCATGCCACTCCGTCGGGTCACCCACTCGCCCACTCTGGGGTCTTCCTCGCTGGTGCAGAAGGGAGCACAGAAAGGCACATAGACATCCATCTCATTCGGATAGTAGTAGGCGTAGAAAGAGGTCAGCATACCGTTTTTGCTGAACCCCGAGCTCACCCACTTGCCCCTGAAGCAGTTGGTAGCCTTCAGTGCCGTCACAATGGCATGCAGGTCGGCCGTTGACTGTGCAGCGGTGTTCACTTTCCAGTAGTCGCCCGTGCAGTCGGTCACTTCTTCTTCGAAATTGATGAGCGAGTGCTTATAATAGCGGTGCTCCACCTCAATCAAGTTCGCGTCAAGGTTCTTGGCGAGGTCCAGTTTCCTGAACTTATCCGGATCTTTGGTGGAATAGCCCTGCGTATGCAACACCGTCACATGGTCCGGCCCTTTGTAATGCAGGACACAATACTGCTGAAAGGTGCCTGCCGACGCATCCGTATGGTCAATGGGCTGTTCGAAGTTGAAAACGGTGATTTCCTCACCATCGGCATCCTTCGTCGTTTGAAGGATGGTGACTCCCGGAATGTCGGCCAGCAGTTCCTCTGCCGTCACCGCCGGCTCCTCGGGTTCTGGCGTCACAGGTGCGGCACCATCGTCCTTACATCCCGTCAGACATGCCATGACGGCCAGTGCCACCATGCTGTTATAAATCCATTTCATTATTGAAGCATCTCCTTCACTGTATTCATGATCCATTCCTTTTCGCCCTCCGGATAACGTTCCGGATTATTTAGTGCCCCAGAGTGAACGCCTTTGGGCACGATGTGCTTCTTGACATAGGGGTCGTTGGGGTCCGGATCGGGGATGGCGGCTCCCGTCCAGGGGTCGTTACCGCCATAGATGAAGACCATCTTACACTTGTCCTTGTTGCGGTTGTTCTTCACGAAGTCGAGGAAACTGTTCATCAGCTTTCCGCCGTCATACGTCACGCCATACTTGTTCATATACCGCTTGTTGGTTTGGTAATTGGGGAACCATTCCATACTTTCATCAGTAAGCAGATGATCCTCGGGCAACAACGACCAGTCATAAAGGAAATAGCCTAACTCCTTAGCAGCATGGACGTGATAAATAACCTTCAGGAAATCGGCCATCTTCATCTTCACAGGGGCAACCCTTCTGCTTGCAGCTGCCATCTCGTCATCCTCCTCATCTCCAAAAATATATTCAGAGTCATCTTCTAAATTGTCGATTACTTCATCTTCCAAGCCTACCATCCCACGCAGTTCATTCAGTTTTTTCCAGTAGTCCTTTTCCCCCAGCATGGCAAAACGGTAATAAATCTCCGCACTGTGCTCAGGCCTTGGTATCACACCGTCCCACTCGCTTGTTTTCCTATAGCAGAATTTATAGAACATGCCTGACATATATTTGTAGAGTATGAGACGTATTACGCTTTGGTGGCTATAATTCCTGTTATGCTCCAGATTGTAATAGGCTACTATCTGTTCCTGCAAACCGGCATCGTTGGCTATGCGTTGGAATGCTGCCCATACCTGCTTGCGCAGTTCGGTGTCGTTGCCATTGTCCAAGCCACTCTGATAGGCCAGCCACCTGCCAATGCCGCTCGTCTCGGTTGCAGTACAGAACGGGGCACAGAAAGGCACATAGACATCCATCTCATTCGGATAGTAATAGGCATAGAGGGAGGTCAGTATGCCGTTTTTGCTGACACCAGTGCTCACCCATTTGTTTTTAAAGCAGCCAGTACCCTTCAGTGCCGTCACGATGGCATGCAGGTCAGCCGTCGATTGTGCGGCGGTGTTCACCTTCCAGTAGTCGCCGGTGCAGTCAGTCACTTTCTCGACGAAGTTAATCAGCGAGTGCTTATAATAGCGGTGCTCCACCTCGATATAGTTTGCGTCAAGGTTCTTGGCGAGGTCCAGCTGCCTGTAATTTTTCGGCTCAGTGGTCGAATAACCCTGCGTATGCAGCACCGTCACGTGGTCCGGCCCCTTGTAATGCAGGGCACAATACTGCTGGAAGGTGCCTGCCGAGGCATCCGTATGGTCAATAGGCTGTTCGTAATAGAAGTAAGTGACTGTCTTCTTATCGGCATCTATTGTATCCTTGATAATCGTGACACCAGGGATTTCCGACAGCAGTTCCGCAGCCGTCTTCACTGGTTCCTCCACCACCGGCTCCTCGGGTTCTGGAGTCACTGGTTCTACCTCATCGTCCTTACATCCCGTCATACATGCCATGACGGCCAGTGCCATCATGCAGCGAAAAATCCATTTCATGTTTTGTTTCTTCATATTTCTTTCTTATTTATTATTATTTCATCACCACCTTACGTCCGTTCACGATATACACTCCCTTGCCGGGGTGAGTCACACGACGGCCATTCAGGTCATAATACTCACCACTTACTTCATCCGTCTTACCTTCAACAGCATTGATTCCCGTGGCACCGCCGCCTAAGTTCAGTTCGATACTACGGACACCATCAGCAAGGTCACCAACGGTGATGCCCTTCAACAGGAGGTAGGCACGATAAGGGCCAACTACCACACGGGCATCAGGATAGCTGAGCGTATTGTCCTGCCCCCAATAGAGCGAACTTCTGTCGTCGGCGGTAAGACCGATGGGTGACAGAATACCCTTGAAGCTGACATTTGTGGTCTCGACGGCAGTACCCTCAGTGGCAGTAACGGTTACACCGCTGAACGTAGGATTCTCCACGTTGCTGCCACTCTCCCACTTCACGACGTAAGGTTTGCCTGCCTCGATGGTGGTGGCATCGCCGAAGGTCAGTGTCAGTTTGCCGTCAGCAAAGGACGACGTGTCCAGCGTCTTTATCGTTGCACCCTCAAGTGGTGTACCGCTGAGCTTGCTCACGTCAAAGGGCAGACAGAGCACGTTCCAGTTACCGTCGTGAGAGAAGGTGCGGCCGTTCAGCGTCAGGTCGTAGTTGTAGTCGCTGACCGTAAGCCCGGCCTTCGCCTCCTTGAGGTATTCGTCACGGGCTTTCATCAAGGTGAGGAAGTCGGTATTAGCAGCATCCTCCTTCGCCATCAGTTTCGCCATTGGGTCACTGAGCGACGAGGTGGTATAATAGCATTTCTCCGCAGGAGTGTTCGAGGGGTAATGAGCCGACACGGCACCACGCATCTGACTACTTCGGACGGAGTTGCCCAGATAGATGCTGTTGGACAACTGACCGCTGACGACGTTACCGACAATACCGCCGGAAGTACCACGAGCGGCAGTAGATGCAAAACTGCTGCAACCGATGACCTTGGCTTTCTCGCTGTTCATATAGGCAACCACACCGCCGGCACAATACATATCACTCGATACGGTGACATTCTTCAGCACGTGGCAGTTCTCCACCGTGGCGTTACCGGTGAGGTTAGCCACGACAGGGGCAGCATAGGGTGCCGTGAAGTCGCTGTTCTGAATGATGACATTCTTCACCGTACTGCCCTCGCCAGCCTCCAGGAACAATGCAGAACGACCGTTTTCCGACGTACCGATGTTCAGGCCGCTGATGGTGTAGCCGTCACCGTCGTAGTGACGGTTGAAGGTAGCAAACGGTGTGAAGTTGTTGGTGATATTCTTGTCGAACTCGAGGTTGGCAGCCTGCTTGAAGTAGTTGCCAATCTTTGCGGCATTAGAACCGCTGAGCAGTTCCTGTACCTCCTGTAGTTCTTCGGGGGTCTTAATGAGATAAGGTGACTTTTCAGTACCCTCACCCTCCCAAGACAGGCTGGCATAGTACTTGTCATTGTATAGAATAGCCTTGTCGTATGCTTTCATGAAGCTATTAGCCCCGCTCTCTGCTCCGAAACGGTTGTTCTCGCTGCTGAAGACAAACGGCTCGGCACCCTGCTTCACACCGTCCCAGTTGGTGTAGTACGTGTTCGTGATGGCTAATGGTCCATATTCAACGAAGGCATAACTGCCTGCAGGCTGTACCGTTACCGTCTTGGGCATCAGCAGACAGTCTTTCAGGCTGACATTTCTCTGCTTTCCCAAGGTATATCCCACGAATCCACTGCAGTGGCTGACACGCTCACCTAACAGTTCGCCGTCGAACAGGCAACGGGTGAAGTTCAGGGTGGCCTGCGCACCACGCTTCTGTCCTACGAAGCCACCGAAGAAAACACCTTGGCTGCTCTCTTCGTCGTAAGCAGATTGCAGGGTGGCACTGACACGGCAGTCGGTGATGTTGAGCGTCTTGGTGTCGCCAACCTTAAAGAGTGCGCCCACGAGACCTGCGGCAAACGACTTCTCACTGACGATGGTTCCCTCTACCGTCAGGTTCTTGATGGAGGTGCCGCCGTAGTAGCGGAACGGTGCGGCAAAGTCGTAGTTACATACGCCAACATCTTCCTGTGAGACGATAAAGGTTAGCGTATTACCGCCACCGTCGAAGTTACCCTCGAAGAAGTGCTCCACCTCCTTATTATCGACTGTTCCCACAGTACCCAGTGGCACACCGGTTGTGATGTTTTTCACCAGGCGGAACTCCTTACCACTGTAGGTCTCGCCCAATTCCACTTTGTCGGCAAGCCATTCCCAGTCGCCGACGTTACGGATGAGGAAAGGCTTCTCTGCCGTACCTTCGCCCGAAAGTCCTGTCATCATCGTCATGACGATGTCGGCACCGTCGCCCTTGGCAGTAACAGTGATATCGGACACATTACTCGTGGTGAGTACTTTAAGGTAAGTGTCGAAGGCATAACGCTCGAAAACGTTTTCATACAACTGATTGTTGTCAATAAAGTAAGTGTTTTCAAGTTCCCCGTCACTGAGTTCCTTGTATGAGAAGGCTCCATAGAAGCCTATATTAGCATCCTCAGTAGGATGATTCGCCTTGCTGATGGTAACCTGTTCGAATACAGGATTATTGATGACCGTGCCATCGTCACCGTATTTCACCAGATAGGGCACGCCTGCCTCCAGCGTTTCGCCGGTGACCTTCTCGAAGGTCACGTTCAGTTTGTTGTCGGTGAGTGTCGAGCCCGTCATCTTGAATGCCGTGGCACCAACCAGCGGACCGCTGGTCAACGAGGCACCAAAGGGGAAATACAAGCCGTGGAGCATACCATCTTTAACGAGGGAATGCCCCTGCAAGCATACATCGATTGTCTTGCCATTGTCCCTATTAATCCTATCCTCATTGAGCGTTTCGTTGTAAAGGGACACTGTGGACCACCAGCCGCGTCTATAGGAATTATTAACTCCAATAGCTCGTTCGAAAAACTCTACATCTTTAACCCAAACCAGTTTTTTTCCAAAGAAGTCATCAGTCCACGAATATTGATACATGACGAGATCAGCAACCAGCTTATCGTTGGGTACATAAGACTTGTTGCTCACGAATAGTTTTTTTGCACTCGCTACTTGGGTATTTGAAAATGCTGCGCTTCTGTTGGTCTTGACACTGAACGACCATGGACTATACAAGCAGTATTCGAAAGAAGCACCGTTATTATCCTTTTTATCAGACCAGTCACTGCTTCCGATGAAGCCAGAACATGCATCGGTATCCTCGCCATTGAAACCACCAATAAACACACAGAAACTGAACTTCACGGTGTTCTCGCTACCATTCTTCTCTCCCACCAGTCCGCCATGATAGGCTTCTCCATAGAAAGAAGAGAAGATGTTGATTCTGCTGATACAATTCCTAAATTCTGCCGTCTGTTCACTATCGGAGGCTGCAGGGAACAACTGACCGACGATGCCGGCAGCCATCTGCCCGGCGGTATAGATTTCTCCTTCAACGTCAAAATCCGTGATCAGTGGACCTGCATAATAGCGGAAGGGAGCACAATATTGCTCCTGGAACTCTTCCTTGCTGCTTCCTATTCTAAATCCCAACAGATTACCACCGCCGTTGAAGGTTCCCTCGAACGGATATTCTTCGGTGCCAACCATCGTGCTGACGGTCATACCTTGCATCAGGCGGACTACCTTTCCCTTGTAGGTGTTACCCCGTGCTACCTGAGCTGCCAAGACGTTCCAGTCGGTAGCACTGTTAATCTGGTACGGGTTCTGCTCGGTGCCCTCACCTGCCAGCGTCTTCAATTCAGTTTCACCAGTAATGAGAGCCTCCTCCTCGTCACCTTGCAGTGACACTTCATAGGTACCGGCTCCCGTTCCTATCGGTCTGCCATTGAAGCTAAAGGAATTCACCTGCATATAATCACCACCTGTATCTACTGTCAACTTCACTGTTCCCTTTGGAATATACTGATAGGAGGCATATGCCACTCCTGGGTCGAAGCCGAGTCTGACATCTGTAATATTGTTATAGATGGGATACGCTCTTACATCCCTATCGCTCTTGCTATCCAGCATGCTATTGGTATAGTAGTTGTTGAACATCATTGAGGGGCGATACATCAGATTTCTACCAATAATGGCTGAGCAATATTTGCCATCCTTGGAAGTGATTTTACTGCCCGTATAAAGACAAGTATGAACAGATGTTGTTGTGAATTCTAATTCAAAAATTCCATTAATTTCTATATCATCTCCATTCAGTCCGACGATACCTCCCACCGTTTCCTGACCTTCCACTTCCGCATCAGTGACACAGTGGCTGATTGTTCCTGCATGGGCATAACCGCAGATGCCACCGACATTATTCCTACCGACTATCTTACTGTTGAGCAATATGACGTCATTGATAGTACCACGTACTATCTGATGATTTAGATCATCGCCCATACTGCCGAACAGTCCAACGTTATCCATCCCGGATAAATCGCAACGTATGCCCGTGATGACATAGCCGTTTCCATAATAATTACCAATAAAATGATGTTCGTTGGTGCCGATGGGAATCCATTTGTGCATGCTAAAGTCAAAGTCGGCCATCTGACGGAACTCCTTGTCCATATAATCTTTGTCTCCATCCTGATATATCTTTGCAAGCCAAGCAAGATGTTCCGGTTTCTCAATATAGACGACGCTGCCATCTATCTTTGTTGGCTTCTCGGCAAAATGGGTCCAGGGCGTTCCGTCGGTCTTCTTGTGATACATACAAATATCTCTGGAGATATTTTTCATTCCACTAAGCGCCTCACTCTCAATTTGTTCTTGCGTCAGCATGAGGAACCAGGTAAGTTCATAGTTGTCTGGATCGTCAGCGAAGAAATACTTGATGGTCGTCTCACCAGTTTTCTCGTGGTAGTTTTTGGTGATAAAGCCTTCCTTGCTAACTATCAAACCGATTTTCGACTCCACGACAGTTCCCTCAACGGTTTCTTGCAACTTGCCCATGACATCGACTTTGTTACTGCCAAACAGGTAGAGGTTGCCCTTCTTACCGCCATCATTATAGACGCCCGTGTTGTTGGCGGAAAAGTTATTGGAAATGTCGATGACACCTTGCATCCTGATGGTACCCTCGCTCCATACGCCACCGCCAACATTCTGACTCATGTTCTTGTTGACGTTACCGCCACGCATGTCGAAAGTGGCTTCGGCAGCATTCACTGCACCACCGCCGACACCTGAGTGCGCCCAGTTGTCCCTGATAAAACCTTCGTTCAACGTCAGCACGCCCTTCTGGTTATAGATGCCACCACCCGAAGCCGCCCGATTGCTACTGATCTCGCATTTGGTCAGTGTCAGCGAACCTTCGTTATAGACAGCACCGCCCAGTCGGGCATTGCCGTTCTGGAAGGTGCAGTCCGTCATGGTGACGATACAGCCCGCCTCATTATAGAGGCTGCCACCCATACCCTTCGTGTCGTCATTGACTTCACTGATGTTCCGCGTGAACGTGACGTTCTTCATGGTCAGACGGGTATTGGGATATTCGTCCTTGTTGGCTGGTGCACCATTGTAGATAGCACCGCCTCCTAAACTGGCACTGCAGTCTGTGATGGTGATGTCCTGAATCTCCAGCTCGCCATAGTTGAGGATAGCACCGCCACGGGTCGCCATACCTTCCTTTAGGGTGCCTTTCTTATCCGTACTGTCATCAAATATTTTCACCTTGGCACCAGCCTCCACCCGGAAGATGTTGCCACCGTCGCTGAAGGCCGTCAGGTTGCGCGAAAGGGTGAAGCCATTCAGATTGATGGCTATTTCCTTGCCGGCAGGAATCACCAGCACATCGGTCAACTCGATGTCCTTTTCCAATTTGACATCCGTGTTTTGTTCAATAGCCGTTTTAAATAATTGCTCTGTGCCAGTCACTATGACTGAACCGCCTAACGCATGCGCCCCCAAAGCAAAGAGCAGCATGGAAATCATCATTAGTAGTTGTTTCATTTGCACTTTCTTTTCCCTATGATATTTTTACATCCATCATCTTTTGGACGGCAAAATTACAACAAATTCCGCTAATATTCAAAAAGTTTGCATTTTTTATCACCTTTCCTCTTGCTGTCACTTTCAGCCAATCAGCATTGATGCTCTTATGCAGAGCTATCATGCGCTCTGGAGCTCTTTCCCGAATGTATGCAGAGCATCGCGCAACTGCTGAAGCCGTTGTGCGCTGGGCTTGGAGATTCCATAGATGTAACGTGCCAAAAGACTCTTGTTAATACCAAGGTAACGAGCTACCTCAGAGACGTTCAACCAAGGGAATCGATTAAACATGGCAGCAACCTCATTCTGCTCGTTTGGTTCAGAGGTCTCATAAAAGCTCGAAATGTGCATGTCAGCATCCAGGGCTTCCCATCTTATAGCCATTCCGTCGTCTATTGTAAAATCGTTACGCTGCTCCATCGTAGCTTCTTCCAACTCAGGATATGCCTTCAAGGGACGGCTAAATACCTTCCCATTGGTTGCTCTCATATAGATACGGTTCCCGTCGAACCACAAATTCTTAATCTGCTCCATAGCCAATATCGTTTTAAACTTTCTTTCCACCGTAATCCACATGAACATGAATGGGTAAATGTTCATCAAGATAGAAATAGAACCTTATTCCGAATATTGTAAGTAACGTTGGCATCTTCTCCGTTTTTGTGCAAAGATAGGTATAATTTTTTTATACCTCCAAATGTTTTAGCAATATTTTTGAAATTCCCCGCCACTCTTACGGAAAGAATGGCGGGGGATGATATAAGAATCAAGCCTGTCCCCATGATTTTTCGTTATTTGCAAACAGGCCTAATTGGTTGTCCGTTTGCCCGCCATCCCCAACCACAAGACAATGATAATTCTGTCCCAAAATCTATTTGATATGCCTTACTATTTTCTGGATAAAGAGTGCCTGTCCAATAACTTCCCCCCTGACCCATTAATTCAGTTGGTCCTGTATATTTATATCCTACAGCAGGTATAAAGATAGAACTGTCTTTACCATTCTTATCCCGTCCATGTATTCTCACACCATTTTGACCTTTGTAGCTAATCCATGAAAACTCACAATTCTGTACAAGTTCTTCTGCCTGAGTAAGGGTAGGCATACTCCAAGGTGTCCCCCAGTAACTTTTTACTGCATCTTTGTCTGTTCCGGATATTTCGTTCCCAATATTTACAAATTCATCATCTGTACCATACCCGTCACTATCAATGTCGTTCCAATATAAATAATCATATAAATGATATGAACTTTTTTCAGAAACCTCTCCCCATGAAAAATAACATCCTGCATCTTCAGGCGAGAATGCACCCACATTGCAGCACGCCCACTTCGTGCCAGAAGGCAACCCGAGGTCTATCATGTGCGGATGATTCGCATCGGGGCAGGTGGTCTCGCCATTCTTCTCCACCTCAGCATAAGGTGATGCTAAGACATAACATCCCATCCATTTTAAGGCTGGATAAACACGATAATATTCTGCCGTGTTGACATTCTGGAATGTGTAAGTCAACTGTTGCTGGGAGCCACTGTATCCTGTCAAGACATAGACACCGCTAACATCTTCTCCATCTTTATCTTTCAGCATGAAACCAGCATCTACCTTCAGACTACGACCAGAGATAGTAGCCTTGGCATCTACGTTGGTTGATGCACTTTCTTGTCTCGTTGCCGAAACGTTGCTAAACGTTGGCGCAAGGGCATAACTGATGATTTCGCCCTGATTGTTCAGTTTAATGTTTCCGAGGTTCACATCATGACTTGTGCTCCATTTCCAGAACTGAGCATTAGCAGTAACGCCATAGAACCAGTTTAGACTCAGCTTGGTATCTCGCAGACTCTCATAGATGGCAGTACTGGTCTTTGCCGTCTCCATATCGGTTTTAGTCAACACCAAGTCACCTTGAAGATTAGCACCGAACTCACCACGGAGGTTTACATTAGCAAGATCAGCCTTCTTGGTATGGATGAAGTCAAAACCTACCTCCAAGAATACTCCGGCACCAATGGAGCCACTCAGCATCGCTTCACCACTATGCCCGGAGCTGACAGGTATTACACGATTAACCGGCTTTAGCATTTCTTCGCCTTTGCTGCTGTATTCCCAATGAAATGCTGAACGATACTTCTGCGTCCATTGTTGGTTGACGGCAAATTCTCCTTGAGCCTGTACAAACACGCCAAGTTTCAAATAGACATCGACAAGTGGGGCTATAGGCCAAAAGAAACGGTCATAGGGTGCTGGTAGAGTGATGTCTTTTTTCCATGTCAAGCCTCCCTTCAAAGAGAAATTTTCTTCCAAATCATATTCGCCCGTCACAGTCAGACTCACATTCACACCATAAGTTGGGTTTACAACAACGTAGCCAACACCATGGAGGGTGGGTGTGACTGCCACATTGGCTTTCAGTTCGGAGAGGTCAAAAGACAGTTCATCATTCTTCTGATATGAATTGGTAAAGTCATAATTGTCAAACAAGCTAAAGTTTATACGGCCAGGAGAAAATGGTGCTCTTCTGTTTTGCGTGTTACCAATAGTTTGGGGAGCCATATTTTGCCCGTCACATTCTATTTCTGAACCTCCATAATAATACTCGAAGACATCTTCCAAAGCAACAGGAGCACAGACAACCTCCACGCCATTGCTCTTTGTTGTTACACTCGTAACCTCACCAGCAAAGCCAATTGGAAACACATCGCTCATTTCCAGAGTTACAAGTTTGTCTCCGATTTTTGGCATTATGTTGACAGGAATGCCTGAGCTGAAAAGTATGGTATGCTCGTCTTGAGAAATCACGTATGAGCGAAGTTCACCTTCAATCTGTCGAACCTCCGGACGATATTTATTCTCTGGTGTTACAAAGCCCACGCTATCAATGGAGGCGATGGGAATATAATAGACGCTGTCTGGTGTAAAAACCAACTGAGTAACGATTTCATCATAGGCATTGCCATTTTCGTCTTCATTGGAGTATTCCATTTTTTCTATTTGGTTCCTCATGAAAACATTTACTTTTCCATCGTTACGATAGACATAGAATGCATCGCCAACGTTCTGCGCCACGGCACTGAGAGTGACGGCAGCTAATAAAAGAATAAAGTATAGTTTACGTTTCATGGCTTTGTGAATTTAGAGGTTTTACCGTTGACGTTAAGCAGATAGACTCCTGAGGGAATCGCGGAGAGAGGGAGGGTGGCGGTGTCGCCGTCACGGGTGATAGTGACAGGAACACGAATACCACTGACGGTATAGACAGCAACATTATCGTCTGACTTGATGCCACGGAAGACCAGTTGGTCGCCTCGTTGTGAATAGTTCGCCTCGTCAGTGGGGCTGCTGATGTTAGTGGAACCACCCTTGTAGGTGAAGCGCAGGATGTTCTCTTTGGGGTACTCCATGTTGAGCACTGTGGAGGTAATCAGCACCTTGTCGTTCTGGAACTTCACCTGCGGCTGGGTGTAGAGCTGTACGTCGGTTTGTGTTCCATCGGCATGCCAGAGCACCAAGGTCTGAGCCGTTGCCTGCCTAATGCCCAGTAAAGACATCAGACACAGCAGTGCTGAAATCATTTTCGTTCGTTTGTTCATAAGTGTGTAAGAATAAGAAAAGGCGTGCAACCATCCGATGCTTATTCTCTTTCATGGTTACCGGCAAGTGACCTCGACATAAACAAGCAAGAACAGTTCACGCCCCCTTACGGACGTGAACCTTCTGAACTGCTTGCTCTCATGTCTGAATATTTTGCCGGTATTCTGAAAGAGAGAACAAGAGCAGAAAGCTCAAGTTATCTTAAAAAGACTTCGAACGGGAGTGCGACGCACAATTCATTGGTTAGTAATAAATTGTTTGTTCGTTAATCCCTGTGGGAGTGCAGCATCTAATGCCACATTAGCTCCCTGATGTTCCGTTTTTACTGTCTGTTTCGTGTTCTGTTTTATAGTGATTCATACTTTGTTTAACTATGATTTATATAAGTTGTTACAAATTGCTGATTGCGTCTTCCGTCAGTCCTGTTGCCTTTTCAATATTGCCTACAAAGTTAGGCATTATTTCCGAAAAGACAAAGAAAAGGCAGATAAAAATTTGCTTTCCGGGTGAGAGTTGATGGAGATTTCGTCTTGTTCTGCGCATGACAGTTATACGTTTTCCCGAGATTCTTATCAGTTTTTCCCGAGATTTAAGTTACTTTTTCCCGAGATTGCAGGTGAGAATCTCGGGAAAAACTGGTAAGAATCTCGGGAAAAACTGATAGCAATCTCGGGAATATTATATACAATCTCTAAGTTAATTATGCATAAAAGTCCGCTGTAGATGATACGAAACAGGCTTTTTCGATGTATATTTGCATGGTAAAGTTAGGACAAAACAGTAGAAGATATGGAGAACAAGAGTGGAACAATTATGTTTTATGCCGTCAACGACCAGCGTGCCACGGCTATCAAAAAGGGATACTCACTGCGCCCGTACAGACTGCCAACCATTGACTCCCGCAGGCTTGCCGAGTATGCTGAACAGGACTCAAGCATAGACCGTGCACGGGTGGAATACATCATGTCGTCGGTGGTCAAGCAGATCAAGGAAATGGTGCTCAATGGCCATAAGGTGGAGTTGGGCGATTTGGGGGTCATCGGGCTGACGTGTCAGGGTACTGGCTGTGAACGGCAGGAGGATGTTTCGGTGAAGAAAAACGTCAAGGGGCTGAAGGTTACGTTCCGCCCCTCATTGTACTTGAAGGAAAAAATGGCTCATGTCCCGATGACGCTGACCACGCCGACCGACGGAAAGGGCAAGCGTTTCGACGAGCATGGGGCACTGTTAATTATGGATGGGGAGGACGAATAATGGGAACGATTCAGTTGAAGACCTATCAGTTTAAGGGTTCTAACCCGTCATGTGAGGACAAGTGGTTTCCCAGGGTTGACCACTACAGCACCATCAGCACGGACGAACTTTGCCAGCTGGCAGCTGACGACTCGCGCGTGGAACGGTCGGAAGTGAAGTATGTGCTCAGTGCCATTGTCAAGCAAATTACCGAGATGATGCTGTTGGGGCATACCATTGTGATACCTGAGCTGGGCACGCTGTCAATCGGTGCCGACGGCATAACGGTTGAGGAGTGGGATGACGTGAACTGCCAGACGATGATCAAGAAGCTCAAGCTGAACCTGAGGGTCACACCGGAGATTCGGGATGCCCTGAAAAAGGTCAGCCTCCGCATCAAGTAAGACATACGACTATTGCTTCTCCGTCATGTACTTCCAGTAGCGGCGGGGCATGTCGTTGAGCTGTTTGCGGGGATTCATGCGCTCACGGATGCAGATGGCCTTGAAGTAGGTGCGCCAGAGGTCCTGGAACAACTGGTCGTTCTCACTGAGCAGGTCGTCGCGCAAACGGCCGTCCTCCAAGGAGAAGGGCAATGCCGACTCGTCTTCGAAGGTGATGCGCAGGAGCCCCCTCCTAACCTCCCCCTTGGGGACGGGAGCGTCGTGATGAGCATCAGCTGCGGGAGTATAGTAATAGCCGTACTTCCGACGGGCATCGAAGATGAGGAAGGGCTGGTCGTTGAAGCGGTCCTGAAAATGGTCGATGACGAGGGGCAGCACGTTGTTGTCAGGCGAGACGACACCCAAGTAGGTGCCGTCCTTAGCCTTCTGGAAGCGCAGGAACTGCTTCATGCGGAGCTGTTCGTGGGCTACGCGGCGGGCGGTGTTGGTCACGTAGAGCACATCAGGGTCGCTGAAGTCACGCTCGTTGGTGCCTTGGAACACCTTATATATATAATGGAAAATGGGCGTGTAGAGTTCCTTCGACTCCGACAGCCATGCTACGGTGAGCATGCGCAGGGCCTCCTTCGACATTTTCTTTTCCAGTCCCCGCCATACGCGTCCGGCCTTGTCGTCAGCCGTTTCCACACGGTGCTCCTGGTCGCAGAACATGGGCAATATGTCACCCTCCCCCACCAGCTCTTCAGGCTGCTGGTGCAGGGCGTAGGCATCGAACACTGCCGTAAGCAGGCCGTCCATTGTCCGGTCGAAGATGTAAACCAGCATAGGCTTTGTTTATTTTTCCTTGTGTGTTTTGTGACTGACGGTGCAAAGATACGAAAAATGCATGAAACGAGTGCAATTTATACGCTAGTTCGGGATAAGAAAGTTGCTATCACGGCTATCCCTTCGCCAACGACGAAGCCCGCCTGGAATGTCTGTTTAAGCTATACGAGAAGATGACGGCCAATCAGACGAAAAAATGAGCGCAAAGCAATTATTGGTTCCTAAAGAATTGCAACAGAAAGTCGCGAGAAGTCATCAGCGGCAACTGACAGAACTCACGATAGTCTCTGGTGTTGTTGGTGACAACGACATCACAGCCAGCGGCAACAGCACACTGGTACTGCAACAAGTCCTCGAAATCACGAACATCCTCATGATTCAATGCAGTATCCAACTGGGCGGCATCGCAAGGAAGGACTGTTACCCCTTGACGGAGTTGGCGGATAAGGCTATATCGTTCCAACCTCGGCATATCACGCTTGATATAGTTGATATTGGCAAATGTGAGATAAGATGCACACGCTTCAAATCTACCATTTTGAGCCAGTTCATATATCATTCGGCCCTGCATGGAATACTCTCGTTCTTCGGAGAGGTCCATAAAGATATTGGTATCAAGAAACACTTTCATCGCTCACCAAGTATATATCGTGTCCGTTCATCAGCAGCTTCTTCTGGTGTAAGCCGTAGCCGTTCAAACAAGTCATGTGTTTCTGGCGAAATGTTTATCTCGGCCATTTTCCTTGCAAGAAACTCGTCATCAGCCTTACGCTTGGCTTCCTCTGCCTCCTGTATGGCTTCATGCAGGAAGTCTACAACGGCATTCATATCACTGACATTCATACTCCTCATCACGTCAATGTATGGAGCCATTGGAGTGGCTTGTACTCTTTTTGTAGCAACAGTCATAAAAACTCCTTTCTTTTAAATTGCACCGCAAAGTTACGAATAAAATCTGAATAAACAAATATATATGGAACAAAAAAGCAATCGCTCGACTTTAAGTCGCTTGCAAGAAAGCAAGAATATCGTGGATATACGCTACCAGCAGACGGGTGAGGCCAGTGCCACCAATGAGCTGGGAATGCGCGAGATGCAGGCCAAGGCATATGAGGCGCGTGACAAACGGTTTCTGCTAATCAAGGCACCGCCGGCATCGGGTAAATCAAGAGCCCTGATGTTCATCGCGCTCGATAAGTTGGAGCATCCCGTTATTCTCCGAAGTCGAATGACAACTGTTGCTCGGCGGCGGCACGCTTCTGCTGGGCTTTCGAGATGAGCAGTGGGCGCAGCCGCTCGGGGTGCAGCTCGTTAATGCCGATGATAGGCACGGAGTAGCCGTCGGTCAGCTCGCCGCAGGTAATGAAGTACTTGGCTTTCTTCATCACCACGCCCATCTTCTTCAGGTGATAGGAGGTGACGCGGCTGAAGCGGCGGGTGTTCACGATGAGCCATGCCGACTTGGTGCCGATGCCTGGCACACGGAGTATGCGCTCATAGTCGTCGCGGTTGATATCGACGGGGAACTGCTCGGGGTGGCGCAATGCCCACGCTAACTTCGGGTCAACCTCCAAGTCGAGGTTCGCATGGGCATCATCTACAATCTCCTCTACCTTGAAGTGATAGAAGCGCAGGAGCCAGTCGGCCTGATAGAGCCGGTTCTCACGTACCAGGGGCGGCTGCTTCAGCACGGGCAGCCGCTTGTCGTAGGTGTTCACGCTGATGTAGCCCGAGTAATAGACGCGGCGCATGGTGGGCTGGCCGTACAGAGCTGACGACATGCTGAGGATGTCGCGGTCGCTCTCCTGCGTGGCTCCCACAATCATCTGCGTCGATTGTCCGGCAGGCACGAAACGTGGCGCATGGCGAAACTTCCGGCGGTCCTCCTTGTTCTCCAAGACGCCCTGCTGAATAAGCTTCATCGGCTGGAACACGCTCTGGTGGTCCTTGTCGGGAGCCAGCAGTTTGAGCGACTCCTCCTTCGGAATCTCTATGTTCACGCTCATGCGGTCAGCCCAGCGGCCCGCCTCGTTGAGCAGTTCCTGCGAGGCTCCGGGAATGGCTTTCAGGTGGATATAGCCGTTAAAGCGGTGCAGGGTGCGCAGGTCACGTACGATGGCCGTCAGCCGCTCCATGGTGTAGTCAGGGTTACGCACGACACCGCTGGAGAGGAACAGCCCCTCAATGTAGTTGCGGCGGTAGAACTCCATGGTGATTTCCTCCAGTTCCGTGACGGAGAGCGTGGCACGCTTGATGTCGTTCGAACGCCGGTTGATGCAGTAGGCACAGTCGTACATGCAGTGGTTGGTCAGCATCACCTTGAGCAGCGAGATGCACCGTCCGTCGTCGGCAAACGAGTGGCAGATGCCCACACCGCCCACGGTGTTGCCCACCATGCCCTTCTTGCCGCCGCGCACTGTTCCGCTCGACGAACACGACACGTCATACTTGGCCGACTCGGCCAGCACGCGCAGCTTCTCCATCGTCTGTTCAGTCAGCATGGGCTATCGGCGCAAACGGATTTCTGCATCTTCCTTGCGGATGAACACGTAGTCATGACCTGTACGCAGCTCGTAGTAGCCCTCGTGCTCATAGAATTCATCACCGAGGATGGTACCCTTCTTCACGGTGGCGAAGAGGGGCAGCGGGCCTTCATCGGCATAGTTATCGGTAAAGAGCTGTGTCTTGTTCTTGGCAGCCACAAGGATGCTGTCACCCTCACCGCTGTACCACGTCTGGGTGCCCACATACTTCGAGTAACACCAGCCGGTAACCTCGCCACCACGCAGGCAGACCTTTGTCCACTTGCCCTGCTGTTCAAGCAGCACACCACCACCCAGACCGTGGAACTGCATCCAGAGTTCGCCCAGCACTTTGGCCTTGGCCGACGGACGTTCACGTACATTGACAAAGCCGTCATCAGATGTAGCATATACCACGGTGAACACCTCCTGTGCCCACATCACGCTGCACACCAGCAGGGCGGCGAAAAACATCATCGTTCGTTTCATCATATCCTTATCTTTTTTGATTAAGTGTGCATACTTCAGTTTTTGACTATTTAAACAGCGAATACTCAGGAACTTCCTATGCCAGGGCATTGCCGATGTCAACGCCGATAACACGCTTCTTGATACAGGTTTGCTGCATAGTCTGTTTCGGTTTCTAGTAATAATTTACCATTTTTAGTTCATCATATTTTGCATGCAAAGATACAATTTTTTCCGTAAACACTATACAATAGGAGAAAAAAAACGAAAAAAAGCGTGCATCACAACGGTAGAGAATCCTTGTTCGTCGGAAAATAAAGGCTGTTGGTTGAATATATTTGGTCAAGAACATCTTTTCAGCTACCTTTGCACAAAATAAATAAGTTAAACCTAAACAGACAACGCAATGAAGAAACTATTAGTCATGCTGATGACCATGGCGGGAGTCCTGACGGTGATGGCCGACGACTACCCCTACCTGACATTTGAAACCAGCGACGGAAACAAACAGTCGGTTTCAACGACAGCACTCACACTGGAAATCAGCGGCGACAAGCTGCTGGTAAACAACGGTACACAGAGCTTTACACTTACTGACCTGCAGAAGATGTATTTCTCGGCGAACGATGCCACAGCCATTGAGTCAATAGACAATGGGCAACGGACCATGGACGAGGGCGTCTGGTACACCATCGACGGAAGGATGCTCAGCGGAAAGCCCACAACCAAAGGCATCTACGTTAACAACGGCCGTAAGGTCATTATCAAATAAGGAGGAACGGCTATGAAGAAGATGACAACACTCTTGGCTGTCTTGCTGGTCAGCCTGACGGCCACAGCACAGACCCTGAACATTCAGACCGGACAGGTCACATGGCTGTTTCCTGCCGCCCAGGCTGGCGAAATGACCTGGACCGATGGCCAGACGCTGACCGTGATGGGCAAGTCGTTCAACGTTGGCGACATCACAGGCATGACCGTTGACCAGACGGTCGGCACAGACAATGCCATAACCGTCAGCTACGAAGGCACGACAGCATCAGTTACCATAGCCGGTAACGTGGCACAGTATGTCACGCCTTCCGTCAGCAATGCCCACGTATCAATAGCACAAAGTGACGACCTGGCAGCGGAAATCACCTATACGCTCAGCGGCACATCAACCGATGGCGAGTTCTACATGTCAGGTTCCTACAAGGCAACCATAGAACTGGACGGACTCACACTGACCAACACCACACCCGTATATAGCGGTGCAGCCATACACATACAGAACGGTAAGCGCATCAAGGTAAAGCCCATCACGGGCACGACCAACTGGCTCACCGATGCTGCCAGCGGTTCCCAGAAGGGATGCTTCTACATCAAGGGACATGCCGAGTTTGCACAGAAGGGTACGCTCAATATTGTAGGAAACGTGAAGCACGGCATCAAAACGGGTGAGTACTTCAGCATCAAGAATGCCACCATTAACGTGACCGCTGCTGCAGGCGACGGCATCAGCTGCGGCCAGTACTTCCTCATGGAGAGCGGAACGATAACCATCAGCGGCACCAGCGACGACGGCATACAATGTGACATCGAGGACACCGACACATACCCCACAGGAACCGGCATCACCACCGACCACGAGGACGAGGACTCCGGCAACATCTACCTGGAGGGGGGCACCATCAACGTCAGCGTGACGGCTGACAAGGCCAAGGCCATCAAGAGCGAGGGCGACCTCTACGTCAGCGGCACCACCGTTACAGCCTCCACAGCGGGCGGCGGCGTGTGGGACGAAGACGACCTGAAGACGAAGGCGGCAGCCTGTCTGAGTGCCGACGGCAACATGGAAATCAGCGGCGGCAAACTCGTACTGAGCAGCACGGGGGCCGGAGGCAAGGGCATCAGCGTCGATGGCACGCTGACCATCAATGGCGATGCCGACATCACCGTCACCACCAGCGGCAATGCCGTTGTGGCCTCGTCAAGCGGAAACCTCTCGGTAGTGACCGACTCACGAACGCTCGACAACTACACCACCAGCTACAAGTCGTCGCCCAAGGGCATCAAGGCCGACGGAGCCATCAACATCAGCGGCGGCATCACCCGTGTCACCACCAGCGGTGCCGGCGGCGAGGGTATTGAGAGCAAGGACGAAATCAACGTCAGCGGCGGACAGGTCATCGTGAACGCAAGCGACGATGCCATCAACGCGGCCTACAAGAAGAACGACCAGAAGCAGAAGGTGTCGGGAACAGGAACCATGACTGTGACGGGGGGTTACATCTATGCACGCTCTACTGGTAACGACGCGATGGACTCGAACGGCGACACCTACATCAAAGGCGGTGTGGTCTTTGCCATCGGGGCTTCGGGCGGTGAAATGGCCATCGATGCCAATACCGAGGAACAGAAGAAGCTCTACATCCAGGGCGGTACAGTCATTGCCATAGGCAACCTGGAGAACGGAGCCAGCATCAGTGGCGGCACTGCCAAGCAGACGACCTCATGGAATGGTAACACATGGTATGCACTCTACAACGGCTCAACACTCGTAGGGACCTTCCTCACACCCACCAAGTCGAACACCGGCATGGGTGGAGGCCCTGGTGGCGGTCCCGGCGGCGGTCCCGGCGGGGATAGCAACCAGAAACTCATCGTCTATACCAGCAATACGCCATCCCTGACCACAGGCGGCACCATCAGTAACGGAACGGAATACTGCGACGGAATGCTCAACATGGGCTGCAGCGTCAGCGGTGGTTCCAGCGTAACGCTCAGCAGCTACTCGTCGTCGCAAGGAGGCAGGTGGTAGCGTGAATATTAGTGAAGCGTGAAGAGCAAATTCTTCACGCTTCACTTTTCTCTCTTCACTTTTTTTCGTACCTTTGTGCCCAAATAACCAACAACCAAGGACACAATGAGAAAACTACTATTACCCCTACTGCTGCTGACGACAGCACTCTGCAGCGCACAAGAAGCAGAAGTGACATCACCCGACGGACAACTCGTGGTCCGCATGGGGACGGAGAACGGACGAGCCTACTACACCGTGACATGCGCCGGAATGACGGTGCTACAGCCCTCAAGACTGGGATTCACCGCCAACTACGGCGACTTCAGCGAGGGACTGAAACTGGAGCAGTGGGACGTGGAGAAACAAGCGTTTGCGTATGACATGACACACACAAAGGCTTCGCACGTCCAGGTGAACCGCAACTGTCTCAAGGCAGCCTTCAGCAATGCCAAGGAACAGCGCATGCTGGTGGAGTGCTGCGTGAGCAACCGTGACGTGGCATTCAGATACCACGTGCTGCCGGGCAACGACGGACGACCCAAGAGTGCCGTCATTCTGAACGAGGCTTCGGCATTCTGTTTCCCCGAGGGCACTACAACGTTTCTCTCGCCGCAGAGCACCCCGATGATTGGCTGGGAGCGTACGAAACCAAGCTACGAAGAGGAGTACCGTGCCGACCGCCCCATGACGGAGCGTTCGCAGTATGGGCAGGGCTACGTGTTTCCGGCACTGTTCAAAGTATCGACTCCGCCGGGAGCGCTGACACACTGCCTGCATAACAGTCCGGATGCCATCACCAACACGCCCGGCACCTGGGTACTGGTTTCCGAGACTGGTGTAAACGGCAGTTACGTCGGTGCGCACCTCAGCGACTACAATGAGCAGACCGGCTACCAGATAGCCTTCCCCATGGCGGGCGAGAACAATGGCATCGGCACGACGACAGCTGGCATTGCCCCACCCTGCACCACCCCTTGGCGCACCATCACCGTGGGCACGCTGGCCGACGTGGTGGAGACCACCGTCAGCTACGACCTGGTAGAGCCTCAGTATGAGGCATCGCAGGAATACAAGCCAGGACGTTACACCTGGAGCTGGCTCATCGGTCAGGACGAGAGCATCAACTATGCCGACCAGGTGCGCTTCATCGACCTGGCTGCCGCCATGGGCTTCGAGTACTGTCTGGTGGATAACTGGTGGGACCAGCGCATCGGTCGGGACCGCATCAAGGAGCTTTCCAACTATGCCCGGCAGAAGGGTGTCAGCCTGATGCTGTGGTACAACTCCAACGGCTACGAGAACGATGCCCCGCAGACGCCCCGCCAGTGTCTGAGCACGGCAGCCGCACGACAGCAGGAGATGGCGTGGCTGCAAAGCATCGGCGTGAAGGGCATCAAGGTCGATTTCTTCGGAGGCGACAAACAGCCTACCATGCAACTCTACGAGGACATCCTGTATGATGCCAACCGCTACGGCCTGCAGGTCATCTTCCACGGCTGCACCCTGCCCAGGGGCTGGGAAAGGATGTACCCGAACTTCGTGGCTTCGGAGGCGGTGCTGGCTTCTGAAAATGTCTTCTTCAACGAGGGAGCGGCCATCCGCCAGCCCTTCGACCTGACGCTGCACCCCTTCTGCCGCAACAGCACGGCGAGCATGGACTGGGGCGGCATCATCATGAACCACCACATGAGCACCGACAACCAGTCGAGGCACAAGCGACACACCACGGATATCTTCGAAATGGCCAGCGGCATCACCATGCAGACCGCCATACAGTGTGTGGCCATGCAGCCGAACAACCTCAAGGAACTGCCGCAGTTTGAGCTCGACTTCCTGCGTCAGCTACCCACCACATGGGACGAGACACGTTTCGTTGACGGCTATCCGGGCCGTTACGTCGTCCTGGCCCGCCGTCACGGCACGCAATGGTACATAGCAGGACTGAACGCGGAGCCTACCGTGAAGAAGCTATCCCTGCAACTGCCCATGCTGGCAGGACAAACCGTCAGCTACTACCGTGACAACAAAAA
>Ga0247609_10000979_pt1 | contig 36064 bp, 36 predicted proteins | sample 172DNAGHGlowgp2_FD_193487 | JGI IMG/M metagenome (GOLD analysis project Ga0247609, IMG submission 193487) | Sheep rumen microbial communities from Palmerston North, Manawatu-Wanganui, New Zealand - 1728 DNA GHGlow gp2 | ecosystem: Host-associated > Mammals > Digestive system > Stomach > Rumen ... | reverse complement strand
TTTGGTATTATTCCTGAATTTGTTGGTCGTGTACCTGTAGTAGTTTCACTTGACAGCCTTGACGAGGAAGCACTTGTAAGAATCTTAGTTGAGCCTAAGAATGCGATTGTTAAACAGTATCAGGCACTGTTCAAACTTGAAGATGTTGAACTTGATTTTACTGATGAAGCATTAAGAGCAATTGCTAAGAAGGCACTTGAGAGAAAGACTGGTGCTAGAGGTCTTAGATCTATTTTAGAGGAAACTATGATGGAAATTATGTATGAAGTTCCATCTAATGATCAGATTAGTCGTTGTGTAATCACAAAGGAAACAGTTACAGAAGGTAAGGAGCCTGAACTTGAACTTGATTTAGAAGCTAAAATTAAGGATGTTACAAAGAAGAAGCGTACTAAGAATACTGCTTCTTAAGACAGGAACTGTCTAGGGGGATTGTATGGAAGATAAGAGAGAAATTGTAGGTACTGCGGTTCTTAATAATACTACACTTTTACCAGGAATGCTTGTTCATTTTGATATTAGTGATAATAAATCAGTTAAGGCTGCGGAGAATGCCATGATGAAAAATGTAGATCTTTTCATTGTGACTTTAAAAAATCAGGTTGATGATACTCCTGAGTTTGATGATTTGTATAAAGTAGGTGTATTAGCTAAAGTTAAGCAGGTTATTAAAATGCCTAATAAGATGACAAGAGTTTTAGTTGAGGTTAAACTTCGTGCTGAACTTCTTGAAATTATTTTAGATGATCCATTTATCAGGGCAGAAGTATGTGAACTTGCAGATGTTTCGAATAATGTTGATTCTGTGGTTTTAGAAGCCATGAAGAGGCTTATTAAGGAACTTATAGCAGATTATGCCAAGGTTAATGAAAAGATTACACAGGAGACAGTTAAAAGCCTTGTAGATACTAATGATTTATCACAATTATTACTTCAGACAGCAATTAATCTTCCGATTAATTACGCTGTAAAGCAGGAATTCCTTGAAGCTGAGGATATTTCAACACAGTATGAGGTTATTAATAAAACTCTTTCAAATGAAATTCAGGTTATTACTATTAAGAATCAGTTTCAGGAGAGAGTTAAGAAACAGATTGATGACAATCAGAGAGAGTATGTTCTTCGTGAGCAGATGAAACTTATAAGAGAAGAACTTGGCGAAACTGATGTTGTTTCTGATGCGGATGCATTTGCTGAGGAAGTAAGTAAGCTTAAAGCAAGTGATGAAGTTAAGGAAAGAATTAACAAGGAAATTAACAGATTTAGAACTCAGTCTAATAACCCTTCAGAAGCGAGCGTTATTAGAAGTTATATAGAAACTTTACTTGAACTTCCATGGGATAAGACATCAAAGGATAGTATTGATCTTACTAATACTAAGAAGGTACTTGATAGTAATCATTATGGTCTTGAAAAAGTAAAGGAAAGAATTATGGAATACCTTGCTGTTAGAGCACTTCAGCCAGAGGGCGGTTATAGTCCAATCCTTTGTCTTATTGGTCCTCCAGGTACAGGTAAAACTTCCATAGCTAAGTCTGTTGCGGAGGCTCTTGATAAGGAGTATGTACGTATCAGTCTTGGTGGTGTTAGAGATGAAGCTGAAATTAGAGGTCACAGAAAGACATATGTTGGTGCTATGCCAGGTCGTATTGCCAATGGCTTAAGACAGGCTGGATACAAGAATCCACTTATGCTTCTTGATGAAATTGATAAGTTAGGTGGTGATTATAAGGGAGATCCATCTGCTGCACTGCTTGAGGTTTTAGACCCTGAGCAGAACTCTAAGTTCAGAGATCATTATATAGAGATTCCAATTGATTTATCTGCAGTTTTATTCATTGCAACTGCTAATGATGTAAGAACCATTCCAAGACCACTTCTTGACAGAATGGAAATTATTGATGTTAATAGTTACACTGCTAATGAAAAAGATCATATTGCTAAAGAGCATTTGATTGAAAAGCAGAAGAAGATTAATGGAATTAAATCAGAGCAGCTATTTATTGATGATGATGCTATTAAGAAAATTATAGTTCATTATACAAGAGAATCAGGTGTTCGTACGCTTGAGCGTAAGATTGCACAGATTTGTAGAAAGGCTGCAAGAGAGATTGTAGAGAATCATAAAGAAAGTGTTGAAGTAACTACTGATAATTTAACTAAGTACTTAGGTAATGAAATTTATGATATTGATCCGGCTAATTTAACTGATGAGATTGGTATTGTAAGAGGTCTTGCCTGGACATCAGTTGGTGGTGAGACTCTTCAGATTGAAGTTAATGTTATGCCTGGCAAAGGTAACATTATGTTAACTGGTAAGCTTGGAGATGTAATGAAGGAATCAGCAACTACGGGCTTAAGTTTTATTAGAAGTATCTCAGAAAGATATGATATTCCTGAGGATTACTTTGAAAAACACGATATACATATTCATATTCCAGAAGGTGCTGTTCCTAAGGATGGTCCATCAGCTGGTATTACTATGGCAACGGCTATGATTTCGGCTATCACTGGTAAATTTGTTAGAGCTAATATCGCCATGACTGGTGAAATAACTCTTAGAGGTAGAGTTCTTCCAATTGGTGGATTGAAGGAAAAACTTCTTGCTGCTAAGGTCGCAGGAATTACAAAGGTATTGGTACCTTATAAGAACAAAACAGATGTTTCTGAGATTTCTAGGGAAATAACAGGAGGTCTTGAAATTGTTTATGTTCATAATATGGATGAAGTATTAAATAATGCGTTAATAGAGGATTGATAAATGATTATTAAATCAGTTGAACTAGAGACAGTTTGTGGAATTACAAGTAAATTGCCGGAGAATGATAAATCAGAGTTTGCATTTGCTGGAAAGTCAAATGTTGGTAAGTCATCCCTTATTAATGGGTTATTAAACAGAAAAAATTTAGCGAGAACTTCGCAAAAACCTGGAAAGACACAGACTATAAATTTTTATAATATTAATGATGAACTTTATTTTGTAGATTTACCAGGTTACGGGTATGCGCAGGTTTCAGAGTCAGTTAAGGCTAAATGGGGAAAGATGGTTGAAAATTATCTTAAGAAGTCTGAGTGCTTAAAGGAAGTTTTACTTCTTATAGATATTAGACATGATCCTTCAAAGAATGATAAGGATATGTATGATTGGATTGTATATAATGGTTATAATCCAATAATTATAGCAACTAAGGCAGATAAGATAAAACGAAGTCAATTACAAAAACAGATTAAGGCTATAAAAGAGGGTCTTAAAGTTAAGCCAGGTACTAAAATTATTCCTTTCTCTGCGGTTACAAAGCAGGGCAGAGATGAGATATGGGATATTATTGAGGGCGCAAATGATAATGAAATATTAGAAAGTGAGAATAGGTAGTGGACTCAGCAACACAGTATAAATTAATAATATTATATATGCTAAACAAAGTTGATTTTCCATTAACTAATGAGCAGATTTCAAATTTCTTTTTAGAAAGAAATTATACGTCATACTTTTCACTTCAGGAATCTATTAATTCATTGATAGATTCAGGATTTGTTAGTATGGATACAAAAAGAAATACATCATACTATCATTTAACAACTGAAGGTGAGCAGACCATAGGTTTCTTTGAAAACAAGATAACTAATGCTATAATAGATGATGTAGATATGTATCTTATAAAGAATAAATATCAGCTTCGTAGTGAAGTTGGTACTATTTCAGATTATTATAGGAGTACAAATGGAGAGTATATAGTACATAATCAGATAAAAGAAGGGGATACGCTTTTGATTGAATTAAATCTTTCAGCACCTAGTAAGGAAATTGCTTCACTTATGTGTAGTAATTGGAAGGAAGCTAGTCAGAAGATTTATGAAACAGCTTTTAGGGAATTAATGAAGAAAAATGAAGGACAGGAAGATACGGAAACTAAGGAGTAATTATGAGAAGAAGAAGAACTAGAATGGTAAAGACAATTTCAAAAAGAATGATTTCTTCAGCTGTAGTAGCATCACTTATTTTCGGTGGATATTGCTTGATTGTAAAGAAAAATGTAGCTTCAAACGATAATAAATATGAAGCAGAAATTGATGTTAGTTCATTGAGTATAGATGCAAATGTTAAGAATTCAGGAAAAAAGTTTTTTTCTAATATTGATGATTCAACTTCAGAGACAGAAATTTCCACAGAAGAAGTAAGTGAAGAAACTTATGATGATAATGGACGCGAGCATGATTTGATTGGAAAGAGTGCTATTACAAGTGTTGATGTTATAGAATCAGGCGTTGTAAGAATTACATTTAGCGAGGTTGAAGACGCAAATGAATACGATATTTATGCGTCAAAAGACAGAAATCAGGAATATAAGTATATTGGTTCTACAAGCGACCTTGAATTTGTTGATGAAAATGCACCTGTTAATAAGTATACATATTATAGAATTAAAGCAAAAGATGATTCAAATACAGGTAAGTTTTCAGATGCAGTTAAAATTTTGCCATTAGGAGTGGCTAAGCATATTGAAACTAGAACAATTAATAGCAAGGGTATTGCAATTAATTGGGAAGATATAAAAGGAGCACATGGATACATAGTTTTAAGAGCGGGCAAAAGCGCTGGTACTTATAAAACTATTGCTGATGTAAAGGATTCAAGTTACGTTGATGAGAATGTTGCTAAGGGAAAAGCATATTATTATAAGATTATTGCTTATAGTAACTCATCAGTTATGCAGGGACAGAGCAGTCGAAGCAAGGAAGGCATAGCACTTAGAAATCCTGTGATTAATGAAATCTCTAATGTTGATGGTTCAAAAGAACTTGATGTTAGATGGGAAAAGGTTCGTGGAGCTGATTCTTATATGGTATATAGATTGACAGAGGATAATAGATATAAGGCTATTGCTTCTGTTGATGGAAATAAAAATCATTTTGTTGACAAGGATAGAGAAGGCGGTAAAGTTTATTCATACAGAGTTGTTGCATATGATAAATTCGGTGGTAAGAGTAGTGCTAGTGATGAAGTTAAACAAATGGCAATTGATGCTGATAAGAAGATGGTAGCGCTTACATATGATGATGGTCCAGCGAAATATACACCGTTGGTTTTAGATGCATGTGAGAAATATGATGCTCATGTTACATTCTTTGTTATTGGAAGACAGATAGATGGATTTAGCGATTATATAGTTCGTGAAAATGAATTAGGATGTGAAATTGGAAATCATACATGGGATCATGAATTGTTTAAATATCTTTCACATTCAGAAATCGCTCGTGAAGTGGAAAAAGTTGATGAAGCTTTATACGATTTGATTGGTGAAGAAACAACAGTTACAAGACCACCAGGGGGTGGAATTGATTCAAGCGATCTTAAGAGATCTAAACATCCAATTATTCTTTGGGATGTTGATACACTTGACTGGAAGACTAAGAATACTAGAAAGACAGTTAAGGCAGCAATTAAGGGTGCCTACGATGGTGGTATTATCTTAATGCACGATCTTCATGAATCAACAGCCAAGGGTGCTGATGAAATAATGAAAGCATTAAAAGATGATGGATATCAGTTAGTTACTGTATCTGAAATGGCAGCTTATAGAGGCGGTCTTAAGAATGATAAAAAGTATTTCAGCATTGAAAAATAATTAAAGATAATAAAAACTCTCACTTTGATGTGAGAGTTTTTTTATAAAGATTAATTAATTTGTTGGTCGATATTCTAATCTATAAAACTATATTAAATCTTTAACTGCTTTGCAAACAACATCCTTAACCTTAGGATTGAATGGCTCAGGAATTACATAGTCTTCACAAAGTTCATCGTCTGATACAACACTAGCAATAGCTTTAGCAACAGCAAGTTTCATATCTTCTGTAATCTGCTCAGCTCTGCCTTCAAGAGCACCTTTAAAGATACCAGGAAAAGCAATAACATTATTAATCTGGTTAGGGAAGTCTGAACGGCCTGTTCCTATAATTCTAGCACCTGCAGCTTTAGCTTCATCTGGCATAATTTCTGGAACTGGATTAGCCATTGCAAAGATGATGGCATCGTTATTCATAGTCTTAACCATATCCTGTGTAAGAACACCAGGAGCAGAAACACCAATGAATACATCAGCACCTTTAACTGCAACTGACAAATCGCCGTTTAAGTCTTCAGGGTTTGTGATTGCAGCCATTTCTTTCTGAGCCCAGTTAATATGTTCATTAGATGGTGAAAGAATACCATGTCTACCAAGTAATTTAACGTTAGTTGCTTTTACACCATAGTTGATAAGAAGCTTTGCGATTGCTATACCAGCTGCACCAGCACCATTTATAACAACTTTAAGATCTTCCTTTTTCTTATCAACAATTCTTAAAGCATTGATAATACCTGATAATACAACGATTGCAGTACCATGCTGATCATCATGGAATACTGGAATGTTTAATTTTTCTTTTAATTTATTCTCTATTTCAAAACATCTTGGAGCAGATATATCTTCAAGATTGATTCCACCAAATCCAGGTGCAATCATGCAAACTGTATTAACGATTTCGTCAACATCCTGAGTATCAAGACAAATAGGAACTGCATTAACATCACCAAATTCCTTGAATAATACAGCCTTACCTTCCATAACTGGCATAGCAGCCTCTGGGCCAATGTTACCAAGACCTAAAACTGCACTACCATCAGAAACAACTGCAATTGTGTTTGATTTAATAGTGTATTTGTATGCATCCTCAACGTTATCTTTGATTTTAAGACAAGGTGCAGCAACACCAGGAGTATAAGCAAGAGCCAAATCTTCTCTTGATTTTACTGAACACTTAGATGTTGTTTCGATTTTTCCTTGCCACTCTTCGTGTAACAATAATGCTTTTTCATCATTTGTTAATTTATCTGTCATCATCTGTCTCCTTTGGAATTTTTATATTTATGGTATGAAAAATACCTTATATAGAATAACATATAGGAAAAATGTGTCAAGGGTAATATTTTATAAAATATTACATATAAATAAAAAGTTTATAGGAGGAATAGTTAAAATAGCAAATGCCACTAAGAATACTACTGTTGACAGTGGCTGGAAAGTTTATTAAAATAGGCATAGGCAGTTAGTTTTATAAATAAAAGCACGTTTGTGTAGGATTGGAGAATATATGAAAAAAAAGGAAGCAGGAATGGGTAGCGTGTATTTAATACTCGCAATTTTCATGGTCGCTGTTATAGGTATGGTTGTTTTCTTTAATATGAAAAATAATCTTAATGGTGGATCTACAGTTGAGATTCAGAGTGGCCATATGGTTAAAGGATCTGAGGCATGGGTGAATTTTATGTCGAGAACCAAGATTGGTAGGAAGGAAAGTATTAAAGTAAAGTTTTTAACAGATGGTGGTTCGGTTAGTCACGCAGCTGTTATAAAATACGATAAAGGAAAGTATACATATACAGATAAAAATGGTGATACATATTCTAATAGATATTTATTAGATGTTTCAGGAAGAGAACCAGTTACGGAAAAGAATGTAAGATATATTTGTTTAGCGGATAATGAATATTCTTTTAGTCAGATGGTTTATGGAGAAGCTGAAAAGGGAAAAAGTTCTAAACCATTTATGGTTCTTATGACACTTAGTGTAGAGTCTATGCAACCTGAACAGTAGGAAGCAGGCTCTTAAAATCTTAAAGATTCTGATTATATCAAGTGATAGAAATATCACTTGATATATTTCATATAAAAATTCTAATTAATCAATAATAAGTATTGTTATCTAATTTAAAATCAATTTGTTTTCAAAAAAATTAAAAATAAATAAAGAAATAAAATAATCAAAGGTTTATAATATTAGTATACCTCTTATATTATTTATTATTCTAGAAAGGAGTATGTGATTATTCACATTCAAAGTATGAGAGAAAAATTAAAAACACTTCCAGTAAAGGAATTAAGGGAGATAGCTAAGGTAAATATGATTAAGGGGGCAGCTTCTATGAAAAAAGATGATTTGATAGAAGCAATTATTGCTAGTACAAGTTCAAGTGATAATGAGGAAAGTACAAAAATAAAAAATAGTAATGAACCACAGATAAATGATGAAAAGCAATCTCAAATTGCTTGTGAAAAACAAACTAGTAATGAAAATCAGGGTAATGAAGAAATAAAGCAGGGTATATTAGAAGTCCTTGCAGATGGATATGGTTTTATTAGATGTGAAAATTACTTGCCAGGTGAGGAGGATGTATATGTTTCACCTGCACAGATTAGAAGGTTTAATTTAAAAACAGGTGATATACTTACTGGTAAGGTAAGACCTAAAAGAAATGGTGAAAACTATGGTGGGTTACAGTTTCTAGAAAAGGTTAATGGATATGAAGCAGAACTAGCTAGTAAAAGAAAAGCATTTGAAGACTTAACACCTATTTTTCCAAATGAAAGAATTATACTTGAAAATGAGACAGAGAATACAGCAATGAGAATTGTTGATTTAATAAGTCCTATTGGTAAGGGACAGCGTGGTATGATTGTATCACCACCTAAGGCAGGTAAAACTACTCTATTAAAAGAAGTTGCAAAATCAGTAAAAAGATCTCATCCTGACATGAAGTTGATTATTCTTCTTATTGATGAAAGACCTGAAGAAGTAACAGATATGAAGGAAGCTATAGAAGGTGGCAATGTTGAAGTTATTTATTCAACTTTTGATGAACTTCCTGAACATCATAAGAGAGTTTCAGAGATGGTTATAGAAAGAGCTAAAAGATTAGTTGAGCATGGTGAGGATGTTATGATACTTCTTGATAGTATTACAAGACTTGCAAGAGCATATAACATGACAATTAGTCCAAGTGGTAGAACTTTATCAGGTGGTCTTGATCCAGCAGCTCTTCATATGCCAAAGAGATTTTTTGGCGCAGCTAGAAATATGAGAGAAGGCGGAAGCCTTACAATTCTTGCGACGGCTTTAGTTGATACAGGTAGTAAAATGGATGATGTCGTTTATGAGGAATTTAAGGGAACAGGTAATATGGAACTTGTTTTAGATAGAAAGATATCAGAAAGAAGAGTATTTCCTGCTATTGATATTGCTAAATCAGGAACTAGAAGAGAAGACTTGCTTCTAACAGATCTTGAACTTAATGAAGTTAATAAAATTAGAAAGTCTCTTAATGGAATTAAATCTGAAGAAGCTGCTGAGCGAATAATTGATATATTCCATAAGACAAAGACTAATAGAGGATTTCTTGATTATGTTAGAAAGCATATGATGTAATTTTGGAATTTGTATTTTTGGGTTTTGTAGAGTGAAAAAGGGGATGATGTATAATGAGAAGAAAAAAGAATTTGATTATTAATTTGTTAATAATTGTTTTTACGGCCACATTCTTAATTTCAGGTTTTTACATAGGTCGGTATTACTATACTATTTATAGATCGGAAAAAGCAGTATCAGATTTGAAAAAACTGATTGGAGAAGATGATAAAATTACTGATACAAATCAAATAAATACTGAGCAGAGCGAGGAAAAGAAAGTAGAATTTACTGATATTGATGGCGTTCAGGTTCAGAATAAATTTGTCAAAGTATATAAGAAAAATAAGGATTTTATTGGTTGGCTCACAATTTCAGGTACAAAGATTGACTACCCTGTAATGCATACTCCGAATAATGAAGAATATTATTTAAGAAATGATTTCAAGAAAAATTGGAGTATTGAAGGAACACCATTTGCTGCTGGTAAGTGTGATCCTTTAAAACCATCTGATAACGTTATTATCTATGGACATAATATGAATACGGGTACTCTTTTTGGTGAACTTACAAAGTACGCTGATAAAGGTTTTTATGAGAGTCATAAATATATAGAATTTGATACTATAAAAGAAGATGCATTATATGAGGTTATTGCAACTTTTAAAACGGAAATAGATTATAGTAATAAGAATGCATTTAAGTATTATAATTTCTTTGACGCTAATGATAAAACAGAATTTGATGACTATGTGAAAAAGGCAAAAGAAGCAAGCCCTTATCAGATAGAAACAACAGCAAATTATGGGGATAAATTACTTACACTTTCTACTTGTTCATATCATAAAAATCAAGGTAGATATGTTGTTGTTGCTAAAAGAATTATGGTAAATAATAAACTTATTAATCAGGATAAGGATAAGAAGAAAAAGAAAAAGAAGAAAAAATAGTGTGGGGTTATTATATGACAGGAAATTATGTAATTAAATCAGATAATTTAAGTAAGAAGTTTGGAGATTTTGAGCTTAACCTTACGGAGTTTGGTATCCCGAAAGGTTGTGCTACTGCGCTTGTTGGAGAGAATGGCGCTGGTAAATCCACACTTCTTAATATTTTGTCAGGAATTAGAAGAGATTATAAAGGTAGTTTAACTTATTTTGATAAATATAATAATATTGAGGATAAGGGACTTAGAGATTTGATTGGTTATACAGGTACGGGAATGTATTTTATTCCATCATGGACCGGTAATCAAATAAGGGAATTATCAAAGATAATGTATAAGGATTTTAATGAGGACAAGTTTATGAATATCGCTAGAAGCTTGGATTTGGATTATGATATTTTTATGAAGCCGGCAAAACCAAATTCAAAATTATCCGATGGTAATAGAGTTAAACTTCAGTTAGCATGTGTATTTGCTAGGGATACAAAATTACTTATCATGGATGAACCAGCATCTCCACTGGATCCTCTTATGAGAGATGCATTATCAGAAATGATTAGAAAGTATATTAAAGCAGGACAGGGTGAACGAACTGTTTTCTTTTCGACTCATAATATTTCAGACATGGAGAATGTTACGGATTATATTATGATTATGGAAAAGGGAAAAATTGTTGAACAGGGATATTCAAAAGACATCAAAGAGAAATATAGATTTATTAAGGGAAAGGATGAGGATTTTGATAAAGTATTACCTAATGCCCTTAATTTGATTAGAACTAACGATGGATTTGAAGGTGTTATTTTATCTGAAAATATGGAGCAAATAAAAAATATTAACATTGAAAGTTTTATTCCAACTTTATATCAAATTAGTGTTGCTATTATGAAAGGAAAGAGTAAGATTGTCATTCCTGATTTATAAAGCATATACTTAGGAGTTTTTAGTATATAGGGATTTAGAAATAGAAGATAATTAGAGTTGGGGGATTATATGATTAAAAGTTATAGAAATTATACTCCATTTATATATAGATTAATAATATATGGAATATTACCATTTTCTATATTATCTGGAGAAATTGCGATGATGATTTATAGACCATTTTTGCCTAATACGCATGAGGAAATAGTCGATATGTTTGTTAGGTTTATTTCTATGTGTCCAATTGCAATGGTTTATACGATAGTTGTAGTTGATATTACGGTTTTTAAAGGAATATATAGTAAGGAAAACCGGTATGAAAGTTTTCTTTTAATGTCAGAGAACGGTAAAAAGATTATTGAACAGACGGTTTTAGCTGATGCAATTTGTAAAAACTTATTGATGCTTTTTGTGGGAGGTCTTACAGCAATTATTAGTTATTATGGTTTCCCACCTATGTATAAAGAAACATCCTTTAGTTTTGCTAATATTTTAAGTCTTGTTATTAATAGTATTTTGTTGATTCAGTTTAGTACTTGGGTTGTTAGACATTTTATGAATTGGGCGCATATGTTATGGATGATGGCATTTTTGTATACAGCTTTAATTCCAATGTTTTTAGGTATTTCAATTTCAAGTTGGATTACTTATAAAAATGTATTTTATCAGAGCATTTTTGCATTGGTATTTTCTATAATTAATGTAAGATCAATAAAAAAGAATATACGAAAGAATTGGGCAAAGGATTAATAGTTAATTTAAGGAGTTGGTTTTAATGTATTTAGGAATATATAAGTATGTACCACGCGAAAATTTAAATTATAAATTGGCAATTGTGTTTTACTTATTAGGAGCATTTGGTTTTTTTGATATAAGAGGACGTGGTAGTTTATTCATATGGCCTATGGCTGCTACGGTATTAATATTAAATGGATTTTTAAATATTACAGTGGCAGGTTATGTTTCAGTTTTTCCTGGAATTAAAAAGGCCTCAACAATTGGGATAACTATGATTTGTACATTTGCATATTTAAGTGTGTTTACAGTGTATGTATTATTTAGAGGTATATGTTATGACTATTATAATCTTCCAGCAGATGCTGTGAAGAATGAAGTTATGTATTTCTTAGCATTGATGTTTGCGTATCAGGTGTATATGTGTATAGGCATAAAAAAACCAGTTGTTACTTTCTTTTCGTTAGGAGTAGTTGCAGCAGTTATAACATCAAATAAGGATATAACAGATTACTTGTTAACGCATGGAATGGATGATCTTGTTGAAGAGTTTTCAGTTTATCATTTTGCATTGTTAGGTTATTTTGGTATAATATTAATTGGTATTTTCACTTATGTTGTATTATATTTGACATATAATATACCATATCCAAGAAGGATGTATGATGCTGTTAATAAACAAGAAAACATTATAGTTTAATTAATGGTATTTTTATTGAAGTATTAGATATATTTAAACTGGAAGGAAGGACCATGAGTACTGCTAATAAAAAAAGTAATATAAGAAAATCAATATTTGATATGGTTTCTGTAGGTGTTGTTGATAAACCTATAAATCAATTTTATGATATTGTAAGTACGGTGGCGCTTATACTTAATTTGGCTGTTGCTATTCTTTCAACATTTGATCAATATCGTTCTTATAAAGATATATTTATATTGATTGAATCCATAACGATGGCTATATTTGCTATTGATTATGTCTTAAGATTGATATCAGCAAAATATGCTTATCCGATGGAAAGTGAATTAGGAGCAATAAGGAGTTACGTTTTTTCGTTCTTTGGATTAGTCGATTTGTTATCATTTTTACCATATTATTTGCCAGTTGTGTTCCCGGCAGGCGCAGTTGCATTTCGTATGATAAGGGTAGTAAGAATATTACGACTTTTTAGAGTTAATGCATATTATGATTCAATTAATGTAATTAGGGATGTTATACTTGCAAAGAAGCAACAGTTATTCTCAAGTATTTTTATAATACTCGTACTTATGATGGGGTCAAGTTTATGTATGTATAGTCTTGAACATGAGGCACAACCAGATGTGTTTGAAAATGCATTTTCTGGATTGTGGTGGGCTACATCAACGCTTCTTACAGTTGGATATGGAGATATTTATCCAATCACAACAGCAGGTAAGGCATTTGGAATAATTATAGCTTTCTTAGGCGTTGGTATGGTTGCTATTCCAACTGGTATTATTTCTGCTGGATTCGTTGAACAGTATGGGAAAATAAAAAGAGTTGGTGAATATGCAAGAGAAGAAGATGTTAATTTTATTAATATTAATCTTGTAGAGGGAGATATCCTTATAGGAAAGAAAATAAGTGAAATTACGCTACCTAAGAAAAGCTCAATAGCATTTGTGATAAGAGGAAGAAAAACGGTTATGCCTAATGAAGATGTTGTTCTTGATAAGGGTGATAATATTGTTATAAGTGCTGATGATAAGGATAATGAATATAAATTACAGTTAAGAGAGATTGAAATGTTAGCTAAGCATAGATGGGTTGGACAGATGCTTAAGGATATTGATATTTCAAGACAGACACATGTTGTAATGATTAAACGTGAAAATAATGTCTATAAACCTTCTAGTAAGTTTATTCTTAAAGAAGGGGATAAGATTCTTGTATATTCAAGTATAAAGAACATGAAAGATGATTATGGAGAACTTTATAACTATGAGAGTGATGAGAATCATAATGATGTTGAATAATAAAAATAAATGATATATAATTATAAAGGTTCACTTTAAGTGAACCTTTATAATTATGAGGGTAATAAAAAGAAAGTGAAAAGAAAGGAAAGAAAAATGAAATTAGTCAAGAAATTAGGAATTATTATTACTTCAGTAGCTTTATGTGTTGGAAGTGTTGGTGTTGTAAGTGCTGATGATATTAAAATTCCAGCCAAATTAGAAACACCACATTATTCTTCAACGTATGATGGAGGTTCTGTTTTACTCGAATGGGAACCAGATTTGTCTATTGACGGATATGAAATAGAATATGCATATGCTAGTGGAAAGAAAACAACTGTCAAAGACATAAAAGATGATTGTTATTGTGAAATCCCATGTGAAAAGAATTTTTACAGAGTAAGGGTTAGAGCTTATGTAAAAGATGAAAATGAAAAGAAATATTATGGCGAATGGTCAGATTATGGATATTTTGCAAAAGATTTATCTCATCAGGATGTAGAAACAGAAGGATATGTTGTAAATAAAAAGAAGAAAATTAAAGTTACTTGGAATAAGATAAAAGGTGCTACAAAGTATGAGATATATATGTCTACTGCAGATAGAACAGGTTTTAAAAAAGTAAAAACAGTAAAGAAGAATAAAAATACATTTACAATTACAAAGTTTAGAAAGAAAAAACTAAAAAAAGGACGTACATATTATGTTAGAGTTCGTGCCGTTGCTAAAGTTGGAAATAGAGTGTTAAAAACACCGATGGAAGAAAGTGTACAGGCATACATTTCAGCATATTAATTAAAATGAATTAATTAAGCCACCAGAATAATATCTGGTGGCTTTTATAGTATTATTTATTTTGCAATTAAGTTAAGAATTTCATTACTTCTTTCTATGAAAGCAGTCATCTCTGATGGTTCAAGTGGCTTATTCTGAATCATTGCAAGATCAAAGAGCTGTTTTGCAATGAGAGTAGAATTATCACTTTCTGGATTATCTAAGATGTATTTAACAAGTGAGTTATTTACATTAAGGATTAAAGTAAATTGATCTTTCATAGGCATATCCATACCATAGAGATTATACATCTTCATCATATCCTTCATACGTCTGCCTTCTTCAGACATTGTAATCATTGAAGAAATATTTTCATTCTTTAGTTTTTCCGCTTTTACTACTAAGTCTTTATTATCTAATGCTTTCTTAAAGATTTCACTTAATTTTTCATTAGTTTCTTTAAGCTCATCTTCTGATGTTTCTTCCTTAAAGTTATCTGTTACATCGGCATCAATTCTTAAGAACTTAACACCTTCATTACCCTGTTCAAGCATTGAGATAAAAGCTGTATCGATGTTATGATCTAAAACTACGGCATCAAGACCTTCTTCCTTAAACATGTTGATGTACTGGCTCTGCTGATTAACATCATCAACATAGAAGATAGTATTTTCATGTTTTTCCTTATTCTCTTCAAGGGCATCTTTGAATGTAAGGTATTTATCATCAATGTTTTTAAAGAGAATATAGTCTGAAATTTTCTCTTTGAACTTTTCATTTCTAATACAACCATACTTGATGAATGGACTAATGTCATCCCAATATTTTTCATATGATTCTCTATCTGTCTTACACATACCTGAAAGTTTATCAGCAACTTTCTTTGTAATGTAGTCAGAAATCTTTTTAACAAATCCATCGTTCTGAAGTGCTGATCTTGAAACATTAAGTGGAAGATCAGGACAATCAATAACACCTTTAAGAAGCATTAAGAATTCAGGAATAACTTCCTTAATGTTATCAGCAATGAATACCTGGTTGTTATATAGCTTAATAGTACCTTCAACCGATTCATATTCTGTATTGATTTTAGGGAAGTATAAGATACCTTTTAAGTTAAATGGATAATCCATATTTAGATGAATCCAGAATAAAGGTTCCTTAAAATCATTAAATACTTTTCTATAAAAATCAATGTATTCTTCCTTAGTACAATCATTAGGATGCTTGTTCCAAAGTGGATTTACATCATTAACTGCAACAGGTCTCTTTAAAATCTTAGCTTTATTCTTAGCAGGAGAAATCTCCTTAACTTCCTTTGTACCGTCTTCATTTTCAACTTCTTCAGTTTTAGCTTCCTCAACGATTGTTTCAATAACTGTATCAGTATCTAAAACATCAGCTTCATCAATTGTTTCATACTTATCTTCACTATTAGGATTTTCAAGGAAAATCTCAACAGGCATAAATGAGCAGTACTTATCTAAAACTTCTCTAGCTCTGTATTCATTAGCAAATTCTAATGAATCTTCATTTAAGTAAAGAGTAATAGTAGTACCACGTTCAGTTTTATCTGAATCATCCATAGTAAATTCAGTACCACCATCACAATCCCATTTAACAGCCTTAGCACCATCTTTATAAGAAAGCGTTTCAATGGTAACATGGTCAGCAACCATGAAAGCTGAATAGAAACCTAAACCAAAGTGACCGATAATCTGATCATCATTAGCTTTATCTTTATATTTTTCAATAAATGCTTCAGCACCAGAAAAAGCGATTTGGTTAATATATTCTTCAACCTCATCAGCTGTCATACCGATACCGTTATCAACAAATGTTAATGTCTTGTTTTCGGAATCAGCTATAACCTTAACCTGGTATTTATTATCTTCAGGTGCAGTGTATTCACCCATAAGTTCTAACTTCTTTAATTTTGTTATTGCATCACATCCATTAGAAATTAACTCTCTAATAAAAATGTCATGGTCTGAATATAACCATTTTTTAATAATAGGAAATAAGTTTTCACTATTAATTGACAAGCTTCCTTGTTTTGCCATAATTAATCACCTCTTATATTTATTTTCTTTGTTAAATCAAAATTAATTGTGATTATTCTATTAAAAAAATACGTTAAAATAACCACTAAATATAAGTATATCAATAGAATTATAAAAGTCAAGCAAAATTTAGCACTCAAAGACAAAGAGTGCTAACAGGTGCGTTTGCTGATGATTGATGATTTATGTATGCTTATTATATATATTTGATACTAGAAGGTATATTTCTTATATATTTATGTATAGTTTACATATTGACATTTGCAACTCAATATAGTAAATTAGAGTATGCTTTTTTGATGGTAAGCTTCCGTGGCTCAGTTGGTAGAGCAACGCATTCGTAATGCGTGGGTCGCCGGTTCGAGTCCGGCCGGGAGCTTTTAGAAATAAAAAGGTAACAAACATAGTGGAATTAATGACGTTGGATCATTAATAAAGAAGAGTTAGGAGGAAGAAGCTATGGATAAGAAACTTAGAGTAGGTATCCTTGGAGCAACAGGTATGGTAGGACAGAGATTCATTTCTATCTTAGAAAACCATCCTTGGTTTGAAGTAGTTACTGTTGCAGCAAGTCCACGTTCAGCAGGTAAGACATATGAAGAAGCTGTTGGTGACAGATGGAAGATGGATACTCCAATGCCGGAGGCAGTAAAGAAATTAATCGTTGCCAATGTTAATGAAGTAGAGAAAGTTGCTGCAGAAGTTGATTTTGTATTCAGTGCAGTAGACATGTCTAAAGATGAAATTAAGGCAATTGAAGAAGAGTATGCTAAAACAGAAACACCAGTTGTTTCAAATAACAGCGCTCATAGATGGACACCTGATGTTCCTATGGTAGTACCAGAAATCAACCCAGAACATTTTGAGGTTATTAAATATCAGAGAGAAAGACTTGGTACAAAGAAGGGATTTGTTGCAGTTAAACCTAACTGTTCAATTCAGAGCTATGCACCAGTTCTTACAGCTTGGAAGAAGTTTGAACCAGTTGAAGTTGTTGCTACAACATATCAGGCTATTTCAGGTGCAGGTAAAACATTTAAGGATTGGCCAGAGATGGTTGGAAACATCATTCCATTCATCGGTGGTGAAGAAGAAAAGAGTGAACAGGAACCACTTCGTCTTTGGGGTGAAATCAAAGATGGTGTTATTGTAAAAGCAGATGGTCCTGTTATTACAACACAGTGTATTAGAGTACCAGTTCTTAATGGTCATACAGCTGCAGTATTTGTTAAATTTGCTAAGAAGCCTACAAAGGAAGAACTTATTGAAGCTATGGTTAACTTCAAGGGCATTCCACAGGAACTTAATCTTCCAAGTGCTCCAAAGCAGTTTATCCAGTACTTAGAAGAAGATAACAGACCACAGGTAGCTCTTGATGTAGACTATGAAGGTGGTATGGGCGTATCAGTTGGACGTCTTCGTGAAGACACAGTTTATGATTATAAATTCGTTGGTCTTTCACATAATACACTTAGAGGTGCAGCAGGTGGTGCAGTTCTTTGTGCAGAAACACTTGTAGCTAAGGGATATATTGAAGCAAAATAATTAGATAGTAGTATAATGATACTAAGTGTTATCTAGTTATATAAAAAAGATTTTTAAACCACAGTGAGAAATCACTGTGGTTTTTTGTTGATAATTATTATTTTCTTTATGTTTTATATAGCAAAAAAGAAAAAAGTGTAGTACAATGTGTAATTAGAAACTGATAGTAATCGTTAAATGAAATCCGCGTATTCACGAGATATATAATAAACAAATATTTTAAGATACCGTAAGAATGATATGTATGATTATATTTTATAAATGAATGTATGTTTTGTAGTTTTTTGATGAGGTAATATATTATTTGGTATATGCCTTACATCTTAATAGATGGAGGAAGTATATGAGTATAAAAAATATAGTTTTTGATGTAGGAGATGTGTTAGTAGATTTTTGTTATAAGAGTTATATGAGAAATTTAGGCTTTGATGAAGAGACAGTTGAATTGTTTACTAAGAACATGATTATGTCTCCGCATTGGAATGAACTTGATATGGGTTTACTTACATATGAAAAAGCTAAAGAAATATTCAAGGATGAAATAAAAAACCATGATGAGGAAATTGACCGATTTTGGGATAATATTGAATACATAGTTGAAGAGTATGATTACGCTGAAGAACTTATTAGGTCAATTAAGTATGCAGGTTATAAGGTATATATACTATCTAATTATCCAGTTGAACTAGCTAATTTACATTGGCCAAAGTTTAGATTCTTAAAATATGCCGATGGAAAAATCATATCTGGTTTTGAAAAAGTAGTTAAACCTGATGTAAAAATATATAAATTATTAGAAAGTAAATTTGGGGTTGATCTTTCTGAATGCTTATTTGTTGATGATAGACAGCTTAATATAGATGGAGCGAAAAATGCTGGTATGAAGGCAGTTCTTTTTGAGAATCTTGAACAGTTAAAAGATGACCTCGCTAGATATATTAATTATGGATGATGAGTTTGCATAATGAAAAATAAGTTATATATGATGAATTATGTATAATTTAAAAATAAGTTATATATGATGAATTATGTATAATTTAAATATAAATTATATATGATGAAATTTTCTTTATTAAAACTAAAATTATAAATGATATATAATATAAAATATTAAGTATAAAAGTAGAGATGATATCAGTAATAGGTATTATTTCTACTTTTTTACTTATATGGGAAAAAGTCGTTTTATATATGTTGAGATTATGTGAAAAATTTAACTCTTTACTTGATAAAAAGTATCACTTATGGTACTATTTAAGATGATTAATTTTAATCCCTAAAAAAACAAAATAAGGAGGATCATATGATTTACTCAACAGAAGTTAAGAATATGTGCCCTGTTCATCAGGGAGTACATCATGGCGCTGCACCTATTCCGGAAGAAGCTAAGTGGGTACAGGCTAAAAAGGTTGAGGACATTTCAGGCTATACACATGGTATTGGCTGGTGTGCACCTCAGCAGGGATGTTGTAAGTTATCCCTTAATGTAAAAGATGGTATTATTCAGGAGGCATTAGTTGAAACAATTGGTTGTTCAGGTATGACACATTCAGCTGCTATGGCTTCAGAAATTTTACCAGGACTTACAGTTTTAGAAGCACTTAATACAGACCTTGTATGTGATGCTATCAATACAGCTATGAGAGAGTTATTCCTTCAGATCGTATATGGTAGAACACAGAGTGCATTCTCAGAAGGTGGTCTTCAGATCGGTGCTGGTCTTGAAGATCTTGGTAAAGGAACTCGTTCAATGGTTGGTACAACATACGGTACACTTGAAAAGGGACCTCGTTACCTTGAACTTACAGATGGTTATATCACAGACGTTGCTCTTGACGAAGACGACGAAATCATTGGATATAAGTATGTAAACTTTGGTAAGATGATGGACTTCATCAAAGCCGGTGATGATGCTAACACAGCTTTAGAAAAAGCAAAAGGTCAGTATGGTCGTGTTGCTGATGCTGCTAGACTCATTGACCCAAGACATGAATAAGGAATAGGAGGAATTTTATTATGGCATTATTTGAATCATATGAAAGAAGAGAGCCTCAGATCCTTGCTTGTCTTAAGGAGTATGGTATCTCATCAATTGAAGAATGTAAAGAAATCACAGAAGCTGCTGGTATCGACGTTTATAACTTAATCGAAGGTATTCAGCCTATCTGTTTTGAAAATGCAAAGTGGGCTTACACAGTAGGTGCTGCTATTGCTATAAAGAAGAATTGTAGAAAAGCAGCTGATGCTGCAGCTGCAATCGGCGAAGGCCTTCAGGCTTTCTGTATTCCAGGATCAGTTGCTGATACACGTAAGGTTGGTCTTGGACATGGTAACCTTGGTAAGATGCTTCTTGAAGAAGACACAGAATGTTTTGCATTCCTTGCTGGACACGAATCATTTGCTGCAGCTGAAGGTGCTATTGGTATCGCAGAAAAAGCTAACAAGGTTCGTCAGAAACCTCTTAGAGTTATCCTTAACGGTCTTGGTAAGGATGCTGCTCAGATTATTTCACGTATCAATGGATTCACATTCGTTGAAACAGAATATGATCCATATACAAATACAGTAAAAGAAGTATCACGTAAGTGTTACTCAAAAGATGCTGATTCTCCACGTGCTAAGGTTAACTGCTATGGTGCTAACTCAGTTCCAGAAGGTGTTGCAATCATGTGGAAGGAAAACGTTGACGTATCTATTACAGGTAACTCAACTAACCCTACAAGATTCCAGCATCCAGTAGCAGGTACATATAAGAAAGAAAGACTTGAAGAAGGTAAGAAGTACTTCTCAGTAGCATCAGGTGGTGGTACAGGACGTACACTTCATCCAGATAACATGGCAGCTGGTCCTGCTTCATATGGTATGACAGATACACTTGGTCGTATGCATAGTGATGCACAGTTCGCTGGTTCTTCATCAGTTCCTGCTCACGTAGAAATGATGGGTCTTATCGGTGCTGGTAACAACCCAATGGTTGGTATGACAGTATCAACAGCTGTTTCAATCGAGGAAGCTGCAAAAGCTGGCAAATTCTAATAATTTTAATTAGATATATTGTTATGATTATAAACCTATACTCTCGTTTTGGAGTATAGGTTTTTTTATATTTGAATTCGTGCAATTATATTTTAACTGGTATATTATAATAGTAAGAATGGAGAAAGGGGAAATATAATATGAATAAAGGAAATCCATTTGCTCTTAATTTTGGTAAAATACCAAGTAAATACACATTTATCAATGCCTGAAAATAGGTATTTTTAAGATGAAATTTTATAAAATATAAAGTTAAAAGTTATTATCTATGTTATAATATTTAAGGCAAATAATGATTTGAAAATGATATTTGGAGGAAATATGGCTTATAAGGATATTATGACTAAAGAAGAAGTATTAAATGAATGGAAAAATAAACGAACAATAAAAGAAAGAAATAGCTATGTCGTATGGAATTGGACACAATGTTTATTAATGCTTTTTTGCATATTTAATTTTATTGTTTCAGAGAATAAGTTTGCTTTTGGAATCATGACTATTTTAACAATTTCAGAAGTAATGGAAAAGTATTTATACTATAAAGAAACAAAAGATAAGAGTGTGATAAAAGAAGTAATAAGTTTAGTAATTATGGCATTAGGTTTATTATTGCTGACGTTGGGTGAATACATGGGAAAATAGATTAATAAATATAATGTTTGTTGATAAAAGGAGATTTTATTGTGTCATTTTTAAGTAATTTATTTAAGACAGAAAAGTCTGAATTAACAGAGGAACAAAAAGAAAGAAATAAGCAGATAAATAAGAGAATAAAACATCTAAAATCTATTAAACATCTTAATTATAATGAGAAGGATTTATCTGGTGTTGAGATTGAAAATTCTTATTTTGGAAATGGAATACTGATAAAGGATTCAAGTTCTGAAAATCCTTATTATATAGATGTAGTTTGTGGATTTGATAATAAGTCATTCGGTAAGAAAGATGCTACCCCTTATGACAGGTATGAGTTTCTTGTGAAAGAAGATAATTTAGACTATGTTCTTGCCTCTTTGGAAAAGATTTATAGAAATGATAATCAAATAATGGAAGCATGTTATAACATAATATATAATGATTTCATAGAGTTCTTTGAAGATTATAGTGAAGAAAGTCTAAAGGAAGAATTTAGTTTGGACTATTTAAAAGAAAACTGGTATGTTGTAGGTGTATCTATATATGATGATCATATAGATATTTTTATTGGTATTGATGCTATGGAAAACCCGGAACCTCTTATAGATTTTGATATTATTGTAACTGTTGAATATAGTACGCAAGAACCAAGCGTTTCATTTAATTCAGTTTGCTAGAAATTATTCTCGGAAGCTAACTTGGCAAAAATAGAAATTTATATAAGTAAGACAAAAAATTTAATAAACCTGGCCTTTTGGTCAGGTTTATTAATATGTAAAGAAATTAAGCAAATACTTATTTTCTACTATTCAGTAGAGTAGAAGGCGTTGTTTTGGGATTGAAAGGAAGTAAATTTTTTGTGCTTAAATATATTATGTGGTAAAATGGGTATGATGCAAAGTTAAATTCCAGTTTAACGTATTATAACAAATTAGAATTTGATGGTGGGACAGCAAAAAGATTAGAGTTATGGAGAACATTGACTTAGCACAATGTGGCATGATTTATGCAAAAGCATTCCCTATGGAACATTGGGGAATAGATTGGACAGCAGAAAATGCAAAAGAATATCTTCGCGGTTTTTTTGAACAGAAAAGATTTGTTGGATATGTTTATGAAGAAAATGATGAAGTGTTAGGTTGTATATTCGCACTTTGTAAAAATTCCGGAAGCAAAGAAGAGATTTACATTAATGAGATGGCGGTACATCTCGAACGACAGGGACATGGAGTAGGTTAAGATAATGACAATTACTGAATTAAAATATTCGAATACTAATACATACTTAATAGAAGGCGATAAGGGAACGATTCTTTTTGATACTGGATGGGCTGGTACATTTGCTGCTTTCTGCAGAGAGTTAGGAGAAAAGCATAAGGCTCTTCAGGATATTGATTATCTATTAATATCACATTTTCATCCTGATCACATGGGTATAGCAGGAGAAATAGCAGAGTGTGGTCCTAAAGTACTTATAATGGATCTGCAACTTCCATATATACATTCATCTGATGTTATTTTTGGAAAAGAGAATAACAGATTCTTTAAGTCTATTTCTGAAAATGATTTGAAAGTCATAAGTGTTGATAAAAGTAGAGCGTTTCTAACAAGTATTCGGAACTAAAAAATTTGATTTCTTTCCGTTTACGTGCGGATATATGGTAAAAGAATTATAAGGTGCTATCGGATGATTCAATGGTAGGTTATCTCGGAAGTTAATATACCAAGGAGAAATAATAGAATAATATTAAACAAAAGGAAGAGTACATTCAACAACAAGGAAGAGAATACTCTTCTTTTTTTATGTCAGGATAAGAAAGTAAATAATTATAGCGTATGTATATTAGGTTATGATAAAATAAGTTTGTAGTTTTGAATTATAGGGTAATCTATGGAAGAAGCAAATGATTTTATTAATAATATGATTATAAGTCAATAAGGAAGATGAATATGAAGAAGAAACTTGCAATATTAGGATTGTGTATAGGATTGCTGAGTTTGCTCAGTGCATGTACGTTAAGGTCAAATAAGAAAATTAGTGAAGAAAAGATAGAGGCAAGACGGGAGATGTTTGAGGAATACCTGAAGCAAAAGTATCCGGATAAATCATTTACTGTGAAGGTATGGCAGGAGTATACGAAAAAAACAGGTGCGGCTGGTCTACCGGATTATGAAGGATATGTTTATCGGCATGTAGTTATAGATTCGGAAGGGAAATGCTTTATGGTTTTTCCGGGTGATAATGGTAAATGTACGGATGATTATCAAAAGGTCTTAGATGGATGGGTACATTATAATGAAAAAGGCCAACATGTTGTATATGATGAGGAAAGTAACATTGTGGATGAGTATTATTAACTCGGAGGTAAGAAAGATTTATGAAAAAGCATGTAGTTGTAGAACCATATAATGAGGAATGGAAGTCTGATTTTATAGCTATTAGAGATGAATTAGATGCCGTTCTTAAAGACATTGTGTTGAAGATAGAACATGTTGGTAGCACATCTGTTGAAGGACTTTCTGCAAAACCAGTTATTGATGTTGATGTTGTTATTAAGGATACAACAGTTTTACCTGATGTAATATCCGCGCTTCAAACAATAGGTTATTTTCATGAGGGTGATTTGGGTATTCCTGGACGCGAGGCTTTTAAGTACGAAGGAAAGGAATATCTTAGGAAACATCATCTCTATGTATGTTCACAGGATTCAGAAGAATTGAAAAGACATATAACATTTCGTGATTATCTTCGCAGTAATCCAGATGCTGTTGAAGAGTACAGCAAAATCAAGGAAGAAGCAGCAAATTTATATCCATGGGATATAGATAAATATATAGAGCATAAGTCACCAGTTATTGAGATGATATATAAACGTATAGGATTATAAGGATATATGGAGGGAGTATGATTAAAGATTTTGAATTGCAAGGAATAGCTTCAGGTGCAATTAGGTCAGATGAAGAAATGAAAACTATTGATAAAGAACTTGCAGATAATGTATTTAAATTACAGAAAAAGAAGATGGATTTTTTTATACAACAAAAGGGTTTTGTGAAGTATAAATCTAATTCTTATGTTAGAAGAAATAAGCTTAATGTATTGGAATATATTAATTTACAAAAAGAACGTTACGGATCAAAGACGTTTACAGTTAATTATGCTTTGATTTCGTTATATGTACCACATTCATTTTTATCATTTGATTTAGGTGATAGATTGGGAGTGCTCATATGTAATAAGGATATTTGGTGGGATTATTCTAATGAGCAAATAGCTGAGATGAGTTTTCATAATGTTATGGATGCAATAGAGATGTATTTGCTGCCATGGTTTGAAGAAAGAGAAAATAAAGAATCTCTTAAGAGAGAATTGTTGAGCGAAAGGAAAAAACGAGAAGGTTATGGTGGAAGATTATCAGGTGATCAGCAGAAGTGGTCGGATGTAGTAGATAGTGAAGATGATTTTACTGAAATAGTAAGTAGTAATATTGAAATTTTTAAATTACCAAAGAAATTGTGTTAAATATATAAAGTATAAAAACAGATGGCATATGTGGAGGAATAGCTATGAAAGAAGTGACATATAGTAAAAAGAATAATGAAATTGAATGTGTTCACTATCAGTCTAGCAAAAAGGAATTTGGACCTCATACACATGCGAATCATCTTATGGTTGGATATGTTGAATCTGGTAGAGTATGCATTAGTATTGATGGCGATAGTGATATATATGAACAAGGTGATGAATTTAAGATTGAACCTAATGTTATTCACGAGATAAAGACTGTAGAAGATGATGCTTATTCTATGATGGTTCTTTGCATTGAAACTGAAACTGAGGTAGATGATGAATATTTGAAGGATTTACAGAATACTATTCTTGATAATCCGGAAAATTTATATTTGATTGAGCAAATGGCTAAGGACTCACAAATTAGTCCATATCATATGATTAGAAAATTTAAGAAAGCATTTGGTTTGACTCCGCATCAGTTTCAGATACAGAGTAAGGTTCGAAAGGCACAGAAACTTTTAGAACAAAATAAAAGCATCTCTGAAGTGGCTTATGAGTCAGGTTTTTATGATCAAAGTCACTTAGATAGATGCTTTCAAAAAATAGTTGGAATGACACCTAAAGAGTATCAGAAAACTATAGAAAATAATTAACAGAGGGCTGGGAAGAATTTAGCAAATAAATATAAACCTTCTTCACCAGCATTGACTGTGTGATGAACATTTGCTGGCATAATTGATATTATACCTGGTTCATAGATTAATTCAGAACCATCATTAATACATGTTCCATTACCAGCAATTACTTCGTGAGTTTCGAGTTGAGTTTCATGGATATGATCTAAGATACTTTTATTAGGAGCGATGCGTACTAGATGGTAGCTATATTCTCCGTTAGTATCTTTTGAGGTGATGATATGTTTTAATTCTACTCCCTCAAAAACTGGATGTTTAGACCATGGAATTTGCTGAAATTCTATGACTTGATTAGGAAGTCTTAGCTCTCCGTGGTTAAATTTTTCAAATGTTTCTTTGTTCATATTGTTTTCCTCCTTTATTTTTGTAACGTAATCATAACAAAAGAAGAAAAATAAGAATTGTATAAAATTGCGAAAATTAAAATAGATGGAAAGGGTGATGAAAATTGATTAGATACGTAGAATTAGATGATAAAAAAAGATGGTATGAACTAGATCAACATTTACCAGAAGAAGTATTTGCTGAAAAGGTTAGAACCAATCAGGGATATGTTTTTGTTGAAGATGGAGTGGTAATTGGTATTTTACGATACAATCTTTTTTGGGATAATACTCCGTTTTGTACTATGTTGTTTATCGACGATGGTTATCGTGGTAAAGGATATGGTAAACAGATGATGGAATACTGGGAACAGGATATGAAAACTAAAGGATATGGAATGTTGATGACATCTACACAGGTTGATGAGGATGCACAGCATTTTTATCGAAATCTTGGATATAAGGATGCAGGTGGTTTTATAGTTGATGTTCCGTGTTTTGAACAACCGATGGAAATGATTATGATAAAAGCGGTGGAGTAATAAAATGAAAGATAATGATATGTATTATGCATATGAGATGGTCTTTGATAAGATTGAAGTACTTGAAACTAATATAGAATGTGTTCAATTTGAGAGGGCATTTGCTAAGGAGTATATGATCTTTTATAACGAAGCTTTTTATCCGATGAGAAGGGCGCTTGATATTGAACCATATAATTGGTATTCGAAAGAAAGAGATGTTTATGATAAAGCTTCAGAAATCTATATGTTTGTTATAAATGATGAATTGATAGGATCGGTATCTTGTCGTGAAAATGAAATAGATGATTTATTTGTGAAAGTATCTGAACATGGTAAGGGCTATGGAAAAGAACTTTTGCTATGGGGAATGAATCATATACGAGAGAGTAATAATGAACCTATAATTCTTCATGTTGCAGCATGGAATAAGGAAGCGCTTAAGTTGTATCAGAGTATAGGGTTTGTTGTGAAGAATAAAGAAAGAATAAAATAATAATTTAATGGGAGGATAAAAAAATGAAAACATTAAAGAAGGCTGGCATTGGATTGTGTTTCTTTATAATTGGTACTATATTTGTGTTACTTTTTATAGCTGTAAAGATGATAGTGCCCGAATATTTAAAGGAAGTACATAATAGGAAAAAATATACGGAAGTAGTTTCAGCTCTTGTTGAAGATGTTGAACTTAAGGGGAAAGGAAAGAAAGTAGCGGGTTATCAGTTGGTCAGTTATGAATACAATGGTAAAAAGTATAAAAGTGAAGTGGAAGACTATGTAGATAAATATTATTATACAGAGGAACATATAGATAGTACGATGAGTTATGAGGAAATTCAAGAAGTTGAATCGGAAAATGAAAGAGAATTAAAGAAAATGGAGGAGAAGCAGCAAGAACATTTTAAAGAACTAGAAAAAACGGTAGGAAAGACAGAAGAAATTTTCATTAATCCTAAAAATCCATCAAAGGCTGTTAAGCTAGCGGATGATGCTACGATGACCGCTTTGAAGATTTTCGCTTTTACGGCTGTAGGAATATTTGTGGGGTATACTATCACTCTTGTTATATTAATTATCATATTTAGGAAGAAATTGATTTATTTATTTAATTATCTTATGGATGATATTCCAGATTAAATATTGGGGGGAGTTTATGAGTAAGTTATATGATTGCATAAAAAAGTATGCTGAAAATAATTCGAAGAATATATCGTTTACATATAGAGTAGGTGAAGAATATAAAAATATAAATTATGGACAACTGATAGAGTATGTGAATAATATTTCTGGTTATTTGTCGGAGTACAAAAATAAGACAGTTGCAATTATTGGAAATAATAAAATAGAGTATGCAATTTCATTTTTAGCTGTAGTATGCAATATAGGAAATGCATTTTTGATTGATAAGGAATTAGGTAAAGAAGATATAGAGAAAGTATTTGCTAAGTGCAAACCTGATTTGATTATTCTAGATGATGATATTAATTTACCTTTCGATGATGCAAAAATTATATTGTTTAGTGAAATATCTGAAAAAATGATTTCGCATATTAGTTTTGAATATGATAATACTTTTTCGGGGAATTTATTACTTCATACCTCTGGGACTACAGGAGAGGTTAAGTGTGTTTTATTAAATGAGAAAAAGTATTTTAGTGTTATAAAGGAATTAAATGATAAGTGGGATGATGGTTCTATTAAATCGTGTTTATTGATTATTCCGTTATATCATGTATATGCTTTAGTTGCTTTGTTTCATAGTATATACACAGGAATTAATAGTATATTAGAGTGGGATTTTAAAAGAATAACGGATGTGTTTAAGGAAACTAAACCACATATTTTTATGGGAGTTCCATTAATTTATAATAAAATTAGAGGATCTATATTTGAAAAAAATGAAAAGAAGGTTAAGATGGCAATCAGTATTTCAAATGTTTTATTGAAATTAGGAATTGATGTTAGAAAAAAACTTTTTAAAGAAATACATGAGTTTTTTGGTGGTAATTATATTTTTGGTTGCTCGGCAGGAACTATGCTACCTTACGATACTAGTAAGTTTTTTCATGATATTGGATTACCAATTTATAATGTGTACGGCATGACAGAAACAGCAGGACCTATGGCTATAAGTTATTTAAATCATAATGATTTTAATGCGGTTGGTGAAATATTAGACATTAATGATATTAAGATTATCGATAAAAATGATGAGAATATTGGTAGCATTATGGTTAAGGGTATAAATGTTTTTGATGGATATTTGAATGACGATAATTCGTGTATTCATGATGGCTATTTTGATACAGGTGATTTGGGATATGTTAAGAACAATTTTTTATATGTTGTGGGCCGAAAGAAAAACATATTGATAGGAGAAAATGGTATTAATATTTCACCAAATGAATTAAGAGAGTTAGTATTGAAAAATAGTATGATACATGAATGTAGCATAACAATGGAGAATAACAGATTAATTGCATTAGTTTATTCGGATATGCCTGATGAAGAATTGGATAAATACATAGAGAAATTGAATCGTAAATTACCGAAATATAAAAGAATATATAGTATTAGAAATACTAGTAAAAAAATAAAGTAGGTGGCTTATGGAAATAGTTAATGTAGAGACTAATAAACAGAAGAAGAAATACATAAAGTTTATTTATGATTTATATAGGAATGATGAAAATTTTTGCGATATGAATTTATTGTTCGTAAAAAACTTTCTATATAAAAATGATTCATATTCAAAAAGATGTACGGTTAAACCTATAATGATATATGATGATAATGAGATAAAACTTGAATGTATTTTTGTGGTTGATGATACGGATATTATTAAACTGTCATTTATAGAGTTTAGAGAGAATAGTTCGAAATACTTAAATGAACTATTGAATTATTCAAAAGAGATTATAAAGCAGTATAAAAAGAAGAAAATTGTAGTAGGAGTAAATGGACAAATAAGTTACGGACTTGGAATATTAACTGATAAGTATAATAGAAATTTTGAATTTAATTCCAATTATAATCTTTTATATTATACTAAGGAAATGGATGAAGTATTTCCGATTATAAAGAAGGCTTTTTCGTATAAATATGATGCGAACAATAGCTTAAGTTTAATTGATGAAAAATTGATTGAACAGTTAAATGCAAATTTTGAATTCAGATATTTTAACATGAGGAACTTTAAAAAGGATATGTTGATATTTGGAGAATTATGTCATGAATCTCTAAAGAGTACACCGTATTATTCGAAGAAGACACCATTTGAAATGTATGAATTAATGAAATCGATGAAGTTTCTGATGAAAAAAGAAGATATTATTTTTGTTATGAAGGATGGAAGAGAAATTGGATTTGTTTATAGTCATCCTGATTATGCGGAATTATTTAATAAGCAGAAATTAAATTATGTTTCATTTTACATTAAGTATTTGTTTAGAAAAACAAATAATGTAATTTATAATGTTATTGGTGTTTTGCCAGAATACCAAAAAACGGGGTTGGCATTTGCATTAATTTATAAATCAGTAAAACTAAGACAGAAAGATTATATAAATGGAATGTCATCTTTTATTTTAGAAGATAATATTCCGTCTACTACACTTTGTAGAAATTTATCAGTGGGTATAAATAAAGAATTTCATTTATATGAAATAGAGGGTGAATAGAATGTATAAGAGAATTGAAAAGGCGGCTGATTTACCTGAGGAATGGGATGTGTTATGTAATAATAATATATATATGTCTCGGTCTTTTTTAGATTTTATGGAAAAGGTGAATTACTGCAATCAGTCATATCATTTATTTTATAAGAATAATAAGCTTTATTCATGTTTTATGATGTTTGAAAGAAGATTTAACTTATTTATTTTTACAAAGTATAAAATAAATGTTCCAATGAAATTTATTTATCTTCCATTATCAGTTTCACATCCTAGCATAATTTGGAATCAAGATAAGACTGAAGTTAATAAAGTTTTAAATAAGATGAAGGGTATAAAAATCTTAATTAATATTGATAAAGAAGAATTAGATGGATTTGCTAAGGGGCATTATTTACCAATTTGTATTTTGGAAAATAGATGGGATTCATGGGACGACTATTTAGGAAGCATGCGTGCTAGTTATAGACGAAGAATTAAATTAGCTTTGAAAAAAGGTAAAGTAATAGAATATGAATTATTAGAGAATAATAAGGATTTTAAGGATGAATGGTATGAATTGTATGAACAGGTATTTAATCATTCAGAATATTCGCTTGAAAAACTGACGGTTGATTTTTTTAGAAATGACATATCAAAAACTGTATTGTTAAAGATTGATAATAAAGTGGAAGCATTTGTTCAATTAATAGAGGATCGAAATAATGATATGTTGATATTTGAATTTTGTGGCTATAACTATGATATCGCACATGAGTATGATATTTACTATAATATGCTAGCCACAATCAGCAAATACGCAATAGATAAAAAATTCAAGTATGTTCAGTTTGGACAGACGGCATATGATGCGAAAATGAAATTTGGTGCTAAAATGTATTACAATTACTATTTGTTATCGCATAGTAATAGATTAATAAATTTTTTGATAAAAAAATATAATAGCTTTTTGCAATATAAAGTTGTAGATTATAGCTTTAATGTTTTTAAGGGGGAGTATAATGAAGGTAATGTTAGTGAGACCGAAACCGCATAAGAATTCATTAGGTCTTGCAGATTTAATGACTTGTGAGCCTATTGAACTTGAATATGTGGCCGCATTATGTAAGAAACTTGGACATGATGTAATAGTTGAGGATATGATTTTAGAAAAGAAATCATTAGATATATTGGTTAAGGATTATAGACCGGATGTGGTAATGTTTACGGCCTATATTACTCATGTAAATGTGGTTAGAAATTATTCGGATTTGGTGAAAAAAGTTGATGGAAAAATCATTACTGCTGTTGGTGGTGTCCATAGTGAAGTACTAGCAGAGGATTTTGATTATAAGAATATTGATTATGTTGTCGGTATTAATGGAATGCAGAATACTGAAATACTATTAAATGCCATAGCGAATAATGAAGAACCTGTTTTTATTCATGATTCTATTGATAAAACATATAAGTTACCAATGCCTGATAGGGATAGTACTAAAAGGTATAGAAAACATTATGATTATGCTTATCATGTTCCATGCGCATTATTAAAAACTTCATTTGGATGTCCGTATAATTGTAAATTTTGTTTTTGTGTTCAAATAACACAGCATCAGTATTATGAAAGAGAGTTGGAGCCTGTTATTGAAGAGTTAAAACAAATAACAGAACCTAATGTTTTTATAGTTGATGATAATTTTATGGTGGACAGAAACAGAATAATTAGTTTTTGTAAATTATTAGATGAAAATAATATAAAAAAGAAATTTATTGCCTTTGGAAGAGCAGATTTTATAGCTAGTAATGAAGACATGATTAAGTTGCTTAGTGAACACGGTCTTGATGCTGTATTTGTTGGGATAGAGAGTTTTAAACAAAGTGATTTAAATGATTATAATAAAAAAACAAATGTAGATACTAGTGAAAAGGCGTCCGATGTTTTATATAAAAATAATGTTGATTTATATGCAGGAGCGATAGTTGGACCTGATTGGGATAAAAAGGATTTTAGAAATTTTACAAAGTGGATTCGAAGAATGCATATTAGATATGTTAATTTGCAACCATTAGTTCCACTTCCAGGTACACCGATATATGATGATTATAAGGATCAATTATTATTAAAGAGAGAAGAATATGAGAAGTGGGATTTAACGCATTTGGCAATTATGCCAACTAAGTTAACTCCTTCGCAGTATTATTTTGAAATTATAAGAGGTTATCATAATACCACTGGACGAGTTAGTTCACTTAGATATATAAGAAAAAGATGTGGTATAAAAGTTGAGTGGAAATGTTTTAGGGGAGCCATGAAAATGCTATGGCATTACATAAAGATGGTTTGGGAGTATAGAAAGGTTAAGAGGTATGGAGAAAGATAATATTGAAAGAAAGGAAAGGATGTTATTAATCCAGCCAACGATTTATGATAATAATCATTTGCTGGTAAAAAAGAAAAAACTATATTTTATTGGTTTAACTATGCCGCTTTTAGCAGCAGAATGTGGTGATGATTGGGATGTTCAGATATGCATAGAAACATTAGAGGATATTCCTTGGAATACGGATATTGATTTGATTGGAATTGGTAGTATGGGACATTCCATAATTAGAGGTATTGAGATTGCAAAGGAATTTAAGAAAAGAGGAAAAACTGTTGTAATGGGCGGTTATATGGCAAGCTTAGTATCTGATGAAGTAAAGCAATATTGCGATTGCATTATGATAGGCGATGCAGAAGGATATTGGAAGGATATGTTAACAGACTATTTGAATGGTGAACTAAAACCTTTCTATACGAAAAAGATAGATACATTGTCAACGCCACTTCCTAAATATGAATTGGTCACATGTAAAAACATAGGAGATTTTTTGCCAGTACAAGCAGGAAGAGGATGTCCTAATGATTGCGCGTTTTGTTCAATTGCTTGTCTATATAAGGGAAAATATCTAAGAAGAGAAATACCAGAAGTTATTAGGGATATAAAGAAAGTTAAAGAATTAGGATTTAAAAAGTTCTTATTGATTGATGATAATATTTTATCTGATAAGAAATATACCATGGATTTATGTAATGAAATTAAGAAGTTACATATGACGTGGTATAGTCAGTGCTCCATTAAATTGGCAGAGGATCCAGAGTTGTTGAAGTGCGTTGCTGATAGCGGATGCATTTGCTTAAGTTTTGGTCTTGAATCAATAACACCGGAGAATCTAAAGAAGATTAATAAATCCTGGGAAAATCCTAGAGAGTATAGTCGAATGGTACAAACAATTATTAATGCTGGTATTGATGTTGCAACGGAAATGATGATAGGACTTGAAGATGATACTGTGGAAAGTATAAAAGCAACAGCTAAATTTGTTATAGATAATAAGATTACATCTCCTAAGTTTTACATTATCACACCGGTTCCAGGGACTCCGTTTTACGATAGCGTAAAAGATAGTGATGATCTGGTAAATAAGGATATTTATACATATAGTCCATCTGGACCAGCGGTTAAGAATAGTGCGCATTTAACGGCTGAAGAGATAGATGAAATGTACTGGTGGTTATATAATGAGGTGTATTCTGTAAAGAATATTTTTAAGAGAATAGTATTTTGCAGAAGTTTTATTAGACATCCATCACGAGCACTATTTAATTTAGGTGGAAATTTCTTTTATAGATATCACATAAAGCATAATATAGCTCCAATAATAATATAACAAATGGAGCAAGTTTTTGTATAAATAATATTACTCCACAATATTGGAAACTAAATTTTTCTTGCTTTTAAAAGATTTTTAAAAATTTTTTCAAAAAAGGGTTGTATTTAAATTTTGTATGATGTAAAATACTGACTATCACATTTTTAATTTAAGTATTTAAGAAAGGAGGACGAATCATGTTTAATATTAAAACAATGAATATTAAAAATATAATTTCAAATATTAAGACTACTATTATCGCGTGTGTTAAGACTAAGAATCAGGTCCAGAATAACGTGAATAATAGTTTATTTGTGATGACGCTAAGTGATTATTTGTTGGTATGCATTCGCACTCCTTATGAAAGATATAGAGGACGTGCTTATTAATGGTTACCAAGTCACTGCGTTATGCAGTGACTTTTTTTGTTTGGCAACGAGTCAAGTACATCAAGCTTGCTTGAATGTATTTGACGACTGCTCACAATCCTGAAACTAGCGTAGCAGTTTCAGTGATTATTTCTAAAATAGCTAAATGAAGGAGGCGACATGAAAGAGAATAAGTTAAATGAAAAAGCATTGATGCAACTTGATGGTTTTGGCATTCGTGAAGAAGATGTGTTATCTGTTTGCCCGATTGATTTGTCTTTCGATGGAGAATATATTCTTGGGTATGTTTTCTTTACCGAAAAAGTAATTGGTATATGTGAAAAGAAAACTCCAGATGAGTATGTTCATTATTTCAGAGGAACGAAGAATCAGAAGACTTCGGAAGATGAAGATGGTGACTTAAGTATTGTCCTTTTAGATATTAATAAAGTCAGTAATTTGAGATTAGAAACTTCAATTGGTTCAGTGACATTGCTTTCTGATTATGAAGGTAAATCTAAGAAAATTGCTGCTCTTACAAATTTATACTTAGAGCAGATGAACCTTTTTATTCGTCACTTTGAAAATATAAAAAATGGTAATGATATAGACTTTGGACTTAATGTAAAGGAAGAAGAGGATGAGGAAGAATTATATTGTCCGATTTGTAAAACAATGTATCCTGATCCCGCAAAAAAGGTGTGTCCGAAGTGTACAAATAAGAGAACTATATTTGGTAGAGTTTTAAAGTACTTTTTTAAGTATAAAATTTCGATATTTATTTTGGCATTAACTTATATAACTTCTGCAGTTATAAGTATCGCATGGCCATATCTTAATGGTAAGGTTTTGTTTGATCATGTACTTAAAAAGGATAATAAATTTCTTGATAAATACGGACTTAAAGGTGAATATACATTAGCACTTTTGGTTGTTACTTTGATGCTTATAGGTTGTAGATTAATATCTGAAATTTCTAATATGGTTCAGATGGCTGTTATGGCGAAAATTTCTACAGCAACAGTTAGAGATATTAAGACAGATGTGTTTAATTCTATGAGTAAGTTATCTCTTAACTTCTTTACAAGTAAGCAGACAGGTGGTCTTATGACAAGAGTATCAAGTGACTCTCTTACAGTTACAATGTTATTTATTGATTGTATTCCTTCGATTATTGTTCAAGGCCTTACAATTATCGTAACATTTGTTGTTATGTATAGACTTAATTGGAAAATGGCATTGATTACTTGTATTCTTTTACCTTTATTAGTTTTTATGACAATTAAGTTAAGACCAGGTCTTTGGTCTTTATCAGGTAAGAGGCATAGAGCTGAAAAGTCAGTTTCATCAAGAGCAAATGACAACTTAGTTGGTGCAAGAGTTGTAAAATCATTTGGTCAGGAGGATGCGGAAATTGAAAGGTTTAT
>Ga0247609_10000977_pt1 | contig 36148 bp, 15 predicted proteins | sample 172DNAGHGlowgp2_FD_193487 | JGI IMG/M metagenome (GOLD analysis project Ga0247609, IMG submission 193487) | Sheep rumen microbial communities from Palmerston North, Manawatu-Wanganui, New Zealand - 1728 DNA GHGlow gp2 | ecosystem: Host-associated > Mammals > Digestive system > Stomach > Rumen ... | reverse complement strand
CCGATGGTGGTCACCGAGCCGGGCAGGGTGATGCTGGTGAGGCCAGTGCAATGGTCGAATGCATGTGGACCGATGGTGGTCACCGAGCCGGGCAGGGTGATGCTGGTGAGGCCGGTGGCGTATTCGAAAGCGCCGTAGCCGATGCTTAAGACGCCGTTGGGGATAACCGTATTCTTGCAGCCCGAGATCAACTTGTTGTCGGACTTGCGGATGATGGCGTTGCAGGCATTGCGCGAGTCGTAGGTGGCATTCATCGGGTCGACCTCGATGGTCTCGATGCTGGCACTCACGAAGGGATTGTTGTTGATGGAGTTCACCGAGGCGGGCACGTAGACGCTGGTCAAGGGGCAATGCTCGAAGGCCTGCTGGCCGATGCTCGTCAGCGAGAAGGGCAGGATGATGGACTCGAGGCCGCTGTAGCAGAAAGCGTAATCGCCAATCTGCGTCACTCCTTCGGGGATGACGATGCTGTGCAGGCTCGAGCAAGGTATGATTTGACCTTGGTTATCGGTGGAGTAGCCGAAGGCATAGTTCCCGATGCTCGTGATTTGCGGCGGCAGCGTGATTTCCTGCAAGCTGACGCAACCTGCGAAGGCTTTTGTAGAAATGGTATCCAAATCAGGGTTGGTGAAGTATTGCAGCTCGTTGAATTTGGTCATAAGCCTTTGGTCTTTGAAGACCGTGCCCAAATCAGTGACCGCTGCGGCCTCGGCGTAGCTGAGTTCGCCGTCGTTGTTGCCGTCGCCATTTTGGTCCCAAGCATAGAGGCAGGCGCCTTTGGCATACTGGTCTTGGAACACGATGTTGCCAGGCGTGCTGAAGCTCACGGGGTCGGACCAATAGCCGTAGTAATCGTCGTCGCACATGGAGCGCACACGCGCTTGGTAGGTAGTGCCGGGCGTGAGGCCTTCGAAGTCGTATTGTCCGCCTTCGACAGGGCCGAGGGAAGTCCAGTCGCCTCCATTAAGATAGGTCACATCGTCAATGACCAATGTGCAACCGCTTGGGACATCCTGATGTCGGATGGCAACATAGCCCAAGCCTTCAAATCCTGACAAATCTATTATGAATTCCTGGTAGGACAAAGGCGAGCCGGTCATGACGGGAGTGGTTCCGAAATCCGCAATGTTGGTTCCTGTTGTGGAGACATAGACCGAGAAACTCTGCTGTGTGCCCTGTGTAGTACACGCCCAGAGCTTTAACACACCGCCCAACTCCATTTGAGGCAGTATGAGCCAATTATCAGATAGGTAAGTAGAGAACCCTGACGATCTCATTTGACGTTCTCCAGAATGAGGGGGAATATTGTTGTGTGAGCCATAATTCCACCACCCTCCACTAGCTTGTCCATTACCATTGTAGAACTTTGTCCATCCGCTGGGCAGGGCATCTCCCGACAGTCCTTCGAACCCTTCTTCCCACTGGATTTCCAATGCCCTATACTCCACCTCGTCATACGCCGCGGTGTTGTCCCAGGTGATGGTGGCCGAGAAAGGCCCGACCTCGTTCACCTGCAGGTTCTCGGGCGCGTCGCAATAATCGGGTGTGGAGAACGGGACGGGGTTGGTCCAGGCGCTGTAGTGGGTCTCGCTGCCCACCGTGAATCGGCCACGGAGGCTGACGTAGTAGTTGGTGCTGGGGTCCAAGTTGCCGAGGCCGAAGACGTTGCCATTGCTCCAAGTCCACGGAGTGCCCATCTCCACCATGCCCTCGTTGAACAGCTGCACCTCGGTGGCAGTCTGTCCCTCGCGCGGCGTCCACGTCAGCGCCACCTCGGTGGGGGCTATGGGCGTAACCACGATGTTGGTGGGGGGAAGGTAGGTATCAGGCTCGTAGGAGAAGATGACCTTCGGACTGAAAGTCTGGGCAATAGGTCCTGAAGACGGATTGTAATATATGGACGGCTTGTAGCCGGGGATGGTGGTGTTGTAGTCGACACCCAACCAATCCGCATGGCTGAAATTCAGTCCAGGATAGAAATCGTACTCTTCTTGGTAGAAACCCACCAGCAGGTTGCCTCCAGTGTAATAGAATTGATGGTAATCGGCTATTGTGAGGGTCATGAGTTGGTTACTGAGTTCAGGGCTAAACGTGCCTATGAAGTGCAGCTGGTCCCAATCGTAAAACGCTTCATTGTCACCGCTGAAGTCGACTTGGTCTACCACTTTCAGATAGACTTTGAAACTGGCGCTTGCGCCCCAGGGCTGACCGTTGGTGTATTGCTGATTGTCGAATGTCAGGCTCTTGATGTAGCTGTATTGCATGTCGATGAGCGAATCGGCAGGAATGATGAATTGGTTTCTTGTCTTTTGTGAAAGACTGTAGTTGCCTGAGATAGGCACATTTTCGTTTGTGAAATCATCGTCGTTCAGCGTCAGCGAAGGCAGCGGCAGTGTGGTGAATTCTATGTCAATCGGATCGCTCTCTCCATCATCTTCGCAATCTCCACTCACACGTAAATGGTATTCCGTTCCAGGATCAAGGTTGGTAAAGAGGCGGAAAGGTTCCTCGACAATAAAGTCATCCATGTCGTCTATTCCCTCACAACGGGTTATCCAGCTGGTCTGGTTGCTTTGGCCTGGCTCCCAAGTGACGAGGGCGGAGTGTTGGGTGACATTCACCACCTGCGGGTTGGTGGGCGGATTACACAAGATTGCGGTCGTGAACTCATTTGAAGCTACCCAAGAACTGGTTGTTGTTCCATCGTTGTAGCGCACCCAAGCCTTATAGGTTCCCGTATCCAGCCCTTCCATGGTCTTGTAGCGGTAGCCGTTAACGTGTGCATAAAAGAAATTGTTGGTATTGGCAGCCATGGCTTCCAACTGTGCCTGCGTCAAATTGTTTTGCAGGGTAGTGTTAGGCAAAGCCACCACCACATCCCATAGGTTTTGCGCTGCCGATTGCGCCGTCCAGTTCACCCTGGCCGAGTGGCCGCCTATCTCGCTCACCGTCACCGATGAGGGCGTGGGGTCGAACGGTGTGATGCTGAAGTTGTCGATATGGATGCGGTTGGTGGCATCGGAGGCATTGGTGCACTCCATGTAGAAACCGATGAGAACATACTGGTTGGCGTAGTCGGTGAGGTTGTAGTTACAGGTGTAGCCTTCGGGTGTGAGATCGTTAAGGTCGGAGAAGGCCGCATTCCGTTCTTTCCAGGCGTCAAGTTTGGTCCATGTGGCGCCATAGTCGGTCGAGATGAGCACGTAGACGCTTGTATTGGTTTGATCGTCGGGGGTAATGGGCACCATGTTGCCCGTGGGGCGGGTGAGGGCCAAGTCGACGTTGAGCATATAGGCACTGTTGCCGAGGTGCAAGAAGGGCGAAACGAGCCAGAAGTGGTGATAATAGCCTCCGATGTTGACGTAAGCGTGCGACGAGCCGTTGAACACGCCGTTGGCTGAGCCGAACTGCCAGCGGCCGCTTTCGGGCGTGAGCGTGGCGGTGTAGGGGCTACTGTTGCCTTCCAGTGCGCCTAAGCAGCTCTGCCATTTGTCGGGGATGGTGTTTCCGCTGAAATACTCTCCCCCGTAAGGCGGCACCTCCACGACATTTCGGTCTTCGATGATATTCGTGAACCGCGACCATTGGGGGGCCTGCCGATATGCGTTCCCGCTGCCCATCGGCACATAAACGGGGATGTAAGTCGCTATTCCCGTAAATGGGTTATTGCTTCCGACGGTGGCTGGCGTGGCACGGTAGACGTACATTTCCTGCAGGCCGGTGCAACCGTTGAAGGTGTTGCTGCCGATGGTAGCCACGCTGGCGGGGATGGTCAGCGTGGTCAAGTGGTTGCATCCCGCGAAGGCGCCGTTGCCGATGGAGGTCACGCCGTTGGGGATTCTGAGCGAGGTAAAGGCCGTGCCGCCCGCGAACGTCCAGGGCTTGATGGCTGTCAGGGCGATGGGTATGTCCAAAGCCGTGATTTCGCTGCCGAGGAGGTAGAGATGGTGGGCGCGTGCAAGGGGGTTAGCGGTATTGTCGGCGAAGTTGATGTTGCACCAGGACGACAGGCTGTTGATGTCGACACGCTGCAAGCCCGTGCAGCCTGTGAATGCGTAGTAATCGATGGTGGTCACAGTGGTGGGGATGTTGATCGACGTCAGGTCCGTGCAGCCGAAAAACGCGTTTTTCCCGATGCTTTGCAAGCCATAGGGAAGGGTCACCGAAGTGAAGGAGCAGCTATCGAACACATAGTCGTTGATTCGGGTCACCGACGACGGGATTTCCAGGCTGGTCACCTTATCGGAACCGAGGTAGAGATTATTGCCATAATAAAGAGGGTTGGCGTAGGCGTTGGCGAAATTGTATCCGCACCAGGCGGCAATGCTATTTCCGGTCTGGAGGTTTACCTTATTCAGTTTTGCGCAATTCTTGAAAGCATCGGCACCAATGGAAAGCGAGCTTGAATTAAAAAACACACTCTGCAAATTGGAGGCGCCATAGAAAGCTTCGGCTCCTATGCTGGTAAGACTGTAGGGTAACCATATGCCAATAATCCCTTTGCAATATTTGAAGGCCGCATTGCCTATCGTCGTCACGTTATCGTGGATCTCCAAATAATCCACTTGCGTGCATCTGTACAACGCGTAAGGCCCAATGGCTGTAACGTTTTCCTCAAATGTGAAATTGGTGGGGTATTGTGAAAATAAATGATAAAAATTATGGTCCGCAGTATAGGTAGCCGATGCGATGGCGTTACTATTGATATAAACATCGTCCATCCAGTCGCAGCCTTCGAACGCACTGGTCCCGATGGAAGTGACCGTCGAGGGGATACGCACCCCGTTGATTTCATCGCAGTAATAGAAGGCAAGGTCGCCGATGCGCGTCAACGTGTAGGTAACGCCATTATGTTCAACGGTTGACGACAAGTTCAAAAAGTTCAATGGCTTCAGATAGCCCTCCCACGGCCAATACCCCGAACTGGGATAGTTTGTATTAGGATAGGTCAGCTCCACAGTGTGGTTTGTGTGATCGAGGATGTTGTAATACAAAGAACGCGTAACTGTATAAGGTATGCCATTCTGGACAGTCTCGACAGTATAGTCGATCTTGAAGTCCCAGGCAAATGCGCGTGCTGGAGCGAGTGCCAGCAGGATGAAGAGTGTGCCGAGGGCCAGCAGGCCGGGGCGTGTGGGTCTCGTTTCGTGTTTTGGGGCGGAACTCGGTTGAGGATTCTTAGCCTTTGTTCCTGTAAATTTGTATATGTATCTCATAATGAATTGATTAAATAAATATTTTCAGATTTTATCGTCTACAAAGATAAAAACTTTATGGAAACCAGCCATAAAAAATTGAAAATTTGTTTGTTAGGGGAAGGGGTGAACGAGGGCGCGAGGTGATGACAAGGTCTCACGCAGAATTCGCAGAATTATGGGAAGCGCGAGGCGGCGACAAGACATGCGCCTCAGCGCAAAAGTGCGAGCGAAGCGAAGCACATCCCCGACCCGCTTCGCGTCATGGCGAGGCACGAAGCCATCCAGGAATGAGACCGGACAGAAAGACCTTACTCTGGATTGCTTCGTCGTGCCTCCTCGCAAATCGAAGATTCGACGTAGTCAATGACGCAAAGCGACGACAAGGGCGCAAAGCGACGACAAGGGAAGAAAAAAGGCCGCCCCCAGGGCGGCCTCGTTGTTTTTTTTCCGGCATCAATCACTGCTGCCGTTGGTAGACGTAGCCGTGGCCGGGTTGTAAGGTTACAACCCCACCCGTCCAAGTCGTGCCTTTGTAGGTGGACACGTTGCCGTTCTGGTCGGTGATGGTGTCGCCGTTGGTAGGCGTGAAGCTGCCGAGGGCGGCGGCAATGTCGGTGGCTTGTGGGCCGGTATAACCGAACCAGTTATGGCCAGGCATGAGGGTCACACTGACACCTGTGGCGGGTGCGCCACTCATGATGAGGCTGACGGGAACCGTGGTCTCGATCTTGTACATCTGTCCGGGGACAATCTCCGTCAGTGTGCCGCTCCAAGCGTTGTTCTCATAACGGACGAAGCCACCGTCTTGCGAGTTGATGAGGACGGCGTTGCTGCCGAGGGCTTCTTCGAGTTGCTCGAGCGTCATCGTCGTGGTGGGCGTCCACCAATTGGAGCCGGCGGTGAGGCCGTAGGCCGTGGTGAAGGAGGCGTAACTGCTCCAGTCGGTGGCAGTACCGCCACCACAGTCAGTGCCTTGCACACGCCAATCGTAGCTCGTATTAGAGTCGAGTCCTGTGGCGGTCACAGGGCAAGTAACATTGTTGAATAGCGTCGTCCAGGCACCTGGTTCGGCATAATTATTCGGATTGTAGACCTTAACATTGTCGATTAGCAAGGCGTATTGGTCGTTAGAGGTACATTGGATAACGAAATTCGTGGCACCTTCGGGAACTGTGGATTCGTATTCCGTCCAGTCAGTACTATTCGTTTGAACCTCATTTTCCCAAACGATGTCTTCTCCAACAAAATAACCCACCATGAAGGTTTCTGTATATTCCGTATTATACGCTTTATAGGCGAACTTCAATGTCATTCCGTCAACACCATTGAGGTCGGGCGAAATCAGATATTGGGGCGGATTCTCCGTATACATGAAGACGAAGCATGAAGTTTCATCAACGCCTATACCGTTATAGAAACTGCTACCGCTTTCCAAGTTGTAGACACTCCAACTGCCAATAGGTCCGTCAAAGTCCTCATAGAAACCGGCAATCGCGGAGGTTCTGTATTGCACATTGTAGCGGTCCAATTCTTGAGCCCAGTTGAGAGTAGCTGAAGAGGCGGTGACGTTGGTGGTGTTCAGGCCGACGGGGGCGTCGCACAGTGAATGTGTGGTGAAGGTGGAAGCAGTGCTCCAACTCGTTGTCCCTTCGCTGCAGTTGCCCTGCACCTGCCATTCGTAGGTGGTCTCGGGGCTCAAGCCTGTGATGGTAAATGGAGTGGTTACACGGTCGATGGTTTGCCATTCGCCAGGTTCGACATACGGGCTATAAACGCCAAAGTCGTCCAACAAATAATAACTGCCAGCCACATTAGTAACTTGAATGCCTATGTACTTGGTACCAGCAGGTACTTCTGCACTATAAAGGGCATAAGAGGTGCTTGAGGCAACGGTAACCGCACTTCCCCAAGTAAAAGCGTTCACCGCATTGGTGGTACTTGAATAACCCACCTTAATTGTGGCATTGCCACCATAGGCAAGATGATAGAATTCCACCGTGCTTCCTGCTTCAAACTCGGGAAGCTCAGGTGAAATTAGATATTGTGAAGTGCTATTCGAGACAAACCCATACATGTAGGTTCCAGTATTCGGAGCACCCGAATACACACCTGAGTTGCTAGCCAAGCCGCTTGTTGTCCAAGTGGAAGGCAGACCGCTCTCGAAGCTTTCATAGAGATATGTGGTATAACTACCCGCCGTTCTGTATCGCACATTGTAGCTATCCTGATAACCTGTCCAGTTGAGATTGGCTGATGTGGCAGAGACGGTGTTGGAATAAAGGGCGCTGGGAGTGCTGCACCATGAGAGCGTGCTGAAAGAAGTCCCTGCCCATTCACTGCCACCAATACCTTCACAAACGCCTTGTACCTGAACCTCATAGATGGTCTCGTCGTCCAAGCCTTCGATGGTGTAAGGTGAAGTGACATTAACGACGGTTTCGTCCCAACCAGTAGAGCCATTGGGGTTGCCAACATAGATGTCGTCAAACATGAAACCAAAGATGTCAAGAGACACATAGTTGATAGCGAGTTTGATGGTCTGGCCTTCATAGGCTGACAAATCGTAGCTGTATTGCGTCCACTCGGTTGAAGAAATATTGAGATTCTGAGCCAAATAGGATGAGAACGTGCCTTGGCTCGTCCCATAAACACCAACATTGATTACCTCATTGCCATACTGAGTCGTGATCTCTCTTGCCCAGAAAGAAAACACATCGCCTCTTTTAATAGTCATTTCGGGTAAGATGAACCAGTCGTTTGCCGCTTGGGTGCTACTGGCAGGGCTAACCATCATGCCAAAGGCACTGCCTCCATGAGCAGCCAGGTTATCGCTGATGCCATTCTGGAAAGCGATGCAAGCACCCGTAAACGGGAAATTAGTAACTGTTGCATCATTAAAGCCATAGCATTGGGTTTGGTCACCGTCGTAGGTGGTGCAAGGAGCAAAATCATCAACCACCCAAGGCTCGGCGGACTCGAAGTCATAAACAAAAGCGTCCGAAACTCTGTAACGCAAATTGTAGCTATCGGCCTCGCCACTCCAGCTGACAGTGGCAGAAGTAGGAGTAGTGCTGACAGCCATGCTGGCGGGACCCTCACATGCCAACGGCTGAATCTCGTTCTGCGTGATGTGGAAGTTCACAATATTTTTGGTGGCAGCCCTGGTTCCATTGGTAGAAATGGAAGTGGGATTGTAATTGTTAGTACCATTAGCACGAATAGCCTGATTGTTGCTTCCAGTATATACATGGAAACTTGTGGAGCCCGTGCTGTTGGTATTATCGTCCACGATCAGGGCTACATTGCTGCTCCCATCGTAGGTGAACGGCGTGCTGAACGTAATGGTTGTCCAACTGCTGGCTGCAAAGGTGACGCTGCCACTATAAACCATGTTGGAAGAAGTCGGTTTGATCCAATCGGTATTGCTGCTGAAACTGGTCTTTGAAGTGTTCACCATATATATCTGCAAGGTACGGGCGCGGGCAGTGGTACCCGAGAAGTAGAAGTCAATTCCAGTGATGGTGCCTGCACTTCCCAGCTCGGTGGCTGTATAAATCTGTTCCGTCAACGAGTATTTACTACTACCATAAGTGGGAAAATACGAGTTTGTTGTTCCACTCGTTCCGCCAACATTAACCACGTTGTTTACCGTCTGGCTCGTTCCAAACACTGCGCTTACCGTGACATCGTAGGCTGGCATGGTGAAACGGTTGTTGGCCACGTCGATGGTGTTGCTCGGGTTGCTGGTCTGATAGACATTCCAACTCATGAACGTGTAGCCCGTGTTAGGCGCCACCGACAAGGTGATGACATCACCCGCCTGCGCTGTATTGGCGGAAGCGGTGATCGTGCCACCTATCAGCGAGGCAACCGTCACGGAATAGCCCGAATTGAAGACAGCGCTGACGGTAACGTCGCTGTCGGGCATGGAGAACTGGTTATTGGTCACCGTTACACTAGCACCACCAACGGTGTTCACCACCCAATGGTCCAAGCGGTAGCCCGCATCAGGCGTGGCTGTCAAGGTGATGACGTCGCCTGCGTAGGCATCAGTCGGGCTCACGCTGATGGTACCGTGCTCCTGGTTGGGTGTGTAGGTGATATGGTGCTGCGTCAGCGCGTGGAAGTTGGCCGTATAGTCGGCATTACCGCTCACGGTGAAGGTGTAAGTCGGATTGGTGGAAACGACGGTATTGCTCAGTTTCCAATTGTCGAAGGCATAGCCATGGTTGGCCGTAGCCGTCAGAGTGCATTCGGAGTTGGCATAGTAAGTACCCGCGCCGTTGACAGTACCACCATCGCTAGGGATGGCCTCAGCAGTGATGGTGTATTGGGCATCGCTTCTGATCGGGATGGTCGTGATGTAGGGCTGGCGTTGGTTGCGGGTGACCACAATCATGGCAGTGCCAGCGGTGGTCTGCGCGGTGATTGGCACACTGACCGAAGTGGCATCAGCAGGCACAGTAGCCACACCGATGATTTCATTGTTGACAGTGATGGACACATACGACCTGGCATCGGCGTTCACAGTGAACGAGGTGGCGCCGATTTGCAGGGCGCTGGCGTGACTGACATTGTTGGCAGCAGGATTGTTCAGGTAAGGCATTACGGAACCGTCACCCAAACACTGGTAGGCTCTCCAATAGTACTCGTCAGTGACACTGCTGGTATAGTTTGCCGCATGGGCGTAAGTCACTGCCACATTACCGATATAAGGCACCGAATTCAAGGTGTTAAAACCCGTGTCGTCAAAGAGGGCATCATACATACCCGTCGTGGTTGACGAAGGTGTTTGCACCGTACCAGCAACATAGCGGAAAGCACCCACACCAAAGTAATAGTCTTCGTACCAGTAGGACTCGGGGATGGAGCCGATGTAACCAAAAGCACCCTTGTTGGCGGCACGAATCATGGCTTCGCCGAGGCAGGGTGAATAGCTCGAGTTGCCCCAGTTGGCCGTCAAGCAACAGTTGGCCACAATCCACAAATACTTGTCATTATTGGTCATAGAGGCCACGTTTGTATTGGTGAATTCAGGGTCGGCCAGTTCTTGAATATCACCATGGGCGGTGTAATTCAAGAAACCGACATTGTTGATGTTGTTGTAGGCGGCAGTTTGTCCAGAAGCGGTTGTGATATACACTGTTGGGGTGATGCCGTGTGCCGAATTATAGTAATTGTTGTTGGCATACTGGATGGTGGGTTTTCCGACATTATTGGTCCAAGTGGCATCCCAACCAGCAACAAGCAACGAGTTATTCAGATAACTCGGGTTGGACATGGTGTATTTCTCGTAGGTCAAAATCTTGTTGACAAGGTTGGCTAGCTCAGTGGTCGATGACACCGACATACGGCTCATGTACATGTCGTGGTACACATCGCTATCAATGGAAGCGTATTCCAAATCGTTGATGCAGTTGCCGTAGGTGCTACCACAACTCCAGTTCGTCTTGTAGGCTTTCACCACCGTCTCGTCGCCCACGATGACCAGGAAGGTCGGGTAGTTGGCGTTGTATCGGTTTTGGATCTCGCTACGGATGGTGGATGATGCCGTACTGCTGGTCACCGTATAGATGTCCACGTCAATACCCTTTTGTTTCTTCCAAGTCAGCCAGTTCTGGAAGGCCGTGCTGTTTTGGTATGTCGAAGTGGCCACCACGAGCATCTTCACCGGCGTGCGGTACAGGTCGGGGTGGTCGCTGTAGGCATCCATGACAGCCCTACCGTTGAACAACGACTTATAGACGATGTCGAAATAAGGGCTATAGGTCTTCACCAACATATCCTCCGTGGCTTGGGCGTCGGCGTCATCGAAGTGGACTTCCACCTCGATGTCGTTGAACACGCGGAGGGTGTTGTTGACGGGGTCATAGCTCACCGGCTCGATGGTCATCTTGCCGAGCTGCACGCCACGCATCGTGCCTTCCACGCTCACCACGGCTTGGGGCGTCGAGCGCAGGCCACGGGTCTGGTAGGCGGCCTCGTTCATGACGAAAGGCACATCCTCGGGACGTTTGTCCTTACGCACCGAAGGCTGACGTGGCACCAAGGTGTGGATGCCGAGGTCTTCGAGGCGGTAGTCCGTCGTGCTGTAGCTCGTGATCTCGATGCGTGGCTGTGCGCCAAAGGGCACGGCGATGAGCTGGTTGACGACGGGGATCTGCGGATCGCCTTCGTTGCCGCCGATGACGGTGTTGGGCATCGAAAGCCACGAGAAGGTGCCGCGTTCGCTGTCGTAGTCCTCCGCCTCGATGGTGGAGAAGGAAAACGAAGCCTTGAGGCCCGTCATGTCGCTTTTGACGCATTCAGCCTTGTCAGCCGAACGCAGCTGGATCTGTTGTGCCATGGCGCTGAGGCCGAAGGCGAAAACCAGTAAGGATAGAAACAGTCTTTTCATATTGTTGACATTAAGTAATTGTTCATAATCATACTGTATATTCTTTGGACGCGGGACTTTGGGACTTTTTTACCCTGACCATGGACCATGACCATGACCGCTTCAAAAGATAAAAAGCGGTCATGGCCTGGGTTCTTGGTCATGGTTATTTGGTCAAAGTCCTTTATGTCTCGCATCTTTTGTGTAAACTAAATTTGCTCATCTACTTAAGTGATTTCAGAAGTCATTGGAAGTTTAGGTTACGGCCCTGTTGGGCGTAGGAGTGGTAGACGTAGCCGTGGCCGGGTTGCAAGGTTTCAACCTCTCCGGTCCATGTCGTGCCGTCGTAAGTGGCGGTATGACCATCCTCGTCGGTGATGGTGTCGTCTTCGGTAGGCGTGAAGCCACTGAACGCCGAGGCGATTGGCGTCGTCTGTTCGCCCGTGAAGCCAAACCAGTTATAGCCAGGGAGGATGGTGATCGTCGAAGTCAGGCCATCGCCACTCACGGTGAATTCCGTTCCGGTGTTGGTCAGGATGCGGTACATCTCTCCTGGAATGATTTCCGACAAGGTGCCGCTCCAGTCTTGGCCGTCATATTGGGCGAAGCCTTCGTCCTGCGAGTTGATGAGGATGGCGTCGTCGTCGAGGAGGGTTTCCAGCGTTTCCAAAGTCATCTCGACGGTAGGTGTCCACCAGTTCCAGCCGGCTTGGAGAGTGACGGTCTGTTGAGGGACGGGTGGTGCCTCCTCGATTTGGAAATGATGAGGCTCCAAGGCACCGAAACTCGGCTGAGAATAGCGATGTCCTGAGTTGTCCTTACCAAAGACATAGTAGTCGACGGTGGAGCCGTAGGAGAAGCCTTTGATATAGCCCACATATTCGTCGGCATTGCCCGTCGCGGTCATGTGGGCGGTCTGATAGGCTCCGTTGTCGATGCTGTAAAACACCAAGAGCGAGTCCGCGACCAAGTCCTCGCCGCTATAGGCTATGAACTTGCTGGTAATGGCAATGGAGTCTTGCCAAGCCTGCTCGCCAAAGAGCACGTTGCGGTGGTCGACGAAGAGCATGTCGAAGTCCATCACGCCACGGGTGCGGCAGTGCAGGGCGTCGGTGTTCTCCCAAGGGGTGCTGCTCGCGCCGGTAACGCCGATGATCTCATAGCCAGGCAAGGCATTCTGATACACGGCCAAGGCATTGTTGTTATGGGTGGTGTTGCTACCCATTGGAACAAAGACTGTCTTGTTGACAATCAAGCTGTTGGTATAGGGTGCCAGGGTATATCCTCCAGGTTCGTAAACGCGGTACACCTTATAGGGATAGCCCCAGCAGCAGTTGGTTGTGGCAAAGTAGTTGGCCACCGCCTCGTAATCGGCGTAATGCGAGTTGCTTGTTGGCAATTGGGCAATCAAGACCTTGTCGGGGGCGAGGTACTTGCCCCAGCAGTCGACGTGGGCGATGTAGTCGCCTTGCGGGTCGATGGTGATATGATAGGGGTCGATGCCGAGATAGGAACGCATCTTGTCGCGCACATTGGTCTCGTCATTACCGTTCTCATTCAGCACTAAGTCATCACTCACGCCGTTTCCTCTTCCGTCTTCCATCATGTTGCCACCCGTGTGGGTCAGGTTCATGCCGTAAACGGTAAGGCCAAGCTGTTGCCCCATGCGTACGGGGACCATGTTATCGTTGTTGCGTGGCCGGTTGTAGGCGTTGTCGACGATGGCGGGTTCAAGGTCGTTGAAGATGTACCATGGGCCATAGTCGCGCACCCAATAGGAGTCGGTCGACATGTTATAAAACGTGATGTTGCCCATGTTGCAGCCCGCATTCTGGAAGGTGTTTCTGGCGCTGTTCTGTTGGCTTGAGGTGACAAGGCAATACACCTTGGTGCGCTCCGACAGTTGCTTGACAAGGCTGGTAGGAATGCCAAGCGGATAACGGATGGTGACAGCCTGCATGGGTTCAAACTCAGCGGGGAAGCGGACGTTGCCTGTAGGCGGGTCGGTCTCTTGATAGATGGAACTACGTTGGTTGGAGAGCATCTCCTCTTCTGAGAGGTAGTGCAGTTTTTTCCAATCGGGCTTGCTTGTTTCTTGGGCATCCACCCGACTGATTGAGCCTAGCATCATGCCTGCCAGCACAATAAGGATAAAGTATCTAAGGTGGTTCATGCTTTTCTTGAATTAATAAACGATAGTCTTGGCTTCCGATGCGTTTGAAACATACACATAACCTTTGCCGGGGACGAGGACGGTCAGGGAGCCGGTCCAAGTGCCGTTTTCATAGATGGCAGAAGTGTTGTTTTGGGCCATGATTTGGTCGCCTTCGGTGGGTGTGAAGTCACTGCCTAAGGCTTGGGCGATGGCGGTCGGGCGTGAGCCCGTGTAGCCGAACCAGTTGTAGCCCGGGAGGATGGTGATTGTAGAAGTCACGACCTCGCCACTCAGCGTGAACTCGGTCGCGTCGTTGGTCAGGATCTTATACATCTTTCCAGGAACAACATCCATCAGTGTGCCGCTCCAACTCTCACCGTCATAGCGGGCGAAACCTTCTTCTTGCGAGTTGATGAGAATGGCGTTGCCGCCAAGGGCGGCTTCGAGGTCCTCGAGCGACATCTCAAGCGTGGGGGTCCACCAATTCCAATCCATACCGAGGCTCACCGCTTGCTCGGGAGGGCAATCGCCTTCCGTGTAGAAGGTGAGGTTGTTTTGATGTGTTGTGCTAAGGGCAAAAGAACCGTTGTTGTAACACAAGTAATAGTTATTATTATTTGAAGTTACATAAATGCCATTTTCGTTGATATACCATCTAGCGGAAGAGCTGTAATATGAAGTACTCCATGTGAGAGAGAAGTTATTGGACCTTGCCAAATAACGGTTGTTGTATCGGATGTAATACTGTCCATTGTTTGCCGTCAAGGTAACTTGCGGAAGGGTGGTACCCTCTCTCACCGTGAAACCGTTGTCGGTCGGGGTTACGCCGACAGTGTCGGTGGTCACCGTTGAGGAATTGTTGTGCGTTGGCGTGACCAAGGTTGAGTCGTCAAGGTAGCCCATCACATAGCTACCCGCTGACACGGATTCGACAGTTTCGAAACATTGATTTGCAGACACCATATTGCCGCTATAGAGATACACTGTAAGATCCTCACGCTGTCCGTCGGCAACAGTGACGGTGACGGTCTCAGGATAGTAGCCCTCCTTTGAGAACTCGAAGGTATAGGTGCCGCCTTTGATGGGTCGGTGGAAGTCGCCGACCGTGTGGGTGCTCACTTCCGAGCCGAAGGCATCGTGGTTGAGCACGCTGACGGTGACACCTTCGATAGGCTCACCCGTCTCGGCATCATACACATAGCCGTGCACGCCGTTGAGGCTCTGCTCCATCAAGGTCAACATGCTATTGTGGTTGTAGTTCCAAAAGTTGGGCAACTGCGAGGCCGAAGGCGTCTTGGTGGTCGAGCACTCGATAGTCACCTCGCGGCATTGGCCGTAGTAGTTCATGTAGTCTTGGCGGCTACCCGTGATGGTGTACCAGGCATAGCCGTTAATGATGCCGTTGGAGCTCGTGCCCGTCATATAGCTTGAGTTGACCGACTGGGCCAGTTGCGCGTATTCGCGGCATACATATCGCCACCAGGCATCGTCGGGATGCGTGGGCTGATAGGTGTCCCAAGGATAGTTCATCACCTCTGCCCCACCGTGGTAGTTGGCGCCCATGGTGAAGAGGTATTGCTGTGCCAGGTCCATCATCCATTGGGCTTCATCCTGATAGTAGGAAGCCCCGTCGGGGTGGGCACCGTCGTCGAAGTCGGGGAAGTGGCGGTTCAAGTCGACGTTGTTGCCATTATAGCGTCGTGCACCCGACACCGAGTTGTTACCGCCGTAGTATGTCCCATCAGGGTTGGTACAAGGGAAGATGAAAATGTCGAGGTTGTCGAGCAGGCTGGTGATACGGCTGTCGGTGCTGGTGCAGAGTTCGTCGATGAGGCGGAGCATGAGGATCATGCCGGTCACCTCGTCGCCGTGCATCGTGGAGGTGTAGAGGAACTTAGGTTTCCCGTCGGGCTGACCGTTGTTCAGGCGCACGCCCAAAATGCGGCGGTGGTTGGAGGTGGAGAGGGTTCCCAAATCAACCAAAGTGCAGTTGGCACCATTGGTGACGGAATTCGGGAAGTCTTCCATCATCGCCACATAATCGCCGTAAGTCAGATAACTGTTCCATTCGTAGGTGGAGCGGTCGCCACCCTCCCACATCTTGGCTTCATCGCGCAGCGAAGGCGGCGTCTGCAACTCGGGCTGGTAGCCCAGGCTGAGCAGTTTGTCGTATTCCTGTTGGTTGGCATAGGCGACGACGGTCCGACCGTCGGTGGCATCGACGGAGCAGATTTGGCTGATGTCGTTGATTACAGTGGGGTTGTCGACGCTGAGGGTGAAGTAATACTCACCGCGGTCGCGCATGAGTTGTTGGAGTTCCCTTTGGCTCTGGGCCATGACGATGTTGCCGATCCAGACGGCAAAAAACAAGCAAGCAAAACGTAAAAGGTTCATGTTTTTGCAATTTTTGACCTGCAAATTTATTAAAAAATTAGACTTTCAAGACAAAATTGTGTGTTTTTAATGTTTTGGGGGACGGGGGACGCCTCCGGACGCGGGGGCGAAGCCAAGAGTGATTGTGCCCGCTGGCGGGAACCTCTTTCAATGAGTAATAATCAGAATGTTAGTGTCTTCGATTGAGTAGCCACCGAAATATACACATAACCCTTGCCAGGCTGGAGGCTTGTCAGCGTACCGCTCCAAGTGCTGCCGTTGTAGATGGCGAAACCACCGTCTTGCGAGATGATTTTGTCGCCTGGCGCTGGGCTGAAATTGAGATTGGTAAGGAGCAACGATTCCGTGCCGATGCAGCCGAACCAGTTGATGTCGTTGGTGATGGCGACACTGGCATTGGTGAACGGCGTGCCGCTCAGCATGAAGATGCAGGCAGTGGTGGTCTGAATCTTGTACATCTGTCCAGCGACGAGACTACCCGTAGGCACACCGTCTTGCGACTGGATGGCCTGCAGATTGTCGCTCAATGCCGTTTGCAACGTTTCTACGCTCGTGGCTACCGTCGGCGCCCACCAGTTCCAGCCGGCTTCGAGGGTGACCTGCTGCTCGGCATACTGCTCTTCCTGTTCCGTGCGACGGAAGAGACAAACCTCCTGCTGACCAGAGGCATAACAAGCAAACAGATTACTCGAGTTATTGTATTTCAGTAAATTACGCGTATTATCCCCTTGCGCCTGAATCGTGGCAATGCCATTTGTGCCAAAAGTAATGCTCCATTGTCCGTTGGCATTGTTGGTCGACTGTGTCTTCAACTGGTTGTTAGTACTACTTGCCGCATAAAGATAGCCGCCACTACTCTCCCACCCCGCATCAAAGAACGTCCAAGCTCCCGTGCTGCCTCCCAAGGTCAGCTCGCAAACGGTGTTGTCGATGGAGGGAATGATATCATCCTCAATCGTGACCACAGCTGCTGAACGGTTGTTGGAATTCTGTGTCGTTCCCAAGGCCTTGCCGTTGGCCACGTTGACAATCAGGTAGGTGCGACCTGCAACGAGTTGGTCGGCCGAGGTGACGAGCTGGTAACGCTGAACGTAGTACCACTGGGCGTAAAGCGTCAAATCCTCAAGCAAGGTGACCGTGGCGCCATCGGCATAGAAGTCGCCCGAGCCGTCGGCAGCGGTGCTCCAGCCTTCGAAGACATAGTCTTCTTTTGCGAACGTGTTGGCTTGCAAAACGGTAGGCTCAAACTCATTCACGGTTTGGTCGTCCATCGAGCCCGTGCCACCATTGGAATCAAAATGGATGGTGTGGGTCGGAGCGGCAGTCGAGGCAGTCTTTTTGTAGAGTTGGATGGGCGCTTGTGTGGTCTTGTATGACCTCAATCCTCCATTGCCACTATTATGGTTATATTGAAGGTGGCAATCGCCATAGCTAATGTTGATCGCCCCTGCACTAATAGCAATTGAATAGGCCTCTGACACATCGCCTTCTGAGAACTTCTTTTCTGTCGTCCAGTTCATGTATTTCCCGTTAGGAAACCTAAAAGCATAGCCTGAACCTGAGACGCTGATGGTTACCTTATACGCATCAGAGGTGGTATTACTTTCAATGGTACCGTTGTTGATACTCACCGTACTGCACCGGCCCCAATTGCTTTCTACTATGCCATTAAAAGCCATATTTTGCTGCTCGCAAACGATGAGATATTCCCCACTCCAATCCATGGGTGCCGAGGTCACTTTAATGTAGTCGCCGCTACTCACCGTGCCCTGCACGAAGGTGGCCATCACGGTGACGTCGAAGGCAGGCATGACGAAGCTGTTGCCGCTAACGTTAACGGTGGTGCCCATGTCGCCTGTCTTGAAGACATACCACGCATAAAGGCTGTAGCCATTGTCAGGTGCGGCCGTCAGCGTGATGGTCGTGCCCGACTTGGCGCTGTTCGCTGAGGCACTGATGCTGCCATGGCTGACCGTTCCCAAGGCGATGTCATAATAGGTGTCGTTTTCCACGAAGGTAGCACTCACCGTGACGGCATAGCCCGGCATGGTGAAGGTGCCGTTGCTGCTCACGGTGACCGTGGTGTTGGGGCTGCCCGTCTTATAGACGGTATAGGCATCCACCATATACCCTGGATCGGGTGTGGCCGTGATGGCTACCGTTACGCCTTCCATGGCGCTCTCGGGTGCCGACACGCTGCCGTGCTGTAAACCCGTGGCGCAGGTGATATTGTAGTAGGTTCCTCCTTGCCAGTTCGGGTCCCAGATCATGCGGGCGTATTCGGGATGGTCGATGAAGGGGTTGCGGTTGTTTTGGTAGCCGTAGACGACGTTGTTACGGTCGATTTCCTTCTGACTCACAGGGTCTTCGTCACTCCAGCGCAGCAGCATGGTCATAGCCCAAGGCAGGATCTCCGACTTGTTGGTCATGGCGCTCGTACCCCAAGCTTCGTCTTCGCTGTAGTAGCGCACGCTCATGTAGAAATAGCTGCGGGCGATGTCGCCTTTATACTCGTCGATGGGTTCAAACACACGGCCTGAATAGCCAGAGGTGACGCACTGGCCCAGCTTGGATCCGTTGCCCGAAATGTAGATGTAGTTACCGACCTCACCGTAGGGATAGCTGCTGCGTTGTCCGTTCACATAGCCGTCGGTGGGATACACATGGAAGAGGTCGGTGCGGGGCGTGCTCTGTTCGTTGAACCAGCTCTGCGGCCAGGTGTGCTCACGGTTCCAGCAGTCGCCTTCCTGTTCGTATTCACCACAATTACCACTAAGGCTATATTCATAATTGGAATAAATATCCCAAATCTTGCCATTGGGCTTGCAGTCGGTGTAGGCAAAGGCATTCAGCAATCCACTATAGCTCACCACATGGTGTCCCTTGATGATGTCGTGCAAAGCCTCTTTCAGCTCGTCGCCGGTCTTGCCGTTGGCAGCGTTGTAGTAGCCGTTGGGGATCTGACTGAAGCCCGTGAGAGTGGCAATCAGGAGAAAGAACAAGAGAGGTTTCTTCATGGTCGTTTGGGTTGGCGTTTAGAATGTTATCGGCTTCGTCCGTGTGTCGGTGGAATGGTAGACATAGCCCTTTCCTGGCACGAGGCTTCCCAAGGTGCCGCTCCAGCCGTTGGCGCCATATTGTGCGGTGCCGTCCTGACCGATGATCTGGTCGTCAACATTGGGCGTGAAGTCCACGCCCAAGGCACTGTCGATGGAAAGCCCTGCCTCGCCCGTGTAGCCGAACCAGTTGTAACCCGGCAGAATGCTGATGGTGGCGGAGGCGACGGGCGCGCCCGTCAAGGTGAGGGAAGCGGCTGTTGCGACATAAATCTTGTACATCTGTCCAGGCACGAAGCCCTGCAACGTGCCGTTCCATTGGCCTTGGCCGTCGACGATCTCGTAGCGCACGAAGCCGTCGTCTTGCGCGTTGATGAGGATGCCGTTGGCGCCGAGGGCGCTCTCCAGGTCGGCCAACGACGTTTCAACGGTGGGTGTCCACCACGTCCAGCCATCGTTCAACTCGACGATTTGGGCAAAGGCACCCGGCACCGTTGCTGCAACGGTGTTGGAGGGCTCGGTCTCGCCGCCGTAGTAGTTGGTCGTCAGGTAGTAGCTGTAGGTGCCGTCGGGCAAGTCGTTGTCGGAGTATTGGGTGGCGCTTATGTCGTTGGCGATGGCGGTGCCGTCGCGGTAGAGGTTATAGGTGTAGGTGCCGTCGGTGAGGTAGGCGTTGATCATCCAAGCGCAATTATAGTTGGTGTTCGCATCGTGCAGCGCAGTGGGAGAGCTTCCTGAATAGAAGGCGTTTGTGTTGTGCTCCGTAAGATTAAAGCTCGGCGTAGGGTATGGTTGACCCGTATTCTCCTGTTTCATCACCACCCAAAGGTCGTCGGTACCCGTCAGGATGGCGGGGTTGTCCAAAACAAATTCATACCATTCATTAGAGACCGTTACGGGCTGTCCCTCTTGGCTGAAAACCAAGCTGTTCGGGTCGGGTCGTTCGTTCAGGCTCTTGGTGTAGACATAGGTCGAGTAGGTTCCTGCATATCTAATGAAGGTAGAGACCTTGTAAATGGCCTTGCCGGCATATTGGGCCAAGTCTGCCGCCAAATGACGATGTGCATAATACACCGTTGACCACGAATAGTACAGTTGGCCCTCTCCGTAGTTCAACGTCGCCGTTGGTGCTGTGGGATAGCACCATGCTGGAGCCGACCAACTGAGGAGCACGTCATTGTTGATGGCTGATGCTGCCAGGTCGGTGACCACGGGGAACGGATTGGCAATTGTCACCGTCACGGAGTTTGACGACAGCGACAGATTGCCGTTGGCATCGACGCTACGCACGAAGTAGACATCTGTCCCAAAGGGCGCGTCCTCGGTATAGGTCGGTGTGGTGGTATTACCGATGTAGCTGTTGTTGCGATAGACGTTATAGCTGACGGCACCGTTGGCGGCGGTCCATGTGAGGGTGATGCTTTGGGTGCCACTCTGCGAGTAGGAAAGATTAGTGGGCTCGGATGCGGCACACTGCACGGGTTGTATGCCGAAGATGGCGGCTTGTCTTTCCGTATAGACGCCGTTGCCTTGGCCGGATTGGTTGTTAGCTCCCGTATCCAAGTTGTTCAAGAGGAAATAGCCGTCGCAATAGCCCGACCAGCCCCAGTTGAAGTGGAAGTAGTTCGCATCGTTGTATCCATCGCACACGAAGGAGTGGCCTCCACCGCTTGAGCGGCCACTGTATTGCAAAGGTCGCGACGCATCCAATTCCGCTTTCAGCATCGATGCCCATTCATCCTCTTCGTAGTTTTCCTTACTCTTATATTCGATGTCGGGGCTGTAGTTGAAATAAGTCTTCAAGGCATCAGCTACGTAGGCAGTGACGGCGGCACTTCCACCAGTGCCACTACCTCCATAATTCATGTCGACCGACACACCGCAGTGGTACATCAACGTGGCGACGGCTGTGAGTTCTTCAGCAGACGGGGTGGAGAGCCCTTGATACACTCCATTATCGTCATAATAATACTGGTAGTATGGGTTCATGTGTTCCCAGTCGTAGGTGTTGGCGCCAAAGTCGGCACTCAGCGTCTGGTCGTGCCAGCTGTAGGAATGCGTGCCGATGCCATGCGAGGGATAATTATGGTACTTCATGATTTGCGCCATGGCCGTAGCCACGCAGCCGGTATAGGCATGGCCGTTGGGGCCGTCGCTAACCAAGGGGCACAAATCGTTGTAGTATTTGTTCTGGTTCCACCGTGTCGGAATCAAGGGGCCCACCACCGTTACGGCGCGGGGGCCTCTCACGCCGTTTTCGAGGTCGTGCCATTGCCGTGCGGTTTCTGGCGAAGCGCTCACGCGGTGGTCGATGGCGGCTTGTATCTCGTCGTCGTAGCCCTGCAGCCAGGCGCGCATGTTGTCGGGCATGTCCTCGGAACCGAAGGAGCATGTGAGCGAGTAGCCCAAGATGGGCTGCACGCGGTCGTCGGCGGCCATCACCACGAAGCTATCATCGGTGGCGAAGACGTAGAGGTTGGAGAAGCCCGCATCTCTCGAGAAGTCGGTGAGTTGCGACGATTTCACGCCGTTGTTGTTCAGGAAGGTCTTGGCGGCCTTTTGTGCACGGGTCGCTTCCACATGTTCGGCGAAGGCCATCATGGGCAGCAGCGCCAAGGAAAGCAGGAACAGAACTCTTTTCATAGGAGGGGTATGGGTTGGTTTGCGGCTTCAAAGGTAGGAAAAAAAAGACGTCACCAAAAGGTAACGTCTTTTTTAGGTCCACAGTAAAAGGAATTATTCCTCTCTGCGTTTCTTGGCCACGAGATAGGCGCCGCCGAGGGCTGCCAGCACTGCGATGCCGGTGCCCATGGGCACTTGGTCGCCGTCTTGGTTGTCTGTCGCGCCGTGTTGAGGCAGCATGGGGGCGTTTTGTCTATTACCGAAGCCACCTTGCGACTCTTCCGGGCTGGCGCCACGTTGGAACAAGCCGCCGCCGTCGGCGAAGGAGGTCATGCCTAATCCGAGGACAATTGCTACTGTGATGATAAGTTTCTTCATTTTATTCTGTTGTTTTGTTTTGTTGTTTATTGCTTTGTTGGTTTGCCGTAGGTCAGCGACCTACGATTAATAAGGTATCGTCCCTTCGGGACGAGCCTTGTCGTCGCTTCGCGTCGAAGGTTATCTCACCACCACCTTTTGGACTTTCACGTCGTTGCCGTTGACCAGGCGAAGCATGTAGATGCCGGCAGGTTGGTTGAGGCTGACGGTGGCGTTGCCGTTGATGGTCTCGCTGCTGACGGTGCGGCCGGTGATGTCAATCACTTGCAGGGTGGCGTCGCCGGTGTTGCTGACGGTCCAGTTGGTGCCGTTGAAGTAGGCGAAGGCTTCGGCGGTTTGTTCGTCGATGCTGTTGGCGCTAAACACGAGGCGGAAGCGGTTGGCGTAGTCGGTCGTCTTGGCCTCGAAGGTGTAGTTCGGGGTGGCGAGCAGGTCGACGTCCATGCCAGTCATATTGTCGATGAGGTGGAGGTAGTCCATCTCGACGTTCTCGGTCTCGATGCTGAGGGTGTAGGTGCCGTTTTCGGCGGCGCGGAAGCTGACGGGCATCTCGCCTTGGGCGGCGCTGCGCACAACGGCGTAGTCCTTATTGCCTTCGGTGACGTAAATCTTCGTGTTGTTCGGGTTGAGTTGGAACTTGGGCAGCTGTTGGCCTTCACCGAAGCGGACGATAGCGCGGTCGATGACGGTGCCACGATTCTTGAAGAGGTTGATGGCAACTTGTTCAAAGCTCTTGGAAGAAGTGCTAGGAGTAAATGTCACCTCGTCGCCATCGTTCTCAGCGATGACAAAGATGCCTTCCATGGCGTCGACTGAACCACTTCCTTCAATAAGTTCAGCACGACCTTCAGGATTCATTCTATAGAATGATTCTGTAGAAACAGTGGCTTCTGTGGAATAAGGGTTACCGATGAGGTTCCAGCCTTGGATAAGTTGGATGGGTTGGCCAGCATAGGGAGCGCCCGTAAGCGTAAATTCGTAGTTCGGGGTTTCAGTTGTGGCCTTCTTGGCATAGAGGTAACCTTTGCCGGGTTCAAGGTTGAAGGCAGAGGTCTCATAGTTACGCCATTCGAGTTCCTCTGTATCGTCGTAGGAGTAGAGGTCGAAATCGCCTTCGGTCATGCCTGTAACGGTGGAAGGATTCACAGTGACGGGCGAAGCGATGAGGTAGTAACCCTTATTGTTTGTGCCTTCAGTGACATCGGTATAGCCGTTTATGGTGAGGGTGTGGGATTCAGGAACTGTAGGTGTAATCGTAATAGTGCTAATAACCGCATAATTGCTGCCAGTCTTAATAACAACATCAGCAGAAGTTTCGGCTGATGTATATACGTTCTCTTTGCTATCTTCACCAACACCAACAAAAACACTATTAGTTGTTGCAACAACTGTGATGGTGAAACCATAATCTGTCAAAATAGTGGGAATAATGACTTCTCCATCGTTTTTTCTCATTTGCATATAATCACCGGAATGCATCACATTATTAAGTGTCCAACCAGGATACTCCACCTCGTTGTTGCCAGTATAGGTTACATTCTCGTATGATTGGTAACCATTGCCAGATGCAGTAAAATCACCAGCATTGAAGACAAGAGAGGTGGTAACTCCACGGAGGTCGATGGCAACAAAACCAGCTTGATTGATGGTAATGAGGCTTGAATAGGTCTCACCAACATACACCTTCATATAAGCAGTGCGGGCAGCACCTTCATTGACATTTATGGAATACTCAACATTATTTGAGCTATTAATGGTTGCAGACACCCAGTCGTAGGTGGCAGCTTCGCCTTCTGCATCGCAGAAGAGTACATTGGCATTAATAGTAGATATGTTTTCATAGGTTACCGTAAGCGTGCCACTTTCGCCTTCAATAGTGGCATTAATCGTAATAGGATTAACGATGATGGAAGGCTCAGTGGTGGAGATGCTTTCAAGCATAGTATTAAAGTAAGTTGTGGTACTTCCTGACTTTCCAACATAATAACCAGTAACTCTGACGGCTTTACCATCAAAACTGGTCAAATCTTGGATGGGATATGAAATACTACCTTGGACGTCAGTCCCTTCAATCGTAATATTATAATAAGTATTGTTTCCGTTAGTTGAAATGTTTAACACACCTTCATATTGTACATACGAACTGAGTTTAGCGCCCTCATAGTTTACGAATGTGGTAATTGCGTCACCCGTCATTACAGTAGGAGTTGCTGCGGCAATATCAAAAGCATCAATCGAAGTGATGGTAGAACTGCTTGGGAACTCATATATACCATTGTATTGGTCAGTGACATCTCCTGTAACTTTCACGAAGTCACCAACATTGAAGTCATTGGTGGTTTTGTAAACATAGACAAAACCAGTTCCATCGCCAAGGACGAATCCCTTGTTGCTCTTTGCAAAAATCTTTCCTTTGACGGTATAAGAATCAGCAGATGTAATATCTTCAATGTTATTAATGACAAGTTTAGTATAGGTTGCAGATGCAATAGTGCTATATACAGTACCATTGTAAGCAATTGCTTTCACCGTAGCGGTTTCCGTTAGCGTGAAGGCACCTGTGTATTGAGAACTCGAGTTAGTAGGATCGTCACCGTTCGTGGTGTAATAAATTGTGGCGCCTTCAGTAGCGCATGTAATGGTCACTTCCTGTGTTGTTTCAAATGTACCACTTTCAGGAGAAATGACAGGAGTGGCAACTGCAGGAGCTTCTGTATTTAAGACCACATCGTCAATACATCTAACTGCAGTAGTACCATCATATCTTATTCTAACATAAACATTACTGTAGTTTGACAGATTGGTGGTGAACTCAACCCATTCGCCTTTCCTCATACTAGTAGCGCTATGCGTTCCAGCTTGTGTCCAATCAGTTCCATTGCTCGAAACTTCAACAGACCATGTCGAACTAGTAGTGTTATTACTTGCCTTAGACAAATAGCAAGTTAAAGTGTTGGGAGTTGCAATAGCGGTCTTTGTAACAATTGTTCCCGTAGTCTTACCATCGGTGCTGCCATAATGCAATCCACCATGTGCTGGAACATCTGTTGTTCCAGCAACTTCAGATGTAATTGTAGTGAATGTCCAATCAGTATAAAGAGATGCAGGTTGTTCAAAGTCAATGGTGTAACCAGAAACAGATTGAGCAATAGTATAAGTAGCTGACGCAATGCTGCTATCATCAAAACCATCCTTAACTGCAACAGCCTTCACCGTGGTGGTTTCACTGATAGTAAGAGCGGAGCTATATACCTCACTTTCAGTGGTGGGATTTTCACCATTAGTGGTATAGTAAATCGTAGCACCTTCGGTGGCGCAGTTGATGCTCACGGTTTGAGCTTCAGAATATGTACCAGCTTCGAGGCTGAAGGTAGGAGTGGCGCAGGTAGGTGTGGGGGCGCTACCAGTAGTCCAAGTAACATTAACACTTGTAAGATACAAAGCGCCACTTGCCGAACGAATTCCTATGTATTGATAACTATCGCTAACTGTTAAAGAAGTACTTGTTCCCATTACAATAGTACCAAGCAAAGTTCCCTGCTTCGAGGAATCGTATAAGTCGGTAGCTGCCGTATATGCAGTATTACTTCCATAGATGTTCAATGTTCTGCCGCTAGATGTGTTTGAATTCCATTCAACACTAACACTGGTAAGAGTTCCACCTGATGTTGTAGAAATAATACCAGAATTACTATTGCTACTTCTCAGTTGAATGGATTCATTTCCTCCAGCACTTTGTCCTGCCCATACAGCATCAGAATTGCTGGTCTTGCCACTCCATTCGGTGTATGAAGTACCTGTAACACCCGTCAATTCTCGATTGAGGACGTCTGTCACTTCCGTTCTCGTCTGTCCCCATCCCGCCAGACTCGGCGTCATGAAGACGAGCAGCGCGAACGCTGCCAAGATTCTTGTAAAGTTTCTTTTCATTTTTTAGTTTAGATTTTTTATTAATTTATTGATTTCTAATTATTTATTGCTTACTTAATGTTTCGGTTTTTTGGCCACTATTTGAGGGCGCAAAATTAGGCAATTAATTGATACGCACGTAAAAAAAAAGGAAAATTAATTATTGGCAGAGTATGAGAAGGGAACGAGGCTATTTTAGGCTTTCGTGCATGTTTTGGGCATGGCAGGCATCCACTACGGTTACTGTCTCTCCATCAAAAGTATAGGCGAAATACCATTTGTCGGAGTTGGCCATGTGATAGCCACTCCATCGAGAGAGGGTCGGCTCACGCCTCAAAAGAGTGCGTTCTATCTGGTAGATGGAATCAGTAGCATCATCAATGTTCTTATGCATCAATTCCTCTGAATACACATGCTTATACTTCTTCGCAACATTGTGATAGAAAGAATCTATCTTTCTTGCACAACGTTTCCTGACTCGATATTTCATGGTCGAGCGTATTCTTTTCTTACAGTTTCGTGCAACATTGCACGAAGTTCTTCAACATCCATTGTCTCTTCATCCTCCAATCGCAATTGCTGCAAACGCGAGTTTATCAATTCCTGAACCCAAAGTCGAATGGCAGCTGTCGTGTCCAGTTCGGGGCGCAAATCCCGAATGACAGCCTCGTCTACGTCAATGCTTACTGTGCACATTTGTTGATCCCTTTCCTGTTTTCTTTTGAGCCACAAAACGGTTGTGGTTCTGGACGGCAAAAGTACGAATAAAATTTGGGTTACAGATTCAAAAGATTTAAAGATTTAGGGATTGGAATTGACGCCATAATATCGGGTTCGCGGATGCGAAAGTTTTGAGGGCGAAAAATTAGGCAATTAATTGATACGCACGTAAAAAAAAGGAAAATTAATTATTGGCAGAGTATGAGAAGGGAACGGGGCTATTTTAGGTTTTCGGCATGTTTTGGGCATGGCAGGCATCAACGACGGTCACCGTATCACCGTCGAAAGTATAGGCGAAATACCATTTGTCGGTGTTGGCCATGTGATAGCCACTCCATCGAGAGAGGGGGGGGACACGTCTCCTACGCCATCTCACCATACGTGGGCAGATGGTCCATGGGCTGCAAGGCCTGGGCGCCCGCCTCGTAGCAACAGGCGGTCACGCCGTTGAAGAGCAGCAGATACTTGGGTTTGAGTGCGGCATGATAGCGCACGGCCTGGTCGAGGACGGCCTCGGTGAGCTCCACCGTGGCGGCCTTGCACTCCACCACCATGAGGGGCTGGCCTTCGGCGCCAAACACGACGGCATCGGCGCGCTTGTCCATGCCGTTCACCTTCACCGAATACTCCACCGCCACCCTGCCTGCCGGCACCTTGAGGTGCTCCACGAGGAGAAACAACACCTTTTGGCGCACCTCCTCCTCGGGCGTCAGGGCCACCCAACGGTGGCGCAAGGGGTCGAAGACCAGGCTACGGCCCTCGCGCGTCTCAGTCTTGAACCAGGATAACGACATTTCCAATTATCAAGCAGAAGTTTGCGCATTATGGGAATTTGGATGCGGTAAACCCAAAAAAGACGTCACCCAAAGGCAACGTCTTATTGAAGTCCACAATAAACGTAATTATTCCTCTCTGCGTTTCTTGGCCACGAGGTAAGCGCCGCCGAGGACTGCCAGCACTGCGATGCCGGTGCCCATGGGCACTTGGTCGCCGTCTTGGTTGTCGGTCTTGCCGTGTTGAGGCAGCATGGGGGCGTTTTGTCTATTACGGAAGCCACCTTGTGACTCTTCCGGGCTGGCGCCACGTTGGAACAAGCCGCCGCCATCGGCGAAGGAGGTCATGCCTAATCCGAGGACAATTGCTACTGTGATGATAAGTTTCTTCATTTTATTCTGTTGTTTTGTTGTTTATTGCTTTGTTGGTTTACCGTAGGTCAGCGACCTACAGTTAATAAGGTATCGTCCCTTCGGGACGAGCCTTGTCGTCGCTTCGCGTCGAAAGTCATCTCACCACCACCTTTTGCACTTTCACGTCGTTGCCGTTGACGAGGCGGAGCATGTAGATGCCGGCGGGTTGGTTGATATTCAGTTCAGCGCTGCCGCTGATTTCTTGGCTGTTGAGGATGCGACCCATCACGTCGACCACTTGGATGAGGGCCTCGCCGTCGTTGCTGATGGTCCAGTTGGTGCCATTGTAGAAGGCGAAGTGCTCATCGATTCCGGTGGCGCTGCTCAGCACGAGGGTGAAGCGGCAGGCGTAGTCGCCGGTGCGGGCTTCGAAGGTGTAGTTCGGGTTGACGAGCAGGTCGATGTTGGCGCCGGTCATGTTGTCGATGAGGTGGAGATATTCCATCTCGGTGTTTTGCGGGGCCACGTTGAGGGTGTAGGTGCCATTGCTGGCGGCCTTGAAGCTGACGGGGATCTCGTTCTCGTTGCTGCTCACCACGGCGTAGTCGTCGCCATCTTGATGGATAAAGATCTTAGTGTTCTCGGGGTTGAGTTGGAACTTGGGCAGGGTGCCGCCTTCGCCGAGGCGCACGATGGCGCGGTCGATGGTGGCGCCACGGTCTTTCAGCACGTTGATGTCGATCTTTGCGCCGCCATTGGAGGTGTTGCCGGCGGTGAAGGTGACGCTCTCGTCAGAACCTTCAGCTTTGACGAAGACGCCGTGCATGGCGGGGATGAGTGCGCCCACATCGGCAGGTGTGAGTTCGGTGCCGCCGTCGTTCATCACATAGCAGGCGCGGTCGATAGTGGCATCTTCGGCGAGGGGGTTACCGATGAGGTTCCAGCCGTGCATGAAGGTGCTTAGGTTGGCATCGGAATATTCCAGCTCCACATTGCCATCGGTGCAAGCCGTGCCGGCGAACTTAAGTTGTGTGTCGGTTTTGCTGGCATAGAGGTAACCTTTCTTCGACACGATGTTGAAGGTGTTCGCATGGTAGTTGAACCATTCTTTTTCTTCTGCATCGCCATTTTGATCGAAGTAGTAAAGGTCGAAGTCGCCAGTGTCGAAGCCGTTATTTTCAGAAGGCGTGATCTCGTCCGTCACAGGCGAAGCGATGAGGTAGTAGCCTCCAGCGTTATCACCATAGCCAGTGATGTCGAGTTTGTAGGGCTCGGTGGCGAAGTTCAAATGAAGGGGGGCGCCACTAGATCCATATACACCATTAGAACTCCAAACAAAATGTTCAACTTCATCAAAGTCAAGAACTAAATCCGTTCGTTCACACCCTTGTTGCTGATCCCATATCCTGAAATGGTATTCACATCCTGTATATCCCTTGCAAGTGACACCGTAATAATACCATTGTTTAGACTGAACCCAACGAGGCTCCACTGGAGTGCTTCTGCAAATATCCTGTTGATCAAACGCTGCAATAACAAACATTGTTGGATCCTCAACATAATTTCCATCAATGTAAAGTTGTATATAAATGCGCGTGTTTTGATCTGCGCAACCCGTAGTATTAAGAGTCCATGGCGCTGGTATTGTTTGGCCAAACATTGTAGTACTTGCCAAACAAATCAGAACAAATAATAATAGTTTTTTCATCTCTATAATAATTTAATTCGTTGTTTGTTTTCTTGCATTTATTTATTCTTTGATAAAGCCGAGGAAAACACCAAGACTTTCGGAGACTCGCTAGTGGAATAGTACATATAACCTTGACCAGGAACCAATTTTACTATATCACCAATCCATTCTCCCAAATAATCAGAAAATCCTGTAAAATCCTGAATGACATCTTCATCCTCTGGGTCAAAACCAGAAAAGGCCACATTAATGTCAGTTTCCGAAGCAATGGGGAACCCAATCCAATTCCATCCAGGGTTGATGGTGATTTCAACTTCAGAGGCAGCAGCCGCACCACTCAGGTTAATCGAGCAATCGTCCTCAACTTCAATCATAAGCATCTCACCATTCGTAAGCACGTAATCTTCTAGACCACTCCATTCGCCATCGCCAAAATAATCGGCAAAATCATCGTAGGTTTGGATTGTAATGCCATGATCCCCAAGGGCTGCTTTCAGCATATCCATACCTGAGCCGTCTGTCATGTCAATATATATGCTCACCCAGTTCCAACCCGCAGACAACGTCAGCGTCTGTGTAACTGTTTGCGGAGTAGCCGTGAAATTCAGCTCCACGGGGTTGCCAGGTGTGCCCCAGCCTTGGTCTTGGGTGGGTTTAGTGACTTCGCAAGTGGCATACTCGGTCTGATTAGCAGCGTCATACAGTTTGAAGCTAATGTCTTCGGTGGTGTTATAGTTGTAGAACACCTGAATCCAGAACTGGGCGCTGTTGTTGTAGTCGTAAACGCTATAGTTGGTAACGTTGGCACGACCACGCAGCTCGTCGCTGCCCGCAAAAGCGCCAAGGGTCAGGTTAGCCAGGTCGGTTTGGACAACGCCATCAATCGACACTGCGGCAACAATAGGCGTATTGCTGCTCCACCTGTGCGCGTCGAGATTGGCGGTTGGCCATGTGGGTTGTTGTGCGTTCACCACTCCGCAGAGGAACAGCGCCGCAACGATAGTTAGTAATGTTTTCTTCATATTTGCATAGGTTTTAATACGATATTCGATTATACAATATTTCACCGACAAAAATATATGTTTTATTTTATTCACGCAAGAAAAAAAATAAAAAAATTCGTCGCGAGGGTGAAGAGAGGAGAATTCTCCTTGGATTCGGGGGGACGCGGGACGCGAGACTTGGGAGGGCGGGGTGGTCATTTTCGGTAGCGGTTTTCGAGTTGGGTGCGGTATTTGTCGGCCAACGAGCGGGCCAGGGCTACGCCGTCGCCTTGGGGCTCGGCGCTGAAGGTGCCGAGCCGCTCGCGCCACCATTGGCCTTCAAACCTGCAGATACGCTCGTGGTAGGCCTTCTCGTCGAAGGGCTTGTTCGCTTCGATGGCGGCGTCCACATCCTTGAAGAACTCCTTCCAGCGGTAGGCGTAGTAGGTGGCGGTGAGGCCCGCCCAGGCGCGGCTGGCGTATTCGTTGAGCAAGGCGTCTTCTTCGCCCCAGGTGGTGATGATGTTGCGTGCGTTGCTCTCGAAGTAGTCTTTGTCTTCGTTGGTGATGCCGATGGCCCTTGCGTCGCGTATCCAGCGGCCCACGAGGAAGGCGCTTTCGGTGGAGAGGATGGCGTCGGTGTCGTCGAGGATGGAGGTCATGGTCTTTTCGAGCTCATGCACCTTGTCGTAGTCGCCTTCACGGTAGGCCTTCACGTAGTCGGCATAGAGGTCGCTGAAGTAGTTGCCCAGCATCTGCCTCGTGATGTTGACGGCATCGAAATGGCGAGTGCGGGTGTGGCAGTCGGCGGCCAGCAGCTTGTCCAAGGCATCGAGCAGCGTGATGTTGTTGTATTTGTAGGTCGGGGCCACATAATATTGGCGGTATTCGTTGATGTCGCCCATGGTGGGTCGTTGGTTGATGCGGACGGTTTGGCCGGGCGACGACACCTTATTATATATACTGTCGGCCAGCAGGGTCCAGGCGGCTCTCATGTTGGGGTCTTCCTTGCCGGCGCGTTGGTCGGCGAGACGTTGCACCCAGGCGTCGACATCTTGAGTGAGGGGGTTGTCCCAAGCCTTCTCGAAGACGTATTCATACATGAAGGGGTTGCAGTCGAAGCCTTCGAGGGTGGAGCCGATGCCGACGAAGTTGCGGCCGCCCTTTTCGAAGGCGCGTTCGATGCGCACGTTGACGGTGTCGAGGTTGCCGGCCAGCATGGAGTTGCCGCCGAAGTTGCCGAGGTAGCACCAGATGTAGGGCACGCCATAGTAGGCGTTGGTGCGTTCCCACACGGGCTGTCGCTCGCAGTAGTAGTCGAGCATGATGTGTCGGTCTTTGGGCATGGAGGTGATGTAGGCCTCGATGCGGTTGTCGACTTCCCAATATTGGCGTTCGTTCCAGAAGAGCCAAGCCATCTCGAGCCATTGGGCCTCGGGGTCGGCGGCTTCGAGGCTTTCATAGACCTGACGGCTGACGCGGCTGAGGTATTCGGGTTCCCAGCTGGGCGGGATGAGTTCGTTGAAGATGTCGATGCCATAGATGTGGTCGGTGCCATAGAACTCGGTCTGCTTGTCGATGAACCTCTTCTGGATTTCGGCATACAGAGGGTCGAGGGGGTCAAGGAACTTGCACCAGCAGGTGCTGTCGAAGCCGGCCCAGTCGCCCAGCGAGGCCAAGGGTACATCGGGATAGATCCTCGTGATGCAAGGCGGCACGTGGCCAGCGAAGCCGGGCAGCACGGGGCGCATGTTGAGTTCGCGCTCGCGGGCGACGATTTGCTTTTGGAGTTCCTTTTGGTTCTCGAGCCACGACATAGGCAGCGGTCCGCCCCAGCGGTCGATGTTCTGCATGCGGTGCCACGGCAGGTGGGCGGGACCCGTGAAGTAGCTGCGGATTTCCTCGTCGGTGAGGCCGAAGTCGCTCCACACCTCATACCACACGCTTTCCTGTCCCGTGATGGCCAAGGGCAGATTAATGCCGTTGAGTGCCATCCAGTCGATGAAATGCTCCCATTGCGACCAGTCCCACCAAGGCAGGGTGTAGCCGAAGGTGCAGTAGTTGAGGAAGAAACGGTCGGGCACGCGGGCGCTCAGGCCGACCTTGTCGGGCACTGCGGGCATGGTGGCAGGAATCTGCAGCGGTTCGTCTTTGAACCAGGAGTATTGCGCCATGCAGTAGTACTTGAGGTAATGGTTGAGGCCGACGGCCATGCTGTTGGCGTTGTTGCCGCGGATGACGAGGCGACGGCCACGCGTCTCGATCTCGAAGCGGTCGATGGAGTCGTTTTCGAGGCGTTCGAGGACGATGTTGTCGGAATACTCGGGCACGACGCGGTTCACCAGTCCGCGCATGGCTACGACTTCGGGGTCGGTTTCGGCCTTCTTCGTGCAAGCGGCGCACATCATGAGGCCCAGCAAGGTGATGAGGTAAAGCTTTTTCATCGGATCAAGGGTTTTTGTTTGGGCAAAAATAATGATTTTCGTTATCCGTATTAATAATAAGTTCGTATTTTTGCCCAAAATTCACCTCCATGAAACGAACGCTCCTGCTCTGTGCCCTGGCTTGTGTTCTGCTCAATGCCTGCAAGAAATACGAGTCGCCCTCGCCAGGTGGTGGTCCTTCCCTGCCCCACCACGTCGACCCTGTCTACCATGTAGGCGACTATTTCCGCAACGACACCTTGGAGGGAGTGGTGTTTCTCACCTACGGTGCGCACAACGGGTTGATGGTCAGCCTCGAAGAGGCTCAGTTGCCATGGTGTGTGCCCAACTACCTCAACAGCGAGACGGGGGCCACCAATCCATTCGACGGCTGGTACAACACCAACATCGTCATGTCGAGCTACGACCTGAGCCGCTTTCCAGCCCTCCAATGGAGCCATCAGAGGAACACGTGGCAGATGGTCTACTACAGCTACCGTCTCATCACCGCGAACCAATGGTTTGTGCCATCGAGTGGCGAGATGAGCAAGCTATTGCAGAACCAGGCGGCGGTGAATGCCACGCTCGACTCGTTGGGTTATCCCACGTTGGAGGACAAGACGTATTGGTCGAGCACCGAGACGGGCACGCGGGGAGCGGCGGCGGTGCGGATGCAGGATGGGCAGATCGTGATTAGCGACTCGGTGAAGGACCAAGTCTTCTATGTGAGGGCTGTAAGGAATTACTAAAGTACGGGTACGCTTCGCGTCATTGGCAGACGCGAAGCGGGGTTTCGAATCCCCCTTGAGAAGGGGTAGGCGCAAAGCGGGTCTTCGAATCCCCCCTGCCCCCCTTAGAAGGGGGAGGCGCAAAGCGGCGACAAGATTACTTCCTTGCCACGGGGTCGCAAGTAAGTCCGATGCCGAGTTTCTTGAAAATCTTCTGGTCCACCTCGCTGAGCATCACCGTGCTATGCACTTGGCAGTCTTTGAGTTGGGGCAGGCATTCCAAGGCTTTCTTGCAGTTCTCGTCCCACAGGCTGAGCATCGAAATAGCCACCAGAACCTCATCGGTGTGCAAACGAGGATTGTTCCCATGCAGGAAGTTGACCTTGGTGGTTTGGATAGGCTCAATCATGGCCTGAGGGATAAGCTTCACTTCATGCGGTATCCCGGCAATGTGTTTGGTGGCATTCAGGATCAAGGCTGCACTGGGTCCTAATAGGGGACTGGTGTGTGCGGTGATAATGGTGCCGTCCTGTAGTTCGATGGCAGCCGCAGCCGCACCTTCCTGTTCCTTTCGCTCTTTCGCAGCGAGTGTGGTCTTGCGGTCGGCAGTGCTGATACGGGCCTGCTTCATTAACAAAGCGATCTTGTTCACCTCGTTTTCGGTGCCTTTACCCTTTGCCAAGTTGCACAAGGCGGTATAATACCGTCGGATGATTTCTTGTTTCGAAGCCTCACAGCACACCTCGTCGTCGCTGAGGCAATAGCCCACCATGTTGACACCCATGTCGGTTGGCGACTTGTAGGGGTTCTCGCCGTAGATGCTTTCGAAGATGGCGTTCAGCACGGGGAAAATCTCGATGTCGCGGTTGTAGTTGACGGCGGTCTTGCCGTAGGCTTCCAGATGGAAGGGGTCGATCATGTTGACGTCGCTGAGGTCGGCGGTGGCGGCTTCGTAGGCCACGTTGACGGGGTGTTTCAGCGGCAGGTTCCACACGGGGAAGGTCTCAAACTTGGCATAGCCCGCCTTGATACCGCGTTTGTTTTCGTGGTAGAGCTGGCTGAGGCAGACGGCCATCTTGCCGCTGCCCGGACCGGGGGCCGTGATGACGACCAAGGGGCGTGTGGTTTCCACATAGTCGTTGCGGCCGAAGCCTTCTTCCGAGTCGATGAGGGCCACGTTGTTGGGATAGCCTTCGATGATGCGATGGTAATACACCTTGATGCCCATGCGCTCCAGCCGTTGGCGGTAGGCGTCGGTGCTGGCTTGGCCGTTGTAGTGCGTCACCACCACGGAATTCACCATGAAACCACGGTTCATAAACTCCTCGCGCAGGCGGAGCACGTCCACGTCGTAGGTGATGCCCAAGTCGCCACGTACCTTGTTCTTCTCGATGTCGATGGCGCTGATGACGATGATGATTTCGGCAACGTCAATCAGTTGGGAGAGCATTTTCAGCTTGCTGTCGGGCTGGAAGCCGGGCAAAACGCGGCTGGCGTGGAAGTCGTCGAAGAGCTTGCCACCGAATTCGAGGTACAGCTTATCGCCGAATTTCGCAATGCGGTCTTTGATGTGTTCTGACTGGATTTTGAGGTATTTCTCGTTGTCGAACCCGTATTTTTTTGTGGTTTTCATAGTGCTTGGAATTAAAAATACGGGATGCAAAGTTACGCATTTTTCAATAATGCAAACAAAAAAAACACTTTTTTCACAAAAAAAAGTCGCCCCTTTTGGAGCGACTTTTTGACGTTTTTAGCCTTTTCAGGTTTACCAAGCAAAGAGCGGGTAGTCCTTCATCATCTTGTTGACCTCGGCGCGGACGGCGTTGATCTTGGCCTCCGAAGCGGTCTTGGTCTCAGGATTGATGTCGCTGATGACCTCGTCGATCAGGTCGACGATGACGGCCATCTTGTCTTGCTTCAGGCCACGGGTGGTGATGGCAGGCGTGCCAACGCGCAGACCCGAGGTCAGGAAAGGCGAACGGGTGTCGAAGGGCACCATGTTCTTGTTGACGGTGATGTCGGCAAGGACGAGGGTGTTCTCCACCATCTTACCGGTGATTTCCGGGAACTTGCCGCGGAGGTCGATGAGCATCGAGTGGTTGTCGGTGCCACCGCTGATGACGTCGTAGCCTTTGTCCATGAAGGCGCGGGCCATGAAGGCGGCGTTCTTTCTCACCTGTTGGATGTATTCCATGTACTCGTCGCTGAGGGCTTCGCCGAAAGCAACGGCCTTGGAGGCGATGACGTGCTCCAGAGGACCACCTTGGATGCCCGGGAACACGGCGCTGTTGATCAAAGCCGACATCATCTTCGTCTCGCCCTTCGGGGTCTTGCGGCCACGCGGGTCTTCGAAGTCGTGACGGATGAGGATCATGCCGCCACGGGGACC
>Ga0247609_10000975_pt1 | contig 36245 bp, 29 predicted proteins | sample 172DNAGHGlowgp2_FD_193487 | JGI IMG/M metagenome (GOLD analysis project Ga0247609, IMG submission 193487) | Sheep rumen microbial communities from Palmerston North, Manawatu-Wanganui, New Zealand - 1728 DNA GHGlow gp2 | ecosystem: Host-associated > Mammals > Digestive system > Stomach > Rumen ... | reverse complement strand
AAGCCTGTACCGAAGCATGCATGTGCACATCAGGATCCTCCACTATGAGTGTTTCGTCCTTATGAAGTAACAGTCCCTGTACAATGATTGGTAATATCTGACTCAAGCCGAACCCCATCTGACATAAATCCACTGATAATCCATCATTATTAGTAATAATAGTACGATAGAGTTTGTTAGAATCTCTTTGTACCTCAATATTTCGTGCCAACTTCATTTTTTCACAAACCCATTTCTTACACTGTACCTGAAGCGTATCTTCATTCCCATATCCTTCAAGAGGCAGATTTTTATTAGCTTCATAAAGGAAACGAGTATTGTGCCCATCTACTCCCACATTCTCAAACAATGTTGAGTCATAGCTACGAGCCAAATCTGGCTTTTCACGTTGAGGTCCAATATAGCAGAACGACTTTATATAGAGCAATAAATCTGTTTCCAGCGTTTTCATAATACTTATCGGTCTGATGTCAGGCTGACCTTTTCTTATCCACTCAGCAAATATAGGTAAAAAAGAATGAAATGACAAAGTGCAACTCTCTATATTTTTTAACTTCTCGCTACTATTATATCCCACCATCAATGGGGATGAAAACTTGATAGCATAGTAATCCCCCGCTTTCTGCAAGCGTCTTATTTGAATAGTTGCCGGTTCTATATCATTCTCATAATTAATAGTGCAGTTTAAGTTATTGAGCACAGTTTTCCCATTTGCAGCCACATCAATCAGGAAATCTACGCTTTTCAATTTTGCGTCAGCTACATCTGCATAGCGAGTATACTCATTTTCATTTCCAAATTCCTTTGCATCTATACTCAGCGCTATACTTATTATATTCGAGCGTTTCTTACCACGAGCCAAATCCAAAGGTTCATTAGCAACCACTAAAGGACCTGTCGTTTTCAACACCTCTAAAGAACCGCCACATATAGTCTGCTTTAGAAGTAACAAAGCCTGCAATAGAGAAGACTTTCCGCTACTGTTTACGCCAGCTAAAACCGTCAGTGGTCGTAATTCAAATTCCTTTGAATCTAAAACAGACTTAAAATTCTTAACCCTTATACTATTCATAATTATTTTAATTAATTAGATCAATAAAACCGATATATATAACTGACATATGCACCAACGCAACCGCCTATAGCAACAGTCAAGATGGGTAAAATATTCAAAACTCATCTAGAAAATCTACAAACACTTCTCTAATTCTCTGATTTAAGTCTCTCATATTAGTATACTTGTTAACATCAATTCTATTACAAAGCAAAGAATGGGCATTGTTCGGAAGTGTCGTACTAAAACTATCATTATACTTGCGAATAATATCACTCATTCTTCTTTTTACAAATTTGTTTTTATCCTGATTCATAAGAGCCTGAAAGATTCCAATATAGTTAAATCTTGACCTTAATTCTGGACTCAAGAAGTTATCAAAATTTTGAGGTGTAAGATTCGATGTGAATATAATAATGTAACCATTCAAATCAATATCTTCACCCTGTGAGCTCGTCATCTTACCGTTTTCCAAAACATCCAGAAAATAATTATATATAATTGCATCACCCTTTTCAAACTCGTCTATTAAGATGATTCCTGTATCAGAATCCTTAACCTTCATAAAAAGCTCACCATTCTCACTACCAATATATCCACGCGGGCTACCGATTAATGAGTTTAATGCATCCTTGCTAGTATAGTTCCCAAAATTGATTTTTGCAAGTTTACGCTTTCCTCCCAGACATTGATGGAGCGTCCTAGCTACTTCTGTCTTACCTATACCAGATTCTCCCATTAGGAACAACGACAAGATGTTGTGCTCCCCTATTTTATTAAACACCCTAAATGTATTCACGACATTCTGGAATTCTATTTTGAATTTCTCATGTCCATATAACTTTTTATTGAAATTTGCAAAAAATACATCGATATTATCTTGTGATAGGTCTACAATTCTATTAACAACACCAATGGAATTATCTGATTGTTTCTTTTTACTATTACTATCTATATCAATATATTGTATATTATCAATTAAAAATCGAAGTTTTTCCCTTACTTCTTTCTCGTATTTTATGTCTGCTATGAATGTTATGCCTAAAGGGAATAAAGGTATTAACTGTTCAAATAATGCTTGTGTTCCAAGGTCTATTCCTAAATACGCAGAAAGATCAATAATATCAAGAGATGGTTCCAATTTTGCTATCTCTTCCATTTTTAATACATAGGTTACAGATAGGACATTTCGTCCCAAAGACTTTTGCTGAGTCACATAGCCATGAAAGTCTTCAATCTTATATAACAATATATCCCTTCTTATCATTGGTCACATATTTGCACATTTTGAATAATAGCGAGTAAATCTATATAATGGTATAAAGAGGCCTCGTCCTCATTGTAAAAGGAATCTTGCTTATCAAATATATCATTCGTTGGATAATTACTATAATGAAAGTCTTTATAATCAACATTTTGATCTTGTTTCATATGTCCACCAATTTCTGACCAATACTCCATATTTGTCCTTAATGCCTTAGGATGAATCTCCCCTTTGTATATTCCAACTACCGAAACATTTCCAATTGTCATATCATCAACATTATATCCACTTTCAAATTCATTTTCAAATGTGAAAGGAATTTTTACAATTAATTGTTCACCGCCCTTCCCTATACGACCTTTTAGCTTATATGCATAATCCTTAAACATAGAATTGAAGACATTATTCATATCCAATCCATTTGCATTAGGCACAACAAAGCCTTTTAGGGAACCATTTGATATAAATTTTGCGATTCGAAGTTCTGCTTCATTTTGCAAGCTTAGCTTTACGTCATCTACCACAACTAATTCGCCCTCATGAACTGATTTGAAATTATCAATTCTCTTAGCGCCATCTAGTATTTCCTTAAGAACAACAGACTTAGTTGTCTTTACTTCAAAAGTTTCAATAACTTTCTGAGAGCCATTACTTTCACCGTGGATTTTTCCTTCAGCTCCACCAGCTTTTGCGAGCAAATTGAACTTCAAATTTCCATTTACCTGTGCATCAATCTTTGAATTCTCCCCATGCTCTATATTCTTTGAAGTAGAGATTTCATTGCCAAGCATCATTTTTATCTCATAGACTTTGGCAAAATTGATATAATATATATTAAATAGTGATTTCATTTTTTTTCTTTTAAAGAAACGGCAAATTGATTCAAATTGATATTTTACCATGGTTGTTATATGATCTTATAATCATATTATTGTCTAGTACTTGCGTTCTTGAGCCCATTTTAAGTAACCCATCGTACCATCTTTACCTCTCGACTTTGTCGCTTGGCTAGTCCAAGAATACGTCAAAATTGGCTACTTATTTATTCACAAAACGAAGTATGTAATTGATTTCATCCTCTGGCGTACAAAGTGTATATTTACGTCCATTCCCACTACTTAAATAGCTTTTCAAAAAAGCCCTTCCATCATAGTGGATGTCATTGATTTGATAGCTAATAAGGAACAAGTTCTCGTCCTTCTCACCGAAGGAAAACTTTAATGGTAATTGGTTTTTGTTTCTGCGAAGGAGCATACTAGTGCCGACATACATTCCAATGGTGTCTGGATGTTGTTTGAAAGCACTTCCAAGTATATTTAATATCTCCTCGTCACTATGTCCAAGCCTACGAAGTATAGCAGCAAAAATATACAGACCTCTATGCGGCACAATATTAGGATTATAGTCGGGCAATGATATTTGCTGACCTATCCCATCTGTAGCATGGTACAGTTGACGTAATGTATAGGCTGTGATATCAAGCTGCTCTATAATAGATTTTAGGGCATGTTCGTCAATATCAGTTACACGGACAAGTTCATTAATATAAAACCTCTGTACTTGCTCATGAAGAGAATAGCGGAATACGCCTTTATCCGAGAATATATTTATGTAACCTTCAAAACATGCCTTTGGCCCATAAAAATGGTGATAAATGCGTTTTAAATTATCAAAATCCAAACATACAACAATGTTGTCTACGCCAAATTTATTTCCTGCAAGACTATTACTTTTAGGAGATACCCCATATTTGTAGCCATAGTCCATTTGTGCAGAGATAACATTCAAGATTCGGAATATATGGGCAGGGTCTATTCTGTCCATATCCTCAAACACCAAAATTACTTTTCTCCTGTTATACTCCTTTTTCCAAGTTTTGATGATATCACATAGAATTGAAGTTATAGGGTCTGATTCGTAGATACCTTTCTTGTCAAATTCGCATATAAAACGGTCTAGTCTTACGCCTATCTCCCCCCCATTCTTTTTGAACTCATCATACTTCTTTTTCATTGCTCTAAGGAACTTTGCAGCTCCTAAAGTTGCCCTGATAGTGTTGGAGGCATCAAAATATGACAATTCGTTTAAAAATTCTTCAGCAAAGGCTTGCCAGTTATTTTTCAAAAAGAAATAAGAAGCGATGCTATCTGGTATTTCGTATGTCTCCGGAACCATTCCTTGTCCATACATTTGGAAAAGGAGGTCTCTTTTTATATACTCAAATATGTCTTGATTATCTGCTACTTGATAGTTAACAGGATATAATGTTAAAAAAGCACATCTTTTTTTGAGCTTCTTTTCTGCTGCAGCAAGAAAGTAGCTCTTTCCGTCACCAAAACGGGCAGAGAGAATTGTTCGTGGGTGACTTTTCAGATGTTTCTCAAACTCCTTGATTACACCATCAACAGGTATCAAACCTTCAGATTGCTTTCTCATAGTCCTAATTTATGGCGAATAATAGCATATTTTTCTTTAATATGTACTCTGTTCTGACTGATATTGCCATTGTTACCTGTAACTATATCATAGAAAATGACCGAGCCTTCGGTATCTGGTATAATTTCTACAATATGATCTGTTCCGACAATTATCTTCTCACCGTCAAAACGGGTAACCTCAATAAATTCTGCCATTCTCTTCCGCTAATTATTAATCATAACCTGTACTATCATTCCCCATCTTCTCGTCAAAAATACTCTTACATCTCTATGCCAAGTGAATAATATGACTCTTCAATGCCTGTACAATTTACTTCATTTCCCGCTATTCACGTAGCCCACCGCATATTCGTAATCTTGAGCAAATTGTTCATAAGTTGTCTTGATTTGCTCCTTTGTGACACTTTGGTCATGCCGCCTGTTATAGACATTGTCAATGATTTCGTCATCTACATCATATACCAATCTTATCGCATTATCATATTTCCCAGAGCCAAATACTCGTTTATACGGACATACCATTGCAGGTACTTTTATAGAAAAAGGATAAAATGTATAATCCTGACTGATTCTCAGTGCTGCATATTTGCTATTACAGGGAAAATAATCCCTGGCAAAAGTATGATGATTCTTATAATTATATAACATCAATATCTGTGAATCTTTGTCTTCTGCAACATATTCATCCGTCGGAGTATTGTTGAGAACATAGTTACCTTTAACATAACGAATACTAGAAAAAAACTGCGATATTTTAGCAACAACAAAATCAAAGACCATCTCTGAATAAAAAGCAGACCTCTTGCCTAGTATCACGTCCTGTCCATCAACGGTAAACTTTAAAAAATTAGCATTAAAAGTGCTCTTATCTCTTGAATATACGATCTCAGGTGCTGATAGTATCTCCCCAATAGTTACCTGATGTTGTTTCCTGTCAGCAGTCGAATATTTAAGAGGATACTGTTTCCATGAGTCACTATACGTCACTCTCCCCTTTAGGTCTTTTGATTGTTCTATGCTAGGTTTCAGATAGTCTAATACCATTGAGATTCGCTGGTCCAACGACTGCTCACAGCCAATCTTTTTGTACATCAGATATCTGGCAACAGTCCTTTTCACCTTTGCACTCAATTCACTTTTCACCGAATCTAAATACGACTCGCGATTGAGTTTTAACCAATGTTTAGCATCTCCTTCCAAGATATTAATGGCAAAAGAAATTGACGGGAAACTCACCAAACCCATTGCCATCAATTGGTTTCGGAAATAATACTCACTGTCTCTTTTCTCTATTAGTTCAATAGCTATACCTTCTTTCTCGTCATAATATTCCAGTATACCATGACTATGAATATCATATTTATCATTATTATATTCCAATATTAGTGGCACTGTAGAGGCCTGAGCAAATTTATACAGTTCCTCTATAAGACCCACAAAATAAGAAAAATCTGAATCATTTTTTCGTGCAAGGTCAAACTCCTTGTAAAACTGCATAGAACCTTTCACATTACATTTCAATGGGCTCAACTGATCGCCAATAGAAGACTTCTGTGTCTTAAACTCAACTGTAGTACCTACATGAGTGTCGTCATTCTTCAGAGTTTTCATCAGAATAGCCCCCTTCCCTGCTCCTATAGGATTCTTCATCTCCACAATGAAAGTGTCATCGTTATTCAGTTTCCTGGTACGTAAAACCACTTCATCGGCTATCAGAAACACACTTTGGAATCCAATACCGAAGATTCCAGAAGGTCGCATAAAATCATCCATCTGTTCAACGATCTTTCTTTTCGACCTGTTCATGTACGAACTTCCTGTATTGAAGAGATATTTCAAGTCTTCTTTCGACATACCTAGTCCCTGATCTTCAATCTTGATGCTACACTCCGAGTGATCATCATCGATACGCCTTTCCTCTATAGACACACTGATGGGATAATTTTTCAACCTTTCAAAAAACATTCTATAATTCTTATTATCCGGATGTTCTACAAATGCCCTCAGGTGTGTAGCATCAACTGCATTCTGCAGAAGTTCCCTCATACACTTAGCAGGATCTGTATATAGCCCAGCCCCTTGTATTAATTCCAATGCCTTTCCTGTATCAATCTTGAATTCCGGTCTGTTCTTCCCGTCTATCGTATCATAGCCTATCAAGTTAACTTCCAGTTTCCCGACGGTAGGCAAACTTCCATATTCAGAATTTGGCACAATGTCATACCAATGCTGACTGACAAAGACCACCTCATCATTCAACCACTTGAACCAGTCATTTGTCAATTCTGCAATCTTATAGTTATGGCAGTCTGCACTAATCTCGATAGTTTTTTTTGTAATGTTCAAAAGTGTTATCGACCTGTTTATCTCATTATAATCCTTGGAATCTACAGGAATACTTCCAAGAGAATGAAGCAACACGTCAGATATTCGGTTATTATCTACATCTAGCAAATCACCAAGTCTAAGTAAAAAAGCCACAAACCTTGGGTGGCACGGTTCTGTACCGCAACCAGAAGTTTGCTCAAATGGTAGATTCATTACCTTCTCTCGCATTTGCGTATGGGCAGCACAAATCTGCGACAATTGCCCTACTATTCTTTTAGGAATCATCCCGCTTGGGAAATTCCCTATAAACTCCTCTTCAATTCTCGCAGTAGAACGTTCTGCATGAGCTTTCCTTACAAAATCAGCCATCAAAAACCTAACAGCCTCATAGCTTTTGGCTGTCAAAGCATTATTGGCATAATAGATCTTATCATCTTTTATCTCCAGAGCCTGAGCATATTCATGCATGGGAGATGTTTGGTCATCCTGATTTTCTTTAACGAACTTCACAAATGCCGAACCATCCGCAAACAGATTCTTCTTGTCATCACTATCCACCATCATCCCGCAGTCATGATAATAAGCAGCATTCAACAACAACCAAAGATCCACTACAGACAATTTCTCTATTGTCTCTTTACCAAGGATGATGGAAATATTGTTTAGGATTGCCTCAGAATGGCTGGCATTATGCAGACTATAATGAGGGAACACATGCGATATGACATCCAATATCATTGGTGCACGTTTCTTGGCCAGCTTCCATTGAGCCAGCCAAGAATCGCACTGTTCATTATTCTCTGCCAAAAGATAAAAATATCGCTCGATTATATTCATACGTATATCTTCTTTGCTTGAAACATTTTTAAAATCCATCCAAGTTTCAAATCAAAATTCCTACTAAAAGATGTCATTCCCATTCCACGTCCCATATAACCACGATCATCAGACAATGTCAACGAAATATCATCATTTGTTTGAATATATTCATTTACCTTACTATAAATATCGGATATATTCTGCTATATAAAATTTTTAATCTTAAATCCATTAACTATCATAAATCCCACGATACATCCCACCGTATTATGCATCACGTCATCCACTTCCGAGAAGCCTCTCATAAAGCAGAACTGTAGTGCCTCTATCGTCACAGAGATACTACAGCCTATCAAAAGTACAATCAACCATGAATCGTTAACCATGAACCATGAACCATTTCGTGACCATGAACCTTTAACCTTTAACAGTGAACCAAGTATCATTCCGACAGGAATGAATACGATGACGTTCATGATATTCTCTATCAGCAAATCTGGTCTATCGTAACTCCAGAAGGGATGGAAGTCGTATTGTCTTGTTGTTCCTGTAGCTCTGAAGATGACGGTTGAGCAGAAGAGGAGGAAGATATATTCTATCAGCAAGAGCGTTGCGGAATAGCGGAGTCCTGTTTTGAACCCTTTCCATACGATGAATACCACCAGTCCTATACAAAATATAGACAGGAGACCCTCATAGACCTCCTGCGGTATATCATGATATAGATTAATGATATACTATCTAAACTGCTCCTTCATACATCACTTTATACTTATTTCCACTGCTCTTCAAAGACATTCTGATGATTAATACCAAGCATCATCACATGATATATACCTGTTCTCGATAGCTACCTATACTGCATGGACATTACTTAACTATCGATTATTCCTATTTCATTATGAATATTTTGGAATTTGTGTTTTAGGTTTCACCTTTTGAATCAGATTTTGGCTTCTTATGCCACTGACTTATCGTCTTGACATTTAAATTCAACATTAATCACGATACTAGTTCTAGGCAATCAAAATATCCGATTAATACGTACAATGTTTTGATTTACAAGAAGTGTCTGTGTAATCGCAAAGTACATCTTCCATCAGACATCATCCCTCATACTTCGCATGCGTCCCCACTGAGGTACAAACAAATAACTGCAAAACTGCCAAATGACTTTTAGATATTTCACACCACAAATCAGAGACTTTTGACTATTTCAACAAAGTTGCTAATCACATACTCCACATCCTCATCCGTGAGCTTCGTATGAAGAGGCAGTGTTACCTCATTTTCAAACAGATGGTATGCATTAGGATAATCCTTGATATCAAATCCAAGAGATTTATATGCTGTCATCATGGGCAGAGGTTTGTAGTGCACATTGCAGGCGATACCACGCTCTGCCATCTTCTCAATCACCTTGTTGGCATCCTCACGGGTTTTGCCAAGCAGGCGTACTAGATACAGGTGATGAGAGCTACAATGGGCAGCATCCTTATGATTCAGAACTGCCACAGGCAGATCCTTCAATGCCTTATTATACTTTGCCACAATCTCCTGGCGACGTTTCAGCAAGCCTTCATAGCGTTCCATCTGAACCAAGCCCATAGCTGCCATGATGTCTGTCATATTGCACTTATACCAAGGACCAATGATGTCATACTCCCAAGCACCCAACTTCGTTTTAGCCAACGCATCCTTGTTCTGACCGTGAAGCGAGAACAACTGACTCAGGCGGTAAAGCATCTCGTTCCAAGTCTCCCCTTCCTTCTTAGGTACATTGGGCATATAATCATAACCCTGAACCATTAACCCTTCACCATTAACCAACACTGGCTCATTCCCGAAGGGAAGGTGCCAGGTTAAGGCTCCTCCTTCTGCTGTAGTGAAGTTCTTCACCGCATGGAAACTGAATGAAGAGAAGTCAGCAATCTCACCAGCCATTTTACCCTTGCGATTCGCCCCAAACGAGTGCGCACAGTCAGCAGACACCACAATCCTACCTATCTTCGCCTGCAAAGCATTATTAGGCTTAAACAAACCCTTCTTTGCCTCCACAATCTCAAACACGCGGTCATAGTCAGCCACAATACCACCCAGATCCACAGGCGCAATCACCTTAGTCTTTTCCGTGATGGCAGCAGCCAACTTATCGTAGTCCATCTCCACATTGTCCTTCTGGCTATCCACCAGCACCAATTTGCAGCCCACATGCTGTGTTACCGATGCCGTAGCGGTATAGGTATATGCAGGCACTATCACCTCATCATCAGGCTGGATATCCAGCAGATGCAGCACCATCTCCAGTGCTGCCGTTGCCGAGTTCAGACACACCGTCTTGTCCGTGTGCACATACTCCGAAATCTGGCTTTCCAGTTTCTTTGTACGAGGACCCGTAGTAATCCAACCCGAGAGAATAGCCTCACGCACCTCTTTAGCCTCTGCCTCCGTCATGTCTGGAGGCGAAAAAGGAATATTCCTAAGTTTCATGTTCATAATTCTACAACTCTATGATTCTTATTTTCAAATTCAATAATATATGTATCTTCATATTCCCAGTTCCGGGACTCCTTGTTTCCGAAGTTCCGTGAGTCCCGTTGCTATCTCATCCATAGCAACGCACCCGCCCCAAGAGCGGAATACATATTCAGGCGTAACACATCCGAAGTCCATACTGCAACTCCGTGCTTCGTTTTCCATGAACTCACGCAAGCGTGTAATAACTTCTTCCATCATAGGTCTTACATCTTACTTCATTATATCATCCCGGGCTTCATTAAGTGCCCCCATACCCCACTCCAGAAGGCACTCCACAGGCTGTCATTGAAACACAATTCGTGTTTCCACTCATTAGCCTTCCATCTGCGATACTTAAACACTGCACGAGAGATAAAGCCGCCTGACTCCTTTTCTGAGAACTCTGGAGCCAATATGTCGTTGAGCACACGGTTTTTTAATTGCGGTTGAAATTGCTCCTGCAGGAATAGCTTCACATCGAAGCCCAAATCTTCTACACAAATGGCGTTGAACACGTCATACAATTTCTTCATGCCAAAGTGTTCTAGCTGACTTTCCAACCACTCCCAGTCAATCTCCTCATGGTGTTTCTCTACGAAGAATGCCCAGTCAAGCAACTGCCTCAGTTGAAACCCCGTAGAGGCAAAATTGCTCATCGAATGTCTCAGCAAGAATAAAGCGTGGAGATTAGCAGATGGCAGATACACCTTCTCTCCCTTCATCTCCACAAAATATGAAGCATCCTTTCCTAGATCCTTTAGAATTGCCTCTAACTCCACATTCGATTTGTGATGATGCACATTCAAGAAGTCGTAATGATTTTCCACTGTAAATCCCTGCCACTCAAATACCGTATGGTGATGATGCGAGTTATCGATTTTCTTTTCAGAATCATGAACCTTGAACCATGAACCGAGGGTAGCATCAGCTTCACGTTGCTGACCGAATAACCAGATGTCAATATCCCCACAAGGCCGGTGCTCAGGCTTTGGCCAATCAATGCTACAGGCATAGCCTTTCAGCACCATCATCTTATATCCGTGGGTGTTATACCAGCCAGCAAGACTCGCTATTGCATTCTCATACTGCACGTACCTCTGCTCATAGTTCTGCATCACCTCACCAATCCACGATAATTTGAGTTGAGAGTTGAGAGTTGAGAGTTGAGAGTTTGATTTTGAGACCTCATTTAATCCATCTAGCACAACCGCAGAAAGTCCATGCTGGTCTGCAAGGGCCTTCAACTGTACCCAATCCACTTCACTTGAGACTTGAAACGTTAAACTTGAAACTAGCTGATGCCCTATTCCAAGTCTGACCAGCGAAAGGAATATATCTTTTAACTCAGAACGTACCACTGACTATTATCTAAACAGAATTTCGTTAGCGTTAAGGTTAACATTAATGTTGAGTCGCAACGCTCTTAATAACATCAACATATTTCTGTGTACCTATTTCTTTTGTTAGATTATCCATCACAAACTGGCGGCCATTACGACCATACTCTTTGCAAAGATCACGGTCGTTGTACAGTTTTAAGATAGCATCCGTAAACGCAACCTTATCCCCTGCTTTCGTGAAAATACCACAGTTATTCTTCTCGATGATACTCTTCAACTCATTCTCATCAAAGTTCGCCAACACCGGCCTCGATGCACTCATGATGCTCCAAGTCTTCGAGGGCACACTGTTCGCACCTACTCCTGGTTTGGAAATAACAAGCGAAACATCTCCCAACGAGAACACATGCGAGATCTCCTCGTAGGGCTGGAACGGCAACAGCGTCACGTTCTGCACATTCCGTTCCGCAATAATCCGTTTCACATCTTCCAGATAAGCGCCATTGCCCACCAACACAAACTGAATATCCTCATTTGCTTCCAAGGCCTTTGCCACTTCAAGCAGCATATCCATGTTCTGCGTCAGCCCGATGTTACCATTGTAAGTGACGTAGAACTTCGAGCGATCCAGTCCGTAGCGGTCAAACAGGATGTTTTCGGAACGGGGAATATCTACCACAGCATTCTGGTCCACCCAGTTGTAGATAACCACAATCTTCTCTTCTGGCACGCCCTTCGCCATGATATTCTTCTTGAAGTCCTCACTGATGACAATGATTTTGTCCGCATTACGGTAGGTAAAGTTCTCTATCATACGTCCAACCTTCCACAACAAACTCCCCTTTTTAGTTAAGCCAGTGCCAACCAGTGAATCCGGGAAAATATCCTGCAAACCATATACGAAAGGAATCTTCTTTATTCGTTTGAGACATCCTCCCATTGCGCCTTGTATAGGAGGCGTACTACCGAGCAATAATAAATCAACATTCTTGGCTCTTAATCCAAACCAAAAATGTTTGGTGCTCATACATAAATAACGTAAAAAACGGGATAATGAACTTCTCCCTTCCTTCACCAAGCTGAATCTATGTATAATTTGATGCCCCTCATACCTTTCCTCATATTTGATCTTCCTATACTTTTGGCGGGTTTCATCATCCACTCCACGTGTCGGCACAGGTGCATATAGCTCTGTATAGATGTCATTCTCTATATAGGCCTTATTCAAGTCATCATCAAGATGTGAACTTGAGATGCTTTCTGGAAAGCAGTATGGGGCAAGTCTTAATATTCTCATTTCCTATATTAATGAATTCATTCTTTCCCAATAGCTTTTAAGAACATTCCAAGGACTGCTCGATTGAATTTATTTAACCAATCGGGTAAATAAATTGTATATGTTACCAGTTTCCTGAAAAATGAATCCTGTGATTGGTTTATCTCATTTACTAATGGGGCATAATATTTCTTATCACGAGTTGCCCAGTAAACAATATTATTTACATAGCCAACAAAAGACGAACGGAATTGAGAATTACTCGTAAAGATATGATAGTGCTCTTTCCAGCCATCTATGACATCATGTTTCTCTAAATCCTTAAGAGCTCTTGGGATACCAACATACAGATAAGCCGGCCACTTTTCTCGGTATATCGGACGCTTAAGGCAACGTTGAATGCAGAGAGGATAGCTAATATACAAACATTTCTTGCCAGATAACCCATACAAAAAAGGCGCTAAAAACTCGAAACCTAAATGATCAGCGGTATATATTTGTTTTCCTTTTTCCCAGGCCTCTCTAGAGAGCAAATTAACCGACAGGAAAGCCATTCCTCTGAAACAATTTCGCGCAAAATCTTTAGAAGATTCATATTTTATCTCTGGCTCTTCTATAGTCTTATAAAAAACCCGAAGATTTTCCATTTCTTTCTGCTGAAGAGAACTATCTGCATATCCTTGCATCCTATTAAAATGGATGCCATCGATATCAGGATATCTCTTTAGCGCATCGACAAGGATGTCTACCATTCTTGGATTAGGTATATCATCGTCTCCCCACAGAAGGAAGTATTTCCCAGAAGCATTATCAATTGAACGAGAAATACTAATTCCAATCTCTTTATGATCAGTATAGTTAATAAATCGAAACCATCCATCATTTTCAAGCCCCCTGAGAACACTTTCAGTGTCATCAGTCGCTGCGTTATTACAAATGATTAATTCCACATCATCAGCGTTTCTTACTATCTGGTCTTTTATCAAAGATAGACTATAAGGAAGAATCCACGCGCGATTAAACGTGGGCATCACTATTGATAATAATTTACTCATTCTTCTCCTAAGAATAGTTTAATACCTTTTTCGACATTTACATCTGCCTTCCATCCTGGTACCGGCGTACCCTTCCAAGGCACCATCACTTCTCTGTCACGATAAGGCCTGCCGCCCCACTCAATGTTGAGTTTCCGTCCCGACACCTCACAGAAGAGATTAGCCAGTTCCTTTAAAGGAATCTGCCTTCCGGATGTGAGCACATACTCATCACCTAATTCTGCATCACTCGCCAACAGCTCTGCGAGATGTGTGAAGCCTGCAATAATATCCGTGATATAAATAAGATCTATCAACTGCTCACCTGGAGACATCTTCAATACCTCACCACTCTCCGAGTAATCCTTGAATAGTTTAAAGATCTTCCTGCGGGTATCATTGGGGCCGTATGTATCACAAAGCTTCAGCGTACAGAACTTGATACCGAAGACATCGCTATAATACTTAGCCATGTCAATAAACGCCTGCTTGGTGGCAGCATACAGATTAACGGGATTATATTCATATCCCTTTGTGTTGTAGTTCTGCCAGATACTTCCAGTATTCAAGAACCATTTTACACAGCCAGCCAACGAAGCGGCCTCAAGAACTGCTGTTCCAAAATAGACATTGGAGGACACCAAATCCTTTACCTGTTCAGGAGTATGTACAGTCAGATACAAGGACGCAAGATGAATAATTCCTTCAATCTTATTTTCTTTAATATAATCAGCCAGCCGCTGTATATCATCGGTCATAATAATACCCGGCAACCCCAATTTCTCAGGGTCGCCTTCAAACTGACCGAGTATAAACAGTTTATGCTGTTTCCTTAGTTCTCTTGTAAGATTGGTGCCAATAAAACCTGTAGCACCTGTTACCAAAATATTCATACTAAAATGGTGAATTAAAATCAGATAACTTTTCAAATGTCAAATCACGACCAGAACGAATCACATTCTCTACCCCCCAGTCATATCCCACTGACAAAGAATCAATGCCGCTGTCATTGTCCTTAGCATAACAAGTGGTCTGCGCATAGTTCACTATAGAGCCGTCTTCCAATGAGAGGAATCCGTGTGCAAATCCTTTGGGGATATACAGATACTGCCCTTTCTGATCATCCAGTTCAATGTCAAAATACTGACCGTAAGTGGGTGACTCCTTTCTGATATCTACTACAACATCCTTGATTTTTCCTTTACTCACATATACCACCTTCGCATGGTCAAAAGGTGGGGTCTGGAAGTGCATCCCTCGAACAACGTCTTTCTTGTTCACTGAATAGTAGAATTCCTTAAAATCACAATCCAATCCGTTCTCTTTGAAGAAGTCAAAATTGAACAGCTTTTGGAATCCGCCCCTGTTATCTTGAAAGTTGACTGTCTGGAGAACAAACAATCCTTCAAACCTTGTCTTTATTATCTCCATTGAATAAACCTTTCTATTTCATCAATACAGATGCTATATACATCTTCATTCTTATACCGCTTATACCAATCAGAAGTCAGAATTGCAGTTTGTTTGGCATCCAGCCTCGGTTTCCAACCCAGGCGGTTCTTCGCCTTCGTAATGTCCAGCATCAAAAGATTGGCCTCATGCAAAGCATTAGGATCTGACACATCTTTCAACACTCCATACCCGAAGTTTTCAATCATAGCCGTTGCCACTTCCCATACAGTCAGCACGCTTTCCTGCTCCGGCCCAAAGTTCCATCCCTCACAGTACTCTGTAGGGTGCTCCCACATCTTCTGCGCAAGCAGCATATAACCACTCAGGGGTTCCAGTACATGTTCCCAAGGGCGCACCGCCTTCGGGCTTCGAATCTCTATGGGCTTGCCAGCTTCCAAAGCACGGATGCAGTCAGGAATGATACGGTCTTTAGCCCAGTCGCCACCACCTATCACATTACCGGCACGGACGCTGGCAAGACTCATATGGTGTTTCTTGCCATAGTCCTCTGGATTGAAGAAGCTCCTGCGCCAACTCTGGATGGCTATCTCACAAGCACCCTTACTGCTGCTATAAGGATCATAACCACCAAAGGGGTCATCTTCCTTATAACCACGCATCTGCTCCTTGTTGTCATAACACTTGTCGGTGGTTATCATCACACCTACCTTGACATTATCCGTTGCACGGATGGCCTCCATGATATTGATGGTTCCCATCACGTTGGTCTGGTAGGTCTCAACGGGGATTTCGTAACTGAGGCGTACCAGTGGCTGTGCGGCAAGGTGAAAGACAATCTCCGGCTGGTACTGAGCAAAGATTTCCTTCATCTTCTCTCCGTCACGGATGTCTGCACGGATGTCTGCCTTGATCTTTTTACAAATTCCAGAAAGTACGAAGTTGTCTTTCTCGCTGTAGGGTTCCAGACCAACGCCTACGACCTCTGCACCCAGTTCATGAAGCCAGATGCTGAGCCAAGAGCCCTTGAAACCGGTGTGGCCAGTTACAAGGACTTTTTTGCCTTTATAAAAGTTGTTGAAAACGTCAATGTTCATGTTTCTTGAATCTTGAAACCTGAAACTTATTTTGCATGCTCAATGCAAAATTCACGAATGCACTTAATCATCCACTGGTTCATCTCCTTGGTCATGCCAGGGAATACACCAATCCAGAAGCCGTTGGTCATCACAAAGTCGGTATTCTTCAGTTCACCCACAATGCGATAACCTTCACCCGTTGCCCGCATCTCGTCAAAGCAAGGATGCTTGGTCAGGTTACCGGCAAAGAGGTTACGGGTCTGAATCTTGTTCTGCTCCAGATAGCCGGTCAGTTCATTGCGGGTGAATCCCGCATCTTCCTTCACGGCAATCAGAAAACCAAACCAGGAAGGATTGCTATTGGCCTCTGCCACAGGAAGAATCAGTCCGGGAACATCCTTAAGACCATCATACAACATCTGATAGTTGGCACGACGGGCTGCTACAATCTGGTCCAACTTATCCAACTGGGCACAACCCACAGCAGCCTGCATATCGGTAATCTTCAAGTTGAAGCCAAAGTGACTGTACACATACTTGTGGTCATAGCCCTTGGGTAATTCTCCAAACTGACCGGTGAAGCGCATACGGCAGGTGTTGTCCACACCCGAAGCGCACCAGCAGTCACGTCCCCAGTCACGGAACGAGAGGGTAATCTTGTTCAGTTCCGGGTCATTGGTATAGACAGCACCGCCCTCGCCCATCGTCATGTGGTGAGGAGGATAGAAACTGCTGGTACCAATATGTCCCCATGTGCCGGTCTTCTTGGTCACGCCATCAATGGTGTATTCAGAACCCAATGCATCGCAGTTGTCTTCAATCAACCAGAGATTATGCTTCTCACAGAAAGCCAATACGGCCTTCAGGTTGAAAGGATTGCCCAACGAGTGTGCCATCATCACGGCCTTGGTCTTGGGACTGTAGGCTGCCTCCAACTGAGTGACATCAATATCAAAACCAGGCAGTGCCACATCCACAAACACGGGAATAGCACCATACTGAATAATAGGCGTTACGGTGGTGGGGAATCCTGCGGCAACAGTTATCACCTCGTCACCCTTCTTGATTCTACGGTCTCCCAATTTATGAGAAGTAAGCGTATAGAATGCCAAGAGGTTGGCACTGGAACCCGAATTGGTCACGGCACAATACTTCACGCCCAACCAATCAGCCAGACGACGCTCGAACTTATGCGTCCAAGGGCCTTGTGTCAGCCAGAAATCCAGCGACGAGTCAACCAGGTTCACCATCTCCTCATCGTTGAAGTAACGACCGCCATAGTGAACAAATGTCTTACCGGGTTCAAACTCCTTCTTCTGGGCATGAACCTCCTTATAATACTCACGAGTCAGCTCAAGAATCTGAGCCTTCAATTCTTCTTTCTTTGCCATATACTATTTTTTCTATTTATTTGCTATACTCCGGTATATTCGGCACTATTCTGTCCCACTTCTTCCAAGGTGCCGTATTTTTCTTAAGCAGATTCTCCAACAAGCTCTTTTCTCGGATGTTGTCCATACACTGCCAGAATCCCTCGTGGATGTAAGACATCAACTCTCCTTTTGCCACAAGAGATTCCAAAGGCTTGCGCTCAAAGACGCACTCATCTCCGTCCAGATAGTCAAAAATGGCTGGTTCCAGTACCATATAACCGGCATTGATAGGAGCACCGTCATTGGAATTCTTTTCCCTGAATGCTTTTACCACATTGTCGTAAATATCCAGCACGCCTTTCTCCTGTGCCATCTTAACGGCTGTGAGCGTAGCAATCTTGCCGTGACGTTTATGGAACTCTACGAGTTTGTTGATGTCCACATCACAAACGCCATCACCGTATGTCATCATAAAAGTCTCATTGCCAACATATTCCTGCACACGCTTGATGCGGCCACCAGTCATCGTATTGTAACCCGTATCTACTACCGTCACTTTCCAAGGCTCCAAATGGCTGTGATGTACAGTCATCTCGTTCTTCCCATCACGGAAATCGAACGACACATCGCTGTTATGCAGAAAGTAGTTGGCAAACCACTCCTTGATATATTCCTGCTTATATCCGGCACAGATGACAAACTCATTGTGTCCGTAATAGGCATATTCTTTCATTATATGCCACAAGATGGGCATACCACCTATTTCAATCATAGGCTTAGGTTTAAACACAGATTCCTCAGAAATACGGGAACCAAAACCTCCGGCTAAAAGTACTACTTTCATACTATTTCAGTTTTATTATTATTTCCTTTAAGACTTCTGCCATTTTCGTCTCACACTCTACCATCGTTGTTCCCTTAACTATAACCTCACCAATGGCATCATTACTATTAGTGAATGCCCTCACCTCTGAACCATTATGAATAAACATGTGAATCTGGGCATCTAAATTATCAGGCACAACTACATCTTCACATATACCGCTCTTTTCCGACTTTACCATTCGTGCCAAAGTGGCGCAAGGATCCTTGCGTTTTTCCCATATAGGCAATGGGCTCTCACCCAGACAAGTAGCCAGTATCATTTCATAATAGTTGATACCGAAATAGTTGCTAGTCAATTCCGGCAAACAATTAGCACCCACTCTTCCTGTCAATTCTATGATATAGACCTTACCTTCTTTCTCAATCAGATCCACATTCACAGCACAATCATTGATACCCAATGCCTTAATGGAATTAGTCACTTGCTTTATAGTGTCATCGTATAGTTCATCAGAAATCTCGTATGGCATATAGTGGCCAATAGGTACTGCTGTTTTGCACATAATGGTCTCGTCACCGTGAGGCAAAACGAACAGAACTTCACCCTTATATACAAATGCCTGAGCGCCAAATTCCTTCCCTTCTATAAACTGCTCTATAATACAATAGTCCTTCTTGGTAAGCGACATTGTATCTTGATAGGCATGCAATAGATTAGATTTCTCACGTACAATATTGATACCACGACTGCCCTGAAGGTCTGTGGCTTTCACAATCATCGGGAAACCTATCTCTAAAACCACCTTTTCCAATTCTGCCTCACTAGTTACTTTAAGGAATTTTGCTGTCTGTACCCCTGCTGCAAGCAGTTTTTCTTTCATCAGCAACTTATTAGCACAGTCGGTAGCGGCCTTCTCTGTGATACCAGCCAGCCCCATCACATCGTTACAACGGCCAACGGCCTGAAGTCCGGTATCCGAGCAGCATATGATAGCTCCATCCACTTTTTCTTCTTGAGCCACTTTCAACACTGCATCGGGGTCAGAGATGTCTGCCTTGCAGAACTTGTCGGCATAAGGATTGCAGGGGAAATCCCCGCCAAGTCCTGTCATTATTATATTAACGCCATGCTGCTTGGCTGTTTTCACAAAGCCCAAATTACCACGGCTCGCGCCCTGTAATAACAAACGCTTTCCACGCAAATTATCAATCATTTCTTATCTCTTGTAACTTTGTTCTGTATTAATATTCTTTCTTCCAATAACACTATAAAAAGTTTGAAATAAAATTTTCACATCCATCCAAAAAGTTATATGATCTGCATAATACGCATCCCAATGGAACTTTTCCTCCATTGTTATACTGTTGCGATAATATGCCTGTGCATAACCTGTTACACCAGGTTTCACTGTAAAACTCTTTTTCATATCCTCAGTAGCATCGCTCTCATTCAGCCTGCCTTCCCTATAAAGTTTAGGGCGTGGACCAATAAAACTCATGTCACCAAACAAAATGTTCAAGAACTGAGGAAACTCATCTAAAGAAGTCTTTCGCATGAATCTACCAATAGGTGTCACCCGTGGGTCATTATCACTATTAAATGTACTTCCATCTGGATTTTTCAAATCAGGAGAATTAACATACATTGAACGCAGTTTAAACATTTTGAATGGCTTATATCCTTTGCCTGCTCTTGTTGCATTATAGAAAATCGGTCCCTTATCCGTCAACCAAATAAAAGGTGCACAGCAAATGATAATGAAAAGCACAAAAGGCAGTGCAAATATCCCTATCAAAACATCAATTACTCTCTTAAAAAAATATTCGTACATGATTTTATACTGTTATCAATTTAACTTTACTAAGAATATCATCAGCTCGTTTGATAGCATCTGGTGCAGTCGGAGCAGTAACAATGACATGTCCGCTTCGGTCAAGACTGGAGCGCACCTCTGGTATCATATCTCCTGGCTTATGATAGATTTCTGCATCATAAACATGGGAATCTTTCAAAGACTCCACATTCTCAATAGCCGCTAATTTCCCGGGCTTTGGGGTAAAGTAACGGATACACACCCCATGTTTCTCCTCTTTAGGTTGCAAGTCAGGCTCTACTCCTAGCACCACATTAATAGTAGCAGCCACCATATCAATACCACTGCTCAAATGAGTCAGTTCTGTAGAAATAAAGTCTCCTCCCATTCTGGCGCCAATCTCCATCAGGTACGCATCACCATGATGTACTTTCAGTTCACAGTGGGCCGCACAATAGGTCAAACCTAAAGCCTTACAACCTGCAATAGCCCCAGCTTTCAGCTTCTCTTGTATATCTACAGGATAAACCGAAGGCTGGTTATGACCAAGTTCCACAAAGTATGGTGCCTCTGTAGTCTTCTTATCTGTAACCGCCAGCACGTGCGGTTCTCCCTTCCAAACAATTACCTCTACCGAGAACTCAGGACCTTCTATAAACTGCTCTATCAAAACTTGATGGTCACGGCTTTCATCTAAAGCTCTTTGATAAAAAAACACAAAATCTTCTTTGCTAATGCCCTTCTCCACCTTGGCTATACCACGAGAACCACTGTTGCGGGAGGGCTTCAAGATTGCATTTGTATCAAACTCATTACAGAATGTATTCCATGCATCTACTTCATCCTCTGTTAAGATGGATTTAGGACTAGGTGCTCCGTAAGCTTCAAAAGCCTCACGCATCAGGTGTTTATTGGTGGCTCTGATAGCTATCTCTTTGGAGATGCCACACAAATGCAATTCATCATTGATACGCCCCATCACGTTCATCGCCACTTCCGAGCAGGGATGAATGACACCATCAATCTGCTCTTCTTTAGCTATTGCGACCAACTTCTCTTCATTCATCAGACCACCCGGTACAATAGCCTTATCAGCCAATGCCATTCCAGGAGCATTGGGGTCATCATCTACGGCAATGACATAGTAGCCCATTTCACGGGCTTTCTTGATGACGGGAATTTGAAGCAGCCCCGCTGCCAAAACCATAAGTTTCTTCATTATATTTTATAGCTTTTTAAACAAGTCTATATTTATGCTTCAATCCTGTTTATTTATCAGCCAGTGCTCAATCTTTTCAACAGCAATAAAAGGATAGGACTGGCTAAACATAAATTCACGTATTTCGTCCATTTGCTTCCTGATGTATGGTCGCAGGTAATCATAATCTCCCGCAAAGCCGCCTTTCGTCTGCAAATACTGGCCTATGCCTTGTAAACTAACTCTGTTTCTAAGTCCATGTTGATATAAAAACATTTGCTCTTCCATCAGTATGCCAAAGGACATCATATTCTGAAAGGCATCTACAAAGCCGTTATCCACTTCGTATTTTGCTTTCATAAAGGTTATAAGCGGACGTATTTTTCTGACAAGGGCATTCTGCATAAAGATAATAGAAACTATTATTCTGTCCACGGTCAGACTTTCTACGCCAAGTGCATTTCCTATCACCCTGTACGTCATGCCTTCCATCCAAAACTCACATATCTTTATCATCAGCACTTTATCACTGATGATGTCGCTTACGAATTTATGGCTATCATCCTCCAAATCTTCCTGCACAGATGGCAACTCATAAAGCTTTGTCATGAGAAAGGACAGTACTTCTTTCCAGTTTGCAATGGTAGCACTCTGTAATAACACAGCATCTGCTTCGCTCATTATCTCGTGTGCCTTGCCAAGATCAATAACAGAGAAGCCTGTGGCCTTTAACAAAGCATACTCGTTGGCATCCATCTGTTCTCTCAACTTGGCAAATCTAGCCTCAAACAAGGTGCCCAGCATCCGACGTTGACTATTATTCCCCAGCTTGTAGGCCAAAGAGTCACTTATCAGGTTCTCTATCTGAAGTTCCTCCAGATTTTCAGCATCCGTACTCTTGGTTATCATCAAGTCAATGGCAGCTACAAGGTCATTGTCCCCAAGAAGTTCGTTGATGTCGTTAATGTTCTTCACTTTTTGTGTTCCCACAAGATAGTTCACCTGTCGAAACAGCGTTCCTTGGACTTTAGGTATGTCAATGTCATTCAATGCGTCTTGTATTAGTGAGAAAGGCTTTGCCTTTCCACCATTATCGGGGAATATTACCAGTCCATAACGCTCTCTGCCTGCCCTTCCGACGCGACCTATGATATTCTTCAACGTTGCTTTGTTCAAGTACCAGCCTTGATTAGCAAATAGCGGGTCATTGACATTGCCTAAAACAATGGTCTTCAGAGGAAGATTGACACCTTCTGCCAGCGTAGAAGTACACACGACTAATGGAAGGACTCCATCATCAATGCCTTCTTCAATCAGTTCACGGATATCTTGTGGCACATCACCATGATGATAAGCCAGCCCATTACAGATACATGAGGTGAGAAGATAATCGCCTCCGCACTGATAAGCCACATATTCTGTTATTTGTCTCAATCTCTCTGGATTATTTGAATGAGAAACCGGAATAAATCCACAGTCACTAATCTGCTGTAAGAGTGTCTCACTGAATACTTCACAACCCCTTGCACCTCTCTTGAATGCCACATAGAGCATCACCGAGCCAGCATTAACCGCTTGAAGAGCAGAGGCACAAGCCATATCCCTATTATTGCGGAGTGTAATCTTACGGCTCACACAATCAGCATACTTGTCAATGACGTAATCCTCGGTAATGTTGTCTGCACCATATACATGAAGGTCCAAACTTCCACCATTCTCTACAGCCTTTGCCAGTCGTATGGCACTTGGCCGGTACTTGCTGTCTCCAATCAATTGAGCTGTGCCTCCCAGCCATTCATTGATGTCCTCGATATTAGGTATGATGGCAGAGATAAATAGGAACCGTTTATCTTGACATTTTCTTAGGCGTGTAAGAAGCATCTCATAATTCACGCCACGTGAATAGTCATCCAACAACTGCCCTTCATCGCAGATTATCAGCTTATATTGTTCCAACAAATCTTCAATACCCTCTTCCAAGGAAATAAAGAACTCGGGGGTGGAAACAAGAATCTGGATATCCTTTGACAGTTTATCACCTGTGGAAGAGCCGCCTCCGTATTTTACCGCTATCTTGTATCCAAAGGCTCTCTTTATCTTGGCGAACTTCTCGCCCAGTTCCCTACTCAACGATCTCAAGGGGGCCAGATAGAGTATTTTCGAGTCTGGACGTTTTGTCAGTTCCTGATAGATAATCAACTCTGTAATATATGACTTCCCAGCACTGGTAGGCATCTTTAGACTGAAAGCTCCTTCGAAATTCAGCAATCCTTTACTAATAGCATCCCGTTGTGACGGCAGGAAAGAAAGTATTCCATTACTCGCAGAATAATGTATATAGGGCACCCAATCCGTTTCAGGATCATAGTTTTTCAAATCTACTGACAGATTGTTTTCAACAAACCTTCGCAAAGCAAACATAAGCATCTGCTCATCGAAGAACTCACGCTGCGTATCGTAGACAAAATGCTTTCGCCTTTCCTCCAATTCCTGTAAGTACTCCTCAATAACAGCTGGGTTATCCTTCCCCACAGCGGCAAGAATTCTGCTACCCCTTGCTTGTTCTTCACTTGGGGGATATCCCCTTCCGCTCACCAAAGAATACAACTGCCTTGCCGACTCACTTTCATAATACACGTCACCAGCCCGACTAAGCAGTAAAGACGCTATTGCCTCATATCCGCACACATAGTATATGGTTGCCACAAACAGTGTGTTGTTCTCCTTATTGATATGCCCAAAAGCATCCTCAGTGGCAGAATCAGAGAACACCAGCAAGCCTTTTGCTATGCGGAGCAAGGCCTTTTCGTACCTAGCACTATGTTCTGAGTCAATTTCTCTCCTGCGTAGCAGTTCGTACATCCTGCACAGCAACTCCACATAATAGGCTTCCTGACGCTCCTTGAAATCATAATCTTCGCCTATGGCTACGCCATAACTGCGCTCCATCTCATACTTCTCACTTTCCGCAAGAGCCGTTTTCCACATCTCTGCTGTGCTCATCGTCAAGTTGTTTCAAGAAGTGAATACACCTGCTCGTAAACCGCTTTCAAGTCTTTGATAGGCATGCAATACACAGCTATGCCTGGAAAAGTCGTCATCAAATCTGCGGGGATTCTGGAAATCTGATTAGCCAAATCGCTGCTCTCTACAATCACCACCGCATTATGTTCCGCAATGTATGGTTGGGTATAGCTCTTCTCAAACCTCAGCAAAACATCCATTAGTTCATCATCATCCGAATCCTCTGCTTTGTTTTTCAAATAAATGAGCGACTCTGCTGCACGTGAAGCTCTGTCCTTATCAGCATCAAACACAGCATCTACAAACGAACAACAGTCTTTTCCATCTTTATAGGTAATGCTGGGCTTCTGCGTGTGAACCTTGTATTTGCCAGATATGGCTGTGGCACGAGCCTTTGCCTCGTATGTAATCATCTTGTCGTTAGCATCAGGATGCTGTGCGTCGTTCACAAGATAGAACAGCACCACATCTGTCTTGGGGCTGGCCTTTTTCGGGTCATCTTTAAACTGCCACTTCATCGGACGCACATTCGCATACGAACTCCATAACTCTGTAGCCATATAGTACGTCAGTATCTCCCCAAAGTCCCCTGACATCACATCACCTGGATCTGGAAGGCGCCGGTTAATGATGTCCTTCCTGCTATTCTGCCCCTTGGCCTCCAATTTGTCAACTTTCTTATCCGTCATATATGCCCTACGGAACGGCAACAGGCAGTCCTGTACGAATGCCGCCGTTCGCGTGTTATCAAACACATACAGGTCTATTCCCTGTGCTGCATAAGTATTCTGTTGGGTGAAGTAGTTGCTAATTTGAGGCATAATAATGGATTATACTATCTTACCTTGATATATTTCTTTATCTTTCTATAAACAGGAAGCTTTTTTAACTGTTTGCGTGTAGACCGCGGAACAACAATCTTCAAATCCTTGTTCTCTGTGTATTCTAAGTGAATATCTTCTTCAGAATTCTCGAGATTGCCCAGTATTATGTTATATGGAGCATCCTCCGGTTTTGAGAGAACAACATTTGATCCTTTCACACAACCATTATTCTTCTTTGCTGCACCCTCAAACTTATAACGTCCCTCTACGATATTGTATTCCATCACATTATTGGTATTCGTGGGCAATACTGCTGATGGAACGAGACGTGAATCAATGTAGTTGCTGTTCAAATCGCCTGTGACAAGGTTACCGTAAAGGGTGAAACCGTACGCACCGTCATCACAGTAGATTCCTCTATTGGAGTGCGCACCAATATAGTTGTGAATCCTGTTATAGCGTATAATTGTACGATCATTTTTAGTATAAAGATAGATTGCACCTCCGTCAATCAAGGAACTCTTTCGTGCATACTCAGCATATTCATCGGTGAAATACAGAACATTGTCCTCCACAACACCATTCCCTTCAACGGCATCATCGACACCAGTCCCCACGCCTATACCATCATGGCCAAAGTTAACCAACGTGTTGTTTGCTACATAGAAATCTTTACACATACAATGAATAGTGAAAGTATTTTGAAGTCCTTTTCCTGTATTATAGAAGAAATTGTCTGTAATTCTGATCTTATTTGCCTTTGAAAAGGCTAACAACACATGACTATAGCAGTCTTCAAAACTGCAATCAGAAACAGTTGTGTTGCAAGTCTGCATCATATATAATGCCACCGACTTGATGCCGTAGAAGCCGCAATGATGTACATTAATGCCTTCACTGACACGTGCACTCAGTAAGCGAAACAACGAACCATTACCAGCATTACCATAGAAATTAATGCCCGACACTTCAATATGTCTAAAATCCGTTCCATATATCTGCAGGAACGTGGAACTCTGGCACTCGTAAAAGTCCTGCTGAACGGGCTGTCCTTCCACTATATTCAATGCTGTAACAGGGTCACCAAGATTGCATACCCTGAAACGGGGGTACTTCTTCACCACAGTATAGTCATAGTTCACGTTATAGTTGCCGTATGCTGCAAGCCCCGGTTGCAGGTCGCTCGCCGTGAAGTACACATCCTGCCCTTCTATCTTTTTTATCTTATACGTGCCACTCATGTACCACTCTGTAAGTTGCAGCCATGCATTGGGACCCACCATTCCTACATCAAGGTTGAATTCGGGTGAGTGTACGCGACATAGTTTCGTCCCCTCGTCCACCACGTCCACCATTCTGTCCGCCTGGTACATCTGCCCCCAAACAAAGAGGTCGTTCAACCGTGAGTCCAACCAAACATATTTGGTGGAGAACCCGCCAGCATAGATATCACCTTTGTGATATTGCTTGCCTGCAGAGATAATTTTTGTTTTGTTCCCTTTGAACTGCAGCGTCACATCTTTTCCATAAACATCGCGAAGGAGAACGTGGTTGTCTTTATAGTAATACGGCCCTCTGCCAAATGACACGACAATATTCTTATCCCCAGCCTTTATCGCTTTTTCGATCCTTCTTTGCAACAGATCGAAGTCCTCTTGGTTGGCAATAGTGATCACTCCCGCCCTGGCAGTCAGGACAAGCGTCAGCGTCATTACGACAAGCAATATGTTTTTTACTTTAATCACTTACAAACTTTTTTACAGCACCGTAAAACTCATTATAATCATGGATAAAATCGCTGAGAAGAGCATTACAGCGTTTGCAGTATGCCGCATAATCCTGCAGCAAGAACTTCTTCAGTTTTTCAGGAAGTCCATCTGTAGTTTCCACTGCAACCCCCACATTATATTTTTCCGCATAGTCGCCCTGAGTGGTGTTTTTTGTCACTATCATGGGTTTCCTATATATCAGCGAATTATAGAATCGGTTAGACAGAGCGGTATCATGCGTAATCACGCGAGGATAGAAGATATTCATAAACGTGGCATTCTTAACATAACCAGATTCTTCGTGCTTCTGGTAAAAACCTGTGAACGATACATTCACTATACCTTCCTTCTTGCAGTAGTCCGCTATCATATTAGCAGCTCCTCCTTTACCGACAAATCGAACCTTGAAATCATCTTTGTTACCCAAGGCTTTGACTACTTCAATATTGGAGCTATAATCCCTTATTGCTCCAATAGTAAGAACCTCAATACCTCTTTCGCTATTAAACGAACCACTAACACTCTCTGTAATTGCTGCCTTGACTGCATTAACATCAAAGTTGTGCGACAGGTAATAATCTCGTTTGGGCAGGCAGCGTTTAAAGCCTGGCGAGGATATCACATTTGCTTGGCTGAACTTTAACATCAAGGTAAAAAGCTGTTTAAACCCAGGCTTCTGCTCTATCGACAGGTCACGGTAGTCAATCATGTAGCGGCCTCTGAAGTGTAGCAACAAGTAAGTACTGAGCATGCATGTCATTTGAGGCCCAAACACGATAATCTTGTCAAACCCTTGCTCTTTTACTGTTCTCTTGATAAACTTGATATATCCCCAGTACGCTTTCCATCCGGCAGAGCCGTGTCCTTTCGCACAAGGCACATCATATTGGAAGCCTTCGGGGTTGTCATCTCCTTCCCTATTCCAAGAGATGATGGAATAGTCGGTTTTTAACTCGTCCAAGATCTTGGTGTAAATCCTCACGTATGGAGCGTACCAGATGGAACCCGGTAAAACTAATGCGATTTTCATAAACTACGATTTATTCTTAATTGCATTACGCAATGCCTCAATCCAACCATGACCATATTCAAGATCTGGTTCCATATAGTTTCCCTCCCCCCATTCATTCCATGATTTTATCATGATTATCTGTTCTTCTTTTGGCTTTTCTTTCACTATGTCTATAGCATATTCCGCCAACTGTTGGAAAAGCTCTGGCCGTGAATTATTAAGAATGATGGCATTATTATGACTTCTTGGCGAATGATCCCAATTAGGAGCGATAGTAGGAATCACCCTGTTATCCCTACAGTCATCTATCACCATATATTTCATAGCTTCTTTATAATCAAATGCTGTAGGACGTTTCAGATAACGGCGTTCCATTAAATGAAGCCACTTCTCAAACTTCGTAAGATGATGATGAATATTAAACATATCAACATTGTAAATGGCATCAAAACCTTTAGCAATGTTCTCATCCTTACAGCGACTATCTGCATCAGTTGTTACGAAATAAAAATCGCCCAGCCCATTTTCATCTGCGAGTTTACGCCAAATCTTAATAAAGTTGGAAACATCTTCAAACTTTATCGCGTCATAGATGATAAAGAACAACTTGCCATTAACTCTTAAATACCTTGAATCCTTAAATGCCGGCAACAAAACATTGAAATGGTCAATATAATCCTGTTCGCCTGGATAAGTCTGTCCAATGAGGAGTGTATCTTTCTTCGTGGAATTGGGATCCCATAGTTTCTTATACCAAGAATGGTTGGCCCAAGCTAGGCAAAAGGGGAAGTCTGGTTTCCCCGTTCTTACCACTTCGTTGAAAGGCATTTCTAACAAACGTTTCCCATTCCCAAACCAATAATGATAATAACAGAAAGCCTCAATGCCAGCCTCACGTGCTAATTCAGCTTGTGCATCCCGTATTTCAGGCAGTCTCAAATCGTAAAAACCCAAATCTGCCGGTATATGAGGCTGCACATGCCCTCGAAATAATGGACGAGCTTTTGCTACATTAACCCATTCTGTAAAACCTTTTCCCCACCACTCGTCATTCTCTGGAGTCGGATGAAACTGGGGCAAATAAAATGCTATAAATCTTGCCATATTGTATTATATTCAAAATTATACTTTCTTAATTTGCCAACCTGGTTTATACAAATGGTGTAATCCCATTCTTCCACACCAACCGTCAACAATACCTCTCCAATGCACTTTTTTTGCTTCTCTTGATAAAGTTTTTGATGTAAGGAAACGCATCAATTCAAGGAGCGTAATAGAAATAGCCTTTACTGGCTTGTGGATTTTGCACATGTAAATAACATTTCTCCATGCATAATAATCTCTCCATGTGGCCAGTAGTGAATGATCAATAGCTGCAGTTACCTGTCCGCTATCATGTATATAAAACAATTCAGGAACACAAATAATACGTCCATTTTTTCTAAGCCTGACCGAGTGTTCTGTATCGTCACAATAAATAAAGAAATCACTACGCCCTATCCCTGCTTTTTTTAGCACTGAAGTATTTAAAAAAGAACCTACATAGGTTAAAAAATCAACTTCAAAAAATGATTTCTCATAATAGTTTTCTGGGGCATTACGTCCAACAGTTAACGTAAAAAGTTTGTCGTTAACCTGCCTATGGGTTAAATCAATACTTCCATCAACCCTTTTAACCGCAGTACAAATAGCAGAAACGTCTGACACGTCTACATCATTAATAAAGTCATTAAATTTTTTTATGAGATTACTATCTGCATAGGCATCGTCATCTGCTAAGAGAATCCAATCAGGGGATAGTGTTTGTGCATATTCCTGTCCACAATGAAAGCCACCACTACCTCCAATATTCCTGTCTAAATTAATCAAGTGAATATTAAATTTATGTTCCAGATCTTTATAGACGATCAAGAACTCTTTAGTTCCGTCGGTACTACAGTTGTTGACAATTATCAGATTCCTAAAAGGAACTGTCTGTTTATCATAACAATCAAGACAATGTTTTAATTTCTCTAATCTATTAAAAGTAACGATAACTACATCAATATTTTTTCCCATATCGTACAGGTATAAATGAATACTTTAAGAAAATACTAAATATTATAAACCATAATATATCATATGCAAAACCGTTTGCTATATGGAAAGCTCCTGTCAACAAGAAATTAACATAAAAAATCAGAACAGAACATTTTACTAAGCCATATTGTCTGCTCTTTAGATATTTATTTAATAAAATAGAAGTTGTTAATATAACAATAAAACCTCCAATGAAACCGAAATCAATAAGCAATGGTCCCACAAAAGTATCCAAGTTCTTGCCATCGTTAGTAGCAATTCCATAGTTTGAGTCCAAAAGAAGCTTGTCAACATCTGCACCTATTAGACTGCTAAAAAAATACCTACCTCCAGCATAGTTATTTATTCGGCTTGCTATCCCTGCATTATAATCAATCATTGACTGTCCAAAATAACTCACGAGTGAATTATTGGATTCTACATCAAAACGTGAAACTGTAATTGCTAATGTAAGTAGAACAACTGCAATAGCTGTTACCACAAATATGGTATTAATATATTTTACGTTCTTTTTTTCTATTCTTCCTTCAAAAATCAAATAGACGAACAGTAAAAGCATAATATCAACACCAAGCCCACCTCTAAAAGCAAATGCCAAATCTTTAATTATTGAAGGGATTATTCCCATTGCTATAAAGAACAATCCATATCTTACAGGTTTTGTATTTATTGTCAGACAATAAAAGCCATAACATATTACTGCATACTTTAAAGATTTCGTATACAAGCGAGCTAATATGTCAATTATCCCATTTTTTAGATGAATATCATTCTTGTAAACATTTTCTTTTAGTGTTGCCCAGTCTCCCTGGGTTAACTCTTCTTGAAGCATCAAATAATAATCATAACAACTGATTATAGCCATGACTACATAAATGCCTAAAAGTATTTTAAATAATAATGTTTCTTTTATTTCTAAATGCTCAGCTAAACGATAAGAATTTCTTAGAGGGACAAAAGCCATAATACATATCAAATAGAAATAGAGACTGTTCAATAATTCCATTTTCTGATATTCTTTATTATCTGTGGCAAGGAAATAACCACATACTGCTACAGAGAAATATAAAAAATATACCAACAAAACGGGATTTTTAATTTTTTTATATTTCAGATATTCCCTAAAAAGAAGAATACAGAAAAATAGTATATTTACAACAATGCAAATCATAATATCTATTCTCTAAGATCTCATGTAACTACTGAAGACCTGGCAAGTAGGAAGTATAAATAGCATCAATAGCATCAAAAATTCATACTCAACACCTTCTCAATTATAGGTGCCATGTCATAGTACTTATATTCTGCAAGACGACCACCAAAGATTACATTCTCCTCGAGTTGAACCAACTGACGATACTTTTCTGCCAATTGATTATTATGTTCGTCGTTTACAGGATAATATGGTTCCATGCCTTCCTTATACTCTGTGCTAAACTCCTTAGAGATAACGGTCTTGGGACAGTTGTATACTTCCTGACCGAACATCTCGAAATGCTTGTGTTCTATGATGCGAGTATAGGGCTCGTCATGAGAAGTATAGTTAACAACAGCATTGCCCTGATAGTTTGGGCTATCTTTTGTTTCTGTTTCAAAACGTACCGTACGCCAATTTAGTTTGCCATACTGATAATCGAAATATTGATCCAAAGGACCACAGTAAACAAGCTTATCCGCATACTTCTGCCAGTTATCTTTTAGAGAACACGAATCTGACGAATCTAACGAATTATGGAAAAAATCAAAGTTCGTCTTACACTCAACGCCCTCCAAAAGACCTTCAATCAGCTTATTATATCCTCCGATAGGAATTCCCTGGTATTTGTCATTGAAATAGTTATTGTCGAAAATCATACGAACTGGCAAGCGCTTGATGATAAAGGCTGGCAGTTCCGTACACTTCCTACCCCACTGCTTCTCTGTGTACTCCTTGATAAGTTTCTCAAAGATGTCCTTACCAACCAGAGTTAAAGCCTGCTCCTCCAGATTCTGAGGCTCACGACCATTGAGCATCTTGACAGCTTCTGCTTTTTGTTCTTCTATCTTTGCCTTTGCCTCTTCTGGTGTCAAAACTCCCCACATCTGGTAGAAGGTGTTCATGTTAAAGGGAAGATTATAGAGTTTTCCCTTATAATTCGCCACAGGACAGTTAGTGTACCTATTGAATGGTACAATACCATTCACGAGATCCCACACTTCCTTGTTTGATGTGTGGAAAATATGTGCACCATATTTATGCACATTGATACCTTCAACACTTTCACAAAAGACATTACCACCCAAATGAGGACGTTTGTCTATCACCAGACATTTCATACCTATCTGCTTTGCACGATAGGCAAATGTTGCTCCGAAGAGGCCGGAACCAACTATGAGGTAATCAAAATGTATCATATTGAATATCATCCCTCCAATATTAATTTAGTGTAGTAAACAGTATAATTTATTAGTTATCTTACAAAAGAAATAGTTATAGCCCACCAAATAATGAAAATAATACCATATACCAATTTTTGGGTTATGATATACAAGCTTATTATATATCTTCCGTATACGATTAAAATTATTTTTATCCTTTAATAGAACATAAGTTTCCATCAACATCTGTGCGAATGAAGAAGCGGCAATCTCGGTTTCTGCAAAATACTTTTTATCTTTATCAATAAAAAAATCTCTTAATGTCATATACGAGTCCAAATCTTGTTCCTGCCGGTTACTTATTCTTTTTAGATCTGACGTCTGATGTATATATGAATTTTCATTCTCGCAATTATAGTGATAAATAAGATGATAGCAGAGTGCTAATTTATCAGAATAATAAAACAAGCGAGGAAGTACCTGAACATCTTCACCCACATTTGTTCCTTCTTTTGCAAAAATATCATAATCTTCATAAAGGGATTTTTTTATAAGTCTTCCCCAAATTGTATGTCGAAGTGTAGGTTTTATTACATCCAAAACCATATCGCTTTTAGAAAATAAATCACAGATTTCAATTAGCCTGTTACCATCTTTTTTTTCCATTATTGAAAGGCCCGTAACAATGTCTGCGCCGGAGCTCACTTGTGTGTGTACCAATTGTTCTATTGCATCCAGCTCCATAAAGTCATCAGGATCAACATGGCAAACGAATTGGCCTGTTGCATTTTCGATAGCTGTATTCCTTGCTGCAGAAAGACCTTTATTATGATCATGTGATACAATTGATACATTTTGCATCCGTTCTGGATAATCATTCAGAACTTTTTTCAATATAGATATACTATTATCAATTGAACAATCATCAACAAAAATATACTCAACATTATTATAAGTTTGTTCTAAAAGACTCCTAGCACATCTTTCAATATACTTTTCGACCCCATAGATGGGTACAAGAATACTAACCTTATACATTAATTATTAATTTATAAAATGAATGTTGGAAACATCACGAAGCCAAGTATTATATAAAGCATAATTTTTATGATAACTATTATCAAAGAAATATGTTTCCTTTCCTAACAATACACAGATTATAGCGACATGCAATCGAGTGGTATAAACTATACTATACTGATTAACAAATTCTAGTCCACTTTTCACATTATAAGGGAGTAAGATTTTTTGCCAAAACAAATCTTGAATTTTATATGCAAGTTTTTTACTGATATATTTCTTTACTCTATAATTAATCCTACTTACCTGATACCAAATTTTATATTTAAAAGCTTCACTTTCCATAGTCGGCCAATCATGCACCTCCGCATAATCTGGGACAATATCATAATTTGGGTTATTCACAAATTCTTTATCATTTCTGCGTAAAAATAAAACCTTATTATTTGCTTGAGCACTTATATTCTGACAATCCGAATAGAATGCCATATCCGGGACTAATAGAACCTCATTGTTAACAAAGTGGGATTTTAGAAAATCAAACGACTGTCTATCCCTTGCACATATTGTTATATTAGGACATGATGAGTACAATTCCACATCTTCTTTTAAGTGATTTTCCTCTACATAATAGACACTCTGAGGTAATATTAAATAGTGATTGTTTGGGTACTTCTTAATAATCGAATTCCGAAATACTGTATAATTCTGCCACAAATCTCCAAAATTTCCGCCCCCATTGAAAATAATCAGCGTCTGCGGTGCGATATATCTATCATCAAATGTAAATTCAGAAGACCAATATAGACATTTATACTTAAATCTTTTTAGAAAATTCTTTGCCCCCTGAGCTATAAGCGTATCGCCAACATTTGGATGATAAGGCAAATCAAGAAAGACATAATTACTGTTTATATAAGAATCCAAAGAATTTTCAATCAAGGATCTTAATTCTTTTACTTTTTCTTTTGCTGTCATTTTATTACTTGTTTTATTACACCCAAACTCCTTTTAATCATCTTTTTTGCTAGAAGGATGACCTTTCTTCTGGCCATTTCCCGATCTACATCTTTTTTCTTATTATCACTATATTCTGTATTGGAGTCTTTTAGCCTCTCCTCCATAAAAGCCTTCATTCTTGGTTTCAGCCATTCTGATCCATCCTGGCAAACACGATTCCTAATTGTGGCGTAAGTTGGAGACACGTGTTCTGGAATAGCGCCAAAGGTTAGGAAGGCATGGGCATTATAACAATGTGGCTGCAAACAATGGTGACCTATAGCCTTGAATTTTATTGGTTTCGTAACATCATCTAAAATATTTTGATCAAACAGCGAACAATAACATTGGGATAAAACACCTGTTCCCATATTAAAAAAGAGAGTCCAATCTCCTGCATAACAAAATTCCGTTCGCTTCTGAGAGAAAACAGAGAACTTGTAATCAAAAAATTCAGAATTAAAGATCTTCCATGTTTCATAATATTTTGCGGGAGACATTTTGGTTAGAATTGGAATAGTAGAAAGATCATGTTCGTCTCTTGCGACTGTTACATGACACACAGCCCCGACTTCTTTGAGAGAGAGTGCCTTCATTTCATCTATATAAGGAATCAGCTCATCAGAAGGTGTTGCCTCAAGAGTAAATGACGCTCCTGCATCCCGCATCTTTCGGATGTTATTAAAGAACTTATCAAAAAGATTACGTTTTTTTAATTCCATATAATGGTAAGAGAACTTAAAGAACAAACGTTCAAGATATTCGGGTGGGAATTCTGCTATTTCATCGAATGCACGATCAACGGTTGCATTTGTTACAACCATTACATAATGTCCCTCTTCCAATATCGCTCTTATATATTGTGGCATTTCTGGCGGAAGTAACGTTTCTCCACCTCCACAAAAGTTTATCATACATATTCCGCCAAGTCTTTCTTTTGAGAAGCCTTTTTTGAAAGTCTCTACACTATATTTAAACTTCGGCAATTTCTTATCAAAAAGCCGATGATGGGTAATATAACAATAATGGCATCTTAATGTACATGTTGTTACAGGCACCCAAATGTCTATAAAACGTTTCATTTTTTCCATATGCTAACAAATAAAATTACATTTATATATTGATAATAATCGAATTAATAGTATATATTTCCATTTTATGTATGGTTTGCGATACGCCCATTCATGAGTAAACACCACTAACTCTTCATCATTTAGATTTTTCCACAAACCTTGAATGACATTATCTCTTTCTATTCGCAGGTCTGTTGAAATATATTTCATTCCATTTTTAGTTAGCTTCTCATCTTGCATCAAATAAGAATTATCTTTTTCTGATAAAGAATAGCTTATACGCTCATCATCAGCAGACAACAATGTTTTTATACCATG
>Ga0247609_10000974_pt1 | contig 36248 bp, 20 predicted proteins | sample 172DNAGHGlowgp2_FD_193487 | JGI IMG/M metagenome (GOLD analysis project Ga0247609, IMG submission 193487) | Sheep rumen microbial communities from Palmerston North, Manawatu-Wanganui, New Zealand - 1728 DNA GHGlow gp2 | ecosystem: Host-associated > Mammals > Digestive system > Stomach > Rumen ... | reverse complement strand
TATGGCATTTGGGTCCCGTAGCTTTGTATCAGATGTTCAAAGATGAAATCGGAAAAGAAAGTACAGCACAGTGAAGGATCTATTAATGTAAGATAAGATATATGAATATGAGATATAGTAAGATATATGCTTTGTTACTGGCGGCAATGGTAACCGCAGGTGTGGCTACGACCCAGGACGTTGCGGCGCAGGTAACCATCAAAGGCTCCGTTTATGGTGGTGGAAACCAGGCCGACGTACAGGTTAATACCGAGGTAAACATCGCCGGTGGTACCATTGGCACTGAGGGCCAAGGTGGCGTTGAGTATGGTAACGTCTATGGTGGCGGAAAAGGTAAACGGGACAATGTAACTGCCGGATTGGTGAAGGGTAACACTAAGGTGACGATTAGTCAGGCTGCAAACCAAACAACCAGGATTTATCACAACGTCTACGGTGGTGGTGCATATGGTTCGGTAGGTACATTTGCCTATGATGCAAACAACGTTATTACTGGTCATACTGACAACACGGGTAAGACAGAAGTATATATCACTGGCGGAACCATTGGTTGGAATGGTAAGGAGAATGGCATGATCTTTGGTTCATCACGAGGCGACGTGGGTGCTCCAGGAAGTATTGAGGATAAATTGGCATGGGTATATGATACAAAGGTATGTATAGGAACTTCTGGGTCTTCTTCAGTTTTCACTACTCCCGTGATTAAGGGTTCTGTCTATGGCGGTGGTGAGAATGGTCATAACTATAACGATGCCGAAGTTAATATCTATAGTGGAACGATAGGTATTCCTACGGGTGAGGATATTGTAGATAATAATGGTACGCCTGATGACCCGTCTGATGACGTATCATATTCTGGTGCACAATATCCCTATCGTGGCAACGTGTATGGTGGTGGTTGCGGTACGGATAAATATTATTCCGGCACAATACCTGACGGTCATACTGCTACAGACGGCAATGGTGACAAATACAACCCCAAGGCAGGTATTGTGCAAGGCACAGCTACAGTCAACATCACTGGTGGTCATGTGGTTCACAATGTCTATGGTGCTGGTGCGATGGGTTCGGTTGGAACTGCTGATGTCGCTACCAGTGGTAAGACGACTGTGACCATCAGCGGTGGCCGTATCGGTTATGATGGCAGCAGAAACGGTAACGTTTTTGGTGCCGCCCGTGGTGAATATGGAACGAGTACTGATCTTTCCAAGAATCTTGCTAACGTCAGAGAGACGGAGGTAAACATCAGTTACACGACAACACCTACAGGTGATAATGATGATAAAGATGTGCAACTGATTGCAGGTTCTGTCTTTGGCGGTGGTGAGTCCGGTACTGTTAAGGAGAGTGTCGCTGTAAATATGACGGGCGGCCTAATCCTTAAAGATATTTATGGCGGTGGCGCTTTGGCAGATACCCAGACAAGTAACTGGAACGCTACAGGTGGTACAGGAGGAACAGGAGATTGGGCCGATGCAGGCCAAAAATCCGCGCTCCATACAACTACTGTTCGTCTGACAGGCGGACGTGTCGTTGAAGAGGTCTATGGCGGTGGACTGGGTGAAACTGGTAAGCCTGCATACGTCTGGGGTGATGTACTGGTAGACCTTAACGGTACGACGACAATAGATGGAACCACCCATAAACCACAAACTACTGGTTCGGCTACAACTAGTGCTACTGGTTGTGTTGTCGGACAGGTATTCGGTTGTAATAATGTTAATGGAACGCCTAAGGGCGATGTGATGGTGCATGTCTATGCAACGCAGAATGCTGCAGCCACACAGATAGCTAATGCTGCGGCAAGCGGTACGGAGGGCGATGAAGGCTATACGCCAGCCGTGACGAATGCTAAGGAAAAACTTCGCTATGATGTCATGGCTGTCTATGGTGGTGGTAATCAGGCAGCATATATACCTGTTACACCTAATACGTCTACCACTTCTACTCCTAATGGATCTCAAACTCAGGTCATTATCGATGGTTGCTCAACAACAAGTATTGAGACCGTTTATGGTGGTGGCAATGCTGCTGCTGTGCCAGAAACGAATGTGACGGTCAATGCTGCATTCGAAATCGGAAGTGTGTTTGGTGGCGGTAATGGTTATAGTGCTACTGACAATCACACGAATCCTTCAGACCCCAACTACAATCCTGGTGCTGATGTGGGTACAAAAGATCATGGCGCTTCTACTGCTAATAATTATGGTACAGGAAATGCTAATACCGTTTTGAAGGGTGGCCTGATTCATGAGGCTTATGGTGGTAGTAACCAAATGGGTAAAATTGTTGGTAAGGTAAACATCAATACGGCTCCTGTGGAAGGAGGCTGTGACTTATGTGTTGATAAGTTGGTTGGTGCCGGTAAAAATGCTGATGTCGATGGCGACCTGATTATGATTTTAGGCTGTAAGCCTTCCACGAAGACTCCTCTGGTGTTTGCTGGTGCTGATAACGCCGATGTGAATGGTAACGTAGAACTGACCATTACCAGTGGTACCTTCGGACAGGTGTTCGGTGGTAATAACTTAGGCGGTTATATCAAGGGACACATTAAGCTGAACATCGAGGAGACTGGCTGTACGCCTATCAAGATTGATGAGCTTTACCTGGGTGGTAATCAGGCTGCTTATTCGAGATATGGATATTACAATGCAGGAATGACCGAAAGTCCTAACATCCAACCACGAACGGCGGCTATGCACGCTATTGAAGAAGGTAGTGAGGGATATGTAGAACCTTTGACGAATCCTTCAAATGCTGACGGGAAACATCCATTCCCCTATGCTCAGCCTGAGCTGAATGTCATTTCTTGTACTAGCATTGGTACCGTGTTTGGTGGCGGTTGGGGTGAAGGTGCCGTTATGTACGCCGACCCGACGGTGAATATCAACATGATCAAGGGAACAGCAACAGGTTCATTAACTACCCTTGGTTCTATTGGCGATGTGTATGGTGGCGGTAATGCCGCTAAAGTCATTGGTAATACGACGGTTAATATTGGTACGGCGACAAAGGTTCAATTGCATGAGAGTCTTAAGTCAGATGGCGTTACCTATAATATGAGTGATGAAAAAGACGTTCTTGGTGCCAATATCACAGGTAACGTCTATGGCGGTGGTAAATTGGCCGATGTGGGAGATACTGAATTGGGTACTGATAATGATGGTAATACAATTGATGTTATTAATGTGGCTAGTAATACCTTTGTGAACATTGGTGCATCAAAAGGTTCAGAAATCCTTGATAGTAACAATCAACCCACAGGAAGATATAACTACACTGCCGTAAACTTGACTGGCATCACTATCGGAGGTAATGTGTTCGGCGGTGGCGAGGGTGAAGCCAAAGAGAGTGGTGAAGGCGCATTCCGATGCGGCAAAGCCATGGTAACTGGTGGAACGAATATTGCCATCGGTAACGGAACTATAAACGGTACTATCTATGGTGGCGGTGAAGTAGGCCGAGTGGAAGGGAATACTATTGTGACGATAGGAATTGGAGCAGGCGGTACTACACCTGCAAGTGCTCCTGAAATCAAAGGCGACGTATTTGGCGCTGGTAAAGGCGAAAAGACCCATGGCTACTCCGCTCTGGTGCGTGGCAATCCTGTTGTCACGATTGAGGGCGATGCTAAAGTGAGAGGCAGCGTCTATGGTGGCGGCGAAATCGCTTCGGTGGGTAAATATAATGTGAAGAAGGGTCCGAATAACCCTGTGGGTGCACCTGATGATGTGCTACCGGGAATGCCGTATTCATTGGCCAACAGTGGTAGTGGATATTGTACCGTTATTATCCGAGGTAATGCAGAAATCGGTCCTGAAAGCGAGATGAAGATGAAGACGACATCAGGTAAGCCTGATGATACGGGTCATGTTTTCGGTGCTGGTAAGGGTGTCCTGCCTTATGAAGGCTATGGTGTGACAGATGATCCTTGGGAAACGGATCCCTGGCGTGTAAGCATTAACAATGAAAAGGATGTCTTTAATAGTTCCTCAACTTATGGTGCGAATTACGAAAAAGAATACTTTAAATTTATTGAGACTTTGGCATTAGCAACTGAGACCCATGTGACCATCGGAGGAAATGCCTTTGTCAAGGGCTCCGTCTATGGTGGTAGCATGAATGGTCATGTGCAACACGATACACATGTCGCGATTGAGGGTGGCCAGATTGGTCAAGGCGAAGGTGTGACGAAAGGACGCTATACGGATACGGATTGGGCTTCAGGGTCACTTGCAGAATGCCCACACTGGGACTATGATGCTTCGTCTGGTGCGCCTTACGACCCGTTAGCTGAAACGGATGGTTCTTACAAATATGATAAATATGGGTATGTTCCTACGACTCAGCGAGAGGAAACATCAAAAGGCGGACTGCCTGAAGCCAAGGATGGCCATACCTACTACGGCAACGTGTTTGGCGGCGGTAGTGGTGTCATTCCGTATGCTCCAGGTAGATGGCATCGAGGCGCTGGTTCTGTAGGTGGTGATACTTACGTAACCATTACTGGTGGACACATCCTGACTTCTGTCTATGGCGGTAATGAACATACCGATGTGGGTACGTACACCAAGGACGAAAATGGTCAGCCAACCACAACACCTGTATCAAATGGTAAGTGTACAGTCAATATGACGGGTGGTACAGTTGGTGTGCCCCGCACGGATGCACAGAAGTTGTTACACCCCGTTGTCGGCAACCTCTACGGAGCCGGCAAGGGCGACCAGCGCATCTTCTTCAACACTTGGACAAACGTCATCAGCGCCGAAGTGAACATCTCGGGTGATGCCCGTATCTTTGGTTCTATTTTCGGTGGTGGTGAGGATGGTCACGTCATAAGCGATGCTAAGACCAATATCGGTGATGTAACGATAAAAACCGGTAAGGATGCAAATGGCGACGAAATTACTGAAAATGTCACAGCAAAAGACGGTCTCATTATTGGTACCACAGGAACATCTTACTACGATGGTAACGTGTTTGGCGGTGGTCGTGGATTCAGTGGTGATGCACAGACTGCTGGTACCGTAGGTGGTAACATTGAAGTGAACATCGGGAAAGGTGCAGTATATGGTAGTGTCTATGGCGGTGGACGTCTGGCTTCAGTGGGAACCTTATTTGAATTCCCAACATTGACAAACGGTGACCCGAATCCGGCATACGGCAATTTCAAGGAAGATGAAACAGGGACAAATGCTAAGACTTATGGTCATGTGCTCGTCAACATCAGCGGAGGAACCATCGGTAATGCTGCTGCTACAGGTGACGGTGTGAAATACAGTGGTAACGTTTTCGGCGGTTCGATGGGACGATTGGAGCTTTTGAATGGCACACGCAACCCAATCTGGCCCAAGATGGCTCAGGTGAAGAGCGCAACAGTCAATATATCTGGTGATGCTCAAATCAAGAGAAGTGTCTATGGCGGTGGTGAGTTGGGTACCGTTCGTGACAATACTTATGTGACCATCGGTGGAACATTAGGAACAGACAAGACCACTGTCGCTGAAAATGTCGGAACTCTTACTGTTCGACGCGATGTCTATGGTGGTGGTTATGGAAGTGAAGACAAGAACTATACCATCTTAACAGTACAGGAACAGGAAAATGGTAGCTACGTGCCTCATACTTACGCCTTCTCGCCGATGCAGTTTGCAGGTTTAGTGGGTAAGAATACTTATGTAAACGTTGTTGGCGGTTATATTAGGAAGAGCGTCTATGGCGGTGGTGAACTGGCCTCTGTAGGTGTCATTAACTATAGAGCTGACAAGGTTACTTCTACTACCAGTACAGACAATAGAGTCGTTTTCAAGGACAAAAATAACGTAGATTACTACTACACAAATGTAGTTAAGCACGCGGATCCAGCTAATAGTTTTGCCTTGAGCTGGCCGTATAAGTTTGAGTATGTAGATGGTTATCCTGGTGCAACGCATGTCAAAGTCACAGGTGGACGTCTCGGCCTCAAAGATGGTGACACTGATACTGGTTTTGATGACAATGGTGATGTGTATGGTGCCGGTAAGGGTATGGCTGGTGACTTCAAAGACTATCTGTTCTGTGCGAACGTCGGTTCTACTGATGTGGTGATTGACCATGCTAGTTCTAAAGATCTAACGAAATATTCGGGTTCAGCTGACCTTATTGCTGGTGCCGTTTATGGCGGTGGTGAGGATGGTCACGTCATGGGTAACACCCAGGTGACCATGTCGAATGGTTTCGTATATCACTCCATCTACGGTGCTGGTAGTGGTAAGGGAATGTACGAAGGAAGGCTTTTAAAGATTGGTGCTTCAGAAGGATCTACGACAGAGAGTGATTATTATACCCGTAGTGTCTATAGTATCACGGCCGGTAAGGTGTTTGGCAACTCGACAGTCGAGATGAGCGGAGGTACTGTGGTGCGTAATGTCTATGGCGGTGGTAACATGGGCTCTGTCGGTAAGGGTAACTATGCCGGCGGTTCGGATGACTACTCTACGGATGGTTATGGCGAGAAGGTAAGTAGTCTGTGGTCGAATACAGACTTCACCAGCAGTGGTAAGTGTACGGTGAAGATTACTGGCGGTACCATCGGCTATATTGATACAACTACTCCTTCGAATAGTATGTATCCTTATAATTCTCCTGCAGGCCTGCCTTACGGTAACGTATTCGGTGGCTGTCGAGGAGAGGCTGCGCCAGACCTTGACGTGACACCAAGCTATCACTATAGCCCAGAGTTCTTCATGGGTTATGTTAACGAGACGGATGTCCAGATAGGAAAAACGGACGGTAATGGTCCTACTATCTTGGGTTCTGTCTATGGTGGTGGTATGGATGGTCACGTCCGTCGTGATGCTTCTGTGGTTATTAAGGGCGGTGAAATAGGAATACCATACGATGCCACCAACAAAGGAACTTTGGGTACCGATCCTAATAATATCCTGTGGTTGGCTCGTGGTAATGTCTATGGCTCCGGCTCGGGTATTGGTACGTACAACGCCACTAATATTCAATATAAAGAGGGCTATACAGGAACTATAGTAACTGGAACTGGTAATAGTACCTCTGCTGGTTCTGTGACCCGCTTCACGAAGGTGGATATCCAGGGTGGAACGATTTACCGCAATGTCTATGGCGGAGGTTCGCTCTCAAGTATCGGTGCGCCGAAGATAGGACAGGATTATTATGAGTATCGCAAGGGAACAGAAGGACAAAGTGTAGGTAAGCAGACACTCAACGAAGTCGTTATTTCCGGTGGTCAGATAGGTGGCGATTATAGCTACAATGCTGGTACACACGTTTATGGTGGTCATGTGTTTGGCGGCAGTCGTGGTGATGCAACATTGGATGCTACGAAGTTCTCCACATCAATGTTCACTTCCGTAAGCATTAATGCGAATGCTACTCCTGCAAATAGTCCTGTTATCTATGGCAGTGTCTTCGGCGGTGGTGAGGTTGGTATCGTCAAGGGTAGTGTAGATGTTAACATCAATGGTGGCACTATCAACGATGATGTTTATGGTGGTGGTGCACTGGCTAATACCAATACGGCCAATGTGACTTCGGGCTATGGTACGGATTCTGAGGTTATCGGTTCGACATCCACTTATACCACGACAGTCGACCTCTTTGGAGGCCTGATTAAGGGTGACGCATACGGTGGCGGTTTGGGACAGTTAGGTGCTGCATCCGCAGGAACACATTATACTCAAGCTGAAATTGATGCTGCATCTGAAGGAGATCCTGCTTATGGAAAGACGACAGACGACTGGAAAGAACCACCAGTAGCTGCATCAGATGGTACTGGGGCTATAAAGGCCAAGGTTTATGGTGACGTAACTGTGACTTTGGGCGATGACGGCCGTAATGGTGCTACAGCCTTCTATGTCGATAAATATACTGAAGGTACCCATGCCGGTATAGTGAAGAGCGGTCGTGTGTTCGGCTGTAATAACCTGAACGGTTCGCCACAGGGCAGTGTGACAGTGACAGTCAATAAGACTGCAAAAGGTAATATAGAAAAGACCGCTTCAGAAGATAGGAAGAAAGAAAATGCAACACATTCCTACCATGTTGCTGCAGTCTACGGTGGCGGTAACCTGGCTGGCAAAACAGTCGGAGATAAGACCAACGTCATTATCAACGGTTGTGACGTCAGTATCCGACAAGTATATGGTGGTGGTAATGCCGCTGAGGTTCCCGGAACGGATGTTCTTGTGAATGGTACTTGGGAGATTGAACAAGTGTTTGGTGGTGGTAATGGTAAGGATGACTACACACTGGACGGTGGTACCACTTGGATTACTAATCCAGGTGCTAATGTCAATGGCAACACCAATACTTTAATGAAAGGTGGTCTTATCCATGAGGCCTATGGTGGTAGTAACGAGAAGGGTACCATTACCGGAAGTGTTTCCATTAACACGAGTGATGATCGTCCTGCAGATTGTGATTGTGAATTGGATGTAGAAAAGATTGTCGGCGCCGGAAAGAATGCTGATGTGAATGGCGACCTGATTATGGTCTTAGGCTGTAAGCCGACATCGAAGACTCCTTTGGTCTTTGGTGGAGCCGATAACGCTAATGTCAATGGTAATGTGGAATTGACCATTACCAGCGGAACCTTTGGTCAGGTGTTCGGCGGTAACAACCTGGGTGGTATCATCAAGGGACATATTCTGCTGAATATCGAAGAGACTGGTTGTAATCCTATCAAGATTGATGAACTTTATCTAGGTGGTAACCAAGCTGCGTACTCGGTGTATGGCTATTACGATTCTGGAACGACGAATCCAACTACTGGCAAGAAGATTTATCTGCCAAGAACATCAGCGTCAGATTCTCATACTGCAGATCCGAGTCATGCTGATGACGCAACCCATTCATTCCCATATGCAGATCCTGTGTTGAACGTCGTCTCTTGTACCAGCATTGGTAAGGTGTTCGGTGGCGGCTTGGGTGAAGGTGCTGTTATGTATGCCGACCCGACGGTGAACATCAATATGATTCCTGGTGCTTTTGCTAGCGATGACAGCAAGGGTGTTCCTTTCGTTATGAATGAAAAGGGACTGTCAGCTGACGACAACCCCAAGAAACTGGGTATTATAGGTGATGTCTATGGCGGTGGTAATGCAGCAGATGTCATCGGTAATCCAACCGTGAATATCGGCACGGCAGAAACGGTTCGATTACACCGAAGCTATAGTACTACAGGTGGCTATGTGATGATTGACCCGATTCCTGTCGAAGGTGCTTACATCAACGGTAATGTGTTCGGTGGCGGCATGGGTAAGGAAGATGAATTCACATGTGCGAAAGCCATGGTTGGTGAAGTAGACAAGGGCATAGATGAGTCAAACAACCCGTTACCTGGCGGAACGAACGTCGTCATTGGTAAGGGTAAGGTGAATGGTAACGTCTATGGCGGTGGCGAAGTTGGCCGTGTAGAAAGGAATACGAAGGTAACGATAGGAAGAGAAGGTGCCGAAACGAGTGAAGCTATCATCAAAGGTAGCGTATTCGGTGCTGGAGCTGGTGTAGAAACCCATGGCTACTCGGCACTGGTACGTGGCAATGCTGAGGTCACCATTCAGGGCAAAGCCCAGGTATGGAAGAATGTTCATGGCGGTGGCGAGAAGGCTTCGGTGGGCAGATATAATGTTCGCTTACCAGGAGATACAGAACATCCCGAAGTAAGAGTGGGAATGCCGTATTCATTAAAAGCCGGTGGTAAATGTACTGTCAATATTTGGGATGGTGCCACCATCGGAACAGAAGGTGATAATGAAACAGGTCATGTCTATGGTGCTGGCCAGGGAATCACGCCTGTTTGGAAATATACTGAATATACTTCGGCTACCCCATATATCGACAGAATAAAGAATTCCAGACGTATGGTGAACTATAGTTCGACAGACCATAAAGATGAGAAACAATATAAAGAGTGGGATTATTATGTCGACGATAAAGGAAACCAAGATACCAGATATGTCTGGGAATACTTTACTACTCAGGATGATTATCTTCTGTATGTTGAGACGCTGGCACGAGCCTCAGAGACCGATGTTGTCATTGGTGGAAAGCGAGTGACGACTGAGACGACAAGTAGTATCACGACTTCTTCGGAGGCTCCTACCGTCACGGGATCCGTCTATGGTGGCAGCGAGAGCGGTTTCGTATATTATAGTACTGAGGTAAATATTCCGAAAGGCACTGTGAAGGGTGACGTCTTTGGCGGTGGTAAAGGTCTTGATACTTTTGCAGAAGCCGGACGAGTGCGTAGAAACACTAACCTCACCATCAGTGGTGGTGCTGTTGAAGGTAACGTCTATGGCGGCGGAAGCTTCGGCGATGTGGGTAACATTGAAAAGAATGCTGATTACAATTATAAATGGAAGAAGGTTGATGGTATCAATTACAATACCGGTGAAAATAACAAAATCACTGGTGAAAACACTAATACCGGTATTTGCACTGTTACCATTTCTGCTGGTACGATAGGTATTGATAATCCTGCCAAACCAAAAGAACATGGTAATGTGTTCGGAGCGGGCAGAGGTATTAATGACACCTGGTGGTGTGAGAAAGCCATGGTGTTCGCAACGAATGTCAATATCAGTGCCGGCACGGTGAAAGGCAACGTCTATGGCGGTGGCGAGGTAGGCCGTGTGGAAGATGATGCGAAGGTGACTATAGGTGAACCCAATCAAACTGGAGAGACAAATACTCCCATTATCAAGGGTAATGTATTCGGTGCTGGTGCTGGTTTGGCAACACATGGCTACTCGGCATTGGTACGCGGCAACGCTGATGTCACCCTCCAAGGTATCACCAAGGTTGGAGGCAGCGTTTATGGCGGAGGTGAGATAGCATCGGTGGGAAGATTCCATGTCGTTGGTGGACTACCGACAAAACCGGAAAACGGTGGATACTGTGATGTCACTATCCAAGACAATGCCGTCATCGGAACAGAAGGCGATGAAGAAACAGGATTCGTATTTGGTGCCTGCAAGGGTGTCACGCCTGCTTACGACGCTTCTAACTATAAGAGTGTCTATAGTGTGCAGCTATATGAAAACCGCCCAAGTAATACTCCTGGTGACACATGGGATTATTATGTCACTTATCCCGAAGGATATACAGGACAAAAGTTTATCAAGAGATATTATAAAACAGAGACAGAGTATCTTGCATTCCTGAAAACGCTGGCCTTGACGAGTCATCCCCATGTAATCATCGATGAAGATGTTAATGTCTATGGCTCTGTCTATGGCGGTGGACAAAGGGGTGTGACCTTAGGTCATGTGGATGTCGACATCATGGGAGGCGCTATCAGTCAAGACGTCTATGGCGGTGGTGCTTTGGCAGATACGAACCTCGGCAACTGGGATGAGAATGGTTACGTAGCGGCTACCGCACTAAACGAAGGTGAACTAATAACCGATCTATATACAAGGTCGGGTTCTGGTACAACCGAAAGTCCATTTGTTTATACGAAGATTACTGATCCGACAACGAATATTAGCAGTGGAACTTATTATCGTCAACAGGGTACATGGTCCGATGCGGCTACGAAGTCTGCTCATTATACGACCAAAGTCAACATCCTTGGAGGAACCATCGGTGGTGATGCCTATGGCGGCGGTCTGGGTCAACTGGAGGCCGGAACCAAGGGTGCGGATGGATATCTTGCTCCTATTGAGGCGAAGGTTTATGGTAACGTGGTAATGAACCTGAATGGTTTTGACCAAACAGATGTGACATATGTTCCCGCTATTCATGGAGCAACCACAGGAGAGAATGCCCGATTGGAGCTTGTCGGTAATGAGTATCGCGTTAAGGATGACGTCAAGGGTGCTATCGTACGCCGTATCTTCGGCTGTAACGACCTGAACGGTTCGCCACAGGGCACTGTCAAGGTGCATGTCTTTAAGACCCAACGAGCCGGACAGACGCGTATCACCAATACCGACGCCGTGACCACAGCCAAGGTGCATGTGACACCGGTAGATGGTGAATATGACGTTACCTCTTATGACGTACAGGCTGTGTATGGTGGTGGTAATATGGCGGCATATGTGCCAAAGGATCTGACGGATGGTAAGACGCAGGTTATCATCGACGGCTGTGACCGCACGAGCATCGGACAGGTCTACGGAGGTGGTAATGCGGCATCGACACCGGCTACGGATGTAACGGTCAATGGTACCTTCGAGATTGCGGAAGTCTTTGGTGGTGGTAATGGTAAGGACAAGATTACCATCAACAACGTTCAGAAGGACAATCCCGGTGCTAATGTGGGATTCTACGACTATTCTGCGGAAGAGGAAACCTATAACACCAAAGAAAAGAGAACGACAGACCCGGAACTCGCACCAACCTTTATCAATAAGTATGTCTACGGATCTGGTAAGGCAGCCGTGAACATCTTCGGTGGTACGATTCACCGCGTGTTTGGTGGTTCGAACACCAAGGGTAATGTACGCCAGAGTGCCATCACCTTGCTGGAGGAAGTGAACGACGAAACGGGCAAGCCGTGTTGTGAATTCCATGTCGACGAAGCATATGGCGGTGGTAAGAGTGCTCCGATGGATGCTGAAGCGAAACTGCTGATGGCTTGTATCCCGGGATTGAAGGAGGCTTATGGCGGTGCTGAGGCTGCTGACGTCTACGATGATGTGTCGGTGACTATTACCAACGGAAACTTCGACCGCGTCTTTGGCGGTAACAACCTGAGTGGTACTATCCGCGGAAAGATTACGGTGAACGTCGAGGAGACGGGTTGTAAACCCATCGTCATCGGTGAGCTGTATGGCGGTGGTAACTTGGCAGGCTATTCGATTTATGGCTATAAAGAGGTAACCGAGAATGATAAGAAAGTATGGAAACCCCGTGAGTCAGCGACTGATGCTGGTACTGGACCTGAAAATCCGTACGATGACCCGGTAGTGAATGTAAGGTCGTTTACCAGCATCGGTAATATCTTTGGTGGTGGCTATGGTGAAGCTGCTGTGATGGTAGGTAACCCGACGGTGAATATCAACGAGACTGTTGGTTCACCGGATAAATATCCGACAACTGGTGATTATGATGATACAGGCTTCAAAGGCAAGGTAATCACAGTTGGCAGTGATAATCATGAGGTGACATTACCGAGTCATACAAGGGGTAAGATTGGTGCCATCAACAATGTATTCGGTGGTGGTAATGCTGCAAAAGTCATTGGTAACACAAATGTGAATATTGGAACGAAATCAGTAGAAACTTATGTGTCAATAGACGATGACGCAGCAACCGCTGATGTCAAAGAGAACGTTAAAGCTGTTACTGGTGCCGATATCCGAGGTAACGTTTATGGTGGCGGTAACAACGCTCAGGTGACCGGTAATACGAACGTAAATATCGGAAGGAAGGTAGAGTAAAGCGATGCTGAACAACAACCGCCGCAGGGAAACCCTTGCGGCGGTTTTCGTTTTATAGCGATTGTTGTTTAATGACGGTGGAAGAAGAGGAAGTTCATGAGGAGACCGATGAGGGCGCCGAGGAGGACACCGAGGGAATTGGCGGCGAAGTCGAGCCAGTCGCCATTGCGGTGGCCGCCGGTGCAGTAGGCCTGCAGGAGTTCGAGGAGTCCGCTCATGAGGATGGGTAGCAGGAAGGCGTAGAAGAACAGTTTCTCGTAGTCGAGGCTGTTGTGGCTGCGGAGGTATTCGAACCAAATGACGGAGCAGGTGCCTCCATACATGACGAGGTGTGTCCATTTGTCGATGAAGGCTACGTTGTCGAATGGTGTCTCCGGGAAGATAGGCGTGAGGGATAGAATCCAGATGAGTATGATGCAGCAGAACGAGAGCGGGTAGCGCTTCGCTAGCGATAAGTGATAAGCGAGAAGTGAAGAGTGATCTTTTTGCATAATTATTTGTTGTTTTGGCTGCAAAAATACAAAGAAATAAAGAAAAACGGATGAAAATGCAGCAATTTTTGTATTTTCTCTTAACTCTAAACACTTAACTCTAAACTTTTTTGTACTTTTGCAGACGATTATGAGAATGAAGACTAACGAAAGGGCAATGTTAAAGAGGGCTAACTTCGGAAGCCACATCGGTGTTATCCTGGCTACGGCGGGTTCGGCCGTCGGACTGGGAAACGTGTGGCGGTTCCCCTATATGACCGGCGAGAATGGTGGTGCGGTGTTTATCATCATCTATGTATTGTGTGTGCTGCTGTTGGGTATTCCCTGTATGGTCAGCGAGTTTATCGTGGGTCGTCACGGAAGAGCCAATACGGCGAGGGCTTACAGGAAACTGGCCGGGGGTGGTCCTTGGTCGATCATCGGCTATATGGGTGTGTTGACGGGATTCCTCATCACGGGCTACTATGCTGTGGTGGCCGGTTGGTGCGGACAGTATATCTGGGCTTCGCTGATAGGCCACATGTCAGGTTCGCCGGAGTATTTCCGGCAGTATTTCGCCTCGCTGAGTACCGACCCTGTGAAACCCGTGCTGTGGACGGTCGTCATGCTGGGACTGACGTATCTGATTATTGCAAAGGGAGTGCGTGACGGTATTGAACGGGCCTCGAAGTTGATGATGCCCACCTTATTTATATTATTATTGGTCATCGTGGTGGCATCGTGTATGTTGCCGGGCGCCGAGAAGGGTATCGACTTCCTGTTTAAGCCCGACTTTACGAAAATCAATAGCGACGTGTTCCTGAGTGCCTTGGGACAGGCGTTCTATTCGCTGAGTATTGCCATGGGGTGTCTGTGTACCTATGCCAGCTATTTCTCGCGAGAGACCAACCTTGTGGGTTCAGCCACGCAGATAGCAGTGATAGACTGTATCGTGGCCATTCTGGCAGGACTGATGATATTCCCTGCAGCTTTTGCCGTCGGTGTGAGTCCGGACTCGGGTGCCTCGTTGGTATTCATCACCCTGCCGAACGTGTTCCAACAGGCCTTTGCTGGTATCCCTGCATTGGGTTATGCTATCTCGTTGGTATTCTTTGCACTGTTGACACTGGCAGCACTGACATCGCTCATATCGCTGCATGAGGTGTCGACTGCTTTTCTGCATGAGGAATTGGTGATAACCCGCAAGAAGGCGGCACGCATTGTGACCATCACGACGATGATTATCGGTGCTCTTTGTTCGCTGTCGCTGGGTGCGGTAGAATTCATGACGGTATGGGAACAGACGCTGTTTGACATCTTCGACTTCGTGACGGGACAGATTTTCCTACCTATCGTGGGCTTCCTGACATGTATCTTCATTGGATGGTTTGTGCCTCATAAGTTGGTGCGTCAGGAGTTTACCAACTGGGGAACGCTGCGCGGACGATTCTTCCATCTGTATATCTTCCTGGTGAAGTATGTTTGTCCGATGGCGATACTGTTTATTTTCCTGCATCAACTGGGGCTATTAGATTAGGAATCAGAAATGATGATTAGTTTCAAGTGGGGAATAAATGGAGAGAGGGAGTTTTGGCAGTAAGGTTGGCATTGTGCTGGCTACGGCAGGATCGGCCGTCGGACTGGGAAACGTGTGGCGCTTCCCCTATATGACTGGTGAGAATGGCGGCGCAGCCTTTATACTTATATATATAGGGTGTATCTTGATATTGGGACTGCCTGGTATGGTGAGTGAGTTTATCATAGGCCGCCATGCACAGGCCAATGCTGCCCGAGCCTACGATAAGCTCAGCGGTGGTCGTCCTTGGAAGTTGGTGGGCTATCTGGGTATACTGACGGCGACGATTATTCTGGGTTTTTATGCCGTGGTGGCGGGCTGGTGTCTGCAATACCTGTATGCTTCTGTGGTCGGGCAGCTGAGTGGTGATGCGGAATATGTGAAGAACTACTTTGTTTCTTTCTCCAGCGATGCGTTGAAACCCGTGTTATGGGGTGTGGGCTTCGTACTGCTGACACATCTGGTGGTGGTTCGCGGGGTGCGAAGTGGTATAGAAAAGGCTTCGAAACTGCTGATGCCCATTCTGTTTATTTTGCTGGTAATTATCGTCATTGCATCGTGTATGTTGCCAGGAGCGATAGAGGGCGTGAGGTTTTTGCTGATGCCCGATTTCTCGAAAGTGAGCAGTAAAATGTTGCTTGAGGCTTTGGGACAGGCATTCTTCTCGCTGTCATTAGGTACAGCCGTTTTGTGTACGTATGCCAGCTATTTCACGAAGGAAACGAACCTGCTGAATTCGGCAGGACAGATTGTGGTGTTAGACACGGCAATAGCCATTCTGGCAGGACTGATGATATTTCCTGCTGCAGCGTCGGTGGGGGTGAGTCCCGATTCCGGACCGTCATTGATATTCATCACGTTGCCGAACGTGTTTCAGCAGGCTTTCGCCAGTTTCCCCTTTGCAGGGTATTTTATCGGGGTGATGTTTTATGCGCTGTTGGTATTTGCTGCATTGACATCAACCATCTCGATGCACGAAATCGGTACGGCATTCTTCACAGAGGAGTTTAACATATCCCGTCCCAAGGCGGCCTGTATCATAACGGTAGTGGCATCGGTTATCTGTGTGTTCTGTGCATTGTCGGTAGGTGCCTACAAAGAACTGCAGCTGATGGGACATCCGCTGATGGGCTTTTGCGACCAGTTGACGGCCAATGTCATGTTGCCGTTGGGTGGTATGCTGACGTGCTTGTTTGTGGGCTGGTATGTTCCGAAACAGGTGGTGCGCAGTGAGTTTACGAATAATGAGCAGGTAAGTGGTAGGTTCTTTAGCATCTTCCTCTTTGCCGTGCGGTATGTCTGTCCTATCTGTATTATGCTGATTTTTTTGCATCAATTGGGTGTGGTATGAATCGGAATGACCGAAAGGTAGCGATAGCAGCGGTGTGCGTCGGAGTGTTGGCGCTGGTGGGGATATGGCTCGGCGGGGGGAACCCGCCGACGCGGACAGAGAATGATGAGGAAACGAGATATTCTAGAGAATCTAGATTGTCTAGAGGTTCTAGAGAGAATAGAGATTCTAGTAATTCCTATTATGCGGTGGAAAGCCGTTCTGTAGAGCGGTTTCCGTTTGACCCCAATACAGCTGATAGTACGCAATTGCTGAGGTTGGGACTGCAGCCATGGCAGGTGAAGAACATCTACAAATACAGGGCGAAGGGTGGTGTCTATAGGCGGAAAGAGGATTTTGCACAGCTCTATGGACTGACCGTCAAGCAGTATCGCGAGTTGGAACCTTATATCCAGATTTCAAGCGATTATCTGCCGGCGGCGACGGTAGTAGAATATAGAGAGTCTAGATATTCTAGAGCTTCTAGAGACTCTAGAGAGCCTAGGGATTCTAGCCTGCACTATCCCGTTAAGATAAAGGAGAACGAGCATGTTGTGCTGAATACCGCTGATACGGCGCAGTTGCGGACAGTACCTGGTATTGGGACTTATTATGCTAAGGAAATAGTGCGTCATGGGCAATGGTTGGGTGGTTATGTCAGTATTGACCAGCTGGACGAAATAGAGGGTTTCCCGCAAGAGTCGAAGAAGTATTTCGTGATTCAGGGTGCTTCGCCCAAGAAGCTGAACGTCAATAAGCTGACGCTACAACAACTGCGCAAGCATCCATACATTAATTATTATCAGGCCAAGACCATTGTCGACTATCGCCGCTTGCATGGGAAGATTGCGAGTTTGGACGATTTGCGTTTGTCGAAGGATTTCCCGCCGGAGGCTATTCGGCGGTTGGAACCGTATGTGGAATTCTAGGAAGTTAAAGAAGTTAGAGAAGTTAAGGAAGTTTGAGAAGATATGATGGACTGGAAACAATTGATATCCAATAAGCGGCTGGGGCAGGAGCACCGCCATGTGGAACGACACGATGACCGTACGGAGTTTAAGCGTGACTATGACAGGCTGATTTTTTCGGCACCGTTCCGACGTCTGCAGAACAAGACACAGGTGTTCCCATTGCCGGGAAGCGTATTTGTGCATAACAGGCTGACACACTCGCTGGAGGTAGCCAGCGTGGGTATGTCATTGGGCAATGATGTGTCGCGGTTGTTGATAAAAGACCGTCATCCGGAACTGCGCGGCACGCTGTTTGAGGAGATTGGTCAGATTGTGGCAACGGCCTGTCTGGCGCACGACTTGGGTAATCCTCCTTTCGGCCATTCCGGCGAGAAGGCCATCCAGACTTTTTTTACGGAAGGAGCAGGACGGGCGCTACAGGCGAAGGTTTCGCCGGCGTTCTGGTCAGACATCACTCATTTCGAAGGTAATGCCAATGCCTTCCGATTGCTGACGCATCAGTTTAAGGGTCGGCGTTCTGGTGGTTTTGTAATGACGTATTCCACCATTGCCAGTATCGTGAAGTATCCGTATTCGTCGATGGCTCCTAGCAAGAAGGGGAAGTTTGGCTTTTTTGACAGCGAGAAGGAAATCTACCAGCGAGTGGCTGATGAAATGGGTATTTTCTGCACGTCGAAGCCTGGCGAGCCCCTACGATATGTGCGTCATCCATTGGTGTATCTGGTGGAGGCTGCCGATGATATCTGCTATGAAATCATGGACTTGGAGGATGCCCATAAGGTGAAGATTCTGTCGTATGACCAGGTTTCGAAGCTGTTTCTCGACTTCTTTGATGAAGAAACGCAAGGGCGCATCAAACAACGTATCATTGACGAGCAGTTGACCGATGAGAACGAGATGGTGGTTTATTTGCGTGCTTGTGTCATCGGTAAATTGGAGAACGAATGTGTCAAGACTTTTGTAGCCCATGAGGAGGAGATATTGAACGGTACTTTTGAAGGCAGCCTGATAGACCATATCAGTCCCCAACAGTGTGAGGCATACAAACGCTGTGCAAAACTATCCGTCCAAAAAATCTATAAGAGCCGTCCGGTACTTGATGTGGAGTTGTCAGGTTACCAGATTATGGCAACGCTGATGGATAAGATGACGGAGGCGGTGATGAATCCGGAACGCTATTACTCCCAGCAGCTTATAGGGCGCGTTTCCTCACAGTACGACATCAACGCTGATGATTTGGAGACGAGGCTGATGGCCATCATCGACTATATCTCAGGCATGACGGATGTCTATGCCCTGGATGTCTACCAGAAGATCAATGGTATTTCGTTGCCGATAATCTAAGCAAGTGAAGGAAGCTATTCCTTCCATTCTGCTTTTAGATGGTGGAGCATCGTTGTGCTCTCACCGCAGGAACCGGTATGTTGGATATGGATGCCCCCAAAAGTATTCTCCTCTATTGTTACCTGTAGGTTGACCTCTTTGGCTAAGGGAGAATCGGCGGGCTGTAGAGTTGTCGTTGAAACATGAGCGGTCAGAGTTTTTCCGCTGAAGTCGAGCGAAATGGTGCAGTTTGTCAGGTAACAAGTAGATGAAACAGGTTCTGTTAAGGGTGTCACCTGACCATGATCATAACGAACCAAATAGAAATCGACGGCTTTGGCATGTTTGGTAGTTCGGACGATGCGGAGGCCATACCCCGTCAGCGATTCGGTATCGAATTTCAGACACACATCCATATATTGTCCTGTGGCGGAACCGAACCCCTGTCCAGCGGTCTTTGTAGGATCTACGACGAGCGTCAATGACATATCACCATAGTTCCTTTTTGCTGGGGTATATCGTAGACGTGCACCGCGCTGAGCTTGTAAAAGTCCCATTCCAACAGCGCCATTGAAGCCTTTGCCATATTCCCACATCGGTTTCTGAGGATTAAACGCCCAAGGGTATTCAGCGGTATCGGCAGGTTTGTAACCATCTACAGTCCATCCGCCATTCATGATTTCAGGTTGCCAGTCGCAATAGAAATCACGGAAGTCTGTTTCGAGCGTATTCCTGACAGGAACTTTCTTGACTTTCAATTCGGCAGCGACGGGTGTTCCGTAGTCGCTTCGCTGGTGTTTGGGGACAATGGTAGCCTTGAAGGTATGCTGGGCATCAGACTCGTTGAGTGGGTAGGTGCGCTCAGGTGTTCCATGACTGGTGGCTACGGGGATGCCGTCGCGATACCAGGTGATGAGTGACTCGTCACGACGACTCTGTAAATCCAGTGTGTAATCAAGGAACAGGTAGTTGCCTTTGTTCGTGATTTTCGGTGCCTTTGTCAACGAAGGCGAAGGCAGTATCGAGGGCTTGACCGTGATATTGCAGGCTGCCTCGCATCCGTCTTCCGTGGATGCGATAATACAGAAATGGACAGTTTCATCGGTGTTGTTACAAGGAACGACCTGAATGCCGTCTTTAGAGGCTGTAAGGGAAACATACTGTTCATAGCCTTTCTCAGTATGCCATGAAGTGGCCTGTGGTGCGGAGAGCAGGAGCGTATCCTGTCCTGTCAGTAATGTCGCTTCGTGTTTGTTGATAGAGAGGAATGGCGGGTTCTGTAGGGATGCGTTTAAGAACGATGGCGACAGTGTGTTTTGAGGTTGCTTGGCACCTATCGTATATTGTTTGCCGTTGAGTGTGAAGTTTTTCTGGTAGCAGCGAAGCCAGGGTTGTGGATAAGCGGTCCAACCGAGGTAGATGTTGTCTGATGGTGCATGATAGCGGCAATCGATGACTGTGACAGGGCCTCCCTGTTTGCAGAAATACATGTTGCGGCTGTTGCCCTTGACATAAAAATCGCAATCGACGAACAATGCTCCAGCACCAAATGTGCTCCAGAAAGGCTTTTGCCCGTAGAGGTCGAAGTCGCAATGGCGATAGGTTGCAGTGCCGTTCAGTGCATCATCCGTACATTCAAAATGGCAGTCCTCATAATAAGAATGGCGTGCACCGTTCAGTGGGTTGAGGTTGAGACGACTAATGAAGCGGACGCGTTTGGCGATGAGACTCTCCCCATGAACATAGCCCACATGGGCCTGGGTAATGGCATCACTGCGTTTTGGCCGGTTTAATTGTGGATTGAGCGGGTAAACCAAGTCGACATTGCAGTAGTTGCCCATGGTGAGATTCTCGACAGTAAGCGAGTCGCACCAGAAGTCGAACATGGTGAAATTGCCGACAGCCCCCTGTGTCTGACCTCGCTGGGAAGCCAGAACGACATCATGTGGCTGTTGTCCTAAACCTATCAGGTGGAGTCGGTGACAGCGGATAACCATGCCGAAGGGTTCGCGACCATTTTCTCCCACTTTCACCATTTGGTCATCAGGGTCGTCAATCCAATAGACGCCGGGACGGATATAGACAGTAATACCGTCAGTAAAATGATTGCTGGCTTCTTGAAAGGTATGATAAGTATAAGGAGTATTTACTGAAGACGTCGCATCCACCATGATGTGGAGGGGGTCAAGGTGCTGGGCATGAGACAATAAGGGCATTAGAGCCCCTAAAAGGAGAAGTCTTAACATGTTCGTTTTGTGTTAGTCTTTGTTCTTGTAAATCAGTTTGTTGGCGCCAGAGGTCAGTTCGAGTTCATCACGGTGTGCTTGGATGAATGAATCGATATGGCGTTTGCGTTTGAATTCAAAAATCTCGTCGATGGCAATCAGGATACCCGTCTCCTCTACATCACCGAAGCCATAGTTGATGGCGGTGCCAAAGAGTTTCATCGTCGGTGAGAGTCCCATATAGGCATTAACCAATGGCGGGATGTTATAGCCCAGCTTGCGGATTTCACGATTCAGAATCATGTAGTCCTCTTTGAAGTTAGTGCCGCAGAAGAGCGCTTCCAATTCAGCGGGATCTGTTTCGATTTCCAGCGGTTTCATTGGAATGATGAGCCGTTCCTTGTCATCAAAATGCTTTTTGAGGAAGAAGAGTATCATGTCGCGTCCTTTACGGATGTAAGAGGGATACATGGTCATCTTGCCAAAATAGTATTTGACGGAAGGACGGACGACGGTGAGTGCTCCCAGACCGTCCCACAGGTTGTCGAGGGCGAACATGCTTTTCGCTCCCATTTTGGACGACTGGTAGGGTAGTGAGACAAAAGAGCGTCCCAGTTCTACCGTCCAGGGTGCATAATCCTTCAAGAATTTTTCAGAGAAATGGAACATATGACTGGTGGCGAGGATGGGCTGGCCTTTCTCGTCGTACTCCCAGTCGGAACCTAACAGGTAACGATAACCCCCGATAATCTCCTCCTCCTCAGGATTCCATACGATGAGCTGTTTGTAGCAGTTGTCGCAGACGTCAAACTCATCAATATCCACAGACTTGCCCGTTCCACCGCCAGCCTCACGGAAAACGATTTCACGCAAACGACCAATCTCCTGCATCACGTTTGGGGCATTATGCGCCGTGATGATGTAGATCTCGTTGTTGCTCTTGTTGGTCATTCGCAACTGCTTGTCGGGTGTCAACTCGCTCTTGAGGATTTCCTTGCTGATGGGAGAGATGATAGGTTGTTCCATTGTTTGAAGTTATTATAGTTGTTAACTAGATGTTCTAGAGGATCTAGATTTCCTAGAGATTATAGACCCGGTCTTGTACGTATTGTGCCCATTCCAATGGAGTCTTGCTCTTGTCGAAGGTCTGCCAGGGAATCGGTTTTCCAATTTTAACCTCGAAAGTCTTGCCGACGTTCTTATACATCTCGTCAACGAGGAAAAGCATGGCCAAGTTGAAAGGCAGGAAACGGTCGGAGAAATTGGCCAGGCGGTAGAAGAAATTGGAGTTCTGTCCGCTGAAATGGACGGGTACGACGTCGCGCTGGTATTCTACGCTCTTTGATATGAACGTCTTCGACCAAGGAATATCTCTGATGACCTTGTTCTTACGACGTGAACAGATGCCGGCAGGGAACATCAACATGTGGTTGTCACTTTCGAAGCCAGCCTTCACCATAGCAGGGAAGTTACGGCTTTGGTGTCCAGTTTTGTTGATAGGGATGCAGAGTGGAGCAAGTCCAGGGAGGTACATCAAGAGGTCGTTGACCAAATAGCGGAATCGGGAGTCGTAATGCCGTCCTATAATCGTTCCAAGCGCGACACCATCAATACCACCCAGAGGATGGTTTGACACGATGGTATAAAGCCGTCCGTCATCTTTGGCGGGCAGGTTTTCTATTCCTTCTACCTTGAGTGTTATCTGCAGATACTCTATGCAGGCTTCGAGCCAAGGGGTACCTACCTTGTCACGAGCCCCCCAAAGAAAAGCATTCACCTGGTTCTGATGGGCAATGCGTTTGAGCCATGACACCAAGAAACCAGGAACCCACTTGGCTTTGGTTCCCATTTTGTTTTTTAGTATCTGATCAATGTCAATGGTTTTCTCTGTAATCTGTCCCATTTCTCTATATTCTTCTTAACGATGTGCAAAGATAGTGATTTTATTTAGATAATGATTGCACTTTTGAAGAAAAATGTGCAATAAAGTAACTTTTTATAAATTATTCACTAAAAAAAGTGGAGAAAAGTGGGGGAATGTGGGGGAAAATGATTACCTTTGCAGCCAAACTCATAAAAAATTAAACATAAAAGAGGTACGCATGCGTTTTTTAGGCAACATAGAAGCCAAGATTGACGTGAAGGGACGCGCTTTCCTTCCCGCCACCTTCCGCAAGGTTTTACAGGCAGGGGGCGGTGACACTGGTGACGCTGACCATAGTCAGCGCCTTGTGTTGCGTAAGGATGTGTTCCAAGCCTGTCTGGTGCTGTATCCTGAAAGCGTGTGGAATGAGCAGATGGATTTGTTGAGGGCCCGCCTGAACAGATGGAACCGTCAGGAGCAGCAGGTGTTTCGTCAGTTTGTATCGGAGGTGGAGTTGGTAACACTGGACGGCAATGGACGTTTCCTGATACCGAAGCGTTATCTGCGTATGGCTGAGATAGATCAGGACATTAAGTTTGTCGGTATGGGCGATACCATAGAGATATGGAGTAGTCGTAAAGCCGAAGAACAGCAAATGAAACCAGAGGACTTTGGCAATGCCCTTGAACAGCTGATGATGGCTGAACAAGAATGACCGAGAAAGAGATAAAAGACGATGATTACGACCGCAGAGACATACCACGTTCCTGTTCTCTTGAAAGAGAGCGTCGACGGGCTGGATATCCAGCCCGACGGCATTTACGTGGATGTAACTTTCGGTGGCGGCGGTCATTCGAAAGAGATTCTGTCCCGTCTGGGGAAGAAAGGTCATTTGTATAGCTTCGACCAGGATGCTGATGCGGAGAAAAATATGGTCGATGATGATAGATTTACCTTCGTTCGCAGCAACTTTAGATATATCAGCCAGTGGATGCGTTACTATGAAGTAGAGAAGATAGATGGTCTGTTAGGAGATTTAGGTGTGTCCAGTCATCATTTCGATGATGAGACACGAGGCTTCTCCTTCCGTTTTGATGCTCCGTTGGATATGAGGATGAACAAACGAGCCGGACAGACGGCCGCCGATATACTGAACAACTATAGCGAGGAGCAGTTGGCCGATGTGTTCTATCTCTACGGAGAGTTGAAGAATGCCCGTCGGATAGCGAAGGCGATTTGCGACTATCGCCGGCAGCAGGAGATAACGACCACGGGACAGTTGGCTGAAGCTGTTGAGCCTTTGATGCGTTCTGAACGCGAAAAGAAGGATATGGCCAAGTTGTATCAGGCACTGCGTATTGAGGTGAACCACGAGATGGATGCCCTGCGTGATATGTTAAAAGGAGCTACGGAACTGCTCCGTGAGGGTGGAAGGCTGAGTGTTATTACCTATCATTCGCTGGAAGACCGCATCGTGAAGAATGTCATGAAGGCTGGCAACGCGGAAGGTAAGGTTGATCAGGACTTTTTTGGCCGTATATCGTCGCCCTATCGGTTGGTTGAGAAGTTGATCACCCCTACAGAGGACGAGCAGCAGCGCAATCCTCGCAGCAGAAGTGCAAAATTGAGAATAGCAGAAAAAGTATAGTGTAATGGCAGAAGACAAGAAACAAGAAGAGGTCCCCTTGGTGATAGAGGAACAGCCACTGGCAGAGGAGTACGTTTCCGAAGCTGGTGAAGATGCCAAGGAATCGACACTGAAGGAGACGCTCCAGATGATTAAGGAGACAGCCAGCGAGGAAGACCCGAAACCTTCTGGTCAGCTGAACCTGCGCACCATATTGGGTGGCGACCTGCTGACGACCGAGGTTGTCCGTTCGCAGATATGGCTCTTTGTTCTGATTGTGGCGTTCTCTATTGTTTATGTTGCCTTTCGCTATCAGTGTCAGCAGGACATGATTGCTATTGATAAACTTGAGCAGAGACTGACAGACGCCAAATACAAGGCCCTCTCCTCGTCAAGCACGTTAACGGAGAAATGCCGTGAGAGTCATGTCTTAGAGATATTGAAACAAAATCAGGACTCGCTGTTGCATCAAGCCGACCAGCCGCCCTACATCATAGAAGTGCCGGAATAAGAAGAGATGAGTAAGTTCGATAAAGATAAAGTCATGCCCCGATACATGATGATTGCAGTGCTACTGACAGTCATCGGGCTTGCTGTCATTGGCAAGGCCCTCTATATCATGACTGCCCAAAAGCAGTACTGGACGGAGGTTGCCGATCGACTGAAGCGCGACAGTGTCAGCGTAAAGCCCAACCGAGGTAATATCCTCAGCTGTGACGGACAGTTGATGGCTACTTCTATTCCGGAATACAAGATCTTTATGGACTTCCAGGCAGCAGCCTTTGAGAAGGACGATTCGTTGTGGCTTGACAAACTGGATTCTGTTTGTAATGGCCTGAACAAGATATTCCCGTCGAAATCTGCGGCAGAGTTCAAGCACGATTTGGAGGAGGGTCGCCATAAGGTCAACAAGAATGGTACCGTTGGAGCCCGCCACTGGCCCATTTGGAAACGTCGTATAGACTATAACACCTTTGTTGAGGTTAGCCAGCTGCCATTCTTTAATATGCCCCGTTACAAGAGTGGTTTCCATGATGAGCCCTTCAATTCCCGCCGCCGTCCGTTTGGTTCACTGGCCATGCGCACCATTGGCGGTCTGTATGGTGCCAAAGACTCCGCCTATTATGGTTTGGAACTCTCCAACGACTCCATCCTCCGAGGTGTTCCTGGTATCACGGGTCGCCGTAAGGTGCTGAACAAATATATGAATATCCCCGTGACGCTGCCCGTTGACGGCTATGATATCGTGACGACCATTGATGTCAATATGCAGGACTTGGCAGAGCGTTCATTGTTGGATATGTTGAAGCGGCCTGAGGTCAATGGGGAACTGGGCGTGGCTATCCTGATGGAAGTAGAGACAGGTGACGTAAAGGCTATTGTCAATCTGATGCGGAACGAAAACGGCAACTACATCGAAGCCGTCAACTCTGCAATGAGTTATCGTTGTGAGCCTGGTTCGGTGTTTAAGACTGCCTCTATCCTTGTCGCTTTGGACGATGGCGTATTGGGTGAGAATCCACAAGATACCAGTTACATCATCCATACAGGCGGTGGTGTCATGCCGATGTACGGTCGAGAGATGAAAGACCACAACTGGCGTCGTGGCGGCTATGGTGATATCAATGTGGCCAGAACGTTGGAGGTCAGTTCGAATATCGGTGTGAGCCATGTGATAGACAAGTTCTATCACAATGAGGCAGAACGTTATGTCAAGGGTCTTTACAGAGTGGGTATCGGCCAGGATCTGAAGTTGCAGGATATCCTTCCTGGTTACCGTCCTCCCCTTATCCGTATGCCACAGCGCAAAAAGAACGGGCGTTATGACGATAACTGGTATGCCACTACGTTGCCTTGGATGTCGATAGGCTATGAGACGCAGATTGCCCCTATCAATACGGTAACCTTCTATAATGCCATTGCCAATAATGGTAAGATGATGAGGCCTCGCTTCGTTAAGAAGATTGTCAAGAATGGTGAGACCGTCAAGGAGTTCGAACCAGAGGTCATCAAGGAGCGCATTGCAAGACCAGCGGCACTGAAGACCATTCAGACCATTTTGGAACATGTGGTCAGTCAGGGTTTGGGTAGAAAGGCCGGTTCGCCGTTATTCAAGGTGGCAGGTAAGACCGGTACTGCCCAGGTGTCACAGGGTAAGTCGGGCTATAAGAGTGGTATAGTACAATACTGGCTCTCGTTTGCAGGCTATTTCCCTGCAGATAATCCTCGTTACTCTTGTATTGTCTGTATCAAGAAGTCCGGACTGCCCGCCTCAGGTGGTGGTATGAGCGGTGTAGTATTCCATCATATCGCAGAGGGAGTGATGGCACGTCATCTGAAGATGAGTGTGGACGATGCTCACGACGAGCATTCGGTAGTCATTCCTGACGTGAAGAACGGTGATGCTGCATCGGCCAATTACATCTTGGGTGAGTTGGGCGTCAGCAAGCGTGTCAGTCAGCCGGCCAAGGTGTATGGCGAGACAGTGACTCCCGACGTGACAGGCATGGGTGCCAAGGATGCTGTCTATCTGTTGGAGAGCCGTGGTCTGAAGGTGAAGATACAAGGCCGTGGTAAGGTGAAGTCGCAGAGCTATCCTGCCGGCAAGGAAATTGTCAAAGGCGGGGAATGTGTTTTGACGTTGCATTAATATATATATAATAAGGTGTATGAAGCTGACAGAACTATTAAAGCATGTAACTCCTCTGGCCATTGTGGGTGATGCGGAGGTGGACATCACGGGGGTGAACATTGACTCCCGTAAGGTAGAGAATGGTCATCTTTTCGTAGCCATCAAGGGTACGCAGACGGATGGTCATCGTTTCATTCCCAAGGCCATTGAGTTGGGAGCGAAAGCTGTGTTGTGTGAGGATTTGCCCGATGCTGACGTGATGGGGAACAATGGCGTGACCTATGTGCAGGTGGCTTCAACGGAAGATGCTGTGGGACAGGTTGCTACCATGTTCTATGGTGAGCCCTCGCAGAAACTGAAGCTGGTCGGTGTGACAGGAACCAACGGCAAGACCACTATCGCCACCTTATTATATAATATGTTCCGTAAGTTTGGTCATAAGTGCGGCCTGCTTTCTACTGTCAGCAACTATATTGAGGGCGAAGTGATTCCTGCCGACCATACCACTCCTGACCCCATCGAACTCAATCGACTGCTGGCCAAGATGGTGGAAGCAGGTTGTGAATACGCCTTTATGGAGTGTTCCAGTCACGCCATCGCCCAAAAGCGTATTGGCGGGCTGAAATTTGCAGGTGGTATCTTTACCAACCTTACTCGTGACCATTTGGACTACCACAAGACCTTCGAGAACTACCGTGATGCCAAGAAGGCTTTCTTCGATGGACTGCCAAAGGATGCCTTTGCTATTACGAATGCCGACGATAAGAACGGTCGTGTGATGGTGCAGAATACAAAAGCTCAGGTGAAGACCTATAGCACCCGTTCGATGGCCGATTTCCGTGCCCGTATCATCGAGTGCCATTTCGAAGGCATGTATCTGGAGATTGACGGTCGTGAGGTCGGTGTTCAATTCATTGGAAAGTTCAATGTCTCCAACCTGTTAGCCGTCTATGGTGCTGCTATTATGTTGGGGAAGAAACCAGAGGATGTACTCCTGGTGCTCAGCACGTTGAAGAGTGTGGCAGGCCGACTGGAACCCATCCGTTCGCAGGAAGGAGTGACCGCCATTGTAGACTATGCCCATACGCCCGATGCTTTGGAGAATGTGTTGAATGCCATTCATGAGGTGCTGGACGGTAAGGGTGGACAGGTCATTACCGTTTGTGGAGCCGGTGGAAACCGTGACAAGGGCAAGCGTCCGCTGATGGCCCAGGAGGCTGTCAAGCAGAGCGACAAGGTCATTATCACTTCCGACAATCCGCGTTTTGAGGAGCCTCAGGATATCATCAATGACATGTTGGCAGGTCTCGACACTAAGCAGATGAAAAAGGTGGTGAGTATTGTAGACCGCAAAGAAGCTATCCGTACAGCCAGTATGCTGGCTCAGAAGGGTGATGTTATCCTCATTGCCGGCAAGGGTCATGAGGATTATCAGGAAATCAAGGGTGTGAAGCACCATTTCGATGACAGGGAAATCGTTAGGGAGATTTTCGGAATCAACTCGTAATAACGAAATAAAGGAAAGATATGCTATATTACATTTTCAGATTCTTAGAGCAATATGATATTCCAGGTGCGCATCTCTGGTCGTATATCTCGTTCCGTTCGTTGCTGGCCCTTATCTTGTCGCTTGTTATCTCAGCGTGGTTTGGTGAGTATTTCATCAAGTGGATGAAGCGCCGTAATATTGCCGAGACCGCTCGCGACCCCAGTATCGACCCGTTCGGTGTAGAGAAAAAAGGAGTACCTACAATGGGTGGCATCATCATCATTGTCAGTATCTTGATTCCTGTACTGCTGTTAGGACGTATGCGTAATATCTATCTATTGCTGATGATAGGTACCACTGTATGGCTTGGATTCCTTGGCTTTATGGATGATTATATCAAGATATTCCGCAAGAACAAGGATGGTCTCAAAGGTATCTATAAGATCGTTGGACAGGTGTCAATCGGTTTTATTGTCGGATTGACGCTCTGGCTCAGTCCTGATGCTGTCGTCCGCGAGAACGTATCTGAAATTAAGCAGAATCAGGAGATTGTGGTAAAGCACAAGACGGAGGCTGTGAAGTCGCTGCAGACTACCATCCCCTTTATTAAGAACCACAACCTGAACTACTCCAGTATTATGTCGTTCTTGGGTGAGTATAAGGTGGCAGCAGGTTGGATATTATTTGTCATCATGACGATACTCGTTGTGACGGCCTTGTCGAACGGTGCTAATCTGAATGATGGCATGGACGGCATGTGTGCGGGTAATTCGGCTATTATCGGTGCGGCGTTGTTGATATTTACCTATATTTCGTCCCACATCATCTATGCCGCCTATTTCGACATCATGTATATCCCCGGTTCACAAGAACTGGTTGTGTTCCTTTCTGCTTTCATCGGAGCTATGGTGGGTTTCCTTTGGTACAATGCCTTCCCCGCTCAGGTGTTTATGGGCGATACGGGTTCGTTGACCATTGGTGGTATTATCGGTGTTTGTGCCGTTATCATCCATAAGGAACTGATGCTCCCCATCTTGTGCGGAATCTTCCTTATTGAAAGTCTTAGTGTCATCATCCAGACACAGTGGTTTAAACTGCAGAAGCGCAAGGGAAAGCGTGTGAGAGTCTTCCGTGCTACCCCGATCCATGATACCTTCCGCAAACTTGACTCCCAGTTGGATCAGACCAGTACGTACATTCTAAAGGGCTGGCCCCACCGTCCGTTCCATGAGTCGAAGATTACCATCCGTTTCTGGATTATCACAATTATATTGGCAGCATTAACGATTATTACTTTGAAGATTAGATAAAGATGAGTAAGATAGTTATATTAGGAGCAGGAGAGAGCGGAGCAGGAGCTGCCGTTCTGGCCAAGAAGCAAGGTTTCGACGTGTTTGTCAGTGACATGTCGAAAATCAACGATAAGTATAAGAAGTTGATGGACGACCACCAGATTAGCTGGGAGGAAGGACATCATACGGAAGAGAAAATTCTGGATGCCGACGAGGTCATCAAGAGTCCGGGTATTCCTGATACGGCTCCGATGATTGTAAAAATCAAGGAGAAAGGCATTCATATCATCAGTGAGATTGAGTTTGCCGGTCGCTATACCAACTCGAAGATGATATGTATTACAGGTTCAAATGGTAAGACAACGACGACGAGCCTTATCTATCATATCTTCAAGGAGGCAGGCTATGATGCCGGTCTGGCAGGTAATATTGGAAACTCGTTAGCCCTGCAGGTTGCTGAGGATCCGCATGAATATTACATTATCGAGTTGTCTTCTTTCCAGCTCGACAATATGTATGATTTCCGGGCCAATGTTGCCATTTTGCTCAATATCACGCCCGACCATCTGGACCGCTATGATTTCAAGATGCAGAACTATGTCGATGCCAAGATGCGCATCATTCGAAATCAGACGCCGAAGGATGCTTTCATTTATTGGAATGATGACCCGATTATCAAGAGGGAACTGGAGAAGTATGACATTAAGGCCATACAGTATCCATTCTCTGAACTGAAAGAAAAGGGCAGTATCGGTTATATCGAGGAAGGGCAGTATAAGATTGAAAAACCCGAACCGTTTAATATGGAACAGGAGTCGCTGAGTCTGACAGGAAAACATAATATCTACAACTCGCTGGCTGCAGGTATCGCGTCAGATGTTGCAGGTATCAAGAAAGAGGTCATCCGTAAGTCGTTGAGCGATTTCCCGGGCGTTGAGCACCGTTTGGAGAAGGTGTGCATCGTTCGTGGCGTACAGTATATCAATGATTCGAAAGCCACCAATGTCGATGCGTGCTGGTATGCATTGGAGTCGATGAAGACCAAGACCATCCTCATTATTGGTGGTAAGGATAAGGGCAATGACTACGAGCCAATCAAGCCGTTGGTGAAGGAGAAGTGTGCCGGGCTGGTTTATCTGGGGGCTGATAACCAGAAGTTGCACGATAATTTCGACTCACTGGGCATTCCTGTTCGAGACACGCACTCCATGAAGGATTGCGTGGCCGCCTGTTACGAGATGGCCGAGCCGGGTATGACGGTGTTGCTGTCACCCTGTTGTGCGTCGTTCGACCTCTTTAAAAATATGGAAGACAGAGGTGAGCAGTTTAAGGAATTAGCGAGGAATCTCTAGATAATCTAGATATTCTAGAAACTCTAGATAATGATAGAATATGAACAATCGAATCAGTAATCTCTTCAAGGGCGACAAGGTCATCTGGATGGTGTTCTTCTTCCTCTGCATGATCAGTATCGTGGAGGTCTTCTCGGCTTCCAGCGGACTGACGTATAAGAGTCAGAACTACGTGGGTCCTATAGCCTATCATGCCTTTACCATTATGGCAGGTGTCGTCGTGGCTATCCTCACGCTGAACATTCCTTGTAGGTATTTCAAGTTGATGACGCCTTTCCTGATACTGATTTCGGTGATTACCCTGCTTTGGGTGCTGCTGGCAGGAACGAAGGTCGGTGATGCCGGACGTTGGATTAACCTGTTTGGCTTTACGTTCCAGCCTTCTGAGATTGCCAAGGGAACGATTGTATTGGCTGTGGCGCAGATTCTTGCCGCCATGCAGCGTGAGAACGGGGCAGACAAAAAAGCCTTTAAGTGGATTCTGTCGATTACCATTCCTGCTTGTTTGCTGATAGGTCTTGAGAACCTCTCTACGGCGGCGATGCTCTTTGCCGTCGTCATCCTGATGATGTTCATTGGGCTCGTTTCGCTGAAGCAGTTGGGAAAACTGGTGGGCATTATCGTATTTATGGGAGTGGTGGCCGTTTCGATGGTTATGCTCGTGGGTCATGACATCAGCGATGAAGAAAAGACGCTGACCAAGACTGAGCAGGTCGATCAAGCCAATCAGCCCAAGAAGGAAAAGAACTTCGTGGAAAAGATGTTCCACCGTGCTGACACATGGAAGAGCCGTATCATGAAGTTCGGCAAGCCCAAGCCGACGCCCCAAGAGTATGACCTCGACAAGGATGCACAGGTGGCTCATGCCAACATCGCCATCGTTTCGAGCGGCATCATCGGCAAGGGACCAGGCAAGAGTACGGAGCGTGACTTCCTGTCGCAGGCCTTCTCGGACTTCATCTATGCCATTGTTATCGAGGAATTGGGTATCATAGGCGCTTTTGCGGTCATGTTCCTCTATATTGTGCTGCTTTACCGCTGTGCACGTATTGCCAGTCGGTGTGAGAACAATTTCCCCGCATTCTTGGCGATGGGCCTCGGACTGTTGCTGGTCATCCAGGCCACTTTCAACATGATGGTAGCTGTCGGACTGGCCCCAGTTACGGGACAGCCGTTGCCACTCATCTCCAAAGGTGGTACGTCGACCATCATCAATTGCGCCTACATTGGAGCCATTTTGAGCGTCAGCAGGTCAGCAAAAATGAAGAAAGTGAAAGAAAATGGGCCAAATAGGGCTTGATTTGATAGAAAATTAGTACTTTTGCAAGCGTATTCTAAATACAACATATATGAACGACGAGTTAAGAGTAATCATTAGCGGTGGCGGCACGGGCGGACACATCTTCCCGGCTGTATCCATTGCCAATGCCATCAAGGCAATGCACCCTGATGCAAAGATACTGTTTGTAGGAGCCTTGGGGCGTATGGAGATGCAGCGTGTTCCTGCTGCGGGCTACGAGATAAAAGGTCTGCCCATTCAGGGTTTCGACCGCAAGAACCTGTTGAAGAATGTCAAGGTGCTCTTCAAGATTTGGAAGAGTCAGCGCATGGCCAAGCAGATTATCAAAGAGTTCCGTCCGCAGGTGGCAGTCGGCGTGGGCGGCTATGCCAGTGGTCCGACGCTGAACAAGGCGGCAGCTATGGGCATTCCTTGCCTGATTCAGGAACAGAATTCCTATGCCGGTGTCACCAACAAACTGCTTGCCAAGAAGGCAGCCAAGATTTGTGTGGCGTACGAAGGCATGGAACGTTTCTTCCCGGCCGATAAGATTCTGCTGACCGGCAATCCTGTGCGCCAGCAGTTGTTGGAGAATACGCAGACGAAGGCAGAGGCTCTTCGCACGTTTGGCCTTGATGCGTCGAAGAAGACGGTGCTCATCGTCGGCGGCAGCCTTGGCGCACGTACTGTGAACGAGAGTGTGCTGAAACACCTTGACGATATCCGCCAGAGTGGTGTACAGTTTATCTGGCAGACCGGTAAGTATTATTATGAGCAAATTAAGGAACAGCTTGCCAAGGAGGCAAAGATAGAAAACATGGTGGTAACCGATTTCATCAGCGACATGGGCGCAGCCTACAAGGCCGCCGACTTGGTTGTCAGCCGTGCCGGTGCCGGTTCTATCAGCGAGTTCTGCCTGCTGGGCAAACCCGTCATCCTTGTTCCTTCGCCGAATGTTGCTGAGGATCACCAGACGAAGAACGCTCTCGCATTGGTCAACAAGGATGCTGCGCTCTACGTGAAGGATGTCGAGGCTCCGACATTACTGATGCCGCTGGCTATTGACACTGTCAAGGACGATGCGAAGTTGCGGAGTCTCAGTGAGCATATTCTGAAGATGGCGCTGCCTGCCTCGGCCGAAATCATTGCCAAGGAGGTGGTCACCCTCGCAAGCAAGAACAGATAACCCTCTCAAGAAACGAGAAACGATATATGGAATTAAAAGACATCAAAGCAGTATATTTCATCGGAGTCGGTGGCATCGGCATGAGTGCCATTGCGCGCTACTTTATCCATTGCGGCGTCGTGGTTGGCGGTTACGACAAGACCCCCAGCACCCTCACACGCCAGTTGGAGAAAGAAGGCGCCCTGATTCATTACGAAGAGAATGTGGACGACATTCCCCATGCCTGTCGCCGACCGGAGTCGAGCCTGATTATCTATACCCCCGCCATTCCCGAGAGTCATCAGGAATTGAAGTATTTCCGCGAGCATGGCTTTGAGATTCAGAAGCGTGCGCAGGTGTTAGGCACCCTGACGCGTCGGCATAAGGGACTGTGCGTGGCAGGCACTCATGGCAAGACGACCACGTCGACCATGTGTGCGCATATCCTGCACCAGAGCCACCTGGACTGTAACGCCTTCCTCGGCGGCATTTCCAAGAACTATGGCACGAACTACATCCTTTCCGACTCGGACTATGTGGTGATTGAGGCCGACGAGTTCGACCGCTCGTTCCACTGGCTGTCGCCCTACATGACGGTGATTACTTCGACAGACCCCGACCATTTGGACATCTATGGCACCAAGGAGGCCTACCTGGAGAGTTTCCGTCATTATACGGAGCTTATCCAGCCTCAGGGCGCACTGATTATCCATCGCGGTCTGGAGATGAAGGAAAACCAGCCTTCGGGCGTTCACCGCTATGACTACGCTCTGAACGAAGGCGACTTCCATGCCGAGAACATCCGCATAGCCCATGGTGAAATCACCTTCGACTTCGTGTCGCCTGTCGAGTCCATCAAGAACATCCAGTTAGGCCAGCCGGTTCCCATCAACATCGAGAATGGTATTGCCGCCATGGCGATGGCTCAGCTTGCCGGCTGTACGGCCGAGGAGTTGCGCATCGGCATGAAGACCTACAGTGGCGTTGAGCGTCGTTTCGATTTCAAGATCAAGAACGACCGCCACGTCTTCCTCTCGGACTATGCCCACCATCCCAAGGAGATTTACCAGAGCGCGCGCAGCATCCGTGAGCTGTATCAGGACCGTAAGATCACGGCCATCTTCCAGCCTCACCTCTATACCCGCACCCGCGATTTCTACAAGGATTTTGCCGATGCGCTGAGTCTGCTGGACGAGGTCATCCTTACTGAAATATATCCAGCTCGTGAGTTGCCCATCGAGGGTGTTACCTCACAGCTCATCTACGACAATCTGCGTCCCGGTATCGAGAAGCAAATCATCCAAAAGGCCGATGTGCTGGAGTTCGTCAAGTCGCGCGACTTCGACGTGCTCATCGTGCTGGGTGCCGGCGACCTCGACAATATGGTGCCCGACATCACCAGGATTCTGAATAACAAGAAATGAGAGGTTGAAGGTCGAAGGACAAAGGTCAAAGGTCCAAAGGTAAGAATTAAGAGAACGATATGAACGTCAATTGGAAGAAATCATTCATCATCCTGATAGACACCGTGCTGGCGGTCTATCTGGTTCTTGCCATCACGGCTTTCAACCGTCCTGACGAGCTTTCCGACGTGTGTAAAGAGGTGAAAATCGACATTGCGGAAGGTGAGGTGAAGGGATTTCTGACTCCAGACGAAATCAAGCATCAGTTGCAACATGCGCGCCTCTATCCGTTAGGCGACCCGATGAGTCAGGTGTCGGCGCGGCGCATCGAGGAGGCGCTGGTGAAGAATGCCTTCGTGGAGAGTGCGCAGTGCTACAAGACGCAGTCGGGCCGTGTCTTCATCAAGCTGACGCAACGCCTTCCCGTGGCTCGTGTGAAGGCCGACAACGGCGACGACTACTATGTCGACACGCACGGCAACATCATGCCCAACACCCAGCACGCCAGCGACTTGGTGGTGGTGACGGGTCACGTGACGAAGCAGTATGCCAAGCGGGTGTTGCCCCCTGTCGGCAACTACCTCATCCAGCATAAGATATGGCGTTCGCAGGTGGAGCAGCTCAACGTGCTGTCCGACGGCTCGCTGGAGCTGGTTCCGCGTGTTGGCGACCATGTTGTCTACCTAGGTCAGCCCACCGGCATTGCTCGCAAGCTGGAGCGTCTGGAGAAGTTCTACAAGTATGGTCTGAGCAAGGCTGGCTGGAACAAGTATTCCTACATCAGTTTGGAGTTTGACAATCAGATCATCTGCAAGAAGAGGTGAGGGATGAAAGGTCAAAGGTC
>Ga0247609_10000973_pt1 | contig 36272 bp, 18 predicted proteins | sample 172DNAGHGlowgp2_FD_193487 | JGI IMG/M metagenome (GOLD analysis project Ga0247609, IMG submission 193487) | Sheep rumen microbial communities from Palmerston North, Manawatu-Wanganui, New Zealand - 1728 DNA GHGlow gp2 | ecosystem: Host-associated > Mammals > Digestive system > Stomach > Rumen ... | reverse complement strand
CATCTTCTGAAGATAATAAGGAAATCAGAGTAGAGATTAGAGAGAAGACTCCTAATAATATCAATGAGTTCCGTAATCAATATGGTGCTACTCAGCTTAATCAAATTCTTGAGCAGCTCCTGAGTGATGTAGGAGTAACAGTAGATTTACTTGAAGCTAATGAACAGACTAATGGTAGAGTAGACTTCTCTAAGGCATCCTCTATAGCTGATGGCTTCAAAGGATTGATTAGCATTGCCAATGGTATGGAAGGTGAATTAGCACTTTCTGAGGAGTTTGCACATCTTCTCATAGGAATATTTAGAGAAGAGCCTCTTGTTCAGCGTAGTCTTAGAACTCTTACTAATAATGATGCTTTGGTAAGAGAGATTCTAGGAGATGAATACGAGACTAATAAGAATTATTATTCTGAGAATCCTAACTATGATACTTTTGGAAATGAAGTTCCTCTTGCAAAGACTTTGGCAGAAGAGGCTCTTGGAAAGGTGCTTCAGGAAAAATTAAAAAACTCCTCCACCATCGTCACCTCAACTGAAGAAGAGAGTCCTCAATCAAAATCTTTGAAGACTTTGGTTCAGCGTCTTGTAAACTTCCTCAAAAGGTTATTCAAGGGTAAAGATGCAGATGCTATCACTAAAGCAAAAAATGATGTAGACAGCTCTATGAGTGACCTTGCCAAACAAGTACTTCAGGGAACTAAGAAAATCAAACAGGAAGAGCTTATCAAGGCAAGACGCAATGCTAAATTCAATCAGCTTAAAGAGGGTACTGATAAGGTGATTCAGCTTCTTCGTAATGCTAATGAGGTAGAAAGAAAACGCAGTAAGATAGCTCCAAAAGAAATGACTCAAGATATTAAGAAGAGAATCATTAAACTTGAAGCTCTTATTAGTGATACTCGTAAGCTTGAAGGAGTACATACTTATGCTAAGTGGGCTCTTACAGACTTGCAAGCTGCTATGGAAACTCTTGATATTTCAGGCACTCTTGAGACAAATGATTTCAAACAACTAAGACATCTGAAAGCTACCATTGACTCCTATGCAGAATTTATCCGTGATTTCCATGAGATTCTTGATGAGATTGGGGATGAAGCTGTTATTACTATCAATGGTGAGGAAGTAAATCTAAGAGAGCTCTGGAAGGAAATAAATGACATCTATGAGTCTTGTATTACTTCCTTTAAGAATCAGGCTCTTGCAGCTTTCTCTGATTATCTTGCTCCTATCTATGATAAGTCACCTCTTAGAGATAAGGATGGCAATATCATACCTCTTAAGGATGTTCTAATAGGAGAGGATTTTGACATCTCAGAGTTTGATAGATGGCTTACTTCTATGGGTAATTCTTCTTCAATCATTCTGCAGATGTTTGATAAGGCTGTAAAGAATGCTAAGGATAAGGCTAGACTTAAAACCATGAAAAGCATTCGTGATATATGGAAGATTAGAGACAATGCTGAAAAGCGTGGTATTACTTCCTTTGAATGGATGTTTGAGAAGGATGGAGAAGGACATAAGACTGGCAACTACATCTCTAAATACAATCATGGAAAATTCAAAAAGGATGAAAAAGAGATGTTGGAAGGTCTTACTAAGAAGTATGGTAAGCATCCTATGGGGGAAGATGCAAGGAATATGCAAGAAGAAAGGAGAGCTTGGTATAGGGAGAATGCTGAGTTTGATATGTTTGGTACTCCCTACCCTAGTGAGAAGTATCGTAACCATGACTATGATAAGCTTACTCAAGCTCAGAAGGACACCCTTGATGAAATTATTGAGTATAAGACGAGAATAGAAGCCAAGCTACCAAGAGACCGCAGAGAAACTTATAGAGCCATACAGAGAAGAAGAAGCGGCTCTCAGAGAGTTTTAGATGCGGCCACAAATCCCTCACAAGCTATTGACAGTATCAAGGAAGATATTAAGAGTACATTATATCGCACTGAAGATGATGACCAGCTGTGGGGAGAGAAAACCAGTGGTCTTACTGACTTTACAGGTAAGGAATATCTTACAATTCCTGTACTGTACACAAACAGATTGAAGAATCCCGATGAACTATCTACTGATGTAATTGGTGATTTAATGTCTTATGCTTACATGGCTAACAATTATGAGGAGATTAATAAAACCTATGATCCCCTTGAAATTGGCGTAGATGTCTTAGCTAACAAGGATTTCATTAAAAATGTAGGTTCTAAAGCTAAGGAAGAGGTAATTAATACTCTTGGCAGGGTTACAAGAAAAAACATCAAAATAGGTAATAATACAAACTTTGAAAAGAAACTTCGTGATTATCTTGAATGCCAGGTATATGGAAGGTATCTTAAAGAAGATGACGTTATAGGCCCTAATTGGCAAAAGCGCATAGGTGTATTCCAAAAGCTTACTTCTATGGCTTATTTAGGATGTAACTATCTTGCAGGTGTTGCCAACGTAGCTACAGCAGTAGGAATGCAGAATATTGAAGCAGCAGCAGGAGAATTCTTTGGAGCTAAGGAACTTGCTAGTGCTGATGTAGAATATGGTAAATTAATGCCTGCTTTCCTTGCAGAGCTTACCAGTAGAACAAAGCAGAGTGAATTGGCACTCTTTGATGAACTCTTTGATGTCAGGCAGAATGCTAAAGATAAAGTTCATAATGTCCAAATGAAAAGTATTTTCAGAAGATTCTTTGGGCAGAACTGGCTTTTTGTTCAGCAGGGTATGGGTGACCATTGGATTTACAATAGAACTGCTATTGCTATGGCTAAGAAAAGAAAAGTCAAAGTCAATGGTAAGGAGATGTCTGTATGGGATGCAAGGGAAATCATTACTAATGAGAATGGTTATAAGATGATGAGAATTAAACCTGGTACAAAGAATCTTGATGGTTCTGATTTCAGTGCTACTGCCTTTGCAAGGGAGATTGCTCACATTAATCATACTATTGCAGGTATCTATAATGATGAAGACCAAAATGCTGCTAATAGAACTGTTATTGGTAAGCTTGCTTTACAAATGCGTAAGTGGATTGTGCCTCAGATGATGAGAAGATTTGAGAGCAAGAGAACCATTATGGATATTGGCAAAGATGAAGAAGGTTATTATAGGACTGCAGGAAGACTAGCCAAGGATATTTGGAAGTCAGGATTTAAGATCGCTTCTGAGTGGGATAAGCTTAGCAAAGAAGATAAAGCAAACTGTAGGAGAGCATTTACTGAAATTCTTCAGACCTACTCTTTGTGGTTGATAGTCACTATGCTTGGTAGTGGAATCAAAGACCCTGATAGAAGTTGGGCAATGAAGTTTGCTGAGTATATGCTTAACAGAGAAGTACATGAATTAGGATTCCTTACTCCTTCTCCTCTTATGCTAACTGAAGGATATAAGACTATCACTTCTCCTATGGTAGTTCTCTCAGCAGGTAATAGCTTGGCTCAAGCAATGCTTACTACTGTTAATCCTGCAAACTGGTTCCCAGATGATGATGAGCTCATCAAGAGTGGTAGATATGAAGGTCATAGTCATATCTATAAGAGATGGATGGAATTGCCATTACCACCTATGACTCAAATCAGACAAATTGAGAAGTTTGTAGATGACCTTGACACAGGTACCAAGTATTATTCAAGAGATTATAAATAAACAATTAAGGGGAGTACAAGTTACTCCCCTTTTTATTCCCATTTCCAACATTCTCTGTCAAAGTCTATTGCTTCCCAAACTTTTAAGTAATCCTCGTCTTCTATTAGAGCTTCTGCAGCATCATTGTGTGCAATGTCTACATCATCATTAATAACTACCCAATAATGTTTCCATTCTAACACAAAGCTACTATTATGAGTTTCTACATACAACTTAATAATACCATATCCCATAGTAGGATCATTCTCAAGAGCTCCTCTATAATCAAAGAAGAATCTTGCTGTCTTTACCTCAGGAGGACTATTAAGTCTTAGGAAAAGCTCTAGTATATTTAAAGATGTTTCTAATCTACTCATATAAAAATAACGACAGAGATATTGTTTTATTATATCCCTGCCGCTATTTTTAAGCACTAAAGATTATCCTCTACAATCAATCCATTGCTCTCTCTCAGTTAAAGAAAGATTCTCCCATATACTTTCAGACATTCCATCATTCATCAGATAGTTCTGTTGTGCTGGAGTTAATTTACTCCACTGAGTTGCCTCTCTTCTCGCTGCTTTTGCTTGTAGAGCTTGTTGTCTTTCTTTGTAGTTCTTCAATGCTTCAGCATACTCCTCTGCTTCCTTTCTCTCCTCTGCTTCTTTCCACTTAATATAATCGTTATTCAACATGACTCCATTAATATCATAATTATGTGTTTCACTATTCCAGTGTCCCACAGGTCTATATCCTCTACCAACCCAATAGTTCACATATCTATCCCATCTTCCAATGATAGCATCTTTATTTCTTCCTCTTAAACCTCTTGAGATACCATCATTGATGATATACTGTGTCATTGGGTCATTTCTATCAAGATAATAATCTTTAGCAAGACTGTAGAAAGCATTGCCACTTCTAACATTTCTTGGAATACTTTCACTGAATTCGCCATTATTAATCCTGTAGAATAACTGATGGATTGGAGCTCTGTAGCCACTGATATTCCTGATGGCATTCAGGATTCTCCTGAAGAACTTCAGAATTGGGCCTATGATAGGAGTCTCTCCTCTTTGTACATACTTCCTAAAGTCTTCTGCAAGGAGTTCTTCTACAAGAGCCACATTCTTCTCTTTGTAGTGCTTTACTGCAGCTTCATAGAGATTGTCCAACTCCTCATCACTAAGCAGTGTCTGAGTAACAGCATGGAAAGCCTCATGGTAAAGAGTACCTCTTGCAGCCATATCAGACAGAGTAATAATACCTTTCTCAAATCTACCCCATGCCCAGTGCTCCTCACCAGGAATTTCCAAAAGCCCATGAAGCAGATGCAGTCTTTCTTCAGTATTAAACATGGGAAGATTCTTCTGAAGCCATCTTCTCTCCTTCTGAATGTCTGCCTTTCTTTCCCTTTCGCTCTTAGCCCTTCTATACTTAGCACCTTCACTGACAATTAGAGAACCACTCTTAGCATACTTATTAGCTTCTTTGAGTTTCTCCTTCATGTCATCAAAGTTTCTATAGTCAAGAGTTACTTTCTCACTGCCATACTCAAGAACAACTCCTACACCTTCATTCACCATCTTCAGTTTCATAACATTTGGGATAGCATTCCAAGAGTCTTGATTTCTCCTATTAATAATTCCTGCTTCATTTACCTCTTTTTCAATATCAGTAAGTGTCTTGCCATTTTTCATTCTTTCAGCTTCTTCTGAAGAGGCTCCTGCAAGAATCATATCTAACTCAGCATCTCTTTGTTGCTGAATACTTCTTGCTATTTGTTGATTAAGTGAATCTAGGGACTGCTTTGCACCCTGTCTGAACAAATCTAGATTTGAGTTTTGAGGGTCTTCCAAATCGTTTGTTTCCTTGGTGCCATCAAATCTCTCTCTTATAGTAAAAATACCAAAAGTATCTCTAAGTTTATTTGGCATTCTATTTATTGCCCATGCGATTTCATTATTATCAACATTTGGATTTTCTGCTTTCATTTGCTCATGAAGAGCATGTGCATCACCATCAATTTTTTCATACTCTCCTGAAGTAAAGAAATCCTGAAGTTCTTTAGGTAAATAGTAATTTACCATATTATTTATTTGTTCTTTGGATGGATAAACAGCATCTTCTCCTTGAAGAGTATTTACTTGTAGGGTAAATTTTTTCTTACTATTACTAAAGCCTATTATTGCAGTTCTTCCTGACCCATCTATTGCTTTTATAGTTATTTGCAATCCACCGTCTGTATCATCATACACGTCAAGAATATCTTGTTTGTGCAAAAGTTTACTGTTCTGCACTCTATGCTCAGGTGTATCTGACCATTGTTGCTTTGTAGGCTGTTGAGCACTATCATTAGAGAAGGAAATAGCTCCTTGCGCTACTTGCTGTGCTGAAGTATTTTCTTCTTGACTTGAAGTAGTTGCAGCAGGTGAGACATTAGAAGTGCTCTGATTCTCTTGCCCAATATTGCTCTTTTTAATGAGAGTAATAAGTTTATTTCTAAATCCACTGTGCTCAATAAGCCACTTTGCAGCTGCAGGACTCCTATTAAATGCCTTCTCTATTAATCCAGCAATCTTTTGAGTGTCTAATGTTGGGTCAATTTCAAGAATGTCATCAATAATAGCATTACTTCCTGCTACATTAAGACTCCTAATGTTATCATTAATATAAGTCCTAATCTCATTCCTTCTTTCTCTCCTCTCATCTCTTTGTTTATTAAGAGATTCCTGCCCTGCATTGACACCTGTACCTTGAGAAGTCTTTACAAATTCCTTTTTAACAGGGTCGTAAGTCCTCACTTCTCCATCTACAGTAATCTTAAATGGTTTAGTCTTATCAGCTTGCTGCTCTGCCTTTACTTCAGCCAAGAGTTTGTTTACTTCTTCATCGCCAGTGATAGGAACTTCTTCTTTTGTGACAGGATCTATCTGTGTAGCAGTAAAGTTGTCAGTATTAATCTGAATAGTCCTACCATTCAAATCTACTGTTTGCACTCCTGATTGCTGATACCTTACTTCATTCCTCTTAGTTCCTGCTTGAGTAGAAAGTTTGATTGTAAACCAATTGTTCTTAGTGTGAGTAGTGTTCTTAGGCAAATTAACATCTGCAATCTCACCAATCACTTTATTATAATTAGCAGTTCTACCACTCTTAGAGCCAATCTTTGCATTAAGGAATTGTAGACTAACATTGATATTTGTTCCATTTAATTGGTTTGCAATAGCTACAGCCATCTCTGCAGCATTGCCTGTATTAGGAACTGTAATATCAATCTTCCTTTCAGTATCTACTAAGCTTTGCAGATGCAGAGTAACTTGGTCATTCTTTACATCTACAATATTCCTTGCTCCTTCCTGAGCTCTTACTTGAAGAAGAGCTTGAATAATATCAATATCTTCTTTATAGGTATCTAAGCCAGTTTTTCTATTAAGAGCATTCTGTACAATCCTTGTAATAGATTCTGTTAGGAATCTATACAATTCTGTTCCCTGATGCCTTTGAACATCGAATGCCTTAGTGTAGAAAGGAACAGGAATTAAAGCTCCTGAAGCAGAAGGTAAAAGCAAATAGGGTTGTCCTACATTACCTACTCTTATAGGTCTTACAGAACTTCCTCTTCTATCCTTCTTATCCTTTGAAGTGGCAATAGTATCATTTGTTACTGAGATACCCAATAGAAGATTCTCACTTCCCATTACATCATTCAGAGTATTAACCTCTGAGCCAAAAGGTACAGTACCATTAAGTACTTGAGAAACTTCTGACATAAATGGGCTCTTAGTCCTATTGTTAAATGTGAGTCCAAGATTCTCTACACCATCCTTTTGAAGAGTCTTATCTGCTATTGCCTCATTACACCCAGTTTGTTTTCTCTTCTTATCAAATGCCTTGAATAGCATTTCTTGAGTAGCTCTCAACTCTTTAACTTGCTGTGTTTCATTAGGCTTACCATAAGTAGGCTCATCTTGTGCCAAAGGCAAATCTCCAAGCACAGTGCCATCTTTATCATCAAGCATTAGTATTACCAGTGCTCTAGACTTCTCTTCATCTGTAAGCTCTTCATAGTCTTTACCAAATATCTCATTGGCAAAGTTCTTTACCATAAAATGAATCTTAGTCTTGCCTGCTCTAATTCTGTCTTCTCCAGCATTTTCTACTCTATCAAAAGCCCTTTGTGCATTAAGGTATTCCCAGATAGCTTTGCTCCTCTTTGGGTCTTTTGCTTCAGGCAATTCATGATAAGGAGAATTTGTAGCATACCACTTACCTGCAGCATTCTTCCTTCTGCCATATCTTCTTGTAGTGCTTCTCCATGTTCCTGCCTTAGCAGGCTCTTCACTTGCTTTTCTAAGTTCTTCAACAATAGTATCAATAGCCCCCGAAGAAAGTGTATTCGTGGGTATAGGCTGTTCCCACTCATCACTATTCTGAGAAGTGTTTACTTTAGGCACAGCTGTTTCAGAAGGAACCTTAGTAGTTGCATCATGCCCAGTATCTTCAGAATCATCAAAACTTACTGCTGTCGAAGGGTCAGGAATATCGTCCCTTTTATCCTCACTCTCTTTCCAGGAATTAAGTCCTTCTGATACAAGGTCTGCAACTTGCTGTGCTAAATCTTCTGCTTCAGATGTACCTACAGCTGCTCCTTGATAATCTGCAGGATTGATAGTATCATCCAAATTATCTAGATTAATATCAGCAGCGTCTTCTGCATTAGCTGCCATAGTATCTACAGCATTTAATGCGGCATCCACAGAAGCATCATTATAACCCTCTTCATCAGCTTTTCTTAGGATAGCTCCTTTTACCTCAGCTTGTTTTTGTCTGATGTCCTTACTTTTCTGAGCTTCTTGTTTAGCTGCTTCTAAAGCTTGCTTAGAGTCTTCGTCAGTAACATCACTAAGGTCAGCACCAATAAAATCATCCAAGTCATCATCTGAAAGATTACCGCTAGCAATATCTTGATTAATATCCTTAGCAGTCTTACCTCCAAACTTATTCATTGCTTGCTCTTCAGCATTCTTTTTCTCAGCTTTCTTTTCTTCTTTTGCTTTGGCTTGGTCTACTTTCTCAGGATTTCTAAGATATTCTTCCAGTGTCCTAGCATATTCACCAGCTTGCTGCATCAGCTCTGAAGCATCTGCAATATCACCTAAGAATTCATTAAGAGCATCTGAAGCTTCTGCCTGTGTGCCTCTATTAGTTTCCCTGTAGTTATCAAGGAAGTTCTGCACCATTAAGTCTACATTGGTGTTATTTTGCTCTTGAGCATCATTCTTGGCATCCTCCAATGCTTTCTTCCATTTGGCAGTTCTTCTCTTCTTCTTTTCCTCCTCATTAAGTCCTTTCTCCTCTTCCTCTCTAGTAGCTCTCTCATCAGCAGTTTCACCAAACTCAGGTCTGATATTTCCTCCCCACAGAACATTTCTCAAGAAGAAATCACTAAAAGCTCTGTCATTCATCAGAGAAGTATCTACTTCCACATAGCCTTCTCTTGTATTCTCATCTTTATGGAATGTAAGGTCAGAGCTGGCATTCTCTTTTGCAAGCTGCTCAGGAGTCTTGTTTGTCTTCAGCAAGAATTTTTTAGGCATCTGCTGTCTGACATTAACCATAATCTTATCAGCTCTGTTGAGACTCTCCTTGCTCATGTTATGTAAATAAGCAAGATTGTCTTCCTGATCATTGGTCAGCTGTCCAGCAGTTCTCTTATTGACGTAATCAACACTATCTAGATAACTATCAAGTTTTCTATTCAGTTCATCAGAGTTATGTCTAATCTCTTCTCTAATTTCGTCATTAGTCTTTACCCTATTGTTATTATCAAAGAAGGGCCCTGAAAGAACTTTCTTACCATCAACTTCTTTCTCCTCAGTAGTACTCTTTACAATGCTTTCAATATCATCATCACTCAAGTCTTTGCCCATCTCATCATAGATAGTCCTCAAGTCATCAAGCTTACCAGCCCTCAAGAATGCTTGAATATCATGGATAGCCTGTTTATCATCTTCATCCTTCCAAAGTTTCTTATCATTATTCTGAGCAGCATACTCTTTGTTATTCTCAAGATAAGTGTGGGCAATAAGATTTCTTGTTCTTGAATCAAAGTCTTCAGAAGCAAGAACTTTATTCAGAGCATCTACATTTTCTTTATACTCATTGTATCCTTTATATTCATCAGTACCATTCAAGAAGTCTTTAACTTCATTGTAGGCTCCACCACTCCATTCTCCATACCTTTGAGGATTCCACCTAGATTTAGTCTTATCTTGATTAAACAGCTTTGTAGGAGCATAGCTGCCTGCCATACCAGTAAGACCACCAATTACAAATTGCTCCCATTGATTAACATCTCCCCAGCTATCTTTGAAACCTTGACTAATAGCATTGCCAAGAGTGTACATACCTGCAATAGTATCTTTGTATGCACCATCATTATACTTAGCTTTCCAATAGTCATTAGCATCCTTTGCTTGTTCAGTATATCCTGCAGTATTCTGAATCCACTGCTGATTCATTTCCTCAGAACCTTCAGTAAAGATACCCTTTGTAGCAGCTTGAGCTATTCCTAATTTCTTTCCTGTTACTTTGTAACCATCCTTGATATTATTACTTACTCTTTCAGCATTGACAAATGATGGTCTAACTCTTTTGGCAGATGTTTCAGCAGCATGTCTGGCATTATTAAAACTCTTAGACATCATTTTGCCAAACTGAATCATATTGCCAGCAGTAAGAAGAACCTGGTTACCAAGGAGAATCTTATTACCCATCTCCCTACCAGTTTCTTCAATCTGCTGCTTACCTGCTTCCATCTTCTGACTAAACTCATCTCTCCTTGCAGCATAGTCAGCCATTCTTTGCTTATAAGCATTATAGTCACCATCAGTAGAGTATTGAGCATTAATCAGATTAAACTCCTCATCAAGGGCTTCTTTCTCAGGAGTAAGAGCTTCTTCAAGCTTTTTCAGTTCAAGTTTGTTTCTCTCCTCTACTCCATTTCTTGCTTCAATCATTCCCTCTCCAGTAGCAGAGAACAAAGCAGAGACAGCAGCATTAGTCATCTTAGCACCCTTACTGACATCATTGACAAGGCCAAATGCCTTACCCAACAAGCCTAAAGAGCCGCTACCAACAGCCATAGAAGCAGCAGCACCAAGAGTAAAGCCAGCATTCTTGATAACATCATCAGCCCAGAAGTTCATAGAACCAAGATTGGAAAGACTATACCAAGGAGCATTCTGTTGTTCAGTGCTCTTATAGTTAGTCATGTTCTCCTCAAGCCACTTGTCCACATCTCCAAGAGCATTAGTGACATCATTATCCCACAATCCTGACAACCTGCCTTCTCCGATAGCAGTAGCAATACCTGTAGGTAGTCCTACTAGGGATGATACAAATGTAGTACCTGCAGTACCCAACATTTTACCAACACCATTGGCAAGAGTATCATACCAAGGCTGATTTTGATACCTAATATCTCCTAAATCATTAAACTGAGAAGTTGATACCAACCCCTCATCATACTGAGAATTGCCAAAACCAGCTTGTGCAGCTTGTACACCTACATACTCTGTAGGCTGATTAGAATAACTATTATAATTATTTTGCCTAAGGTGCTTATACCAATCTTCAGCTGTGGCATTTTCTGGATTGAAAGGGGCCGCATTTTGGTCTTGCAGCTCTTTATATGTTTGGTGCCCCGTGTTTCTAATATCTGGCATAATTACTCAACTTTACTATCAGTGTTACTTTGTATTTTATTTTTCTTATTCAAGAAGTCATACATTCTTGCTGTAATGGCTTGAGGATGTGCTCCTTCTGCTTCTGCTCTATTTATTAAGTTTGCTAAATTACTATTGTAGATATTAGGATCTGCAACATGTAAACTACCATCACTAAGTTGTATTACTATCTTGCCTTTGAATGAAGGATCATATTGAACATCAGTAATTTTATTGCCCTTTGTATTATCAGCAGAATAAAGTTTTAATTTTTTAACTGATTCTGGCTTCCCTAGTTTACCGTCTTCTGTAATAGCCCACACAGTACCTACACTGTCAGAGTATTTAGCGCGTGTATTCAAGTTAGGTATAGCAGTATCATTAAAATTATCATAGCTAGTCATATTAGTAGAGTATCTCGATTTTTGTTCAACACTCTTATTAAATTCTTGTAAGATGTCGCTATGCTTAACACTGTTTATATTTTTCTTGCTTGAGTAACCCACATCGCTTAGAGCCTTATATTGATCATCAGATAAAATGTCTGTGACACCATATTTTGCGTATTTTTTCAATACTTTTTCTTTAACTTTTGCCTTATAAGCTGAAGCATTATCTCTTTCTGATTGTGGACCATACAATGTTGGTTTTACGGCAGGTGTGTGTACTTTAGAAAGTTCTTCTTTATATTCATCATAAATAGCCATAGGATTTACCTTGCCAAAAGTAGTTCCAAAATAACTTGCTTTTAGACCATCTTTACCTCCCTTTAATGAATTAAGAGCCTCTAAATTCTTTGTTTTGTAGGTTTCTGTAGGTACAAGTCCTACTGCAACAGATGGGATATTTGGCATGTCTCCTCCTCCTGCAGCTTCGGCAGCAATCTTAGCTTTCTCTCTTTCCTTTTTTATATCAAGGTCATAGGTTAGCATAGCTTGTTCATAGGGGTCAGTATGGAACTGCATATCTCTATCACCAACACCAGCAGCAACACCCTGTGAGGCAAGGCCAAACAATCTCTGTTGTGTAGTGGAGTCAAAGTCTTGAGCACCGTGAGCAGCAAGAGTACCATTAACAATACTTCTAATATTAGCAAATCTTGGGTCATTAGGATTATTAATGAAATCCATATATTGATTATAATCCATTCCCTTCTGAGTAATGATGCTATATTCAATAGGACTAAGTTGCTGCTTACCAATCCAAGGATTACCATTTTTATCAACTTGCACTTGATTAGCCATAGCTTTAAACTGTGCAGCTACCTCATTCATAAGTGCCTGACCATTGATAGTCCTAAATGTCTGATTAGGATTATCAATATAACTCTGCAGAGGAGTATCAGCAGCATTTCTTGAGAAGTATAAGTCAATACCCTTTGAAGAGGCATCAAGCTGCGCTTTCATCTGTAGCTCTGCTTCTTTCTCTCTCTTCTGCCAAGCATTCTGAATAGGAACAATATCAGTATTATACATTCTCCTAAGCTCTGAAAGTCTCATTCTACTCTCAGTATTCAAACCATTCCTATACAGATTATCAGCTTCTGTTCTCAATCTGTCACTGTAGTTCTTATACTGTTGGTAGACTTTAGAGTCCTTGTCTCTATCATTAGCACCCATTGCTTCAAGCACATCAGCCTGAGAGCTAAGCTTATCATACTCATCCATCAGCTTCTCATGATAAGCATTTTGCCTATCAATAGGAACTATCAACTCTTGATAACTGAATGGTTGAAATGTGGAATTTGCTACTAGACTATAATTTGCCATATCTCTTCCTCTTATTTGCGTTTATTAATCTTGCCACCATGAGCACTAGGTTTCTTATAATAAGAAGTACCATTTGCTCTTGCACCATACTTATTACTCCTATCCCAGTTAATCTGATTAAGAGCAAAATTCTCCCTACCAATATTACCAAGGCTATTAAGCAAGTTGGTAAGATTAGCACTTCTTGCAGCTCCTACTCTTTGGTCAATGCTATCTCTCATAGCTGCTGCTTGAGCTAAACCTTGCAGTGATGCATGAGATGCCATTTGTCTGTATCTTGCATTAGCAGAGTCTGCTTCAAGACCCATTTGAGAATTAAACATATTAGTTCTTCTATTGAAGTCTGCAACTTTTTCTTTCTGAGCAAGGTTATATTCCTCTGCCTGCCTGTAGAGATTACCAAGGCTATTATTGGTATTATATCCATTGGCAAGCATTGCAGCCTGTGCAGTACCTCTATTACCTCCTGATGTGTTTGCTAAAGCTCTATCAGTAGCTCTTGCATTAGCCTGAAGTTGATTAGCATAGAAAAGCCTATCAAGAGGTCTATATGTCATATAGTCTCCAATAGGATTGAATTTCACATTAGGAGCATATCCTAATCTCTCTGCAGCTGCCTCAAGCTTGTTGGCATAAGTGTAATCGGGTCTATTAGTAAGTCCTAAAGCATCAGTAAGAGTCATAATACCCGCTCCAAATGCAGGAGCATATCTCATCCAGGTAGGATATGTTTTAACATCATTACTACCTGCGCCAGTTCCTCCTTCATAAACATCTCTGTCTACAACTCCATTTCTATCAATAGTAGTTGGGGCTTTAGGTGCTACAGAGAAGTTAGTACCATTATCAGTTACTCTTACTTCTGTACCTAATTGTCTTGCTTTATCGACTGCAATTTGTTCCATAGGACTTAAAGGAGTTGTAGGAGTTGCTACTCCTTCTAATCCAGCCCAAGGAATTGCTCCGTTAGCATCATATCCATATGGCATGTTAGAAGCATCGGCACCATTTCCATTAATAGCCCCATGATAGAATATAACATTCCCATTAGGAAGAAACTCTGGTCTGCCCACTACTGCACCAACATTATTCCATGTTGAAGGATTACCATCCAAATAATCATCATCTCCCTTAATAGCATGTCTGATATTAGGAGTAAGATGGTAATATCCCCACAAATGATTTTGGGTTCTTGCTTTATTGAAGTAGTCTTTTGCTCCATCAAGAAGATTGCCTTTGGCGTCAAATAAATGATTTCCTCCAGCGGCTGCATCAAGAGCTCTGAGGTAATCTTGTACTTCTTGAGAATCCCAGTTGTTATTCACATAATCTGTCCATTCTTTAAAGAAGGGATTATTCTCTTCGGCAAGCACTTGTTCTTCTGTAAGGGCTCTGTTATAAGGAATAAAACCCTCAGTTCTACTAGCAGCATATCTCGGGTTAATATTGAACAGAGATTGTATTCCCTCTTTCCATCCCCCATCAGGATATTTGTTTAACTTTCCCCCACAAGCAGCCGTGTTCATTTCATTCATAGCTTCCATCTCAGCATTAGCCTCTTCTGCTTGCATTCTCATTCTCTCAGCCTCTTGTACCTGAGCAAGCTTGCCAAGAGCATCTGCAAGGTATTCCTGATCCATAGGATTATTAGGTCTTTCCTTACTGGCTTCAGCAATCTTCTTACTGGCATCAGCAAAAGTAATCTCATCCTTAGTGCTACCACCAAGTCCAAGTTGTTTCTTCATAAACTCAGGAACTTTCATCCTCTTAGAGTACACATAATCATTATATACTGTCTCTCCTTCCTCCACAAGGTTAGGAATACCCTGAGGGTCTAATCCAAGCTGTACTCCTTCATAAGGATTCTCCTCATGATTACCGCCTGTATTAATCTCCAATAGCCCATTAGTAAAGTCAGTACCATTAGTACCTAATTCACCACCAAAGGCTTTCTTATCTCCATACATCTTATTAATCCATTTATCAGTCCAATTATAGGTGTGCTTCTCAGGTCTCTCCCAATACTGTCTAAAGATTCTTGCAGCTTCTGCAGAGTCATTAGTATTCATAAATTTCTCATAGGCTTCCTTACTTCCAAAGCCACTTTCAAGAGTATTTACAATATGGTCTACTTGACTATCCCAATCCCATGCCTTAGGATGTCGTGGAATAGTCCACTGCATCAATCCTCTTGCTGATGAGTTCTTATTCTTAGCATTAGGATTACCACCACTCTCAACCATCATATTTGCAATGACAGCATCTTGTACAGCTCTCTTAGTCACACCTCTATCAATCAAGCTGTGCCTCATTCTTGACATCACTGCAGAGTCCAAAGGAGTATCAAGACTGCCTTCCATTCCTACTCTCTCCTTCCAATCATCAGCATAGTTATTCTGTCTCTGTGCATCCATCAATGCCTGAATAGTCAATCCCTGACTATCAAGCATAGACTGCAATCCTTGTCTCTCTGTCTCAGCAGCAAGCATTCTCTTCTGCATATCATCATAAGCAGCTTGCTGAGCTACAGCCGCCTCTTCAGCTTCTCTCTGAGCAGCCATTGCCTCAAGACCTCTATTATACCGCATTACAGCTCCTAATGGGTCACTGCTGAAGTTATCAAGGAAAGCAGCTTCAAGACTGCCACCTACATCATGCTTCCATCCAGCAGCATTCTTTGCAAAGTTAGCTTGCTTCACTGTAGAGCTGGGATAGTCCTCCTTATTAGCAAGCACATGAGAAGCATAAGCTTGTACTCCCATACCTGCTCTATTAGCTTTCTCAGTAAACAATCCCTTATGGCTTGGCTTAATATGAATACCTCCACCATCAGCAAAAGCATTACCTAAAGGAGAGAATGATGTAGGAGTCTGACTAAATGCATTAGCCTTAGCAATAGCATTGCTTCTATTGTTAATAGCACCAATATATTTATCATCTCTCATGATGCCCAAAGCTCCTGTAGCCTGAGGCATATCAAAGTATCCACCAAATGCAGCATAGTTTGCAAGCAGATTATTGAATTGGTCTGCCTGCAGATTCTCAATGTTATTAGCTACACTATTGTTAGCAAAGGCTACAGCATTATTCAAGTCATTCTGCAGGGCTTGATTCTTTCTCCTCGCAGTGTTTTTCTTGAATACTCCACCTTTATAAACATTTCCTACAGATGCTACAGCAGCAGGGCCTTCAATGTTATCAAAGCTATTAGCATTGCTTGTAAAGCTCTTCATAGATGCAATATCACTATTAGCTCTATTCAAGGCTTCTTGGTCTGTCTTCATTCCCCAAAGCCTATTAACAGTGCCACCAATGATTCCAGAACCAGCAGAGATAATGCCCCCCACCAAAGGATTCACTTGACTTACTGCACCACCAATAGTACTACCAATAGTAGTAATTCCATTTCCTACTCCTGCAGCATCATAGCCATTACCAATAAGCTTACTTCCCAAGCCTCCTACAGCAGTACCTAAGGCACCTATCATAGCTCCAGCTCCTTTGGACATATCATTAGCCCCAAGCCAATTACCCATATAGCTATCAGATTTTTCCTTCAAAAAATCTCCGAAGGCATGTTTATTTCCTCCACATGCAAATATATTTGTATTCCAAGGATTAACTGTATAAAGACAATTTCTCTTCATATAATAATCAATTTTCTGCAAATGTACTCATTCAAAACCATTAGCAGAAACCCATCTATAAAATTAGTAGGGAAGCACAAGTTTTTTACTTATACTCCCCTACATCATCTACTATGTCACAAAATCACGAAGAATCTTATAGGAAATACTGCACATTCAAGTCTTGCAGTATAGCTTTCATATTACTCTCATCAGCATTCTTTCCCAATGTAATCTTACACCAAGGATTTCTCATCCTATCATTAGTAGGAACATACTGCCCATTCTTCAACTTCTTAGCTCTAGGAATCTGTATTCTCCAAATCCTAAACTTCTTCTGTGGGTTACCACCTCTGTAGAACTTAGCAGTCTTATATCCCTTGCCATCATTCTTTGTACTGAGAACAACTTCCTGAGTATCCTGATATTCATTCCATGCTCTCATAAAGTCAAAGCTGGCATCAGGATCATAGGTTGCCTCATTGAATGTAGGTTCTCCAAAGAAATCAAGCCTATAGTCAATGTTACTGAATATCTTATCAAAGTCCATAGCACTTTCATCAATACCGTTGGAGATGAATGTGAGATACCAAGGCTTATAAGCATCAAAGAAGTAGTTATAGTTGCCTGTAAACATCTTATAGAGATGTCTATTATGCAAAGAGAAAGAATTTCCTCTATAAGATTCCAAAGCATGCATAGCTCCATAATCCATGAAAGAGGTAAACTCTCCAAGCAACTCAGAGTAACACAATGCTTCATCATCCTTCACAAGATACACATCATGATGTACATCATCATACACTGTCTTGTTAATCAGAGCACCATTACTGTTAAACCAAGCACCCATGTTCTTATTCACAGTAAGATTGTTAAACCCTTCTCCAATGCTATACAAGTGGTGACTTGTAGAATCAATGAAGTAGATTGATGCAGGAGTCTCTCTAATAGTCCACTTGTTAGAGCATCCAATACCATCACTCAGATACCTATAACCATCCACTTTATAGTTATTGCTAATCTCAATAGGCACACCATCAGATGTAGGAATCTGCACTCTTGAGTTAAACAGAATATTACTGATTCCTTTATCCTGGAAACAGAAGATTTGGTCTTTCCATGCATTCAGTGATACAATCTTACCCTTACTTCCATCTAAGTCATAAGTATTTGCCAGTGTTAGATTAGTCCACAAATCAACGTCTGCAACAAGCTGCTTTTCCTTTGTCCATGTTACCTGATTGGGAAAATGACTATTAGTATAAAATCCTTCATCTAAAATCCTGTAATTAAAGTAGTTATTCTTTTGAGAATATACAGGATTATAAAGGTTAAAGTTGATGGGTGACATATTAAGATTAGATGCTTTTCCTCTATTCCTATCATATCTACCATCAGCATTTACTCTACTTTCACACATGAATGAGAAGATATCAATAATACTATTTTCATCCTCATTAGTAAATGCATACGTCTTTAGACAGTCATACCTCTGATAATATGTGTCACCATATCTAAATGTAATCTCTGTACCATTTCTATCAAGATTAACTGGATCTCCAGCAGGAATCCATACATTGCTCTTATAGGCATCTTCTGTATCTCCGCCAAAGGCATTTATTACACTGTCTCTGTAGAGTTCTCCTATCCAGAAGTAGGAGTAACTTCTATAATCATCCAATGGTTTATACTTAGTTACTGTGTAGTCTGCATTAGTAGTTCCTTGAGTAGAAGCCTTTCTTCTATATAGGAATTCCAAAGTATTATTTTGGTGGTCTGACCTATAATACTCTGCATAGTTATTAACTATACAGGCATAAAAGTCATCTAATTCTTGCACAGGAGAAGCCAAAGCATAGTAGGTAACATCTTTCTCTGCCACTTCACCAGTTAGAGGATTATCTGTGTATTCTTTAACTATTGTCTGTACTAAGATTTGACCTCCTTGACTAGGTGTAGGACGCTGTTGTGTTTCCTCTACCCAAGCAGTATCCATCTCATATAAGGTAAATAGTCCAAAGCTATCATCTAATATGACTAAGTCCCCTATTTCAGGCTTTTGACCATCATATAATTCATATATACGAGCATAGTTATCACCCTCTTGGTATTGACCTCTAGCAAACAGGCGAGTTGCCTGAGTTTCTACACTTGTGTCGGGTTCTTTACCTTCAATTCTCCAAGGAACCTCATCAAATATATGTGTAGTTTCATTTGTCTCTCCTATAAGAGGAAGGGTCAGTATGCTGTCATTAGAAGTTCCAAGACTAAAGAACAAGTGTCTACCTGACTTATATTTCATTCTTACATTAGCATTGTTTTTCCATGTAATGCTAACATTATTTATAGATGATGGGAGAGCTTCTACAGTACTTGTAAGACTATCTGTACAATATATATTACAGTCTCCTCTACCAAATAGAGTATCTACATTACCATAGTATGAGCTGCCTCCTACATCTCCTATAAAGTTCAACTCAACTTGGTCACTATCAAATACACCAACATTACTTAAGGAATTGAAATAAAAAGTATTGTTATGCCAAATAGTGCTCTCGCAATATTTCAAGACAGACATTTTTTTCTTTCTTAAAACAGCTGTCTGAGTAGCACCGTCAGGTCTCTTAGAGTCATTATTTAATGAACCTTGTCTCTGCCAAGGATACACCATATATCTTTTTGACCCTACAACAGTCTCTCCATCAAGGGAGCTTTTGAAGATGGAATCTTCCCACATAGGAGCAGCAATAAGACTTCTTCCTGCATTTACTCCTACATTACCAGATATAAATGAAACTTTCTTAAATCCATAGTAACTTTCCTTTGTAGGAGTATCTGTTTGAATATCTATATCACTAGCATTTGAAATAAGTGGGGCTCTTCCAATAAGTCTTAGCTTCCATCCACTATATGATGTGTCTGTTATATTTGGGTCAAATTCTACATCAGGCGAGTGCATTGTTAGAATAGACCTGTCTACACCAAAGTAAGAAGCATCTTTTGTAGGAGCATTCTTATAACCATCTATTTCTCCTCTCCAATCTGAGTGTACCAAAGCTCCTTGCTGTCTATACTCTAAATAATTTCCATACTTTTCAACATCTGAGTATCTTCCATCTATGTTGTTAACTACAGACATGTTGGGGGAATCAGGTCTACTAAACCAAGAAGACATGGCAAATGGAGCGTTTGCTGTCCTCATCTCAGTATTAAATACTGTGGGACAGAGAGCTCCCTGTGTAAATATTAATCTGTCATTCAGATTAGGTAATACAACTACTCCTCTAGCCTTAACATAATCAAGAGCCTTCAGGGAGTCAACATCATTGCTATTAAGTGACGTCTTTCCTACTGCAAAAGTAAGGTTATTATTATTTATTGCTGGACGACTTCCTGTAATTTTTAAATCTGGATTTAAAACAACTGGCATCGACCATCTTCCTGATCTATGTTGGAACTGCACACCAAATCTATAATGTTCTCCAATCTTATAAAAAGGAGGTACATCTATATTATTATGATAAGTATAAAAACTTGAAGAACTTATTTCAGGTACATCTACTGTTTTAGTATTATTGAAATTTATAGCTCCAGAGTGAGTTCTGATAGAATTTCTTAGTGCCTTATCTATATCTTTTCTTTTAATCTCAATGTCTCCCAAAAAAAGAGTGTTGTCTTTTGATGTCATTGTTTGAGCAATGATTTCTTCACATCCAATATACAATAACAGTGTGGGGTCTACTGCATCTCCAATAGTTCCTGTATCAACAAAGCTAACTGAAGTCATTGAGCTGTCAATAGCTAAGTCTATTACTCTCTTTACTTGTGGGGTTCCTTCTTCAGATGTTCTCAGAATGGAGTAGACTCTAAGATGGTCAAATGTACTACTATCAATATTGTTAATAGTAATAGAAAAGCTGTTACTTACTTTCTCTTCTGGATTTCCACCCCTGTATTTATGTGAAATAGCATGTAGCTCTGTAGAGTAGAATATATTACTCTCTTGCCCATACTTATTGTAATAAGTAAAGGCATATTGAATCATGCCTGCAGGGAACATTCCTGCAGAATCAAGATTTTTAGTTACAGTTACAGTTTCATTTAATTTCAGAAAAGGTACAAAATCAAAGTATGAAGTTGTATCAGGAGAATATTCAAATGAATCGGCAACATTGATTATTCTAGGGGGATTAAAACCATCAGTCCAATACACCTTTTTTATGTTTTCTGATTCATAAGAACCAAGACATTCAATAAGATGGTCAGCACTAAATCCTAGAGATAGTTCCCTAAGTGTTTTTACTGATAGATTTGATAAGTCTATTCTATCTATATAGTCATCTCCTTCATAGGCAATGTCCTCTTCATGTTCAATATCTGTACTAAACACTACCAAATAATTGTCAATGATGCAATGCCCCAAATAATAAATACCAGAATATCTAATCTGTGTATCCTCTGTACCTTTTTCATTGGTAATAGCAAATAGAGTACTACCATCTTCTCTTTGAGTCAGCCTAATATTCCTAGCATCAAAGAGATATTTTGAAGGATGCTTTGAGATTGCTATGTCTTTCTGCATACCTGTAAAGGTATGGTGTTCATTCTTTTGTACCATAGTAGTGTAAAATTAATGTACTTTATTAAACTCCTTATTGCCAAGCCTCTCAAATCTACCAATAAACTCATCATTCCTCACAATGAGCTGATTCAGCATATTAGTCATGCTTTCCATCTCTGCAAGGCTAAGAGTATTGAATTCCTCCTCAAGTTGTCCTGCTGCCCAAGCATATTCCTGCTCTGTATGGTTAAGCACTTGGACAGTAATCTTACCCATGTCATAGAGAATTGAGAATGCCTGAGTCTTGATGTACAGCTCAAGAGCCTTCATATACTTAGCATTGTCTATCAGCAAGGGAAGTCCTTCATCATCCACAGGGATAGCCTTATAGCTGATGTGTATCATACCACACTTGAAGGAAGTTATGATAGTTCTTCCCTGTGTCTTAAACTGTGGCTCATGCTGCACATCATGGTAATATCTGCCACCAGGATTAAACTCTGATGTCATTGACCTCAAAGGCAGATTAGTCCTGCAGTCCTTCACCATGTTAATCTGTACAAGGTCACAAGGGAGTTCTCCCCTATAGTCTTCAATCTCAACATCTGCTTCCTTATCTGTGTAGAACTTGGGAAGGCCAAAGATTCCAATGAAGTCAAGAGTATATTGAATAGCCTGCTCAAGAGTTACCTCTTGAAGCAAAGGATGTCTGAGTACTCTTGATAGTACTTCCCTGATGTTGATGTATCTGATTTCTTTTACCATAATCAATAAATTAATGCATTCATTTTCTCATTCTCTATCTTATTACCAAGAGCCCTCACAAGACTCCTATTTGCTCTAAACATATAATGCCTTTGGTTCTTGTATTTAGCACTGTGCTTTCTATACTTAATGGAGTAGATATACTTCTGCACTCTCTTAATCTGCTTGTGCTCTCTGAGAGCTTCTTCATCCTCATACCAATACTTGAGTGTTTTCTTCCAATCTGTCCTATAGTTGGTATGCAGACTACCTTCCTTAAAGGATACTCTCTCTTTCTTTGCTACAAGTTCTAAGGAGCCCATTTGATGTGGAAGAATAATCTGATGCCCCTCCAATAGCTGCTCTGCAAGAATCTTATTCATCTCATTCACTACAGCTCCATAGAGAGTATGAGAACACTGTTGGTTTCCCAGTAGTTTCCATTTATTCTTCCTTACCCACTTCCAAGCATCTCTAGCACCAAGACACTTTGATATTTTATATGCCTTGCTACCTTGCTTCTGCAGTACTCTCAAGAACTCCTGATACCCCATTACCTTTCTTTAGTAAGGTCATCATTAGCATTATTAGTTTCATCCTCAGGAGCTGTGATAATAGGACTAAGCTCTTTCACTATGAGCTCAATCAGTGGAGCAATCAGTGCATCTTCAATGGGGAAATCTCTCTCCATGATGTCACACTTGCTATCTCCTTTATTCTCACAAGAATACTCTGAAGCAGCTTCTGCATCCTCAAAGATACCTGTAACTTGAAGGTCTCCTCCATCCAAATAAAGGAACTGCGGATTACCTGAAGTCATGTAGATTCTACCATTAGGAGCCAATGAAGCATAGATGATATTCTTCATCCAAGGATTATTGCCCACATACTTCATCCTATCTCTAGTCACATAGGTAATCTCACTATTGTAGTAGCTACCTGTAGTGCTAAGCCTCATAGTGCCAATAGGAAGTGTAGTAGGAATCTCCTCAGTAGTCCTAATGTAGTATCCTCCTTCACAAGGCAATCCCTCAAGAGCTTCAGTCTTCTCAAGCTTCAAGCAAAGAGTCTGATAGTTACTCTCAGGAATTTCCTTCTTCAAGTCTGTCAGATAGCGTTGCTTCAGCAAGAAGCTTCTATATCTGCCTGCTAGAAAGATGATGTGCTCTTCAGTAACATTGCTGTCATCGCTATACTGATGAAGCTCATCAAGAACCATATAGACAATTTCCTTATACTTAGCCATAGTCTAAAGTGTTAAGTATATTAATCTTCTTCTGCGACAATAATCACATCTGACTCAGCATCACCTTCTGCACTTTCAAGGTCATGAATTAACTTCAGCACATTAGTGTCTTCCATTGTCTTCACACGCTGTGCCATCTCTGAAATTTCTCCTAAATGTAGCTTTCCCATTTTCAAATAATCTGGATAAGGAATTAAACATGATGTTCCATATAAGCAGTTCAGAGCTCTCTCAATGAGCTGATAATCTGCTTTTGATAGTTTACCTCTAAAGTCACTGAACACAAATTCATTATAGAAGATGAGTACCAATAGCTTCATTACATCAGCATATTTGTAGTACCCAGTCTTCTTCAAAACTGTGAAGTATTGACTCAGAGAATTATAAATCATTTCATCCATGACAACCACATTTTTTAGTTGCATTAAAGCTTGAGATACCGTAGGCTCCCTTATTGCCAAACATAGTCTGCCAGAAGTTAATAGCAGGTATAAAGTGCTGTGTCTCAATAGCTGCCTTGAATGCATTGAAGTTCAGAATGAAATCAATGAACCCAGTGGGAATACTACAATCATCTGCCAATTCCCTGGTATATCCCATTACCTTCTGATAGAGTGCATTGGTATCAAAGGTAACACCGAGAGTAACCTCTTCATCAAGAGTACATGGAATACAGGGGTCAAGAGTAGTTCCTGAAGCAAGCTTACACTTCACATATACAAAGAATAAGGAAGTACTTAAGTCATTGGCATCAAAGGCATAGGTAGCTGTAGCAGAGCCAATATGACTAAAGGCAGCATCAAAGGAACCTTTATCCAATACCAATGCTGCTTCTTTCTGAGCTCCCTCAAATGTCTGACGATAAATGTAGTCTGTAGTAGTTACTGTGGGGTCAGTGTTTGAACTACCATAAGCTTCCAGAACTTTGTCTGCTGTGGTAATGGTAATACTGTCAAGAAACACATTCTCAAAGTAACTGGCTTCATTCACATGCATATTGATGTAAAGCCTACGTCCATCATCTGATATTCTAAGTTGGTCGAAAATTAACATAGTTCTGAATACTCTGTAAAGTTTTAAAATGAAAGAGGGGACAAGGGATTGTGCCCCCATCCCCTCTTAGGTATTATGAAAAAAACAACAAAGGTTTACCAGTTAGCAGAGGTCTTAATCTCCACACCAGTGCCCTCAAGGAAGGCATACAGACCAGTGGCTGCAGTAGCACTCTGACCAGTAGTAGCAGCTGCGCCAAGCAGTCTCTTCAAGTTAGCCTTGCTACCAACAATGGTAAGAGTCTTCTCACTCTTGCCCACATTGTGGCTGTTACCCTCAAAGTAGTAGTGGATGTCAGCAACACTGTAACCAGCAGCAAGTGTGGGATCAACCTGATAAACAGTATCAAAGTTGTAAGGCCAGCACATCTCACCATACTTGTCACCTCTCTCCTTGTGGAAGAACCACTCCATATCAGCAACCTTCTTGGAGTTAACCTGGGTGCCACCAGCAGAAATGGTAGTAGAAGAAGCAGTGCCATTGGTGTACTTGCTTTCACCAGCAAACTGCACCTTGCCCCAGATAACATCATTAGTACCATCATAAATGGTAGAAGGCTCAACAGTGAAGTTAACATACTCCACAGGTGCTGCACCACGTCTCCAAGGCTGCTCAACCTCTTCAATAACAATAGCAGCAGCAGTAGTACTACTCCAGTCCTCACCATACCACTTAGGACTTGCACCAGTAGCAGCAGTAGAAATACCTACTTTAACAAGAGCTGTCGGCTCACGCTTGAAGTTCTTTGCCAGACTTGTGGCAATAGCCTTGTAGAGGTCAGAAGCAGTGGTGCTTGCAGCTCTTGCAACGCCATACTTAATCTTAGTAGTGTTGTAATCCAGAGCAACATAGTTGTGAATGTTAACATTCAGAACATAGTCCTGACCCACAACAGGGGTGCTAACCAATGTCACAACTGCCTTCTTGTTTTTGTGAACAAGGTCAGTAGCATCAGTAAAACGTACATCCATCACATTGCACTTCTTGATGAGGTCACTTCTCTGAGGGCCATCCAGGGGGCCTTTATACAGCAGATATGCTTCATCACCTGTGGGGGCAACAACAAACTGACAGGCACCATCAGCAAGAGCTTTGAGGTCTGCTGCATAAGAAGCAGAAGTACCAGTAACAATCTTAGTGGGCTCCTTAACATTCGTAGTGTCGGCATTGCCAGTAGGAATGACATAGAACTGTCGTACTTGATTTTCCGTAAACATGATTATAAAAAATTTAAATTAAACATTGCCCCGCAGCTATAGCCTTAAAGGGCGATTACCTATTATTGATTATTATTATTTCTTTGTTCTTCTTTAACTGCTATTCCTTTGCTTTGTAGAGCCATTCTCACAGCATCTTCAAGGATTCTCTGATGCAAAGCACTGTGGAGCTTACAAGGATTAGCATTAACCATATTCCCAATAGAGAGGTCATCAGGAAGTGTAGTAAGGATGATGGGCTCAGGTCTCTTCACATATCTGACATAGTAAGAAGTAACATTGTAATTGCTTACAATCTCCACTACTCCATCAGCTAAGTCCAGTCTTAAAGCTCTCTTGGTGTTAGCACCTCTGAATGGATTTCTCTTTACTCTGTGATACTTATCCTGAGTAATAGGTACTACATCAAGAATCTGCGTATCTTCACAGCCATCTTCCCTATCTACTCTTACTGCCTCATAGGTGATGTACCAGAGATCATCAGGTAGAGTGAAGAACTTTGAGCTGCTATTCATCCCCAGCGGAGTACTGGAAAGACTACTGATAGGAGAAAGATTCTCTTCTACCACAAGGTTTGAAAGCAGTCTTCTAAGTTCTTCTGTACGCTCAAAGGAATCTTCATAAGCATTCTTACCAGAGTATAGACTGTTGACAAGTTCTTCCTGAGCTTTAGTAAGGAAGAGTGATTTCTCATACTCGTCAAACTCTATGCTATCAAGGAATTCTCTATTGTCAAAATCCTTGAATCTCCTGTAGCTGCTTACCAGTACATCAAACTGATTTGAAAATTCTCCTAACGTCATAGCTACTCATTATTGATTATCTGCGTCTCTAGATACTCTACCTCTGCTTGCATAAGCAAGCTCCACAGCCCTCTGAATAATCTCAGGATGCAGAATGGGGTTCAACTCACATTCCATCTCATCACTACAGCCATCAATCTCCATACCATTGGGAAGGTCTACAAGAATAATGGGAGTAGGTCTTCTCACATACCTAATCTTATAAGCACTAATGGTTTCTTTCTCAGTAAGATTCCAGCGAGGAATCAACTCACTCTGCAAGTCAAATCCACAAGTCTTATTCTGAAAAAGTCTCCATGCCTGCCTCTTCAAAGGCTGACTGTAAGGCTTACTCATCTCCCTGTCATATTCCTTATAGTTCAGAGGAACAATCACATAGTTTCGATTGAAATTACCTGTGGTACATACAAGCTTCTCATTGAGAATGAAAAGAATGTCCATAGGCATTGTATAGATGATTCCTCTGTCATCAAAGGTATTACTTTGGTCTTCTGCCCTCTGAGCATCAGCAGTCTTAATCAATGAGCTGAAGTCAATCTGACGCTCTGTGTTATCATCAAAGCCATCACCAGTGGCATTCTTCTTTCTATCAAAGAAGCTTTTCACCACCATATCCTGAGCATGAGTAAGGAACACACTCTTCTCGTACTCATCCAAGGCAATCTCTGTCTTACTTGCTTGTTCTCCAAACTGTGCCTGATTAGCATAGCTGTTCAGCATAGTATCAAAGAGGTCACTAAATTCTTGATTGCTCATATTTCAATTTTATTATTTGTTATTAATTATGACTGCCAAGCAGCTTTAGCAAGTGCCACTGCTCTCTCCAATATCTCCTGATGACATTCCTTAGGAAGCTGGCATTGTGTCTTTTGCCATTCTCCATCAATAGTAATCTTCTCGGTATCATTGAGAGAGCTCAAGTCTTCAAGGATAATAGGAGTAAGAGTCTTCACATATCTCAACTGATATTTCAATGGAGCATTCTTAGTGAATCTTCCTATCAGCTCAGCAACACTATGAGTAGAAGAGTTGTATCTTCTTAAGTCATTCATATCCACTGTGAAGTTTCCATGATAGTAACTAGGAACCAACAAAGTTGTCTTGCCTTCAATGGTACTTCTAAAGAGATAGTGAACAGCTTCCCAATTCCTTTCATCAGGTGTAATATAGCTGAAGGTTTCTGTAACACCTTGTTCTATAGCTCCTGAGAGGTTAATAGGATTGCTTGCATTGTTATTGCTGATAACAACGATGTTGATATTCAGTGTGTCATTAGAAATAGCTCCAATAATTCTCAGCTTGTAGGACTTATCACTATATCTAAATTGCAGTTCTCCATTATTATAAGTAGGTGTAGAAGCAACTATTAGTAATGGGTCATAGTTATAGTTGATGAGAATATTGAGATAGTTGATTCCAATAGGAGCTGAACTATATGGAATGAAGTTAAATTCATCATTACCAAATTCAACTTTGTCTGCAACATCTTTCTTTCCAGTAAGCAGCCTCCAACTACCTCTTTTTACTGGATAGTTGTAAGGCTTCATCATCAGCCTCTGATATTCAGGATAGTCAATTGGCAGCACACTATACTGCCAATGACCATCTGAAACCACCTCATTGACAGAAAGGAAATAGTCTGTAGGGAAGTAGAACACTCTACTACGGCTGTCAATCTTCAGCTCTGTAGGATAATATTCTTCTTCCCTCAGATTGGCAATACAAATAATACTAGAAAAATCATATTGCCTTTTCTGACTACCATCAAATCCTCCTCCAACTTGATCTACCCTGACATTAAAATATTCCTTCACAAGCTGAGATTGTGCCTGAGTGAGAAGAACACTCTTCTCATACTCATTCAATCCAGGTGCTTGATTACTTGTAATGTTATTATACAGTATATCAAATCTTTCAGAAAATTCCTGTACTGTCATATCTCTTTCCTTTTTATTCTTTTACTTTTGCCTGTAGGCTGAACAGAATCTCCTGATTGCGAGGCTTAGCAAGCCATTTTGCTGCATTCTGTGTTGTAGGCTCTTCACCATCTCCACACATAGGAGTATTACTGTCCTTGATATATAAATAGCCACCTCTGTCTGCAATAATTCCCTTTGCTACTGCCTTTCTGATAAGTACCTTCATATCCAAAAGCTCATCTTCCACAATGTTGAGGAACAGCTTGGCATTCTTGGCACCACTCTTAATAAGGTCTGAAGCCTGAGTCTGAAGCCATTCAGAAGTAGTGTTCTCAGAATATTTCTTACCCATCATAGTTTCTACAACAAGCTTGAGAACCTCTCTGTCATCACTAATCTTACCAAGCTTCATAAATGCCTTGATAGTAGCATCAGTATTGCTCTGGGCATTCTTATTTTCATCACCTTCCCTGAGTAGTACATACTCATAGGTTTCCTTTGGTCTCTCCTGATAGTCTGCCATTGAAGGACAAATCTTATCCTTATTGGCAAGCAGGATTTTTACCGAGATATAGTCTGTAGGCTTTGAAAGGTCAAATACATTGTCCTTCTTGGTAAGCCTTACAAAGCTAAGTCCTGCAGGATTGGCATTACTCCAGAAATTCTTCTCTGCTGGCTGTCGGTAAATGGAGAGAGAATTAGGCTCTAGTCCCATAGCTGCCTCAAGGCAATCTTTCTCTTCATTGGTAAGCACATTCACAAAGTTATTACTTCTCTGAAGCTTGGGTACACTGAACATTCTATAGGCATTGTCATGCATTCCATCTCCCATTACATGATTGGGGTCACTTACCAATCCAGTTCTCTTAGGCAAACGTCTTACAATGACTTTCTCATTCCTAAGGCAGTTCTTAATACCACTTGTCCTCATTTCCCGCATACCCCTCTCGGAAGGGCTTTCTTCATAGATGGGTTCTCTCTGTGGCACTTCCACAAGAGTCTCCTGCTGAATATCATCAAGATTTACTTCTCCCATCTCAAAATTCCCCATCTCAGGGGCATCATTAACAATTCTCTTCTTTCCCATTTTAACTCCAAATTTTATCTCTAAACTCTAAACTTTTCAATTTTAAACTAAACTAGCAGGGGGAAGAATTAACTTCCCCACTGCTATTTAGTATTTAGTTTAACCCTCAATGATGTCAGGCATGATTCTCATAGTACGGGTAGGATCCCAAACCACGATACCACTGTCAGCAAACTTGTGGATAACAGCTGCATCCTCATCATTGCTCATGTGGTCATTGTCCCAAGCACCAGTGAACGGATTTCTGAAGCCTGCCTCATAGCCACGCGACTCCTCAGGATGTCCCTTAATCTTACACTTCTGGATATTCGGGTTAACACTTGAACCAAGGTCAAGAATATCAAAGATGTAAGAGCTTGCAGGGCCACCCAGCGGGTGCATAATCTTGTAGCCACTCTTATTGATGTTGTCATAGCTCTGGTCAATGTCAAGAGTAATAGCAACACCCATAGGAGCAACAAACTCCGTAATCTGAGGAACAGCTACTCTCAGAGCACCACCATGAGGAGCTGCAGCATTCGTAGTCTTAGTAATCAGACCAAGGTTGTCACCATTGAAATCAAACATCGACTTCCAACCACTACCATCCTTCAGAGCAGCCTTCTGGAACAGCATACCACCCTTCTCACCAGTGCGGATAGTAACCTTTCTGTCCTTGAAGTCTTCCTTACCTGCAAAGAGGTCATACAGAGCATCCTCAATAAGCTTCAGAGAGAAGTCATTGTAGTAGATGACATTACCCATCTCAATCTGCTCATACAGACCAGCACCAGTTCTGATGACATCACCACTCTTACCAAAGTTGGTATATTCACCATTCTTGTTGCGGTTACTGCGACCCCATGCATGTGCATAGTTCTTGTAATCACGGAAGGTCTTCTCAACCTCAAAGTCTACATTCAGCATCCAGGTGTTCACCATGCGAAGCTTGTAGCCATTGTTGGTGGGCTCATTCATCGGGATAGCAATAGCAAGCTTGTCATCCATCATGTCACCAGAAACCTTGTGATGAATACGAATATGAGACCACTCATTTCTCATGCTCACAGGTACTGCATGACGAATACCACCAACCTTACGAGAGAGACCACCCTCAACAAAGGCTGCACCATAGGAGAAAGGCTCTCCAGCAAGCAGACGCTCTGCGGGTACACCATCAGTAATACCTGCCATCGTCTCTACCTTATAAACATAATTGGTGCCTTCCTCACGGGCATCACCAAGAATGCGCAAAGGATAACGGTTACCAAGAGCACCCTCAATAGTCTCACCATCGAAGAACCAGTGCTCAGCAAAAACAAGGTAGAAGGGCTGAGTGCCAGCACCTACATTACCACTTGATGCAGTTACAACAACACCATTCTCATCACGGGCTTCAACAAGAGGAATGATTCTCTCAGTAGAGCCAATCACATCCCACATGTAGTCTTCACCATTCTCAAACTCCTTCACAGGAAGCTTGCTGAGCATAGTGTCAAGAGTCTTACCATACTTAAAGGCCATCAGCTGCACCATCACACCAGGTACCTTCTGTACCTTGTTACCGAAGATGGAGGTGATATGGGTCTTCTTGGTTACATTCGGAGCCCAAGCCTTAAAGTGCTGCATCGTAAATTTACCTAATTGTCCTGCCATTTCTTTTAAAATTTAAGCATTAAAAAATCTATTTTCCCTGTTATATTCAATTTCAAATTGCCAATTCCCAACCTGCTCTATCTTCCTCTGAGAACTCTCCATTAGCAAAGTTCAAAGTACCATCTGAATTCCTGCGAGTATTATTGAGAACACTCTCAAGCTCTGCAAAGCCTTTCTTGATACCTGCTTTCACCTTACTCTTAGTAAGTTTCTCAACATTCTTAAAGCCATCTGTGAGTGAATACATCAGTGCCACATTCTTCATAAAGTCCATAGGATTCTCCCTCTGATATTTCTGCATAGCAGTCAGGAAGTTTCCATCTTCATCTTTGTACACTGGCTTGGTAAGGGCATCATAGGCTTTCTGACGAATACTCTTTTCCACCTTCACTCCACCAAAGAAGTCTTCAGTGTCAATAATCTGCTTCTTCAGATTGCTGTACTGCTGCTCTTCCTGAGCTTTCAGAGTCTTCTTTCTATTCTCAAGTTCCTGCTGATAGTTTTCTACACGTTTTCCATAGTAGTCCCTGCAAGAATTCAAAGCCTCTTTAGCATCATCAATATCAGTACCATCATCAATACTCTTCATCACAAGCTTCTTAGCTCTTTCTTCACTAAAGCCCCTATTAATGTAGTCCTGATACATCACCTGCTTTCTCAGGTTCTCGCCATCTTCACTCTCACTCTCAAGTCTGTCAAGGGTATCCTTTGCATTAAGGAACTCATTGATAGAGAGGTCATTGTTGTAATTTCTGATTTCCTCTGTGTCTGCTCCCCCATTCAAAGCTGCATCAATTCTTTTCTGCCTCTCACTAAGGGAATTTGCCACATGGTCATCAAACATTTTTCTGAATGCCTCTGCATCCTTTATATCTTTCAGAGTATCATCAGAAAGGTCAGGGAAAACACCTTCATCTCTTAATGCCTTGGCAATGGAAGAGAAGAGATTTTGATTTGGAGCACCAGTGTCATTCTTTGATTCAGGTGCCTCCCCATCTCCCTCTGTGTCTCTTTCACTGCCTACGCTCTCTGATTGATTACCAAGTAAGTCTGAAAAATCAACCTCAGCAGTTTCTTCTTGTTCTTTTACTTCAGGTTCCTGCACTTCTTCTGCAGCTTCCTCTTTTGTTTCTTGCTCACCACTGAAGAGTCTCTCCACCTCTGCAGCACCAAGCATGTTGTCTAAACCAATTCCTTCCATATTTAATCTCCAATTTATCGTGAAATTCTGATGCAAAAGTATGGATAATACTCCTGCTTAACAACAGAGTAAATAAATCGTTAATATTGGTATTAGCAACAACAATAATTTTGACACAAAAAAGTCCAACAATCTTCACAGACTATTGGACTTCGCTAAAACATACATTTTAAAATTTTGAAAGTTGCGAACACATCTTAAAATGAATAAACCAAATCTTAAAAAATCTACATCAAAAACTAAAGAATCATTCACTAACCAAATAAAACACAATCTATAACGACATTTCTTCTTAGCAACCCCACTGGGACTCAAACCCAGACTAGGGGGCCTAGAATCCCCTGTGCTATCATTACACCATAGGGCAGTATTTCACCTACAAAGGTACGAAGAAAATAGCCTGATTAAATCCAAGCGTTTGAAATAATCAGGCTATTAACAACGATTAACTACCCTTTTTTACCGAAGTTGCATCTCTATGCTTGGCAATCCTTTCTTGTGACTTGATTTTCTCCCTCTCAAGTTGAAGCTTCTCATGCTCAAGCTTATTCTTCTCATCAAACTCTCTTGTTCTCTGTAGCAAGTCAGCCCTCTCTTTATCTGTAAGAGGCTGAATAGGTGTCTCTGTGAATCCTGAAGCTCTTGCAACACTGGAATCAATGTTAGCCTGTGCTTGAATCTTAGCAACGAGAATCCTAGTATCATTGTCTCTCTGATTCTGAATATCTCTCTGCTCCATCTCAAGCTGCTTCTGCTCTGCTTCTGCCTGAATCTGCTGTTGCTGCATCTGCATTTGCTGCTGACGAATTTCCTCCTGCTGCTCTTGCATTCTTCTCTCAGAGTTCTCAATCATCCTAATCTTCTCAGCAATAGACTCTGTAGAGTACAGCTTCATCATAGTAGAGAAGTTAATCATCTGATTCTGCAGACCTGCCTGAGCAAGAGTCTCAAGTTTCTGAGCAAGTGCCTGTGTACCCTGTGCATTATCCACAACAAGACCATAGTCACATTCAGCAAACTCATCACCATCAATCTCCATAATCCTTCTGGAGCCATCAGAGGTGAGATACTCAAACTTCTTCTTCCTTCCTTTTAAAGCAATCTTAGCTGTCTCAAGGAAGCATTCAAGTTCTCTCTTCTTCAGGCTGTCATGCTGAGCAAAGAGCCATTCAGTAATATGGCTTGACTGTAGTGTTGCTCTTTCCACACCACCTACAGTTTCCCTATTACTAATTTGTCCTTCTCTCTGAGGTGAAATACCACAGGCTTTACCCATAGTAGTCTCAAGCCAATCAAGAAGCTGGATATTGTATTGAATCTCCTGAGTAACACTGGCATCAACAACACCTGTGGAGTTATTATTCAAAGCTCCTGCAAGCTTACCTGTAGCAGCACCCTTCTTTCCCTCATTGAAGCTATTCTTCACAGCAAGGTGATTCACCTTAGCAAAGTACATCCACTTCTCAGTAGTCCATGAGTCAGGCTTGAATGACAAATCAAGCACTGTAAGCTTACCAAGATTTGACTCAATCAACTTGTAAAGCTTATCAAAAGTAGCATCATAGAGGTAAGCATAGGGCTTCAGAGTGTCAACCAATGAGGGTGAGTTAGTGCTACCGATATTATACAACTGTCCTATAATACCAAAGTGGCACCTTGAAGGATTACTCATAGAGAAATACTGCACTGGTCTAGGTCTGATATTCACATAGATTTCAGTACCAATCTTAGTGCCTTCCCATGCTTCATTTACCCAGAAGATTTCTTCTTCCTCTCCCCTGGTTTTATCAGCTATATAAGTCTGAGGCATGAATTTGTATTCCTCTTCTCCAGTCTCATAGTCATAGTACTTGATTTTCTTAATCTTTCTTGCTGACTTCCAATAGACTCTGAGCACTCTCACATTACCTTCTCCATCATAAGGAAGCATTGTAGTAGTGTAATCCACATTATTCAACAGAGAAGAGAAGAAGTGGGGATTGCTGACCATTGTATCTCCAAGATGAGTATCCGTCATATAGGCATTTCTATCATCCCAAATATCAGTATCTCCATCTACTCCACCTGTCTCCACCTTGTCAAGGTATGCATGATCCTTCGCAGTAAGCACATCATAGTAGGTATCTCTCACCCATCCAATGCTCTTATAATCCTCATAGACAATCATGTCAGCATCTTCAATCCTATTGGAATTACCTGACCTGAATACCCTGAGCTTCATGGGGTCTACTCTCTCTACATAAGGCTCTCCACCAATGATATCATTCAGATAGATTTCCTCTTTCACAATCATGGCATCCATGATACCCTGATTATCAAACAGCTCTCTGAAATCATACTCCTTGCTATAGTGCTTCAGAAGCTCATTAGCTCTGACTTCTCTCATATCCTGGTATTGATATTGGAAGAAGTCATTCTGCTCAGTAAGCCTCTTCTGATAATCCTCCTCAGAGATTGACTGGCTCTGAATAAGAGATTGCAAACTCTGATACACTGCATCTCTCTTGGCATTCTCAATCTCACTAATAGCATTGGGATTAGTAATCACTACATGCCAATCAAAGACTCTTGCCAGAGCTTCACCTCTCAGCACATTCAGCTTAGGATTAATGGTGGGATAATGCTGAAGGTTATCAGGAATAAAGTTTGCCTTCAGCTTATTAGGATTGAGTACATACTGAATATCATCAGTATGCAGCTTCATATTCCAAAGGTCATAGTTTATCTTCTTATGAAGAAAGGATTTCCTGACAGGGGAAGAATTCAATGTAGAACCTCTACTATCTGCAAAGTCTACACATTTTCTACGCCACTGCTTGCCTTTCTGCTTATCTGATAGGCGTTGCTGGGGAAACCCGTTGAAAATCTCTAAACCCATATCTTAAAGTATTTTCTGCAAAATTACTTCCTTCTTACCTACTCCACAAACCAGTTACTTTTTTATTAGCATTTGTGTTAGGCATGTTGTTATGTTACAATAAATCCTCCTCTTCTTCAGGATAATTATCCCTAAAGAAATCATCATTGGCAGGGTCATCAGGGTCATAGGCATCTTCTTCATACCTCTTATAATCCCCACCCATTAGCCTGAGTTTATCTTCTCTCAAAAGCATCAGCATTCCTAAAGCTGATACTCGGTCAAAGTTACCAAAAGGATTCCACTCTGAGAGCTCTATCAGAAGAGCCATGTTATTAATGAAGTTGAGATTATGCAGAGTAATCTCTTTCTCCTCTCCATTCTCTTTCACCATAGCAGTCTGTGGAGTAAGAAGCCATTTGTTAATCAATTGCCTTGCCCAACCATTGATAGCTTGTGAGGCATTAGTACCCTTAGTAGTGTTGCCATAGTTACCTGGTTTCATCATCTGCTTATCAATGAGTATCTCCAACACATCAGTAAGCAGATAAGTTGAATTCATCCTTGAGAAGTGTGCAAAGAGTCCTTTCTTATTATTCTCATAGTTCAACCTTGCATTGTAATACAGACACATTCTCCTGCATATCTCAAAGTAGTCATCTGCCATAGGAGGTCTTCCTGTGTATTCTGCTACAATTCTATCTGTCCAAAGGTCTAACACTAAGATAGAACCTAATGATGTAGTTGTTGATTCATCATTGTCATAAGGGTCAGCACCTGCAATATACCTATTCTCATATACATTTCCTTCAGAGTCAGTCTGCGGAGCTTCAAAGATTTCCACAGCACCAGGCATATTCTTATTATCTCTCTGCTGGAAAAACCTGATAGGGCTATCAGAAGTAGGAACAAACTCCACTTTACCATCTGTAATAGCAAACTGTCCTACAAGAGTATTATCATAGAAGTTAGGATTTGATCTAATCTCAAGCAGCCTTGCTTCCAAATCTGTCACAGGGAATTGGCTTATGCTTCCTTGAATGATAGCTTCTGAAGGAGTAATAGGCATATTAGATACTACCTTGATGATGGTTCTTGGATCACCAGTCTCATACTTGGCTACATATCTCTCTTGAAGCAGGAATAACAAAGAACCTACTACATCTGATACCCCATCCTTATTATAAAAGCCCTTCAGGTTAGCATAAGCAGGAGT
>Ga0247609_10000972_pt1 | contig 36273 bp, 17 predicted proteins | sample 172DNAGHGlowgp2_FD_193487 | JGI IMG/M metagenome (GOLD analysis project Ga0247609, IMG submission 193487) | Sheep rumen microbial communities from Palmerston North, Manawatu-Wanganui, New Zealand - 1728 DNA GHGlow gp2 | ecosystem: Host-associated > Mammals > Digestive system > Stomach > Rumen ... | reverse complement strand
TCTTCCGTTAGCACGTCACCTTCGCGCAATGCCGCTTGGCATTTGGCGAGGAAAAAGTCACAACAGGTTTTCGAGGCGCGTGAATCGCTTTTGCAAGAACCCACGCCATCGGCCAATGCCACAACTACGCAGCCCGATTCTTCAATCCAGCCACAACAGTCGCCATTGAGTTCGTTGGGCGACTTCTTGCGGCCTTTTTCTGATTTTGAGGCAATTTGATAGGTCATGTGTTTTTTGATTTTTAGACATATTTTTCATGATATGCAACCCAGTGCATAAACAAAAACACTCTACTCCAAATAATATTGCCTGCGTTCTTCAGGCGTGAGCGGCCTGTCCTTGAACCGCTCGCGCGTTTGGTCGATGAGGTCTTGGAGAGGCGGTAAGTCCCAGATGCGGATGGCACCATCTTCAGAAGCAGAAACGACCCTCTTCCCATCAGGGCTAAAAGTAGCAGAACAACACTTTTCTTTGTGCGCTTTGTATATTTTCAATGTCACGCCCTCTTCGACATCCCAAATACGGACTGTGTTATCGGATGACGCTGAAACAATATGTTTGTCGTCGGGACTAAAAAAAGCAGACCGCACACTATCTGTATGTCCATTAAGTATCAGTATTTCTTTACCCGTAACGACATCCCAGACACGGACCGTGCCGTCACCAGAAGCTGAAACTATACGTTTCCCGTCATGACTAAAAGAAACAGAGTGAACCCAGCCAGTATGTCCTCTTAAAACCTTCGTTGTATCACCCAATTCTGTATCCCAAATCATTATTTCGCGGTTTGCTGATCCCGACACTATGCTTTTGCCATCAGGACTGTATGCTATTGATATCACACAATCGGAATGCCCAGTCATGCTTTTCAATTCTTTTCCTGATTCGATATCCCACCGCTTTATAGCCGTTTCATAAGAACCTGTTGCAATCTGTTTCCCATCTGGACTAATAGCTAGCGACATTACCATATTGTCATTAAGCCAAATAGATTTTAATAAACCACTCTCGGATTCCCAAACAGACACAGGTCCTCCTGTTGATGAAACCACATACTTCCCATCAGGACTAAAAGTTGCTATACAATCATGATATCCTTTTTCTTTTATTGTTAGAAACCATTTCCCAGAAACTGCATCCCAAATCTTCACTGTTCCATCATCGGATGCTGAAAGGATACGTGTACCATCATTATTAAACGAAACAGTATTAATAGCACGATTATGCCCATGAGGAGCAACTTCATAATCCTTATCAGCTTCCCATACTCGAATCGTTTTGTCAAGGGAAGCCGATACAACACGTTTTCCGTCAGGACTGAAACAAACGGAATTGACATCTTCTCGATGTCCATCGAAAACCTCCAACTGCTCGCCCGAATCAACATCCCAGATACGGACAGACTTGTCCATAGAGGCTGATGCTATGTGCTTCCCATCAGGACTGAAACAAACGGATTTGACAACGTCTCGATGCCCATCAAAAGTCATCAACTGCTCACCCGAATCAGCATCCCAAATACGGATTGTTTTGTCATCGGATGCCGAAACTATGTGTTTCCCATCAGGACTAAATCTGGCTTGTAGGAAACAACCTGTGCTTCCATAAATTGTTTTGACTATTGTTCCTGTCCCGAAATCCCAAATGCGGATTGTTTGATCTTTAGAAGTCGACACTATGTACTTCCCATCGGGACTAAAATCCAAAGAGTTAATCGAAGAAGCGTAGCGTTCCAAATAATTACATTCCTGTCCAGAATCTACGTCCCAAACACGTATAGTTTGATCATCTGTTACAGTATCGGTTCTGAATGTGACGATATAATACATCTCGGTATCATCCCTGTCCATAGAACCGGTAACAACATGCTTCCCATCGGGACTAATATCAACGCAATTTAGTGGATTAGCGTGCCCTACCAATGATTTCAATTCTCGACCTTTCTCGGCGTCCCAAACTCGAGCTGTCTTATCAAATGAAGACGACGCAATTATGTTTCCATCCAGACTAATTGCAACAGATGAAACTGGATCTTTATGCCCTTTTAAAACGGCTAATTCGTTACCTGTTGCAGCACTCCACATTCGTATCGTTTTGTCAACGGATGAAGATACTATGCGGCTTCCGTCTGGACTATTAACAACGGATAAGACATTATAATCATGCCCTTTAATAATATCCAAAACAGGACTGAAAAAATTTCTCAGTGCCGCCTCAGCCTCAATCGCATAAGGTCTATCTGGTTTTTCCAAGTCTTTTGGAAGCACTTCTATGGCAAGCCGACTAGCAAGATAAGAATCCTCGTCTGCGATGTTGTTTATTTTCTCCGCCACAAACCTAGATTGGTTTTCCATCATCTTCCAGTTGGCCTTAAGTGTCTGCTGCCGTTGAAAATACATCCAATAAGCCACGCCCGCCATGATGAGAAAAGCCGTGATACTAGCAGCAATAATCCAGTTGCGTTTCCTTCTTCTCTCCCTCTTAAATCTTTGCCACAACTCATTAAATCCCAGATCAAACATTTGCGCCACCACTTTCACAGCAGCGGCATCTTCACCCAACTCATTTATGCTAATCCCACGATGTGCCTTGGGCAACTCTCTCAAAGGCATTGGAAAGCACTCCAACTTAGGATCCTTTGAAAACGCCTCGCCATCAACGACAAAGGGGATTATGAAATCCGCCCAGCCTCTATCAATAAAGTATCTTACTTCTTTGGCAACCCATTGAGATTGTGGCGTATCGGGGGAGCAAATCACTATTAGCCATTTAGATTCGGATAATGCTTTTTCTATGGCTTGTTCCAAATAACCTCCTGCCATTTCAGATTTAAACTCAAAAACTGGTCTTATTTTTGCAGGTAAATCCTGTCGCTTTTCACGAATTTTTGATGGAAGATGATAATACTCCAGCTTATGTTGCAACCATTTCGCCCATTTTTCATCTTCACTTTTGTAGCTGATGAACGCGAAATAGTGTTTGTTGTTTTTTGTTTCCATACCGGTGATTTTGTTGAATATGACACTACTGAAATCAATTCATCTCTCTTTCCAAAGCTTCTTTAAGCGCATTACGGAACTCTATACTTTTGGTTTTTTCCGAATCTTCCATAAGCCACTTGGGGGATGTGACACCTGCGGCCCGCAATTCCGCATCAATCCTCAGCCATTCATTCATCAGCGACAACAAAGACCGATTGGTCCTGACCCTCTGAGAACGTGTCAGGTTTTCAGAATAAAAGCCAAAGTCATCGTTCCCGAAAATGCTTTCATGCTTTAACCGACGGCCCAATTCATTGATTAAAACCGTGTCAGCGGCCGTTTCGATACAGATGCTTTTGGGACCTTCAGCAAAATCATCCACCTGTCTGATGTAGGCATTAAAACCAATGGTATCGCCATCTCCATGAGAATCGGCAGCATAGGGTTTTGCTTGCTGGTTGGTAGTGTTATCTGCACCGTTATTCAACAAGACGTCTTTTGCCTTGGTTCCGAGAAGTAACCCACGGATATACTCCAACACCGATTCGCCTTCGGTGGTGTCGAAGATTTCGTTGGCGAGCGTGTAAAGCTCTATCTTCAGCAACAGCCTTTGGTAACGACCTTTCAGGTTGGCAATCCGTTTCGTTTGTTCCTTGGTGTAGTCACGGTCACTGCCTTCAAGCATTTCCAATTGCTTCTCGCAAACGTCGATGCCTTTTTGGAGTTCGCTCGGCGTGAGGTCTTTATATTTCTGTTCCAATTTGTCAATGGATTTTTCGAAAGCCGTGATTTGCGCATCGGTAATGCGGGAGCATGAAGACATGGCAAGTGCGAAAATACAAGCCACGAAAGCGATTACTATGTACTTGGTTTTCATTTTTACTTTGTTTTTATGTCTATATCGTTTTACATGGATACAATGTATTCGATGGTTTTGCAACCAATAATAAAAAAGTGGAAGTGATAATTATCTCAACTCACCGCCTTTCTGCCTAATATACCCGTAGGGGTCGTCGGGGCAGAGATCCAATATGAGTTTGAGGCCACGGCCATACTCGTCGTCACAAGCCAACCATCCGCCTTTTCGCTCTTCCATGGTGGCCACGCCTGCCTTTTCTGAAAGGTAGAGGTCGGTCCACACGGCCAGACCTTCCACCCAATCCTCGTTGGTGGCCTTGATTTTTTGGAAATCATCGTTACTGTATTCCCAGATGTGCGTCATCTCATGAGCAATGATACCAAGCGTCTTGCCGGGTTTATAGCCATCTTCAACATAAAACACATCCATTGACCGATTCATAGCCAAGCCTACCAACTTCCTTATGTCGTAGCCATTGGTTATGGAGAACTCTGACCCATTCAATCTGTGCAACTCGACAGCCGAGACGAGCTTTGCTTCATACTTGATGTCACCAAAGTCGATGCCAAGATGAGTTTTGAACAGTTCTTTAGCATCGTCACAAATTTTAATGAATTGTTCATCGGTGTCGATGGCTTCCTCCGAACAGTCAGGACAACGCATGCGTCCGTCTGAGAGGCGCTGCATCTCGCTGTTTTTCATTTCGCGACGGCAGAAGTCGCAGGTGCCGTAAACGTCTTGTTGGCTTTGTCGTTTCGTGACGAAATCCTGCAATTCGTCACGTTTCTCGAAAAAATCCCTAATGAAATTTATTAGCAGGTCGACATCAAAACATGACGGCAGTTGAGACTCACCATATTTTAGGAAAGCGAACTTGTCGAAATCCTTACGATACAGATAGGAATCGTATCCATCAGGCACAACGGAAGAGCCTTCCGTAAGCCATATCAGATAATCGTATATATACCTAAAAATGTACCAAATATTGTCTTTGTCACATAAAGCCCCAATCAGTCCCAAGTCGACATGAGCGTCTTCAATGAAATAATAAGACAGCGTTGATGCCTTTCCATTGTCGTTTGCTTCCGTCGAATTCGTTTCTTTACCTTCAGACTCATATTGAACCGAGAAACGATTGAAAATCCAAGGTAGTTCCTTGCAGGTCTGATCCACTTGGCCTTCTGATGCAACTATCAGATATTGAGAGTGATGAGGAAATACAGATTGCATCGCCTCGTACAACAATATTTGAATACTCTCGCGAATGTCGTTGATTCTTTCTAAATATTCTGGTTTTTGCAAGAACCCGAATGTTACTTTAAGAGCCTTTCCTTTATTGTATTGACGAATTGGAGGGCAATTATTACTGTTGTGACTTCCTCCCATGTGATAGGAAGTGAATGAATACATTTCTTCCGTAATAATTCTGACATTTGTCTCAAACCCCTCAATACCAACCCAAAGCTCTTGGCCAGACACCTTATGGTTCCACTTATACATAGTCCCTTCCATGTCTTTGATTGCCCTTTTCTTACCCGATAGCACAACCTTCAAACTCGGTTTATAAAAAATAATCTCCCGATCGTTAATGTTTCGCGATCTCACTTTGAGTGTCCTTGTTTTCTTGTCGTAGTCGCCTATGATATAAGGCTTCCCAGAAAACGAATGCATCTGACCCTTACAATAGCTCTGGTACATCAGGTCGTAAAGAATATCAAAAAGAACATTACCCGACTCGTCTATCACTTTGACCATATCAAGATACGACAAATCAACTTTGTCGGCAAGTTCCAACCTGAAAGCCGTATGATGGTGGTATTCGCTTCCATCAAAGTCAACGACATCCTTAGCTATAAGCATATTGGCCAAGTCGGCAGAGAAATAATCCGCCAGCAATGATTTTATAATCATTGGGACCGACTTGATTTCTCTTTGGGAATAATATCCATTAAACAATTCTCTTAGTTCTGTTTCTTCCATCCCTCCAGCCGCATCCTTCAACATATTCAACAAAATGATGGCCACGGTTATTCGGCTTTTGCACAACTGAGGTTCCAAAGCCATGAAAGGAACTCTCGTAAAAAAAACATGATTCGCATTAAAATAATCTCTGAAAAGATAGGGTTTGGAAACCACAATCGTGAAATTCTCATGAAGCCCAAGATGACGCCATTTACGATAGACTGCCGGGGCGTTACATTCTTGGTCGAACACGACAGAGAACACCTGGTCTTCAACAATTTGCTCAACGGGAAGCAAATGGGTCTTGACATTACGATGAAGGTCGTCTACCGACACCTCAATTTGATTGCGGTCAACCGCATCGATAACCAACTTATCCAATTCTTCAGGGCCTTCGATGGCATTAGTATACGCCAATTCGAGATAATGGACGGGGGTAACAGCCTTGTTTTCCTGCGCATATTTGCAACTTAATGCTATCAACGCCATTTCACTTCCCGAGTACACAGGTTCGTTAGGATCTTTGATTAAAATCTTTTTAAAACGCTTGTCGTATTCTTCGTAGTTATACCCAATAAAATATTGTTTGTCGCCTTGTGGGAATTGAGCCATGGGACCTTCGAACGTAGTTTTGCCAGTCAGCCACGTGTTTTTCATAGAGGGTTCTGTCCCTCTGCGAAGTGGCGTGACAAAAAGAAGCTGGAATGTCTCGTTAACCGACTGCAATAGGTAACAGAATCTTCTGTCTTCATATAAGTTCGAAACGCCCTTATCGAAGATGTTCACTACAACTACCAGTCCGATCTTCGACATCCACTCATAGTCCAATCCTTGACGCGAAATCAACGACAGGGATGACACTACAATACTTTCATGTAGAGATTCCTTGGTTGACTTCTCGTCATACACATGGAAATTCTTCTTCAACAAATCTGCAAGACGATCTGCAATCTCATCCGTATAGGACTTGTCATCATTAACCGAAAAATGGTTGGGAATCTCAAGAGCTATCAGCACATGCCGTCCATTCTTTTCAACAAGGTCGATGAACGGTTCCAGCTTAATAAAAGCCGTCGCCAAATCACAGTTTTCAACGAATACGTCTGCATTGGAATCTTTGAATTTCACCATCAACTTTTCGAATTCTTTCTCATTGTGAACACGCTGTATTTTAACCCTTTCACTATCAGATTCATTATTTGTTCGCTTCCAAGCGACTGCATAATTGTCGAAATTCTTGACAAAAATTTTCCACAATTCATCGAAATCGCTCTTTTCCGATTTTACCGTGGACACCGTTTCGCTTTCAACAGGGACTTCTGCACATAAATAAACATAATACTCAATCAAGGGCAGCAATCCTAACAATCCGAAAGCCGAAATCAGGTAGAATTCAACATGTGTGAAATATACCAAAGCAAAGTATACGGCATAAACAATGGCGGCCAACAGAATAGTGGCCTTCAATGTCCAACGATAGAACACCTGCCCCACTCTTGCCCTTACCACTTTCTCATCATCGATGAAATATGGAAATGGCAACGCAGTTTCTTTGTCTGGACGTTTTTGGGCAAAGACCTTTCGATAAAAGCCTATCAACGAATGATGGACAGACGAAGCTCTCAAAAACATGTGCAAGCCGTACCACAAGACATGGCAAATCAGGGCATAGACGGCCTCCACTTCATATTCTTCCACCATGCGATTAATCAGTGGCCAATCGGGGAAGTGAGTCCATCGGTACACGAAATACATCAGTGTCGCAAACAACAAGGCTTCCCATGGGATATGCCACCATTGATATATTTCCGTTTTTTCGTCATCGTTAAAGCGGTTGACTTGGCTTAGCTGGATGACGATTACAGCTATTATGAGTATGGCGATAATAATGGTCGACATGGCAAAACAATTCTATAGTAAAGTTATCTAGGCCAGCGGGAAAATTTGAACTTTTTGATAAAGCATGTCACATTGTTAACGGTGGCCTCCCCTATTCCCGTTTGCATTGAACCAAATCTGCTGCGCACCTTATAGGGAAGTGAAGGAGGCATGGAAAGACTGAAATTGCCGTCTAGAAAAGTCATAGCATCTTCATCGGCTTGGGGGGCGCAGTTGACATCGCGTGTGAGTCTTTGGATTTTTTCGGCGATTCCTTTATAAAAGTCCTCCCAAATTTCCACCTGTTTGTTGTGGCTATAGAACTCATTCATTTTCTTTTCCATTTCATCAAGGTTCCTCTTTCGGATGTCAGCCTCGTTTTGCAGTTTCACACGATTGCCAACCTCTCGTAGAAAGCCATCCAATCCTTTTCGTAATTCTTCGCAAATGAGGTCAATTTTCGAATAAGCACTATTAATCTTCGACTTGACACTTGACCTAGCAATGATTGCACCCAACAAAAAAAACAATACAACTGCGACGAAACCAACAGCAATCCACATCGGCTTATCTTCAAAACCATTATAGAAGAAATGGAAAGCGAAACCAAGTGTGAAGGCCAACGAAGACAAAATGGAAATCCACAGCAGTCGCGACAAGAATCCCAGTTTCACCATTTCCACCTTCAAATCATCAATGGCTTTCGCGAACTCCATCATCATCTCATGCCGCTTCTCTTGATACCCTTTGTAGTCTTCCATAGGTATCTTCCCGTCCCCCTCCCCTTTTATCCGATTCATTTCAACTTCCAGTTCTGCATAAGTGCTTTGCTTCGTGGTGACTTTCATCTCACTATCCGTGATGCGTTTTGGCACATCATACAAAGGCCTTTCGTTTTCTTGTTCAAACTTATAAATATCTTCCACATTCGCTATCACGTCGTCATACCAACTCCAATCTCCAGGTTTCTGCCCAAAGAAAAATGGTATCTTTCTGGTGTTCAAGAACATTTCTTGCTTTTTGGTTCGAACTTTCTCCAGTTTGTCATTCAATCGGTTGTGGCTGTCGGTTATTCTAGTATCCTGCGTGTTGCTCTCGAAATATTGATACGACAACGTTGTGCCTTTGGGCCAACGCAAATCATCCATGCTCTTTTGGCATTTGTCAGCATAACAGCAAAGCATGGCAAATGCCTCTTTGTTATAACAATCCTCTGATTTTGGAGCATTGGCAATATCAAGGAAGAAATACCACGGAGTGTTCAATGCTTGGGCCAAAAGACGGCCACGATAACTCTCATCATCCATTGAAGCTATCATCTGGATCAAAGACTTGAGATAGACCTCCCCCTTGCATTTCTCTACGTCGGTGGAATTGTTCACTCTCAGCAAAAAGAAGGTTGAATCCATAAACGATTCGGAGCCAAAACCCAGCAAAGACGTAACCACGGAGAGGATTTCATCTTTGAATTTGAACGACCTGATTTCTTCAACAGTTTTGAGACGCGCCAGCCTCTCCATGAACAAATCACGAAACTCCTTAAGCAGCCCAACTTCTGTCATATACTTTGAGAAAGACCAATTGCTATCATCAACCATATTGTCGATTTCTTGAACCAACTCAGAGAACTGAGGAGACACACTCTTGTCGCCGATACTCAAATTGGGCAGAAAGCCACCAAACTTGTCCGTCACCAACTGCTTGGCTTTCTTGTCAAACGACCCAAACATATCCGCAGTGATCCAGTCAGACTCCAATAAATTGCTATAACCAGTGTAGGCTGATTCGCGATAAAGCCGAGACAACGATTGTTCGTCGCTACTGCCGTCAACAAAAATGAAGCAATATCTAAAACGATCAACGAGATGGTTTTTCTCATCAAACGTGCCTTCGGCAAAAACTTGTTTGACCTTTTGCTTAAAGTACCTGGCATTTTGCGCCGGAAAGCACTTCTTTTTCATTTGATTCTGAGAGGGAGGACAAATACCATTCGACAAGTCGATGGCAACAATCAAACGGATTCTTCCATTGCGGTCCTTCTGGGACAATGAACGGCTTTCCAATAAGTTTCGCATGTCGAAAAGCAAACCTTCGATATAATCTTCTCTTTCTTCTTGCGACTTGAGGAAACTCCCCACCGAGAGCCGGTCGTAGAAAAGCAAAGGCTTCCCCACATTGACCAGGCCCATCAGCGGATCGGCTTTCTCAAACACGGTTGTCGTGAAATTAAAGAATATGGATACATCGTCCCTCATTTCACCATTTCCCATCATTTTTTCGCTCTCAATTCAAATACATGTTGCCTCGCAAGCGTTTCCACCCTATTCTTGGCGACAGTCTTCATGATATCATCAGGAATGGCATCAAACAAATCGTCACACAACTTGCGTGTGTTGGCTGATGGTTCAAAGACATCTACAATATGGCCAATCAAACCATCGAACAGCTGCGTCTTCAATTTCTCAAGTGTGCGAGAGTAAGCGGAATTATTATCTGTACTCAAAAAAGAAAACCACTTTTTGCCAGTCCATGAGCTATAGACCGAGCCATAATCGAAACCTTCTTTCATCTTCTTGATGAGGGAAAGGCTTTTCATCAACTCCAAGACATCTCCAGTAGAGCGGTCTACCCTTTGCCATTCTTTTTTGGCGGCCTTCCACTCTGTGGCGATACACTCGTTCACATATTTCACCATGGATGGATTGTCAATCAAGCCGCGTTCAAAGAGTTCGTTCAATCCAGATTCCAAATTTGAGGTGCCACCCAACGATATGTAATAACCATTAAAATCGGTGATATAACCAGGCACGTCGCCTTGGAAATACCAATAATCGTCACCTGAATTGTGTTGGACAGCAAACTTATCAAGCAGGAAACCGTAATACAACGCAGCAAAGATGTCGCCAAGGATGTCTTTCATGTTCTCACCGATGTTGGGCATATAGGCCGGCAACTGCCAACGCTTGTCCAAATGGCGTGAATAGTCGGGCAAGCCTTCAACAATGCGTTTGTCAACGTCTTCATAAGCTTTCTTGTATGTGCCAGTATGTCCGTCTGCGTTGGAATCGCTTTCAACTGAGGAAAATCCTTTGAAGTTCTTTTCGAGTTCGAGCAGACTCACCGAATTTGCTCTTACGAGTTCGTATTGGCTATAGAAATCATTCGGTACGCAATCAGCTATGTCTTGGGGTTGTGCATTCGCTGGTTCGAACAAAAACTCTATTTCTTCTTCCGTAAACCCTCTCACGCTGTTGATGCCCCACGAATTGATGTAACGGTGTTGGGCGACATCAATATTATAGGCTCCTCTGATGACAGCCATGTCGGCGACATGCCTGATTTTAGTCTTCATGTAGTCAAGAACCTCTTCTTGGGTATGTTTGTACAGCTCGCCTTCCTTCTTCAAAGCTTGGAGGATGTTCATCTCCAAGAATTCGGGCGAAGTTTTACTCATCGCTTTGATTTGCTGGCCAATCACACCTTGGAAGAGTCTGTTATTGGCCTCAATTATGGCTTTCTCCTTGGCTTCAGCAGCTTCCTCATCATCGCTCAGAGAGCCAAGTGTGGCATCCTGCTCAAGAGCCAGTTTGGCATCATCAAACATGGAGCGATAGATTCTTGCCGAAATATCATTGGGGAACAACAGCGAATCTGCCATCTTGATATTTTTTTCATACAAACGCTGCTTGATAATCTTGGTTGCTAACACATACATCACTGTCGGGTCGGTCTTGCCTTCATGCCTAACAAGCAGGTCTTCACATTGCTGTTTAAGCCCTCTGAGCGTATCAGGAAGCCTCAAAAAGAAATTCTCGCTCTCCTCAATTAGTTGCATGATTTGGGACAGCAAGCCCTCATAAACATATTCCAGCAATTTGTCGACCGAATACCGTTTGACATTTTCCCTGTGTTTCTTGGATTCCCTGATATACTTAGCCTTAAAGTCTCTAACGCCTCCTCTATTGAAAACATTCTGTTGGCCATATTCGATGGTCAAGGCTTCTGCAGCGGTTTCCTGATGATTGTCGGGGCTGAGCTTATCGTTCTTGATATCAAATTTGGTTGCATAACCCTCAACTGCCTTATGTAAGTCCTGATTTTTCTGCTTCAATCCGGCCTCGCTCTCAAGCCGATTCCTAATCCCGTCTCTCACATCATATAGGAAATAACGTACAGCCAATGGGTGAAGCTCTTTGCCCTTGGGGAGGAGATAGCTATTCAGATGGTGGGGCGGTAACGATTGTGTGACCCTGTTTGCAGACATGGCATCAACGAGAAAACACTCCCTAATGACACCTCTTCTTAGTGATTCGATGAGCGAAAACGCAAAATCCTTGAAGTTTTTCAATGCTTCTTCGCGGCGGTTAACAAAACTAATATCACTATCCTTGTCGGAGTCCTCAGAAAAAGCGTTTGGTCTGTTGCAATTTTCGTACTGTTCTTTGAACGTAGGGTTGTTTTCGACAACATTCTTCACATATTCCGCAACACTTTCAAGATAAGCCTCGCTTTTTGCCCCATTTGAGATGCCATCCATCATTTGCTGCGTACTTTCATAAACCGCCCTAAATTCCGTCTGTTCCATCCCCGTTCCGTTGAGAGCCAATTGTACGACATTTCTTTTGAAATGTTCGCCCCTTTCAGGCTCTTCAACTGTTGCTATACCATTACGTTTGTTTGTCTTGTATTGGTCAAGTTCCATGAGGAAGTCATTATCAATGCGAATCCAAGTAGAACTCAAATTGTCGACCAAACGTTGGATAGCGAAATACTCATACAAGTCGTCGACCGGAAACACAAGCTTGGAAACTCCTATGGCAGCAAAGCGGCCCTTCCCTTCAGTTTGAATATCTTGGATAGTATTGTTGATCAACAGCGAGCGTTGCGTATCCCCCATAGGGCTAAAGGCATTCATATATACGAAGTCCCTCACTTGGTCGTAATAGACTTTCATATTGCCTATGTTGGTACCATCCGTGTTGGTGAAATCAATCATGTAGCAATGGTCGTAGGGATCGCATGTGGGCAGTTTCAAATCTTCCTGCCCAAGTTTATATTCAAACTCCAAGTCTTTTATCAATTGGCTCTTTTTCCTGTCAGTAAGGGCGGCCAACTCTTTCATGCAGGCATAAGTGTTGGCGCGCGTATTCTCCTTTTGTTGTTCGTTAAGGTTGGCCACTGTATCATGACAAAGTACATCACCTAATACAAAATAGCCAGTAACTTTGGGTGCGTTGACGTTGAAACTGCGCATGATGTCTTTCACATAGTAGGCAGTTTGGAGGAACGATCCAGCCCCTGTGCCACCAGCCAGACTACAAATGATATGTATCTTGATTTCATTCCCTTGATGACGTTCTGGATTGGTTTTCAAAAGGTTACGTATACTATTGTTGATTACGGCAAGTTTTTCTTCTGCCATGGCCGACATATAAGCCAAACGTGAAGCCATCCTAACCTGCCCTGCTCCCTCGTTCAGTTTCATCCTTATGATCACATCATTGTCGGTATCAAACCAATCCTCGACAGTCGTGGAATCTTTGATTTTATTGATGTACTGCCCCACCGTGATACTCTCGCTCGAAGAGGTCTGGATTACACAATCCTGAGGGAGCACCTCCATGTATTTCTTAATGTCGCCCGCATCGGTATCGAAACACAGACAAGCTAGATTGCTTTCTGCATCTTTTCTTTCTGCATCGCTTTTTTCCTTATTACGCTCCGCGAATTGTCGGTAAATGTCCACCGTGATGCGGGAGCCTACACCACCGAGGCCAATGATTAATGTAGTTGGAAACATGGTCTGTTTTTTTATGATTATTATTTAATTGATTAATATACAAAACTATACAAACGATTTGGCCATTAAAAACAAAAGGACCGACATCGTCGCTATTGAGGCCACAATAAGTACGCCTATGATGATACGGTAATACTTTTCATCGTCTGTGTTGCCACTATCGTACTCCAACCGGCCCTCATACTTCTTCTGACGGTACACCCTAATGGTGTCCATCTCGATGGTGTCCTTGTCATCGTCATCACTATCGGGGTCGTAGCCCTCCATGCGCAACTTGTCACTGTCGAGAACCTGCTTCTTGATGTCGACCACCTCCTTCGACTTGGCCGCCACAAACGTAATGCTTCCCGCTGGAGGCGTCAACCATGTGGGGGGTGTTCTGCGCTCATCGGGGAAAGGCACCAGCCAGCGCTTCACCCAGGCAACCAAACCCTTCTCCCGCAACCGTATGCCGTCCTGCAATTCCGACTCGACATATCGGCCTCCGCGCAACTCCATGTAGCTGTGCTTGATACGAGCCGACTTCTTGAAACGACGCTTCAGCAACAACGCCCTCAAATAAAGCACGAACAAAAGCAAACCCGTTATCGTCAGCACCACCCACAAACAGCGCGACAGCCACGAACGTCCTTTTTCGACCACCAAATGCAACGGATGAGCCGTTTGGCTGAATTGTTTTCCTTCGTCATCAAAAGCTCCTTCCTTGGGAGTCGATATAATCTTTATGTTCAAATCTTCAGGGAAGAAGCACTCACACCATTCACCCTTGGGCTGCACATATAACAAAATGGTATCGCCATCGAAACCAATTCTTGGTTCCTCGTAGAGGAATCCGTTTTCCACCTCAACCTTGATGTCAAACTTTTTTGGGTCGAGTGTCCTGTCGTCCACGCCTTCCTCATAGAAATAGCCTCTAATTGGTCCTTTCTTGAGTGTCTGGAAAGCTATTGGCGGCAACTCAGTCGTAGGCCGTTCCACCAATTTCATCTCCCTTGGAAGCTCGGGAGCACATTCGCCTTTCACAATTTTGGTCATGGGCGTAATCCGCTTGAAATAGCCTGGACAGTCACATTCGGCGTAATATTGTGTTTCGTCGTCAATCAAGTCGATATTGCACTCAAAACCACCGTTTTTGTATTTGGCCTGATATTCTTTATTGTTCGCCTTAACAACAACTGAGGTTTTCCTAAGCATCGCCTCTGGCAAGTTCTGGTTTGAAGCCTCGGTCAACTCAATGCGCACCTTGGCGGAATTCTCGTTACGACAAATGGAAAACGTATTGCTGTTGACTTGTTTCAGCTTACCTTCGTTTGTGCTGAAGCAAACGCCACCAAACTCCACATTCTCAACAATAGGATAAATGCTCACTTTCTTAAGATCGATGGCCTTATCGAAACAGACTTCTATTTCAGTGCCAGCTAAAATCGCGGTTGAAGACTTCACACGCCAAACGTTGCCACTCAGTTCCAATTTATGTCCGCCTTGAACCGGGATGGTAGTCGGTTCACCCTTCAATTTCACATCAAGCGACTTGCCACTGGCCGTCACACCATTCACATTAGGCAATTGAGCAGGCGCTATGTTATCTTGATATACAAGAATGAATTCTGAAATTGGCAGCTCGGCTTTGATATTCAGACATTGTTTTCCAGATTCGACAGTCTCCAAAGCCACATCACTGAATCCCAAAATCTTCTTTGCGAAATGGTCACATTCTTTCATGATGGTTTTAGGATCGGTATCTGACTTGCCGATGTCGATAATGCCAAGCGGCTCCACAAAACTGGTAAAATCACTATGTTCGTTCAAGGCTGCACACGTTTGCAAATAGCAAATATTCAAAGTCCCGCTTTTTACAGTATTTTGGAACGTTTCGCAATCCTTCCTGTATTCTTCGGAATTGGTAGCCCAGTATCCATCTCCGATGATAAACAGCCAATCCTGTTTGCTTGCCGAAGGTTTGTAGACCCTGTTGAATCCTCGAATGTCATCAAACTGCGATTCGGAGACTTCGGACGACATGAAACTAAAATTAATCTTGTCCATGGGCTTTTGGATCGGTTTTAATGGGTTTTTCTCTTTCGACAGGCATTTCTCTTTACCGTAAACAATCATGTAAATCTCGTCGTCATCATCGCACAGGGTCACTATCATCTGAGTAGTATAATTAGCCAAAATATACTTATCTCCCGTCATGCTACCCGACACGTCTAAAGTGATGTATACCCGTTTTGATTGCTGGGCAAGCGACACAATAGAGACGATGAGAAAGAAATATATCAACAAAAATGCTTTTCTCATGGCATATTAATTTGATTGAAATTCAAGTTGCAAAAATAATTATTTTTCGTTTCATTTTTCAATTTTTTCAACATTACTTTTGTTTTTCTAAAAACCAGCGCATGCTTACTCATAAGTTTTTCACAATAGCCCCTTAATCATTAAAAGGATCAATGCACCAATGACCAGTATTGAGGCCATGATTAGCACACAGATGATGATACGGTAATGCTTTTCATCGTCTTTGCTGCCACTGTCGTACTCCAACCGGCCCTCATACCTCTTCTGACGGTACACCCTAATGGTGTCCATCTCGACGGTGTCCTTGTCATCGTCATCACTATCGGGGTCGTAACCCTCCATACGCAACTTGTCACTGTCGAGAACCTGCTTCTTGATGTCGACCACTTCCTTCGACTTGGCCGCCACAAACGTAATGCTACCCGCTGGAGGCGTCAACCACATGGGCGGCGTCCTGCGCTCGTCAGGGAAGGGTACCAACCATCGCTTCACCCATGCAACGAAACCCTTCTCCCGCAACCGTATGCCGTCCTGCAATTCCGACTCGACATATCGGCCTCCGCGCAACTCCATGTAGCTGTGCTTGATACGAGCCGACTTCTTGAAACGACGCTTCCGCAACAACGCCCTCAAATAAAGCACGAACAAAAGCAAACCCGTTATCGTCAGCACCACCCACAAACAGCGCGACAGCCACGAACGCTCCCTATTTATCGGAATCGTCATCGGAACTACACGTTTTTTCAGCCCTTCGTTGCTTTCATAAGAGACAATAATGTCCACCTCAATCTGCGACGGCACGAAACAATCACACCAATTGTTGCTTGCCTTGACACTTAAGATAATTGTATCACCCACAATCTCAGGCTCCAAAGGATCAAGCAAATATGAGTCGCCCGATTCAGCCACCACATCCACAATTGTTCCATCTTCAATGTCATCGTTCCAGTTTTCCAAAATACCCTTCGTCTCTACTCCGTTTTTCAGCATGACCAAAGAAATCGAGTCGCATTTCACTATTGGCAGTGTGTCAGAAGAAACGTATACAGGCTCAGGGCTATCATCCTCCAAATTCCCATCAGGTTCATCCAGTTCATCAAACTCATTAGGAATAGTATTTAGAATCAAGTTCCCGTCCTCATCAAATTCATTGAGTATCTTAGAATTGGATCCGACCGTATATGCATAACTTTCGTAGTTTCCCAAGCCATAGATGTGAGCCACAAAGCCTCCATCGGCAGTTTCGAGAGTATGCGATCCGTGGGTTATGCCTATTCTCGCATACGACAATTCCTTCTTTTTGGGTACTGGTTGGAACTCAGAGGCAATGGAGGCCCCGTCAAGAGTCATACTTTTCACATGAGCAGTCAAAGTGACAACATTCACATAATGGAACTTTGATAGGGCTGTGTTATAAGAGGCGAAAGTGACCTTATCCATCTGTTGCTCAATGGGATTGATATTCACCATGGATGGGTCGCCCATGATGCCACCATAATCGGCACTTGTCAGATAAACACAGACCGAAATAGGGCTGGAAGCGGAGATATAAACCGCTTCTTTTTTTGAGCCATCCAACTTATAATCAAAATATTTCTTGGCCCCAAGCGTTCTTCTATATTTGCCATCGATGGAAATGCGACAGCCAGAAGCAAGAGATGTGATTCGCACCATATCAATGCTTCGTTGGGCAGAGGCTGTCACCACAAAATGCCTACCCCAATATGCCATGGGGACGCTTTGCTCAAAAACCAAATCATAGCAGCATTTGTCATTGGGGACTGCAATCTCTCCACCTGAGAATACCGCCACTTTCTTGCCGTCTTTCACATTGACCGATGTTCCCGAAATATCGTCAATCGCGCTGATAAAAAGGTAGCATTCGCCTGCATTCAATGTAATGACCTTTTTCACAAGTGGAGGGAAAACTCCTCTCAAGCCTCCTCGGGGATTAACTGTGATTTCCGTGTTGTTCTCGACCGCCACAATCAACAACTTGGAATTCATATTGGATTGCGGCCCGGAATAATACGATTGGGCAATATAATTATCCTTCAGAACAGAAGTTGGCAAAACATTGGCAACGTCATACGAGGCATCAACGAAATTAGAAGCATAAAGCGAAACATCGGCAGTCGTAGTCACATGAATGGCCTTGTGCTCTACCTTGTTTTCGCTTTCCACCATTGCTTCTGAATTGGGGATCACTAGAGAAGTCACCACACCTGGCGTCACGGAAAACGTATCCGACCATCCTGTTAGCGGATTAGTTACGGCCCCAGTACAGGATTGTTGCCCTGCTATGAGAATTTCAAGTTTAGGAGTAGGAGACGCTGAATTGGGCATAAAAGAGACCCAAAAATCTTGTCCCATAGTGCTTATCGTTTGAGCTTCACCATCAATAGCAGCCATTGTTGGCATCCAAATGGCTAACAGAAACATATAAAACGCCTTAATTCTCATAACAAGGACTTTATTAACACCGTTAAAGCACTTATTTCTGCCACAATAGAGGCAAGTATTAGGAGTACGACTATAGTACGATGAACTTTCTCGTCGTCGGCCCCACCTGAATCAAAGGTGAGTTTACCTTCATATTTTTTTCCTGAATAGATGCTGATATCATCCATCTCAACAAGTTTGGTGTCATCCTCGGGATCAAAATCCGCCATTCTCATTTTATCTGCATTAAAACTATTTCGAGTAATATTCACTTTCTCCTTTGACTTGTCGGCAACAAACGTCAAATGCCCGGCAGGAGGCACAATCCATTCCATGGAGCGCTTTTCATCGCCAAACGGATCAAACCATCTTCTAACCCACGGGGCGAATCCTTTTTTTCTTAATTTTCTCCCCTTATCAGTGTGGTTTTCTCTATAGATGCCTCCCCTTAGTTCCATATATGATGAAACGATTCGGGCATTCTTTTTGAACCTGTTTTTCCTGAGCAGTGCTATTAAGTAAATGATGAAAAAGAGCAATGCTACCCCAACGATTAGATAGCTCTCACACCGTACGACCCATGCTCGTTTGTTAACCGGCACGGCTACGGGAATCACAAATCCGCTATACGCCTTATCATCATGCAAAATGCCCGTCTTCGAACGTAAGGTTACCAGATAATGTAATGTGTCAGTAAAAGCACATTCGCACCAGCGACTGTTGGGAACATGAGTGAAAGTGAGCCTACCTTCATCATAGCTCAAACCAACATCACCAAGGTAAGAATAATTGTCCTGATCGATCGCAAATTGCACGTCGAAAGTTCCTAAAGCTTCAATAATGCCAAAGAGGGAATCGTTGATCATTCCGCCAAATTCGCCTTTTTCATCAAGAGTCTTGAATCTTACAGCCTCAAAAACATGAAGCGGCAACGTGTCTAATGGTACAATTGCTGGACCAGGTTTGCAAACTAATGTCTTACATACGGTTTGCTGGTCATCGACAGTGCTTCGGCTAAAATAACCAGGGCTTTCAACGTTCACAAAATAGGAGACCTTGTTGTCTGGTATTGGGACAATGGCTCTAAATGTTGTATCTGAAGGCTCGTAAACGACAGATATGGCATCGGTTCCGACCATCAATTGCACAGACATCTTCTGCATAACGGGTGGCGGAAATTTTTGGTTTTGCCTATCCGTCAGGGCAATCACAACATGAAAATGTGTGAGCGTGTCACAAGCATCAAATGTGTTGTGACTTGCTTCGCTTAAAGTGTCCATCGCCCATCCGAAAGGGCGCATCCCGACCGACACATCAACATAGGGATAAAGCACCAAGCTACCCGCATCAACAGCATGGTCGAAACACACTTGAATCGGAACATTGCCTGGAATGGTATTCTCGCAGTTCACTTCCCAAACCATTCCGCCTAATGATGCGGCCTTCCTCCCTAATAAAGGAACCGTCGAAGGGCTGCCTTTCAACACAAAGGCACTGGGAGAAACCTCAACATCATTGTATTCGACAGATTGCATATTAACCCCACTTGCTTTTTGTGATTGATACAAAAGCACAAAACGCTCGAGGGGTAATTCCGAAATGAATGAGACACATTGCCCACTCTCTTGCTTAATCATGATACTCTCATTGCTAAAGCCTAAAATCCTGTTGGCAAAGTAGCTGCAGTTCCCCAAGACGGATGCCGCTGTTGTGTCCGATTTTCTAATGTCAATTGTCGGCTTGCCCAACCGCGAAAGTGAATCCGTGAAAACATAACTATCGTTGAGGCGTTCTCCCGTCTGGAGATAACACACTTGGATATTGGTTGTCTGAAGGAAGCCCTTCAATTTTTCCCATGTCGCATCAAACTCGGTTTTGGAGTCGTAAGAACCTTTTTGTATCGACCAGTCGCCATCACCTATGACAAACAGCCAATCTTCATATTGGGGGTCGCTATGATAGTCGCTGAGGAAACGGGTAATGTCGGAGATTTCGTTATAGGTCTTTTGTTTCTTTTGATCGAGCTTGTCGAAAGCGACTTGTATTGACTTGTAGTCATTCTTTCCATCAAGATTGTGAGGTTCGCCAAAATAATATAGCGCCACTTTGTCATTCTTGCCCGAAAACACCGAAATAACCTGTGCAGTATAGTTTGCCACGACATACTTGTTGCCTTCCATGCTTCCCGACACATCTAAAGTAATATAGATGCGTTTGGGCTTTGATGCCCTTTCTTGGCTCATTGCTACACATGGCGACATGGCCAGCATAGCCATGATAAATAATACTATTATTGAAGTTTCTTTCATCTATTTCCCACTCAAATCCAAATTATTCATCTCGACCCGAATATTACGGCTTTCGGCCAGCAAAGTTAGGCAATCTTTTCAAGAATTCCAAATTTTTCTTCATTTTTCCATCGTTTCCCTAAACTCCAACCCATTCCCGTATTTTCCGCAAGCAATCACAGAATGGGTGTAAACATCGTCGTCAAATCTCACCTTCACACGCGCGCAGCCGTCTTTCTTGACGATTTTCCCACCTTTCACCATCCAATGCAACTCATCCACGTTGTCGATTCCCGTGGCTTTGTACCAGCCATCACTTTCTTCAACAATTTGCACCAACTCGCCGCCTACCATTTCCTCACAAAGGAATCGGTTCATGTTGGGCAAGATGATGTCGTAAAAATAGGGAGAAAGAGCGTCTCGACCTTCTTCAACATGTAATGAATGGCCACCTCCTTCAAGTGTGTGCAACTCGCTGCGCATACCCAATGCTATTGCCTTGTCGTGGACTGATTTCGAGCCGTACATCGGGTTGAAAGCCCATTCGTTGACTAGCTTGCCGTCGGTAACCCAAGCCTGAATCCAACCCGCCACAGGTTGCATAAAAACAGGCAGCCCGTCAATGATGTCAACAACATACGGGTCAAGCAGGCCGTCGAAAGGATAGCCATATCCGTAGGGGACGATGTGGTCGTCGTCACCATGAAACGAGAGGATGCTCGTTTGGGGTGAATTCTTCAGCATAGACACGTCGTGCACCGCTCCCCACATGTTGACCACAGCTTGTATATGAAACGCCCTATCGCTGGCACCACTTACCGAATTGATTGGGCCAAGGTCGGAATCCAAGCCTAGTCGCTCGCAGATACCGTCAGGATTGAGGCCCCAGTCTTGGTTGAACAACCTCCCAACGAACTGGACACCTTGATCAATAATGCTCACGATGCCTTTCGTAGCCTCAGACACCCAACCTTTGACTCCGTGTTCGCGAGTGGTTACAGGACGGTTTTCTTCATCCATGAAAGCAAGGTTAAGGGCTGTGATGGCACCTGCACTGGTGCCTGCCGCAAAGATATGTGCCGTGTCGATGCCGTATTCATCGGCATGGTTGATGAGATAGCTCACTGCGGCATGGGCATCTTGCACGGCACGGTAGCCTGCGCGGTCGACGTCGGCAGCCAATGGCATAAAGCCCAAACGATAGTTGATGGAAGCCACTACATAGCCACGTTCGGCGAAATAATGTCCCATTTCAGGATAGCCGATGGCTTGTTTGTCGCCATTATAGAAGGCTCCACCGTGTATAAGCAAAAGTAGGGGCCTTTTCGCTTGTGAAACGGGTTCTTGGGGATAATAGACATCCATGTCAAGATCCAGCTTCTTGGGCTTGCCCAGTTGCGAGACCTTGCCGAGATAAATCGTCCCAAAGTCTTCACCTGTTTCGGGATACGATTTCCAATAGCCTTTCACTTTCTCGGCATAAACGGGGTGCTCTTCCACCACGTCATAGATTGGCTCTCTATACATGGGCTTGAAATTCAGGTTCGTTTTGGTACAAGATGGCAACAAGGAGATCGCCAGAAATACAGCCAAAACAAGTGTTTGTCGTAGTCGATTTGTTTTCATGTTGACGAGCTATAAAGGTTCGGTAACCGACTTGTCGGAAACAATGAGCTGACCCACAAAGGCAATAATCAGAACGATAAGCGAATGGAAGACAAGCATACGGGGGAAAAGGATGGGGCTGATGTCAATTATGGGCATGCTTTCCGTGACGTTACCCTCTTGCCGCCCTTTCAGGTTAATAATATTAAATCGTCGGCAAAACTTATGATTGACGGAAGCATCATAGCCCAAATATGCCAAATAATAATTCTTGGTATTAAACCTTGAAGCCCTTGCTTTTATCGTATCATTATCATTGACGAACTGTGTGTATTCCTTCAATTTTGCCGGATTGCACTCCTCCTGAATGAAATCCTCGATAAGCAGAAGTTGGTTTCGCATTTCCATCTTAAGGTCTCGGGCAGTAATCATATTGTTCACTATGATGGTTTTCATTTTTTGCTCCTTTGTGCCGTTAGGGATTCTGACATTATCATCATCAAGCCATTTTGCGAACTGATCAAAAATGGGATCGGGAAGGTATAGACTATCATTAATGCAGTCACTCATAGAACTACTGTCCCGCACGACAAAGATACCACGGTTCGTGTCGCCGTCTCGACTAATGCTCAAGCCGTCATTTTGTTCTGTTATCAAATAATATATGCTGTCTTTATTCCTTCTCTCCATTACACACATTTTTCTTTGTATGGAATCATAACGGAACCTAACCCTATCGTTTTTTTCATATTGCTGCAGCCATTCCTGCATTTTATCCAAGTACGAGTTATGGACTTCAATTGTTTGTTTAACATATTTCAGATCATTGGATTGATGCATTTTTGTCTCAAACATATTGACAACAAGCGTCATGGTACTATCGCTCACATTTTGTTCAATTGTAGCCGGCGTATTGACAGAAGTCATCTTGCCATGATCGTGAATGATGCCGTCCATCGTCCGCCCATAGTCGTCCAGCATACCAATGCACATTTCAACTGTTTTCCGGTATCTGTTTGCTTCATCCGGCATTCGTCCGAGAATGGCCGTCGGCAACGCCCCGCTTGTTTCCAACAAAGGTGAGTAAGTGATACCCTGCATAACGATGCCAAAGAGAAAATCCCAAAACAAGGCATATACAAGCACAACAGACACCTTTGGCCAACTGGTAATTCTTGGAGGCCATCTCAACTTGATACGGCAATAATAAGGTGAGTGTTGCCTCACTTCACCCCACAACATCATCCCAACAATTCCGATAATGGCCACCAAAGCCCACCACACCATCGTGCGGCTCAATTCCAACTGACTCTTGATCAAATCTTCGCTTATGGCGATGGTAAACCAACCCATCAGCAAGGCCACCACAATGCGCGAATGGAACACCCGTCCGCCCGCCATCTGGAACCCGCTCCCCTTGCTTCGGCCAACAATTGGAATCACCATGATAAGCAGCGACAAAACCATCCAAAGTACCAATCCACACAAAAACAAATTGCTGTCATAAAACATATTCGTCCAATGGGTAAGCTGCCTTAGTAGAGCATAGTCTTCAATATTTATTGTCAGGTTCCATCTCCTAAGGAAAAACACAAGTGTCACTTGGCCCTTCTCTCCGAAATCGAACCACATGAGCGACAAAATGGTCCACAACACCATAATCAACATCAAAAGATTGCGAACAATCCTCAAGCCCCGCTGCCAACGCCCATAGCCGCTTTCGATAGTGGCATGTTTGGTTTGGAAAAAACCTGTGATTTTTTCACGTGTGGCCTCCTTGGGCAACACTCTGGAATCGCGTCCTCGCATAATCCTACACAGTTCTTTCTCTGGATTATACAGAAAACGTGGTTCGTCATAATAGCTCAGCGGCACCATCTTGTTGTAGTTCTTATCCATCAGAAGGTCACTAAACTTAGTCACCACAAAAGTGTATTCCTCCGCATTGAGGGCCTTTCGTCCGTCATAGCAATACATACAGTAGCGGAGCTTGGCACATAGCAGGAGATACACCTTGGAGGCACGCAGCCGGCCTCTCAGTTCGTCAAAATCCGGGTTGATGGCAAAAATATCATCATGGGTGTCGATGGCGAGAAGAAACTCAAGCAAACAAATCCGCAACAGTGTTTGGTCTGGGTTTTGCGTTTGGTTTTCCCTTTCCAAAAACGGAAATCCATTGAATATATTCGCTGCCCTTTGAATGAATTGGGAATGTTGTTTTGCACTGCCTGCACCTTCATTTCCGCTAACAGTTCCGTCGTAAATCGTTCCTTTTTGTATCTCCTCCGCAAAAAAAAGAAGGTCGTAGCCAGTGTCCTTAGGATTCGTCAACGAAATGGATTCCAACATACGTGGAATAGCCATGTTCTCCTTATTGTCTATGAAAAACTGTATGTAATCCTTATTCAGCTTTACGAAAATCCGGCCCTTAAGCTTATTCTTTTCTTCACAATATATAGTATAACAAAAGACTTTTTTCAAGTCGTCATCTACCTTGTCTCTCGAACGACCTTTTATTTCACATTCGTCATAGGGTTCAAACGTAAACATGCTCGTTGACTTTAGTTGTTAACTCATCATTGATTTTCCAAAACACCCAGATTTGCTTATTAGAATAGCAAAACGTCAATGCAATCGGAAAAATAATTCATCGAATTGGGAAGCTCGGCTTTCTTTTCTTGTTTTTGAGCCTCACCCCCTTCCTTAACGCATACATCATTGATATCGATAAAATATCTCAATCGCCTAAATGATTCCCTCAGTCGCATCACCCCATTACGGTCTTCTGGCATTGTGGCGGCAGTCATGAAAAATGCCTTCATCAAATCGTGCAACTTGAAAAGAGCCGCGTTATTATTGTTACCATAGAAGCTCTTCCACACATAGGTGGCAAACACCGATTTTTTTGTAACGTCGTCCATCTCATTCAACTTTGCATCACGCCTAATCACTGCCCGTGAACCGTAGTGTCGCAAGAAAGTCGAAAACTCAGCTCCCATATAATCCTGAAAATCGGCGAAGCCGCATCGGGGTATTTTGTTTTTGCCGCGTTGATAGATTTGCTCCAAATGCTGTCCCGAATAGGTCAAGAAACGAATCAGATGATTTTGGTCGAAGACACAAGCATTCCACTGGGCTTCAATAAGTTTCTGCAATCTTTTACAAAATATATCATCCGCCATCTTTGCCCCAACGTCGATATGCCAACGGGTATGGATGAGCGGCAACTCATTGTTGCGCAATGCATCAATAATAGTATTAGGATTCTCAGCGAAAGGCAAAATCCACAACCTGTTAAGCGGGCCACGGTTGTTAAGGACGGCACGGCTCAGTTTGGCTTTCACCGAATTGCTGTGTTCTTCCGACAGAAATTTCAAGAAACTAACGAAATCATCTTTGTTCGCATCATAATCAAACACAATCATATCGAACTTGTAAAGACTTAATAGCAATACGGCAACGCTTGCATTCAGTACGTTCACAATCTGCACATTGTTACCAAAGTTTAAAGTCATCGCGCTGCCATCCACTTGGATGACATGTTGATTTTTGTACCTATCATGCTTCACAGTTTCATCCACCACTTTAATTTCCTTATCGGGAAACCCATCTCCATTTTCAAAGAAACTTTTTATTGATTCCTGGCAGATAAAACACTCCACACCCTCATGATTCCAGTTGAAACCATCTTTAACCATGTGTTCTTTCAATGTTAGCAGGTTTTTGTCTATATGATCGAGCGATTCTATTTTAAGTCCTTTTACACTACGAATTTCAACTTTTTCATGTTTGACATCATCGCTGCCCTTGTCTTTCAAGGGCTTTTGGCTGACAAGCAGAACTCGCAAGTTTACCTTGTTTAAGCTTTTAGAATCACTCATAGTTGTTGCAAGTATTAATAATTCGACATTCGTATAATTGTCACCTCCAAAACAAGGCCAACAATCATGTTTTATGGGCGCAAAGATAGGAAGTCCATTTGGTTTTTGCAAGAATAACAACTTTTATTGCTCACCATCGACTCGGATGTTTCCTTGTTCTACTTTTTCCCGTAGTTGTTCCGAGGGTCGCCATTTTGCCTTGCTCCACAGTGAGCGGAGAGCATGTAATTGGTCGACACTGATTTCCCCATTGAGAACATGGACAAGATAATCCCTTTCGGATTCTTTTATTATTTTGAAATCTATCGTTCGTCTACATTTTGTACACAACCCAACTATGTATGGATGAGGCAGGGCCTGTTTTATCTTATCCGTGTCTACCCTAACAAAAAGAGATGATTGGGTCGGATGGCTGCATAGTGAGTCGTACCTTACCATCATTGATTTGTAGTTTTTGGACTCAGCAATACTCAATTCTTCCGAAATAGAAGCTATTTGCCAATCTGCCCCATCTGGAATGTTGGCGAAAACGCCAATCATTGCAACAATAAGTTGTGGCGAAATAATCCATCCGCTTCTAATCAATAAGGGAATCAGGGTGTTAATTTGGTTAAACGCATCTTTCACTTTTCTTTCTTGAATCCAGGTTATAAACGATTCCTGGCTATCCTTTATGACATTACCGGCTACTCCTCTGAAGATTCTCTTGCACAAGTCAACAATAAAGGGCGGCGGCATAAGCTGTTCCAACTTGGTTGTAGCAACCTCTACATAAAAAGCATTTTCCCTTGAGAAACGGCCAATGGAATTGCATCTTATCCTCGTCCGTAGATGTTTTTTTTCTGTCGAAAGTCCAACTGCTTTGCTTACAGCCACTACATACTGAGGAACAAGATGAGATTGGTCAATATAAACTTTTATCATAGCGAGAATAAGATTCTCGTCTGGTTTCCACCAATGGTTCGTCTGATTCCATAGTTCATACCACAATTGCGGTAGCTCTTCAAGCTTTTCGATACTCGTTTCACCATTATTCACCATGTTGGTATATTGCAGCTGTTCCTTCCTAAGGGCTATATACTCCTTGCTCCTGTCAGTAATTTGAACACGCGTTTGTACAATCAGTCTGAGCAGTTTGAGGTATAAAACTGTATCAATTTTATCGTAAATGCCGACGCAATCGAGCGGACGGTGACACCAATTGTAATAACGATCTGTGGCTGTCTTCATGAGCAAGTCGCCTTGCCTTAGATAGTTTCTAACGATGTTGACATACATATTCAAGAGCCGCTCTAATCCATTCTGGTCGGTGGCAAAAACCGACATGCTTCGCAGAAGATTGGGAATGGCGGACTCAGGGAGGTCGCAATTGTAAGTGTAGAAATCCTGTAGGAGTTTGTTGTATTTCTCCATATCGCCTATGGGCAGCTGGTCTGGTTCAGTGAGAAACGAAAGAACCTTGTTTGTATAAGTCCTTCGCTTGTTGAAAAGCTTTGGGACATAGATTTGGGCATAATGCTTATTGGTGTCGTTGACAAGGCGGTTCATCAAAGCGGCAACTATTCCGTCAGGATATGTCAGTAGCCTTTGAGTAATTTGATCAACGGAATACTGATTTGTAGGAAAAAAGTCATTGGCATAGAGCAACGATTGGAGCAGACTTTCCGAAATGTTGCCAACTTCTTCATAGTAATCCAACAACAAGTCGCCACGGTCACCGGTTCTGAGTACATCAGGATTCCTGTTGTCCTGGCTGCCAAAAACATAATCAAGCAAATCTTTCAATATCGGCCTGGTATGATACTCGTCAGTGTACATAAGGCGACGTACCAGATAGAAAACGTAAGTTTCGGCAGTCTGGAGGTTAGGCCTACAACCCAAATGTTGCAAAGCCTGAGTCAATTGGACAAGTTCATCCACCGTGGCTACGGTTCTTGCCAATTCGCCCAACAGACGAGGATGGAGAATCAACCTATCAGACAGTCTTTCAATCTCATTGTTAAGGATCTGACGTTCAGTACGGTTACCAAACGCTAGCGACTGAGCCAAAAGGCTTATCGTAAAAGAAGTCGGACCGCTACATCTTTCGTTTTTTATTATATAATGCTGATAATATTCCCATATAATGTCAAACATTCCACCTCCCATCCTGTCACGTTCCTGTGCGACGAATTTGCCCAATATCTCGGTAAAGGCACACAACGCCGAGTTGGCATCCTCCCAATCAAGGCTCTCTATAATGCGCCCCACCTCGCTTTGGGATATGGCATGTTTTGTTTGCCTTTGCTTGAATTTCCATGCAATGTTCCTGTTTTTTTCCATAGGAGCCATTCGGCGATAGATGTCGGGGAGATCCTCGCTATAAGGCAAGACAAGTTCCCTCACAGCACGGATGGCATTGGCATCAGGAAGGTAGTCAGGTAGTTTTTCTGATTGGGCTTTGATAAGATTGGCTACCGCTCTACGTTTAAGAATGTCAGTTCCTTTGATCATCATAAAATTGACGATGACATAGGAGTCAAGCGGTATCCCAAGATCTACCAGATGCTTGAGGTATGTAATTGCATTATATTTCTTTATGACAGGCCTATTATCATTATCATGATTATCATGGTCAAAAAACACGAAGTCCAATGTATAATCTTGCTTGGGGAAAAGCTTTAGGCGTAGTGACACTATTTTGGGACTAAGGCACTTGGCATATTTGGCGATGAATGTATTCAACAAACCCAAAGCGTTGCGTTGATCATAGCTCCCCTGCTTCAACTTCAACACTCTGCCAAGTAGTGTTTCATACGTGTATTCATCAGGACAGAATCCTTTAGGTTTCAGTTCATTTTCAATATAGTCTATGCAATCATTAAATCCCTTAATGAATGAATCGTTCCCTAACACGACATTAAACAGTTTCCCATCTTTCATCATTTCAGGATGTTTGTCCATTAGATGATTGAGGCAGAGCTTGAACAATCCACTCTCTCTGACATCATCGGCATCGGTTTTCACACGTTTATGAAACAGATTAAACCAAGCCTGCTGTGTCAAATGCAAGTTAGGCTTTGTAAAACCGTGCCGTTCAGTCATGTTCTGCAAAGTTTCGAGGATGTCTGGCAAGTTTCCTTCAGGATTATAGTTCTGTATGATGCAGTTACCATCACAAAGGAATCGCAATGCAGTTTGGAAATCAATGTCAACGTTTCGCTGCACATTAAGGTATGTGAACAAATCAGGACAGACATTTTCCCTCCACATCTTTCCCAGTATTTCTTCCACTGTTTGCACATCGGGGGCCGCATCGATGAGAATGTTGTAAGTGAAGATATCTCGTTTAAGTCCAAGTTGGTCATACAAATTGTCAATCTGTTCTAAATATAACTGCTTTTCATTCTTGCTCATGGCAAGCATTTTGTTGACAGTATAAATTGTAACCGACAAAGGGTTGTCTCTATCATTGACATGACGTATCAGGTCATTGTTGAATAAGTTCATCATTGTCCGTACATCAGTGCCGCGACATCCCATCATGGCAGTATAGGTGAAAACATTACGCAGAATCATCTTGGTGCCATGTCTTAAGGGATGCTCTATTTCAAGCGGCATGAACAACGTGCTGTACACATCGTCATAGTCGGCATTGCCTGCGATACTTCCAATCAGTCTTGCGCAAACTGAACTCACAACCATTCTTACTTGCAGCTCAGTTGTCACCCTGTTATTCAAGGTTCTGCCCACGTCGTGCAGAAGCCTCGACTCAAATTCTTCGCATAGTTGTAAATTGTCGCCATAAACATTTGTTGCACATTTCGCGGCAGTTTTCCATTCCAAGACTCCTAATAAATCAATCAGGGTCAATCCATTGGCAACTATCGCAATGTTGCCACATTTGATTTCATTCAATAACCTTTTATCCGAAACAAGGCTGACAAAATTTTCACGAAGCAAATCCAACAACTCTTTAAACTGGTCTCCCGTGCTGACCAAATTGGCCAGTAGGCGAACCATCCTTCCAAAGCAAAACAGGTCGTAAGGCTTGTCACTGGTATCAAGCAAAAGTGAAGCCATTTCCATTGGGGGTTTACCTGTATAAGGATTGTCGAACTTAACAAACAAGCGTTTCCCATCATCATACTTTTCGGCCCATTTCATTTCAGCCAGTATCGTGTTGCTTTTCCTCTCAAACCTATGGTAATCATAGTGTTTTCGGAGCAACTGCCTTTCTTCGGAAGTCTTTGCCGTTAGGATTAAAGATGCAAAAAGTTCATCGACGCGAAGTGCGGCAGGTACGCGTTCATATACCTCCAATAACCTTCCCAAATCATGGGTTTTCTTTTCTCCTCCTACTGTCAAGATATAGACTTTAACAATGTTTGAATAAAAATGGGCTTCTTTCTCGTCAAGATTTTCACTTTCCACTCTTTTGCGGTCTTCTTGAAGCATTTTGGCCCAATCCTGACCATCGTCACCGCCCCACAGTTCATAGAGCCACTGCGTCAGCTCGACTGAGTGGTTGCATCGACGCACTATGCGCGACACTTGCCGTGTAAGCGATTCCTTACCCACCGATTTATTGGGAAACCTTTGCCGTTGCTCATCGCAAAATTTCAAAATATCCATAGCAAGCTCCTTCTCCATCTCGACCTCTTCCGAATCATTATTCGGCAAGGATGTGCTTATTGGCCTTCCATCATAGCCAATGATGTATCTGTAAACGAATTCTTCAACAAAAAGACGGTTATCCATCTTTTTTATGCCTAACTTTTGTGTACACAGATCGGTTATTGCCATTTTGTAATCAGTTGGCCTTAACGAAAAATTATCATTAACGCTTTTGGCGAAAAATTCTGTCATGCTCCGAAGCAATTCCTCGTCGCCAAAAGCATCAGACCGCCATATCGACTGGGCCTTTATGGCCTTTAATAACGACCGACGCAAAATTTCGTTTTCGCCCAAATATCTACGATATCCACTCCTCAATTCATCCAAATTGACAAACAAGGCGCCAATTTGCATGTAACTCGTATTTTCATTGTTAGTGAAGCTCACACCGCACGAGCGAAACCATTGAACTACGCTAGAAAACTCCGTTTCGCTTAACCGAGGTATTTCAACACACCAGAAATCACCACTATTACTATCCAACGAAAGTCCTTGTTTTACTATTCTATCATCCGAAGCCGTAGCCACTATAACCCCATTCTTACCATCCATCACTACATTGATAAGGCTTTTCACCGCTTCCATGATGCTGTCTTCTTCTGTGACGTATTGATCCAAGTTGTCAATCTCGATATACAACTTTACGTGATCGTCACTCCGCAAATAATCTTTCAACATGCTCAATCTGTCAAGCAAACCATCCACTTTGTCACCAATGGCATAAACCCAACCATCTCCAACTTCTTTCAACGCTTCCATCACGCTACGGGTCTTGCCACTCAAGGAGCTTCCCGACACAAGCACCATTTTTCGATTATCAATTTCTTCCCTGATTCTATCATCAATCCTCCTACGAAAGAACACTTGTGGACTGTTTCTACGAAAGAAATCAGAGTAAAAATCCTCTACCGTCAGCTGACAGCCAAGTTTCGCCTCTGGCGGGGGCAACTTGGCAGGCAATCTTTCCAACTGCTCAAGTATCTTTGACTCCAATTCAACAATACTATCGAATGGCACATCATACACTTTAAAATGGGGTACAAGTTCGCCGGAAGAACCCGTCATGTGAGTAATCAATCTATTTTCCCTCAACAAGCATTGATATGTCACCTCTCCATCACTAATACCGTCTTCCGCCGCACCATTTTTGCGAAATACAAAGATATAGCGCGGCAACTCCTGTTTACGAAAATGCTCTAATGCAATCTTAAACTCATACTGAGTCAAAGGGCGAATTCCATGTTCGATGATAAGGAAAAAAACGCTCGATTGAACCAATAATCCATCAACCTGCCTCTGTGCATCCTCATTGTCCACAACCTGATTAATGTCTAGACAATTCTCGTATCTAACACAACTGAATACTATTTTACTATCTTTGTTTTGCTCTTGATACTTATTAATTGCATTTTCGACTGCTTGACGTTGTTCCACAAGCCGTAATGATGAAGCTACAAAAACTTTGTGTTCCCCTGATGCCGTCATAGTTTTACCATTTTTTCATCGGCAAAAATAAAAAAAGAATTGAATAGAAAAAAAAGAATTGTGAGACTATTTATCTTTGTTTAAGACACTCCACTTGCTCAATTGCACCCGCCCCCCTCATCCCCTCCGGGTTAGTCCCCATCACACCTTGCGGGATGGCCATGCCTTGCTGCTCAAACAGTTCAATCCAATAGGGGTCGAACTCACCGGCGGCGTTGCGGAAGTTCATCGGGGCGGACTTGAAAATGGGCCGGCCATTGCGCTGATAACATTCGTAGACCAACTCGCTGCAATAGTATTTGCCGTTGTCGGGCAGGAAGGTAAAGTCATACTCCGCTCCACAAAGGCTTTTGGCTTTGACGACAAAATCGGCAACGTCACGGTTGTCTTTCAGCCGCATCAGTTTCATGTTGGGCATGCATCCCTGATCATCTTTTTGTGCTTCCAAAAACTCTGCCCAGGGCCTGCGACTTACACCTGTTTTGGGCGCAGCGTCGATGATGAAAACACTGTCGTCACACACCTCAACGATGCCCACATGCACCATTGCACCCGTACTGTTCATAATGGCCTGGTCCATTGCGCCTTCCGACATTCCCTCGACAAAGACAAGATCGCCAGTAAGCATCGGGGCTTTTTGGCTGCAAGAAACGAAAAAAAAGGCCAAAAGAAACAATAACATTCGAGGCTTTGCCGACAAGGCGGTATGCCTCCTTGACCCTACCAGAGTTTGGCAAAGCGCCGAAAGCATGTTCCTAACCTTATCCACCATTTTCCCTATTTTTTAACATTCTCCACCTTCGGCACCGCTGCACGGCTCTGGTTGACAATATACACACCACCGAAAACCAATATCATAGCTACAACTTTCAGCCACGTCATCTTGTCCAAACCTATGACGATGCTGATGATGGTGGCAATGGTAGGTTGCACATAATTGTACATGCTGACCACGGTTGGCCGCAAGCGTTTCTGCCCCACAGGAATCAAAAAATAGGCGACAAAAGTAGCGAAAACCACCACGAAAGCCACCTGCCAAAGCACCCTGTTCTCCATCTGGCCAAATGGTGCACTGACGAGATGCCGCGCATTGAACGGCAATGCCATCAACATGGAAAACAGGAACATCCATTTCATGAAAGTGACCACGTTGTATTTCGAAATCAAGGGACGGAAAATGCCGAGATAAAGGGCAAAGGTCAAAGCGTTGACGATGGTCAAGACAATGCCCAAAGGCTTGGTTTCAGACGCTCCGCCTCCAAGTCCTACCGAGTTGAAAACCAGTATTAAAACACCTGCAAGGCTCACCAAGATTCCTCCGACTTTCTTTCCCGTGATAGGCTCTTTCAGCACGATGGCGGCCACCACCATGGTCAAAATGGGCGTACAGGTGTTGGCAATGCTCAGGTCAATGGAGGTCGTCATCGTGACGGCCTTCAAAAAACTGATTTGGGTCAGGTAAAGGCCGAGCATGGAGGCCACAAAAATCTTTGGCAAGTCCTTCAGTTCAACCTTTTCCTTAGGCATGAAAAGCGACAACAGCCAGAACAAAACGGTGGCTCCCGTCGCCCTCAGGCAAAACAAATCCATTGGGCTCAACACGCCTGCGTTGGAGATGTTCTTGCAGCAGATGATGTTGAACCCAAAGATGCAGTAGGCACCGAAACAGGCCAGGTGCCCGACGAGTGTCGACGACTTATTCAACCCAATAAACGTAGTTTTCCTTGCGCGGACGGGCTTCGGGATAGTCGCCCTTCGTATAGCCCAGGATGCAGTTGCCAATACCTACATATTTGTCGGCATCGATGCCCAAATCCTTGAGGATGGCCTTGCCTTCGGGCGACTCAAACTCTTCTTTCGCGCGGTGAATCCAGCATGATCCGAGGCCCTTGGCGTGGGCAGCATTGAGCAAGTTGCCCATCACGAGCGAACCGTCTTCCTTCCATGTGCGGGCAGCGGTGGTGTCGGCCAAGACGACCAGCACCACAGGAGCGCCATAGAAAGGGTCGCTGTCGTTATCGGGACCAAACACGGCGGCGTTGAGCTTGCTCAAACGGTCGCGCACCTCGCGGTTGGTCACGGCAATGATGATGGGGGCTTGCTTGTTCATGCCCGTTGGGGCGTAGGTGCCAGCCTTGCATATTTCTTCGATGACCTCGCGGGGAGGCATCTCGTCAGTGTAGCTGCGTACGCTGCGGCGCGTCAGTAGGTCTTGCATTGTCGTGTTCATTGTGGTTTCGTTTACGTTTTCGTCGGTGGCTTTAACCTCAGCAGTCCCTGAGTTGGTGGTCCCTGAGCCTGTCGAAGGGCCACATGAGCAGAAAGCAAAGATTGCCAAACCGACGATGAAAAGCAGTTTTTTCATTGTATTCTTATTTGTCGATGTTAACCAATTCGTATTCGCGTGAACCGAGGCCGAGGGCAGCGGCATGTTCGAGGATGTGGATGCCGTGCTGACGGTTGATGCGCTTGATGAGGTCGGCGGAGTCGTCGCCCTTGGTCGAAGGATAGTTGAACACCAAATCAACGCAGGCTTGGTCCAAGGCCACGGGGTCGGTGGAGGCCAAAATGCCCACGTCGTTCATCTTCGGCTTGGCGGGATGGGCGTCGCAGTCGCAGTCGACGGAGAGGTTGTTCATCACGTCAATGTAGATGATGTCCCTGCCTTCTTGCTTGAAATAGTTGTGCACGCCTTGTGCAGCCGAGGCCATCGATTCGAGGAAGCCGTCCTGGTTGTCGGTATGACGCCAGCACTTCTCGGGGTCAGTGGTTATGCCGCATGAATGGATGTAGGCCTTACCGGCAGTTGAGGCCACACCGATGCTCTGGTTTTTCAGCACACCGCCAAATCCGCCCATGGCGTGACCCTTGAAATGGGCCAAATTAATCATGAAGTCGTAGTTGGCCAAATGCTCGCCCACGATGTCGTACTTAATGTAGGTGGTGTCCTCAACAGGGATCTGCATGTCGCCGAATTCGTCCATGATGTCGACCTTGGCGATATTGAGGAAGCCGTGCTCCTCGATGGTCTTCCAGTGCTTTTTCACGTCCTGGCGCGAGCCGCCGTATGCCGTATTACATTCCACGAGGGTGCCATCGACCTTCTGGACAAGGGTCTTGATGAGTTCGGGCTTCAAGTAATGGTTGCCGCCCGACTCGCCTGTGCTGATTTTGACGGCCACACGCTGGCCTTCCTGGGGCGAGATGCCGAGGGCTTCATAAACCTTCACCAAGCCTTCGGGGCTAATGTCGGTGGTCATGTAGACGACGGGCTTCGCCGTTGCGTTGTTTTGTTCTTGCTGTTGCATAGTTGTTTCGTTTTGCGTTGTTGCTTGTTGCTGGTCTTTGTTCTCTCCTGCGGTGCTGTTGGCGCAACTGGCCGCTGTCATGAGCGCGGCCACGATGAGAAAGTGATGAATTTTCATTGTAGCTTGATTTTAGGCCGCAAAGGTACGGATAAATTTCGCAATTTTGCAGCCCAAATCGGATTTCGATGCAAAAAATAAGAAGTTACATTCTCCCGATAGCCATTGTTTTAGGGTTGTTGCTGCACGAATATTGTGCTGCGTTCAACGTGGTGGTGCCATACCTCATCTTCAGCATTTTGTTGCTGACTTTCTCGGCGGTCGACATTCTCAAGTTGCGATTCAAGCCGCTGTTTGTCTGGATAATTGTTTTCCAGATAGTAGTGAGCTTAGGTTGCTACGCATTGCTCAGAGCATTGAATGTCAACGAAATCATTGCCGAAGGCATACTGATTGGTGTGCTTTGTCCCGTGGCGGCCTCGGTGGCGGTGGTGAGCACGATGCTGGGTGCCGACCGCAATACGGTGACTTCCTATACCGTCATCGGCAATCTGATGGTTTCCGTTGCGGCGCCCATCTATTTCTCGTTCATCGGGGTCAACCAGGACATGCCGTTCTGGGCCTCGTTCCTGCAAATCCTGCGCCGTGTCGGCACGGTCATTGGGTTGCCGTTTTTCATGGCTTTGGCCTTGCAGCTTTTGTGGCCTAAAGCCAATGCCGTGTTGGCTCGCTACAAAGGCTTGGCCTTCTATTTTTGGGCTGTGGCCTTGTTTTTGACTTTGGGCCAGACCATCGATTTCATCTTTTTGCATGGCGAAGGTAACTGGAAC
>Ga0247609_10000971_pt1 | contig 36273 bp, 67 predicted proteins | sample 172DNAGHGlowgp2_FD_193487 | JGI IMG/M metagenome (GOLD analysis project Ga0247609, IMG submission 193487) | Sheep rumen microbial communities from Palmerston North, Manawatu-Wanganui, New Zealand - 1728 DNA GHGlow gp2 | ecosystem: Host-associated > Mammals > Digestive system > Stomach > Rumen ... | reverse complement strand
AATCTTCGTGACCATACTCTGCTTCATAAAGCCTTTGGGCAGCTTCCTTAAGCCACAGATACCGCTTTGGGTTTGCGTGGATCTTGTCGTGGCATTCCGGGCAGACGTTGATCCAAAGGCCGTCCATTTTGGACAATCGCCGATTACAGATCCCTTGCATGATTTCGTGCCGTGCCGTGTCTGTATGACGGAAGCAGATGAAGCACTCACCCGCTTCCGTCGTGAATCGGCTCGGATTGTAGCCGTTCCTATCCATCGATGCTCACCGAATCGATGTAATCCATAGCTTTCTTATAATCGCTGACCTTCATCTTCCCGCTCTTCCAGCCGACGTGGGCAAGGACGTTCAGCGGTTCCAAGCCATGCTTCTGACAGGCTTCCTGGAAGACGCGCCGCTCAAGATCGCTTGCTTCTATGTCGCCCGTGTCGAGCGGTTCCTTCTTCGGGGCCGCTTTGCGGGGCTGGAATCCGTAGTTGAAAATGGTTCGTCCGTCCCTGTCGACGATGGTTAACTGCGTGATGCGCTTCTGATCGTCGTAGCCGATTTCCTTCACGGTCGCCCCGAAGAATTCCCACTTGTTTTTCAGTTTGAACCCGCGTCCGTCCGGAACGGTCTCACACGCGAGTTTTACTCTTGGGCCGGTATAGAGTTCTCTGCCAATACCCCAGTTGAAACAGGCTCTCTTGAAGGAATCGGACGCAAGGCCTTTCTCGGCTTCCGTATTGCTCTCGGTGCCGGTATCCTCTTTCGATACCCATGCCTTCTTGTCATCGTCGTAAATGCTGACGATGCAGTTTGCGTTCTCGCGAAGGTGCTTTCGCTCCCAGTTCATTGGCCCGACGGTTTCGTCCAGGATATTCATGTCGCACCGCGCATCCTTGTACAGGAGCAGAGTTGCGTTTCCATCCCCGACGCTGCCGACGCGCACGTCGATCTCATCGGCGCGGAGTGTTCTGAATTCCAGTTTCATGCTTCTGCTCCTTCCTCTGCCGTGAACAACGAACCTTGTGTGTATCCCCATTTGTCGCTTTCCCAAGCCGAAATCGGATACTCGGTATCTTCTTTCCAGTAGATATTGTCTACCGAATAGTGATCCCCGATGACATACATGGTCAGCCGCTCCCCGTCCGGGTTGTACTCATGGTAGATATCCATGATCTCGCGCATCTTCTCGATGATGGCCTTCTCGCATTCAATTCTTCCCATTTCTGTTCTCCTTTACTTAATTCTCAAACTCTCGCCTCTGTCGCCTAACTCCGCGAACGAGCAATCACCAGTTTCTTCGATATACTCCGCGATCGCTTTCAGGTCAGGCTTGACCGTTACGTTCAGATATTCGGACGGGATCTTGTCGGGTTCCGTGATGATGACCGGGGCAACGCCGCCATTCTTCTGAATGCGGAAGCTGAAAAGATCGGTGTCGATCCGCTTGGTATCCATCTTCTGCATGGCATCGAAGAGCCGCGATTCCAATTTGTCGACTATTCTTTCCAAGTGCCGACGCTTGTCAGCAAGCCGCTTTTCTTCCGACCGCAGCGCGTCGATTTGGGCTTTGTAGTTGGCCCTGACGCGTCCGTAACCGTCTGCCTTCGTTTTCAGATCCTCTTTCAAGTCGTCGAAGAGCGAAAGCACTTCTTCAACGTCCGTCCCTTCTTCTTCCAGCCGCTCCATGAGCAAGCCGTATTTGCCGGTGATTTCATAGATGGTCATTTCAGTTCCCCTTTCAGCTTATCGGCCCCGTAAGCGATCGCTTCCAGGACATCTTCCTTCTGTTCTTTGGGCATATCGTCCCAGTTGGCGTACAGTTTTTCGGCGATCAGAAGCACCATATTCTTTGCGTTCTCCTCGCACCCCTTGCACAGGACCGCATCTTCTGCGATGTACTCGCCGCAGAGAAGGCATTCTCCCCACTTGTCGTCCAGGTTCGTTCCGCCGCAGATGGGGCAATGCTCTTCCTTGTAGTAGTCGGAAGCATGGACGTCGGAGTCGAATTCTTCCCACACCCAATCTTCTGGTTCGACCACACAATCGCAATCGCGGCAGAATTTATCGTTCCTCATAACCATTGCTCCTGTCCTTCTACGGTCAAGCACTTCTCAAGAGCCGCCGCCGTGTTAAGCTGGTTCAGCGCCTTACACCGCATCTCGGCGATGGTGTAGCGCAAGCCTTCGTTATCCCCGTAGGTGTAACCGCTCTTGCCGCGCCCGATTGGGTAGTGCGCTTTCCGCAGTTCCTCGATTTTCTTGCGGACGCTTCTGTCGTCCTTGCCGGTCGCCAGTTCCAGTTGCTGGCGGCTCACGCCGCCCGGGTTCCGCTTCATCACGTCCAGTATGGCCTTACTTACTTCGTCCATTCCTTATCACCTCTACGATCTGTTCTTCCGTCGCATCCGCACTTTCCACCCGGATTTCGTCCAGTATCTCTTCGACCGTCCAGTCGCCGTCCCACAGGGCCAGGACCTTTCCTTTGTCTATCGGCTTGTTCTTCTTCTTTTCCTGTTGACCGCGCAAGCCTTGCGCTCCAAGTTTCGGTCGAAGCACCCTCCCGTTCCGAAGCTGCTCGCGGTACATCGCTCTTGTATCGATGATAAGTTTCAGTATCTCTTCCGGGATAAGCACCGCCGTCGCGCCTTCGATGATGGCCCAAAACTGTCCGTCCGTTGAGATGAAGACCGAAAACCGCTCGTCTGTTTCTACCGACCAGTAGTCGGCATGATGACCGATGGTCTTCTTTAGTAATTCGCCGTCGTCGCGAACCAGTATCCTACGCTTTCTCGGTGGCATCTAACTCCACGCCCTTTCGTCGGATCGCGGCAGCTTGGTAGCCGCGCCGATGAACCGCAGAGCCGTTATTCCTGGAGCATCGGGGTCTATGCCCGCGCAAAGGTCGAGTAACGCTCTTGCCACATAAGTGCCTATCGCGAGTTGCTCGTCTTCCGTTTTAGCATCGACGGAGAATGTCATTTCGGCGTGATTGCCGTCCGTATTGATTTCGATATTTGCTATCCTTTTCATCACACTACCTCACGATGTATACGTCGACGGTCCTGACTCCCCATTCATAACAGGCATCCACGTCGCCAAGATACAAGTCCATCCAGTAATCGGAGTGCCATTCCGCGCCGCGATCTTCCACTACCCTGTAGCCAACGCCCTCGATGTAGACTTGCGTACCAATCGGGAGAGAGTTGCAAGCGACCGTGTAACCGACCGTCGGGTAGTTGCCGTTGGCACAGGGGTTCCCCGTCCATTCGTAGGCGGTCATGTCGAACGAGCCGATGTATTCAAGGCTCTCATTTGCGCTCTCGTCGACGGAATCGGCATTCTCGTCTACTTCTTCGATTTCTTCAGCTTCCTCGGCGTAGACCGCGTTTTGAGCCTCACAGGATGCGTCCTTCGGCATATCCCATGTCGGGGTGACGCTTGTTCCGATCAGAAGCACTACGCCCATGATTTGAATTAGAATCTCCTTCATTCCCTTTCCCCTTTCTGCTACACTCTGTATGGTTCTACGCCGACGTACTCGCTGATTCGGTCGACCACGTTCTGATGCGGTTCCTTACCGGATAGCGTCAGATAGATCCACGCCGTCGTCCAATCAAGCTGCCGTGCCATGTGGCTGACCTTTTCCCCCCGGTCGACCAATGCGTGTCTGACGGACAGTTCCCATTCCTTATGCGTCAAGTCTATTCACCCCTTTCCAATACTTCGTAGAATCTCTCGCAAGCGGGGCATTTCGCGTATGCTCTCTTGTCCCCCACCTGGCAATGCGTGTACTTCACTCTCTTGTCCGTGCTTTTTTCGTAGTACGGGCAATCCTCGCAATGCCACTTCTCACCGCGCAGTTCGTATTTTTCTTCCAGCGTTTCCGGGATCGCCGCCATCTTTTCATAGGAGATGTAGCAGCAATGACCGGCATTGTGGTTGAATTCGTACCGCACGTTCTTTGCGTTCTCTTTCGCAAGACCTTCCATCGTTGCGTTCAGGTTTTCCTGAAACTCTGCTGCCGTGCTTCCGCAGATGACGCGGAATTCGATAATACTTTTCTCGACCATAAAAAATACCCTCCACACATTGTGGAAGGTATTGTATAATGGCTTTAGCGCCAGTATGTAACTATTCCTTTCTTTATGATTTTAGGAATAGTTGCCTTCCACGCTTCGTATGTTACTCCCCCTATACGCAGTTGTCAAGCGGTTTTCGGCGATTTAATTCTAAAGAAATTCTTAAGACAGAATCGTTCGTGTTTTTCGGAATAGTTGTGCTATTATCACCATAGACATAGAATGTGATTCCCTTCATTCATTCTACCTTTCACACCAACGGCAACAGACCTTGGATTCTTCCCCAGGGTCTGTTGTTTTTTGTATGCCAAAAGAGCCGCGCCGAAGCGCGGCCCCTTTGGAGAAAGGAGAACAGAAATTTGGGAAGAGCATTATTTAATTGGTGCCGTTTCGCCGCGTCCAAGAACGATGTTCAAGAACCGCTGCATACACCAAGCTGCTTTCTCGTCAAAGACGCTCGTCACGTCTATGTCGAACCATTGCTGCACCTTAAGCCAACGCCGCCATGCTTTGACCGTGTTGGGGCCAAGGTATCCGTCTGCCGGTCCAGGGCCAAATCCCCTTTGCATCAGATACCGCTGGAAATATTTGATGGTCACGCTACCATCGTCTTCCCAAGTGCATGACGTGATCGCGGGGAAATATTTAGCCAACGCCTTGTCCTGTCCGGGGATGCGGCCTGTCTGATCGAGGCCAAGCCACTTCTGCATGGCCTTGGTCGAAGCTGGACCGAAGATGCGGTCTTCCTCGATGATTTTCAGGACGGTCGGCTTTGGTGCCGGTTCGGGTTTCGGTTCGGGCTTTGGCTCTACCGATGCCACGACCGACCAATTCGGTCTGCCGTAACCGCTAATCCATCCGTTCGTCAGCGCGTACTGGCGTTTCATCACCTTGCCGTTGCCGCCACCGGCGTTGCCTTCGATGGTGTAAACGTAGTTTGCGGTCACCTTCCAAACAATTCCGGTATGGTCTTCGTCGCGGCGATCCCCAAAAAAGATTTGGTCGCCCACCTCGGGAACCGCTCTCCACGCGCCGTTATTGATATAGTAGTTTGCGCTATACGGGCAAGCCGCACCAAGGGATTTGGTCGGCTGGTATAGCATCTTAAGTGCATTCGCTTTGCCGAAAGACTTGAAGAAAAGCCAATCGACAAACACGTCGCACCAATCGTAACCGCTTTTCTTTCCGTTATACCAATCCTCGGTGTCGTCCAGTTCGTCGGCGTATTTCGTCCTTTTTCCGCTATACGGCACATAGCCTACTTGCTCTTCGGCAAGGGCTATGATTTTCGCTACAGCTTCTTCTTTGCTCATGGTTCACCTCATGCGCTAATACTCGTTATACGGCGAGATGTCGTCAGGCCAATCGAGTTCGTAGACTTCGACCTTGAAGTGGCCGCTGATTTTGAAGTTGGTACTTTTGTACGCATTAAACGAAAGCAAGCAGGAAGGCGAAAGTACGGCTCCTGTTATGCCAGGGCACTTTGATGTTGCCGTTTTAGATGCTTGCATTTTGTCCGACGAGTCTATGTAGTACGCGGTTTTCATGAACGAGTTGTTGTTGCCGACATAGCCCTGCTTGACGTAGCTATTAGACAACAACGAATCGCTTCCGAGGAAGGTGCTTCGGTCTGCACTTCCGACAAGCCTGATCTTGACGAACAGCATTTTGTCCTTCGACCATACGGAGGCCGGGAGCTGCATCGTGTCGATCGTGGCTTCCGTCGTCGACGTGTAAGTCCAGTCAAATTCCTGCGACGCGATCAGATGGTAGGACGAGCCGCCGCCACCTCCTCCGCCACCGCCACCGCCCGCTATTTGGCTAATAAACCATTCTTTGCGCGTGACCGGCTTCAGTTCGGGTACGTCCATGCCAGCCGCTTTCGCCAGGAAAATCTCTTCTCTCGTCACCGGCTGAATCTCGGGGGATTCCTCACCGGCAATCTTGGCAAGAAAATATTCTTCTCTTGTAATTGGATTCATTTAAGCCTCTTTTCTGTTGATGTCGACGTTCTTCATTTCGTCAAACATCTTTTGAGCCATGCCATTTCCCCCAAGTGCCTTGTATGCTTCGTAGGTTTCCACGAAATTCTCATAGGCATATGATGGCATGGGGCGTTTTTCGATAACGTATTTGCCGTGATCTTCGATGATTTTGTCCCGGAGCAGAATCATCGTCCCCCTGTTATTCGCGTGTGTCCATTTACTCTGCTGCTGCAATTTCCACACGACATAGCCCATAAAAGCCGCTACGATGGGCGAAACCACAAACTCAATTATCGCTTGCCACATCGTCTTCACCAGCCTTCTGCGCGTTATAAGCCTTGTTGGATACGGTCAGGAGTGCGCCTAAAAAGGTGTCCAATGCGGCAAGAGTCGCCGTAATTTCTACCATATGGGGAATGCCCCATATTTCGCCCAACGCCGCCAAAAAAGTAATCAGCGGAGCAAGCACCCAAGCGATAATTTTCAACTTGTCATACATTCCGTTTTCAAAAATCATGACGATACCCCCTTTAACTAATCACGACAGTAATATTTGCAACGACCGCAGATACCGGCGTATTTGCAGTAAAGTTCGTTGTCTGCCCTGAAATAGTAAGGCGCAGACCACCAGCCCCGCTTCTTGCCGCCGTTGTGTTGGCGAGTAGGTTTGTACCGTTTGCGGCAATCGTTCCCTTTATGCCGCGAAGGCCAGCCGTGAAAGATGTCAGGTTCACGCTGCTTCCTTCTGCGATTTTCTTCGGAAGGGGCAACTCGATATAGATTGCGGACGCACCGGAATACCCGTTTCCGATCAGATTCGCGCTCGTCAGGGCGACCGTTTCGCCCTTGTAAGCGGCTTCATAAACCGCGCCGTTCGGGGCAATCAAGTCGCCGGTCGCGCTGAACGTCCATTTCTTTCGGTTGGCAATAGTATTCCCGTTTGACTCGATATATACCGCACTATCAGAGCCTATCCAGGTCGCTTCCGCTCCTTCAAACGAACCGGCGTTGTAGCGATTCGACGCATACTCGCCGCCACCGGCAATGAATCTGCCGCCTGAACGGACGATCATGTCGGAGCCGTTCGCGTCTACACTATAGGTTTTGATGTATGCCCCCGTGTATGGGCTAACGGAGTTCTTGAACGTAAGTTGCTGGGTTCCTTGCGTATTCGCGTCCAGGTCGCTTATTGTGAACGCGCCACCGTTGGCTTCCACGTCGGGTGCTATAAACCGAATGGAGTCTGCGTTCACCCAGGCTTGCGTTGCCCCACCGGCGACGCTGACGCCGATTGCTTCCACGCTTGCGGAAAAATTGCCGTATACGCCATGACTATCTCTATAAATCGGCCCAAGCCATGCCTCGTCTTCATCAAGGCCGACCATCATGCCGCATCCGTTGGAATCGACAGTAACGCTTGTGTCGTTAGTAGCAAGTGCGACCGATCTTCGCGTACTCGACGTCCCGTTTCCGGTGATAACTGTACCAGTAGCGGCCTTATTCATTATGCTTAAGTTCTGCCCGTTATACTTTGTAAAGGTAGCCCCGTTTGCCGTGAATTCAGCAAGCACGTCCGTATCATCGCGGACATACAAGCCATTGGAATCAATCAGAACATTGTTGCCAGTATCCGGGTCGTTCTCGGTCGTCGTGATGTGCGCTCCTGTGGCGTTGGTGTAGAAAAAGTGCTTGTTGATTGCCTCGGTTTCACTTTCCATGCGGTCGAGGACCGTCTGCTGCGTCGATGTAAATGCCGTGGAGTAATCACTTACGCGCGGGTCCGCGCTTGCCGTAAGACTCATGTTGGCATTCAGCCGGTAGACGACATGGTTGATCGGGACGAAGACGCCATCGACGTCGATTACGTCCATAGGCCATATATACGGGAAGGGCAATACTTCATACTCGCCGCTTGAGTAGTAATGGTATTCGCCCTGGAATTGAACATCCGTATATCGAGCAGCCATGATATTGTCAGCAATGCCCGAAACGACGAGTCCCGCCGACCGCATTGATTCCACAAGCGCGTTGCCAACGAGATAGTATTTGCACTCGTCAGGGCCGGTCAGTTCTACTTTCGTCCCGTCAGGATTCCCGATTCCGTAGTCGTCAAGGTCGTAGGATTGCGGGTCAGTTCTCCGTGAGAATGCGATTTCGCGCGTCAATTCCAGCGTACTGGAGTTGGCATTCAGTATCGGCGCATACCACGAAAACCGCAGTTCCCCGTTCCAATCCATGAACGCGCAGCACCCCATCACTTCCGCTATGGCCGAGATCACTTGCCGCACGGTCAGATTCGGATAATCGGCAAACATCTGAAAGTAATTAGGGAGAGTCGTTATATCCGTGGCGACCGTGACTCCGTATACCGTGGATATCTTATTCAGAATCGAAGGAATGTCGGGCGGCACAAGTCCACTCCAATCCATAGGAACGTCGAGCAGAACCATGCGGTCGAGTGCTTCGATGACATAGGCTCCGTTCCGTTCCGTGATACTGTCGATGATAAAGAAGCCCATGTATGCCGTTCCGCTTCCACCGTCTTCCGGGACGGACGGGTCCGACCGCTCAAAGATATCGACCTGGATCTCAAGGGTCTGATCGACCGCCCATGAGCCGATATCTTGCGGTGGTGCTACGATGGTCAAAGTGAGAGCCGCAGCCGCGACGTTACCCATTTCAAGGTAATTCGTCGCGGTGCAAGTCCTGTCGATAACAAGACCGTCCTGTTTCAGGATCGCTCCGTCATACCAATCGTTCCCTTCCCGGCAGATATAGACGTTCTTCTTATAGCCGGTTCCGTTCGGATTCTCTGCATATTGCTTCCATGTTTGGAAATGAGTCCAATCAATTGGCGATCCCATTTAGCAAGCCCTCTTAATCAACTTAAATTTTAGGTTGCTCCAAGTGTTCAGAATGGCTGAATACATAGGCGCGGTGCGGTTTCCGACGTACATCTCAATCGTGGTAAACTGTGCGTTCTTCGCATTCCATAGCGTGACGTTAAGATATTCCGCATCGAAGGCCAAAAGAAGGTCTGATACTTGTTTTGAATCCAGCCCCCACCATTCAAGTTCTACTGCCCATACTTGACCGATGCGCTTCTTATACATATAGCCGTTCTCTACACGGCCGGCATCGGGTTCGGAAACGTCGTCCAGTTCGTAGGAGTATGCACAAGGAACCGGGAGATCTGTTGGAAATATCTTTTGTGAGCCGCCAACAGGCGCGACGGCCCATATCGGGCCATGCGCCTTAAGGTCAGCTAATTCGTCTATATATGCCATGCTATACCCCCATCGGGACTAATGCCCGTCCGTCACGCCGGTTGTTTCTCTGCAAGCCGCTTACTACTTCGCCAGCCGGGATGTATGCTCTCACGTCGCCCTGCCCTTCGACAAGTTGCTCAACGCCGTTAAGAAGCTGCATCAGGATATTATTCTGACTTGCGTTGCTCATCTGCGTTGCCGCCGCGATGGTCGATGCGATTTGGGATTGGTTCAGGACCTCGGTTCTGCCACCGACGTGGCCTACGATTTCAGCACCGGCTTCGCCAGCCATGAAGAGCGAACCGTGGTTCGGTACGCCGCCCGTGGCATACTGGGCGATATCGTGCCACTTTCCACCGTAGTACGCTCCGCCTTTTGCTTCTTCAAGTACAAGCTGCTTCCCGCTCGGGCTATATGCTCTTGTGATCTGCAATGCCATCTTGACCTTTGAAAAGTCGGAATCATAGTCGGTGAAATTGACCTTCGTGTCTACATATCCCGGCACACCTTTTACGCCAACTACATTCAACGCGGATTGCGGTTGCTGGACGGCAAGTCTGACATTCTCGCTACCCCATGCCCTACTGGTGATGGTCATGGTTGCCGAAGGATTCGTCACGGAATTCTTAAGCGCGGTGGTCTTATATGCTGCCGAAGCGATTGTCGCCGCGATGGACGTCTTGGTCAGCTTGGCCTCGACTCCCTTCGCATAAGACGGCGTTGACAAGGTCGGAACCATGCTCGTTTTCGTCAGAGTGCTTTTTACGCCTTTTGCATAAAGAGGAGAAGCCAATGTCGGAGTCATGTCGGTCTTGGTCAGCTTGGCTTTAATGCCAGGGCCGTACTTCTGACCGACCAACGTCGCCGTCATGGACGTCTTCGTAAGACTATCCTTCACGGTCGGGTCTATTGTCTTTTTATTGATGTCTGCCGTTGTCGGAACCTGTTTCTGCTTCTCGGTAAGCTTATCGGAAACAAGGCTAACCAAATTACCTTTGACATCTACTTGCAGTTCCCCCATGCTTGGGGCAGCCCCCGATACGGCAGCCGCAGAAGACCCAACGGATCCAGGTGCCGCACCGTCGTCGTTTATCCCGATGGCCATTCCAAGGTATTTAACGGCCTTCGCGTAGTTGTATTCCCCAAACAGGGCTTTGACGCCTACGCCGATGTAGTATATCTTTTGGAGAGATTTGAACCCGTCTTTAATGAGTGCCTCTACCCAATCCCCGACAGAAACTTCCCCCGAAAGCGCATCGTTTATGTCTTTGAGAACATCGCGTAAGGATTCAAGGGTCGATAACCACGCTCCACCGGTAAGCGATGCAAGTTTAGATAGGAAATTGTCCCAAACTGGTTTCAAGTACGGTGCGATTTTTTCCGCGACAAGCCCAAGCGTTTCAAGCGCGGTTGCGAGTGTGTCGATTAAGACCGGCGCGGCCTCCTCGATCGTCCACTTCCCAAGCGGGAGAAGCACGTTCGTCCACGCCCAGGACAAGCTATCCGTTATAAGAGAAACAAGCGGCTTTATTGCCCCTGTCAAACTCTCAAACGATTGCAGTATCGGGCCAAAGTCAAGGCTCTTCGCCCACTCCGCAGTTTCGTTCGCAATATCGTCCCACATTTCAAGGATCTCGTTCACCATGTCCCAAATGTTTTGGATGATCTGCGTACCGACATTGTCTTCGTTCCAGGCCTCTGCGAACGCGGTTCCGATGTTGCCTATCGTGTTTAATATCCCTGTCAAGATCCCAAGGATATGCTCTACTGTGGCTTGCCCTGTGCCGTTTTGCCACACCTCTGCAAAGCTTGTACCGATGGCACGAATGACTTGGTCTATGCCGTCGAGCGCGTTGCGGAATGCAACGATGACGCCCTGGCCCTTCTCTTGCCACGCATTAACGAACGGCTCAAACAAGCCCTCAAGGGATTTTGTCGCGACGTCAACTCCCTTAAACATAGACGAGTAGTCGAGCGCACTCCCGGATCCGCCCCCGCCGCCGCCACCACTTCCGTTATCCCCGTTTAACGGGTTCAGTTCGTCGATGGCAAGGATGGTGGTTAGGGCTTTTGCCAACTTGCCGGCACCACCAGCCGCTTGGTTCGCCGCCTCCGCGTATTCCTTCGGGTATTTGATGGCCTTCGTCCATTTCGGTGCGCCGGTCAGGAGCGCAATGACCTGATTGATGACATTTAAGAGTGCTACAAACTTATCTATTAACCAATCAATCGCCGGGGCTACCGCGTTGATAATTGGGGTAGCCAATGCCCCAAGCGAGTTCTTCAGATATAGGGAAGATGTCGCGAGCATATCCATTGAGGCGGCAAACTGTCCACCCATCGCTTTCGACCATTGGTACGCGTTCTGCGCACCTTCTTTAAACCCGTCCGTTACCATGCGGATCGCGGAACGAATTGCGCGGTACATCACGACGCGCTTTATCTGCCGGAACAGATTAGAAACAGCCGTGCCAAACTTTGAAATGGTTCCGGTCAGGGCTTTGATTGGCCCTGTTAACGGGGCTACCGCGAGTTTGGCAAGAGCAATCCCGGCTTTCTTTGCACCTTCTGACAGTTTAGAGGATAAAGCGGAGCCAGCCCTTTCAGCCGCGTCAGCGATGCGGTCGAGTACCGACGGCGATTGCGGGGCAACCGCGTTGAGTTTCCCTTCTTCAGCCGCCCTTTTGTTTGCCGCCTTTGCCAAAGCATCTTCAGCACGAACCCGCGCAAGGACGGCATCCGCTTTCGCCTTCTCTGTCCGCGCCTCTTCGGTCGCAGCTTTGGCGTCTGTAAGCCTGACCTTTGCTCTGCTTTCGGCACCCTTGCGGGCGGCTTCCGCACTCGCCACCATGCTCTTGCGCCGCGCTTCCGCGTCTGCTTTGGCATAATCAAGAGCGGCTTTTGAGGACTCTTTATAGCGAGCGGTTTCATACTTGCCCATCTTGGACGCGGTATCGGCAAGACTCTTGGCCCGCGTCGCGTCAGCCTTCGCAGCATATGCGGCAGTTCGTGCTTCTTCGGTTTTGATCTTCGCGAGAGTGTGCGCGTGTTTATCCGCTTGCGCTACTGCTTTTGAGAGCGCCTTATTAGAGGACTCCGCGCCACTTGCCATTTTCTTGAAAAGATCCCGCGACGCATTGCCCGTGCCGGTAGCTGCTTTGTCAAGATTTTCAAGTCGAGCGATAAGATCGTCTATCGGCCCCTTGGCGGCTTTGTCGTCTGCTGACAGGACTATTTTGATGTCATCTATTAGGTTATCAGCCATCTTTTTTCTCCGTTAGCTGCTTGTTGAAGGCGAGTGCCATTTCACGCAGCCTCTCCTGTGTCTTCTTCGCCTCTTCTTCCGCTTCCGCTTCTTCGCGCCGTTTCTTCTCCGCTTTCGTCAGCGGGTACGGGGCTTTGGAATAAGGCTGCGGTTTTGGATTCTTCACGAACGACCGCAAGATCGGGCTTAAATCCATTATCGCTTCATATACATACAATCCCTGGAGCCACAGTTCGGTGTTGCGCTCGTTGCGCTTTATCTCTGCTGCTTTGCGGTAGTATTTCACCAGTTGCGGGTCGCCGTTCCAGTATTCGTCGGTCGGCATCCCCATTGCCAGGTAGTCAGGGAATTGCTTGTAGAATATATCAGTATGCCGGGGGATTGGTTCCCCCGGCTCATCGGGGGTTGGATCTAAAAGTCCGCGCCCCAGGTCACGTTTCCCTCGGATTCCTCGGGATCGGCAAGCATTGCTTCAAGCGGCTCGTTGTACATCTCTGCCAGCTTTTCAAGGAAATCGTCCTTATTCGGAATCAGTTTGAACAGTTTCTCGATGGTTTCATCCTTCAGCCAGCGATGGTTTGCGAGGAACGCACCGGCAAACAAGGTCGGCAGCGTCGTGACCGGCGACGTGCGGATATCACGGACGTTGAATCCGTTCTTCTCCATGATCTCTACGGTCTTCCGCGTGAATTCAAGAGTGTACTTCGTTCCTTCGTAAGTAAGGGTAATCGTCTTCGCCATTGTCTGTTCTCCTTTTCTTTTAACTACGCGAATGCGATCGGCGTGGCCGGCGCAATGCTGATGGTCATTTCGACAACTTCATCTACGCCGACGCCATTGACCGTCGGGGTCAGGCGGCCATCAAAGCTGAATTTGCCGTCATGGCCGTCCGGGGCGCCCGTGCTATTGACGCCAAACCAAATTGCATAATGGGCCGGTCCCGACGTTCCTTCGTCGTAGCTTGCCTGTGACTTAAGCGTGGCGTAGTCGGTCTTCGTATAGTTCGCAGTAAACTGCAAGCCGCTGGAATCAAGCTGAATGATGCCCGGGATGAACGTCTGCATTTCGTCGGACAGAGTCGTGGTTTCAAGCATATTCGGCGAAGATCCGATATCCGGGGTCGATTTGATGTCGACAAGTTTGGAATAGTTCAGCGGGGATCCCGTGGTCGCCACCATAAGGAATGCCTTGTTACTTCTAATTGCCATTTTTACCTCCTGTAGAGTATTTCGTCTTTACTGACAACAACTGTATATCTTGCAACGAGGCGATACCTCGTAGAATTGGATAAGGACGCCGGCATCGTGGAAAGGCGTTGAAAATTAAGGCCCAACAGGACGCCGTCAATAATGGAAAGTATTGCCTTTGCTTCTGACTTACGTCCTACTGCATTGCTGGAAAACACGTTCACTTCATAGTCAACGACGGCGTGATTTTCCATCTCGTCCGTGGTCGCGGTCTGCTGGTTGGAAGAGTTGCCTATCTCCTCGATCATGACCGCGCGGACGCTGCTCGGCTCTAAATCCAGTTCGGATTTCACGTCGCAATCCGGGAAGGCCGCTTTCACCGCGTCGTATACTCTTGTGAAGATTTGGGGTTCGATATTGATCATGATTCGTAAATTTCCTTTGCGATTTCTGTGATCTTTTTCCTGATTTCCACGCCCGCCTGATACATAGCCCTTGACGGCGGGTTGCCGCTTGTGCGTATTGTGCCTGGATGTCCTAAAGCGGGCTGGCTCCATTCGCCGATCTGCCCGCCACGGTCCTTGTAGTACCAGTATTCCTGGTTCCCTCTTGGACCATACGTTCCGGGTCCCGTGCCGAATACAGCCGCTTTCGGATGCCCTTGCCCGTAATGGTGGATACCGGCACCGAATTCAAGGAATCCGACTTGACCGCCGCTTGCTTTTACGGCAAGGGTATGGTCGTCCATCCACATCACACCGACATCGACTCCGTCAAACACGCCGCTATATATCGGGATCACTTCCGAAAAGCGAAGGTTCGCGGTTTCGACTCCGATTTCGGCAAGACGCTCAAGAAGCTGCTTACGCTTGTCGTCCAGGCTGTCGCGGTATGCTTTCAGCGCGTCTATCGCTTCTTTCAGGCCTTCTACTGTAATGCCCATGCGTCCCTCACCTTGTCGATGGCGATGGATACCACATTCAAACTGCGGGCAACGCGCTTGACTACATAATCAAACTGCGGGCTTCCCGCATCATCAAAGGACGGGGCCTTGTCCACGAAGAGGACGGAATTCTCGTCGATGGGGCAATCCATATCGCACGTCACGATGACGCGTGAATATTCAAGATTCGTTCCAAACATCTCGGCTTCGGAATTCCCCTTTGCCGCAGAAATGTTGGCTTCCATCTTCACCGGCTCCGAATAGACCAGCTTCTTCTCGCCGGTCTTGTATCCGTCCGAATCCGTAAGCATCTGCGATCCCGTATAAAGGCAATACCAAAACGCCATTTTGTTGATGTCCATTGCCAGCATGGGATTACTCCTCGTCGAAGAATGTGCCGCCGTAAGGGATGATTCTGCCGATCAGCTCGAGCGGAATGTCGCCTGAATCGTAATGGCGGTGGATGCCGTTCTCCACATGGATCAGCTCGTTGTCGGCCCCGTGCTTGTTAATCAGAAACGCCGCGATCTCGCATTGCAGATGCTGATATTTGGCTGGGACTTCCTGAACGTCGTCACGGAACGGGTACGCCCTTCTGATGATCTTTTCACCGGCGATATCCAGGTAGGCGATCATATCGTCTGCTGTACGCCGGTTGTCCGTCATCATCGCTACCATTGCAATCTGTTCAGCCGTTGTCATAGTTACTCTTTCCGGGGAGCGGGGTTAGCCGCTCCCCTGTCGTTATCGTTAATTACTCGGAAGCACCGACGGTGATGACCGCGATGCCATCAAGGAATTCAGCCCAAATGCTCATGCCGCAGATGGCGAACAGTTCGCCGACCGCGTGGCTATAGTTGCCGTTGATGTGCGCTCCGATCATCGGGGTTACGCCGACCGTGGTGTACTCAAGGCCACCGGCAGCATAGTCCGCATTGCCAGGATTGACATAGTAGACCACGATGTTTTCAGCCGGGGTAGCGATGATGGTTCCCTGCGGAAGGTCAGAGGACAGGATAAGTCTGTCAACGCCCATGAAATTCTCGATGTAGGTCATACCAAACTGGTTCTGAATGGTAAGGCCAGCCGCGCCAAGATACTCATAAGCATCAAGCATATTCACGAAAGCAACGACGGTGCCGACGCTTCTGCGGATAGATTTGAATTTGTTGCGAACCATGCCTACCGCTTTGGCAACGCCCATTTGGAAGGTGTCAGCCGTTCCGGTCAGGGAGCCGGTCTGCGCGAAGGTGTACCAATCGCTGATGATGCCTTCCTGGATCTCGTTGATCATGGCCTCGTCGGTCTTGCGAACGGCGAGTTCAGCACCATACTGCGTGATCGCTTCGATGGTCACGCCCTTGGCATATTTCTTAAGGGTCACGTCGGTGATAGCCGCCGGAGTGACGGAAGCCAGGGAGTACGGAATCTCATCGCCTTCGGCAACCGGGCTGGTCTGAAGGACGACGGAAGCATTGTAGGCTTTGAGGATGGTTCCCGGAGCCTTTTCAATCGGGCGGGATACGTTCAGGATCTCGAGTAAGCCTTCCCAATTCGCCTGGAAACGGCTTACAAAGTCGATTGCTCTTGCGGTCGCGCTGATGTTTGCGGCCTTGGTAGTGTTGTTCTTAACTGCCATTTTTACCTCTCTTTACTGAAATAACTGTAGGTTTTCATCTATGAGCCTCTGCCGCTCACTTGTGTCTTTCACCGCCATGATCTTCGCCACCGTCCAAGCCTGATTGCCGCCGCTCCCGGATGGTGGTGCGGGGGTCGCCGCCATCAGGTTGGCTTTAAGTGCCGTATCATGAGCCTCTAAAAAGGCCTTTTGATTGGCAAAGACGGTTTTGTTGTCGCCATCCACGAAGGCTTCTGCGGTCTGCTGGGCAAGCTGCTCCGAATAGCCCATCGCGATATAACCGGCTTTGTACTGCGCGATATCTTTTTCGCGGTTCATCGCCGCTACGGTTGCGCGAAGGCCGTTCAGTTCCTCTTCCTGTGCCGCTTTCTTCTGTTCCTCTTCGGAAAGAAGCGCGTTGTGCTTCCGTTTCCACTCGGCAGCTTCGGACGCGGCTTTATCGAACGCGTCTTTCTTCACATATCCCGTGTAATCCGGGTCGGGGATCGTGTAGCTTTCCAATGCCGCGAGTTTCTCTTCAGCACTCATTTCGGAATAGCCTTCAATTTTGGTGACATCGATTTTCATTTTGGTTTGCTCCTTTGCGATTTCGGGTTTCTCTACCCATGCTTTGCGTTTGCAGTTCTCTCTGTGTTTTGCGATTTGCGGTTTCTCTACCGTTTATGTAATGGCTAAACGCCTCACATACATAAAAAGGGCCGGTTTGCACCAGCCCCTGTTAGCTTCAATAGCCCCGATTGACTATCCTGTTCAGTTTTTCGGAAGGACATCCATATTTGCCCGTTTTTTCCGTTCGATCTCGACAACGACCAGGTTGCCGCGCTCCTTCTTGAGTTCTACCGTGTTCCCCTTTTTCAGGGCTTCCAGTATCACCTTTTGAAGGTCTTCCGTAATTATAGAGGCCAAATGTTCTCTCCTTCCACGAAAGGCCGCAGCCAGCACCGGCAGTTGTAGTGCGGCTTCTTCGGAACGCGCTTCAGTTCATACACCTTGCCGTCCCGATTTCGGCACACCTCACAGACGCGAAGGTCTTTTTCGGTTTCCCATACAACGCGGTCAACGCCCATGTCTTCATAGGCTTTATAGGCCGCTTTGTCGGTTATCTCGATACAGGCCTGTGTCGTCTGCCTCGCCCATATACGCATGGCAAGGTCTACTTCTTCCGGGGATCGCGTCGCGATAAGAGCCTCGATGAGCCTCGTCCGCTTGCGATCCTGTTCGCCGACATAAACGTACTTGGTGATGGGGTCGTAGGCGTTGAGAAACGCCAGCACCCACATCATGTCGATGACATCTTCATGGTCGCCCCGGATCTTTTTATAAGTTCCACGGGCGATCCGAAGAAGCACGTCCTTGACCATCGGATCAATCTCTTCAAACATCGAATTCACGCCGTTCATGATGTTTAGTTCGTCCATCCGCAGTACGGACTTCAACCGACCAAACAACCGGACGTAGCGTTTATTCAGAAATTTGATCCCCTTGTCCGCGTAACTGTACATTTAGTGCCGCCTTTTCCGCTTCGGCTTCCTCTTCCGTAATCTGTTCCAGTTCCTTTGCTTTGTCCGCTTCTTCCTTTTCCGCGTATTCCGCGCTCATCTTGTAGGCGATGTCGGGGTCTACAAACATCCCGCAATGTTCAAACGCCAGCTTCGGATGGATGCCCGGAGTAGTGAGCATCATATTCAGCACTTGCGCTTTCTCAAGAATGTTTTCATAGTTGCGGCGGGTGAAGCGAATCTCGATGGACGCGAGTTTCAGTTCCCGATTTTCGGACCGTTCGTCGTCGCGGCTGCGTATCGCCGCGTTGCCGGTGTTCATGATGGCAAGTGCCAGCCTTAAGAATTCCTTCTCGGATACCTTGAAGGTCATCTCCGAAGACTTTGCTCTCGCCTCGGCAGAGGACCATCCATCGCGAAGGATGACGGCCTTGCCGGTATCGCTGGTGGAATAGCCGCCATTGCGGTTCGGCATACCGCAGATGTCAAGGACGGCCTGATAGGCTTCGTCCACCAAGGTCTTGGTGTTCGCCTGTTCCAGCACTTGCGATACATAGTACACTTTTCCGTTTTCGGATACTTTGATCGCGCCTTGTTCCTTGAGTGACGTGAATTGCTCATCCGTCAGGTCTACGCCCTGGAAGACGAGAATCGCCTGGATAAGCTGCTCCACGCCGTCTACTGCATTGGATTCGAGGTTATTGATCTCATCGAGAATCGGCAGAACGAGTTCAAATGCCCCCATTCTCGCTTCGTTTGCGGGATACTCGATGATCGGGATGCCGCGCAATGTGTGCGGCTCCCATTTCGTCAACTCGTCTTCTACGATCTCAAAGTAGTGATCGGCGGTATAACCGCTATAGAGGACGGTGTCGTCGGGGAGTTCTACTGATACACAGCCAAGAAGCGGCCTGTGACCGATGCCGCCGTTATAAACGACGAACGTCGTGCGCGGGTCGAGCGTATAGATTTCAAAGGGTGATTCGTCGATGCTATCGCGTTCATCCGGGAGAATCATGCGATAAGACGTGCCGCAGATGTGGAACCAATCCGCTAATTCTTTGTCTTTGCTCGGCTTATTTTCAGCCGCCATGTAGGCATTGAGCAGATCCAACTCTTCGGTCGTTTCATCAACGCCCTGATGGATGTACTGCACGGGTTCGCCCATCAGGTAGCCCACTTTGAAACTAACGATCTCATTGGCGCGGTTCATGATGATCTTGTTGTTGATCTCTTCCCGTACCGTCTTCGTGCGATTCAGTATCGGTTGTTTCCCTTTGTAATAATTATAAAGGTACTCGATTTGGGTCGCATTGTTCTGATGAATCTGCTGCGCGGACATGAAAATATCCAGGATGTTATCCCTTGTTACTTCCTTTTCCGCGCTATAGATCACCGTGCGCCCTGTCATTACAGGGCTGGCGACCGAAGACCATCCATTATTCGCCATCATTGCACCTCGCGCATACAGTATTTCCCGTATACACTATACCACAACATATTGCGGTTTGCGGTATGATTGTTATGGTAAACTGTTAAAAAGGCCTTTTGAAGACCACCGGCTTCTCGCTTTTTCGGAAAACCATGTCGATCAGCATTGCAAGCGAGTCAGGCGCGTCGTCGTGCTTGTTCTTCGCGAAGACTTTGAACCCATAGACGTTCTGCATATAGGCATCGTAGTGACGCGGACGCTTCCCGCTCTCCAGGAAGACGCAGCATTCGCGGATATCCGGGGCTTTATCAAAGATCCGTGCCGCTTTGCTGGTAGTCGGCGGGGCCGTTTTCGTCGTCAGGTTCACTTTCAACCCTTCTTCTTTCAGAAGACGTTCCAGTTCGTCCTTATAGCCCATTGTGGACTTGTTCGCTTCTATCTGTATCGCGTTGATCCCGTATCGCCGCACCGCGTTTACGATCAGTTTCAGCGTTATCGTCTTGTCGTTATCGTCATAGATAACGTCGGGAATGTATAGGTCGTCCCCATACTGGCAGCAGATGGCACCGGCGCAAAAGTCGCCGCCACCATATGCCGGGTCCAGGGCCAGTACGACACGGTCAGGCTCTTCATCGGGCAGTTCGCCATTGTAATAGCGGAAATCTGCCGGTAAAAACAGGGTTCCTTCGCGTTCTATCGGCTCTCCCATATACTGCGCGTCCCACGATGCAATATCGTTATTCCGCTCAAAACTGGCTCGTCTTCGATGGTAATATAGCGTATCGAACCCCACCCCATACGGATAGTCAAAGTTCGATTCGTCATTTTCGTCGAGAGCCGGTAGATTGATGACTTTATACCGATAACCGGCATACTTTTCGTCGGTCGACAGTACGTTCAGACGCACCGCAGCGGGATCTAATACCGACCACCGCGTCCCGATCCACAGATACTTGGTCTTCCCCTTGCCACGCGGGATCAAGTTATTGTCCACCTTCCCCCACTTGGAAATAAGCCGGTCTTTCGATAAGGCTTCTTCGATGCCCGATACCAAATCGTCGGAAATTATCACGCCGTCCTGGGCATCGCACGCGCCGTTAATGGTTCCATCAATGGATCTGCACGTCAATGAAGGATAGTGCTTGCGCCGGTCGATGTTCAGCGTTTCGTCTGCCGCATTCGTCTGAACCAGTTTCGCCGCCGGGAAAACGTCGTGCCAACTATAAGTATCCTTGTCCTGTAATATCTCAAGTACGCCGCTATAAAAAGCCTTCGTGATGGTATCCGTATAGGAGCAGTACAAGTTCGGGTTCTCGGGCCGCCTCCCCAATAGCCATGACATGAAGAATATCATAAGGCTTGTCTTGCCTATTCGCGGCGGTGTCGACAGGAACAGTTCGTCCAGTTCGTCGTCCGCGAGTGCTTGCAGCGCATCTACCACCGGCTTTAAGACCGACCGCCTCGGTTGATAGAAACGCCGCTCCGGGTCGCGCTTCAATTCCAAGTACAGTAAGTACGGGTCAAGATAATGCGGCGCGTCAAAGAGCAAACTCTTCTTATAAACGTCAAACAGTTCCCCCACGTTTTCGCGTAAGCTGATGCCGTAAGTAAGCAAGTTCCGCAGTTCGCGGTTCTTCTCGTGAGCAAAGCCAAAGTCTTCCCCTTCTACCGACCGCAGATAGCCGAATAAGTCGCGATACGGACCAGGCCATGAAGGTGCCTTTTTTATTTCCGAAAAAATTTTGGAAACCAGCGTTTTGTTAATCATGCTTTCTCCTAAAGAAAAAGAGGCTTCCCCGTAGGAAAGCCCCTGTTGGCTTGCACCGGCCCCGATTAGCCGGTCTTATTTCGTTTGCGGATAGCTATATCCCTGGTGTTCGGCCTCTCTTTCGATGGCCCGCACCACTTCATGCGGCTTCATGCCGCGCTGCTTCGCTATATGCCATAGGTCAAGCAGCGTTATCTTTGACGAATCGCAGCCGAATGTTTCGTCCGCGACCGGCTTTATCTCTTCCCATGTCATAAGAAGGACCTCCCCCTTTTTCAGCATGGCTTCTGTCATCCATCCTGACTTGCCGCAGCATCGCGGGATCGAGCAAACCCATTCGCCATGCGTCATTTGTATTCCCTTTCCCAGTATGAGCAGTAGTCATCACTCCTAACTACATCTTTGCTTATGGAACAAACTATATCCAGGCCCCGTTCGTAATGCCATCTGCATTTATCGCACCGCACGACCGGCTTCAGATGCTCAAGATCCCGCGCCTTTCTCTCTGTCTTGGTCATCTTATTCTCCTTCCTTCAGAATCGGTTCGTGGACCCCTTTTACCCATGCCGCGTCTTTCCCGTATTTGTACAGGCCCCGGTAGAACGGCTCGTTATCTAATATGCTGCGAACGCTGGACGTTTGGAACCACGTCCCTTTCCGCGTTCTCCACCCCATGTCGTTCATCTTCTCTGCCGTGACTTTCATCGGCGTACCAGCTGCCTTCTCCGCAAATACGAATTCCACGATCTTGCGCTCGTCTTCGCGCACTTTCAGTACGCTCGCTTCGACCCGGTAACCATATGGTACGCGTCCACCGGAGTATCCGCCACACGCCGCCTTTTGGCTGCGACCACGCCCCGTCCTCAGCGCTATGTTCTTCCGCTCTTGCTCCGCGACGAACATCAGCAGCGCCCTGTAGATGTTCGCAAAGTCAGACCCTTCCGCAAATTCTTCTTTCGTCGACAGCAACTTGATGTTCTTCTTCTCTAACCAGTACAGATAGTAGAAATATAGCTTCGTGTCACGCGCTATCCGGTCATTCTTGAACACAATGACCGCTTGCACCGGCGGGTTCTGTACTTCCCCATACAGAATCGAGTTCAGTTCGGGCCGCTCGTCACTCGCCCCGCTCATTTTGTCGATCTTCCACTCTACAATGTTGTACCCGTTCTTGTCTGCGTAGACCAGGATCGCACTCTTTTGGCTCTCGATCCCGTACCGCCCTTCTTCCGCTTGCTCTTCCGTCGATACCCTGATGTATCCGATCGCATTCTTCATCTTCCGCAGCATCTGCTTCACCCTTCTTTCATTTACCTTTTGCTCTGTGCATTTACTATAGCATTGGTAAATGTACCTTGTCAAGCCTTTTTTATGGGAAATGTGGTCGCGGGGATTACCCGCCGCCGCGCCTGGCTGCCTGGATTCCCCCCGGCCCCGCCCCGTCGGAACCGCCCGGAACGCCCCGGACGCAGCCCCGGCCCGTCCCTACCCCCATATAATACATAAAATCATGATTTTCAGATGCATTTATTATTGACTTGTAAATGTATATCGTTTATAATAAAGAAAAAAGCCGCCCGGCAGCGTCGCCAAACAACCCCGGACGGCAGGCCCCTAACACACCCGGAACGGGTAGAAAGTAGGTAAAATCATGTTAACGCAATTTATTCCCGCCGTCAACCCCCGCGCTGAAATCGCCGCCCGCAAGGCGGAACGCGCCCGTGTATCAGCTCAAAAAGTGATTTCGTGGTACCGGGACCCCGCGAACCAGCCCACCGCCCCGCGCATTGCGATCCAGTACAACAACGCTAAAATCCGGGACACGGATACAACGGCATTCCTGATTTTTAGCTTGCCCGCCGTCATGACTTGCCCCGGCGCTAATACTGGTTGCTTATCCGCTTGCTACGCCCGCCGTGACGAGCGTTTCCCGTCCGTCCGCAAGTATCGGCTCGCGAACCTTGCCGCCGCCCGTTCCCGTGATTTCGTGCCGTCTATGATCGCCGCAATTGAGGCCGCGCTTTACACGAAGCGGGGGGACTTGCGCCGCCGGTTTATCGGTAAAAAGATCGTATTTCGCTTGCATGAATCGGGTGACTTTTTCAGCGCCGCTTATATGCGTGACTGGTTCGCGATCGCCCGGGAATTCCCTTTTATTCAATTCTTTACATATACGAAATCATTTAATATCTACGCCGCTTGCGTAGCCGAGAAGCCCGCTAATTTCACGGTTCGCGCGTCGTTATGGGAACACGCGACGACGGCGGAAGAAAAAGCCCTTGCGGATCGTTTAGGAATGCCGGTTTACACCGTCCTGAAAGATACCACCGGCGCTGACTATGTTTGCGATTGCGCGGGCGGTTGCGGGGCTTGCGGTTGCGCTTGCGCCGTTGCGGCCCTTGCCGAAATTATTGCCGCTATTCACTAAACCCGCGCAAGGCTGAAAGCGGCCCGGAATCGGGCCGTAAAGCCGCCGCCGAGCGTCTTAATCCGTTGCGCGCTGGATAAACTAAAATCGATTACAGGCCCCGAAACGGGGCCGGGAACGGGGGGGATCATGTATAAAGTTTATGCTCTTATTGGGTGCGGATATGCTGAAATCAGCCGCCGCCGGTCGCTTGAAAAAGCTATTACAGACGCGTTGCGCGCCGTGAATGAGTACGGGGCGGATTGCGCGCCGCTTATAAACGGGCGCCCGTATCGTTTCGTTATGAATTACGCGCCCATATCAGAAATACGCGGGCTTTACGCGCCCCGCGTATAACCAGCCGCCGGGGCGTGAGTCCCGGCCCCGCATCCGGGCGGAACGACGCCCAGCGGGGCAGCGCGGGCGGTACCTCGCTAAAATGTCAATATAGCCGCCGTTCTGCGGCTTTAGATGCCCGTTCTGCGGGCTTTAGGAAGGAAGGTAAAACATGAAAAGAAGATTTGTAGAACATCCACTCAAGGTAAAGCGCGTTGACCTTTGCGGCGACGCGGTCACGTTTTGCGAACATTTAAACGACTACATTGTCGAGATCCTCGACGGTGGCGGCGACTTTGAGGCGGCCTATAGGTATTGGGAGCAGGAATTCCCGACCGCCGACAAAGAAGAGGAGTAGAACCATGAAATACTACACAACGCCCAAAATCAGCGCATATGAATGGCAGTTTGACGCCGCCAGCCAGCCGCACATCCTCATCGGCGGCACGACCGGCAGCGGCAAGTCCGTAGCCCTTGCTGGCATCATCCGCAGCCTTCTGCGATTCACCCCGGACGAGGCGCAGTTTCTGCTCATCGATCCGAAAGGCGTAGAGCTTGCGGATTACGACGAGTTGCCGCATAGCCTGGGCCGCTTCTGCGATGCCGATGAGATAGCGAGAGTCATCCACGGCCTCGCGGACCTCATGGAAGACCGCTTCCGCATCATGAGAGGCCGCAAGGAAAAGCAGTTCAGCGGGGCAAGCATCTTCTGCATCATCGACGAGTACGTCGATATCAAGCTACTTTGCCCGAAGCAGACCGAGAAGGACATCATCCGCATCGCCTGTAAGGGACGCGCCGCCGGTATCCGCCTCATCATCTGCACGCAAAGACCCACAAGGGAAATCATAGACGGATCAATAAGAGCCTGTCTGCCGTGCGTTCTCGCGCTCCGTTGCTCTTCTGCTCAAGAGAGCCGAAACCTGATAGACCAGCGCGGCGCGGAAGACTTGCCTCTTCACGGTGAGGCTCTGTATCTCACGCCGTCCGCGAAGGACATCCAGCGAGTCCCGGTCCCGATGGTGGACGAAGAGGAAATGAAGAGGCTCATTGAGTATTGGAAAAGACAGGCTTGAAACGGCCTTCTGCGAAGATTATAATCACGATGAAAAGAAAAGGAGAAAATACCATGAAGACGAACGATGAAATCAGAACCCTGTACGATCCCGACAACAACCGCTACTATTACGCCACCCGGGCGGGACGCGAATTGATTTATTTTGACGAGCAGACCCCGGACGAAAGCGGAAACCTGAAGACGGTCGAAGAAGACGTAGCCCTTACCCGTGACGAGATCCGCCGCCTTGGTGGTAATCCGTGGGAAATCATCGACGCGTTGACCGTCGCCCCGCTCCTGGAAAACTGGGAAGCCACCACCGCGATGATGGACGATGAAATCCGCGAAGAGGTCCACGCGAAACTGTCGCCATGCACCAAAGAGGAATTCCTGAAGGCCTACATGGAAGCCCATGAGGAGGCGTTCGGTGAAGAATTCGACATCATCTAACCAATGCCTCTTCATCGCCCCGCTTCGGCGGGGCTTTTTCTATGCCATAACGCTATGAGAGCCAAAATGCCGCCTATAATCGGCGATACCATGAAGAGGATAAGCTATATTGCCTCTTCATCTACGCCGAAAACAGGCGGCAAAATGAGTCTCACAGGCCGCGCCGCCAGTTTCCATTCAGGCTTTGTTGGTCGCGCGGCACCTTGCCAAGCCGAAAAGGCCATAGCGAACAATCCTTGATAGGGCATTCCCGGACCTCTGCAGCGCTTCCGCAGCAGCAGTCGAGGCACTTGTACCGGATCGCCCTGGCACGCGTCAGAGGCTTTCTGTCATCGATAGGCATATTTCTGCTCCTTCCTATGCTTTTTAAGGGGTAAACGCGCTTTTCTGCGCTTTGCTGATACATTTATCGTTTTCGCACTTTCGCCGCCGTTTAATAGCTTTCTTCTGCGGTTAAAATCGCTTCTCGCTATTCCTCTTCAACGACGACGGAATCGAGATACCTCTGCTCCAGTTGCTTTTGGTCGGCTCCATCGCCCAGCAGATTAGGCGTAACGACCACGGTTTCCTGTTGATCCTTGTATCCGTAGTTATTTTTACCAAGGAAAATGCCAGCGACGGTGTCGATCTTTCTGTTCTGCATATAGGTTTCCCACAAAAACTCCATCGTGCGGTAGCCCTTTTTGATCGCGTCCACCGGCCCCGGCGGTAAGTCATACCTTGAAACCCCGTTATACGGCTGGTCATTGACTATCGCCCACAGTTGTCTTCTATCGATACCAAGAGCCATCGCATAGCCTATGACAGTAGGTTTCATATCCTGTTCTGCCATCATGGCGAAATAGGCATTTGTTCTGTCGCGCACCTCATCCGCATCATGGAGGTCTACTTTAGGCAGATCCCAAAGAGCCATAGCGGTACGGATAAACTGGGTATTATCGCCGGGATCGAGGTTAAGTGCTTTATCGGAGAGTCTTGGATCACCGGCGCCTGGTCTTCTGCCTCCCCGGCCATCCTTTTTCTTGGTGGTAGACTTGGTAGATTTCGCTGGCATAGTAGGCCTCATTTCTGCGGAAAGAGCAAGAGTGCCAAAAAAGCACTTTACTTTACTTACCTTTACTTAACTTAACTTTACTTTACTTTACTTCAAAGTACAAGTGACGGTTATATGTAAACCAGTCTTAAGAATTTCTTAAGAATTAGATTTAGCACGGAGATTATTGTATATCTGCGGCATGAATTCGGCGGCGGCGGCGAGGCGGTCCTGGTGGGATTGTTCGTCTTCTTTTTTCCGTTCGCGGTACTCCTTTTTCCGTTCCCATGCGGCCTCTTTGACATCCTCGCGGTGGGTAAGCGTCTTATACAGGGCAAGCATGGTACGGTCTTCGGGCGGCTCGTCCTTATCGTACAGGATGTAATCCCAAAGGCGGGTCTGTAGGTCGCCGAATTCCGCGCTTGTCAGGAGTTCCCTTGCCGTCAGCATTTCGTCCGCGAAGAATTTGATCGCTTTTCGCTTCATGGTTCTGCTTCCAGTTTCTTCATGTATTCTTCGTAGCGGTTCCACTTGTCCTCGCTTGGCGGCAGACGGAAGGAAGCTTCTGCCATCGCGGCCTGTCGTGACAGGATGCCAAGCGCGATCACATTGGCTTTGTCATCCGGGATGCCCAGTTGCTTTGCCGCTCTTAATATCTCTTCTGCCTGGAAGATGACCGGATCAAACCGTAGGCGTAATGATACTTCTGCCGTCATGATTGCTGATTCTCCCATTGTTTCTGCTTATGCAGTAGGTACGTCTGTTCGGTGATGGTATAGCTTCCGATATGGCCGGTCTTGATGGAAGAATCGCAGTACAGTTTGACGCCCAGTTGCCGCAGACGCCAGCAACAGGAATAGTCCTCTCCGATCTGTTGAAGCGGCTCAAAGGGAGCGCACTTCATCTCATTGACGATGCGTTCCAGGGCCTCGACCTTGATGATACAGGCGGCCATTCCGCAAGACTCGATCTCAAACAGTTGGTCCCTTGGGTAGTCGGAGTATTCTACAATCTCATGCGTTACGGATCCGTCCGGGTTTTTCTGCCATGTCATCTTCTTCCCGATGACCGGCGACGTCGGAAGCGCACGTCGAAAGTTCAGAGCGGTCACAAAGTCGTAGCCCTTTTCTGCGTCCGCTTCCAGCCTCTGCAATAAGTCCGGGCCGAAGACCATGTCGGAGTCAATGAAGCAGATATAGTCATAACCACCGTCGATGGCTTTTAGAACGAGATTGTTCCGGGCCATATGGACCAGGGACCCCACTTCTACCCATATGCTTTTCACGCCCTTCATGGCCAGTAGGCACGTCATAAAGTCCGTCTTTACCATATCCAAGGCCGGTATCGCTACAAGCGTTTTCATGTTCTCTCTCTTCCCGCTGGCGTAACAATTCTTCCAGCAATTCCTTATCCCAGGGCATTTTCTTCTCGGTGTCCGATGGTCTTGATGCACTCTTCACAGATGGTCTGCACCGGCAGCTTGCCGTTTTCTGCGGCATAGGCCATGTCATAGCGTGTGATCCGATAGGCTTTGTCGGCGGTCACTCTTTTGCCGCACCATTCGCACTTGTACTTTGTCATAGATTTCTCCGTATAATTATTCATCAATGGAATTTAACTTATTCTGTAGTATCCTTGCCGCATCGCGCGTGTCTAAAATCTGCCATCTGTCAGGATCCGGGAACCGCTCGTCGTAAGGCATGACCTCGCACCCAAGTATCTTCGCTTCGATTGCGGACCGGCCAACGGCGTAGACGCGCTTGTACTTTGCCATTTCTGCAAGCAGCTTTCTTCGCGGCATTCCTTCCAGATAGTCGACGCGTTCCGGGAAACTTACGCCAAGCCGCTTCGATGGTCTTCCAACGAAGGCGGCTTCCTTGGTCTTTTCCGCCCTGTATGCTTCCACCTCTGCCACGTTGACGGATAACGGCAGATATATCGCCTTGCCAAGATGGGCTACCTTCTCGCACGTTTCGGGAATCCCACAGACCAGCACCAGGTCCTTATAATCCTTTAACCAATCATAGTTCTTCGGATGCAGATTGTTGTGGATAAATACGATGGCGTGGTCTACCGCTCTCCGTGTATTGACCGTAACCCATGAGCGGTCGGTCTGAACCAAAGGGATCATGATGCCGCATATCTCACGCGAGTAGTAGTAAGCACCATTGTAGCGGTTTACCGATACCGCCCAACGCCTCGCGGCGTAGTCCTTGTCTTCATGCGAGATAATCATTTCTTCCTCGCAAAGAAGCGGTCCATGTGGAACATATTGTCTTCCACATCTCGCTTCCGTTTCTCGTTCATAGCTTCTCGCCTTGCCCGGAATTCTGCGTACTTCTCACAAGTGACATGGCAGCCGATGACGCGTTCTTCACAAACCATGCAAGGGGACTTCATATCGGTTTCTCCCTTACGATCTCACCGGCAAAATGGAATTTACCGGCCTTTATAGGAAACTCGGCGTAAGGCCCGATTTCAGCCCTGTTGCCGATGATATCGACGGCGCGGCTCTCGGAGCAGAATGCCCTGACCACGCCAGTCGATGCCTCATAGAGATAGTCGCAATAGCCGTCGCTGCTCTTCTTTAACGTGTAATAATCCATTATTACTCCTATAGTTCCACGATGGTGATAAGCACTCCCGGCTTTTCTCCGTACCGCTTTGATACTCGCGCATCCGTTATTTGCCGGTCATCCTCATAAGCAAGGCCGTTAAGGGCATCACAGACCGCCTTGGAGTAGTTGTCCCAATCTCCCCTGTGAGGTCTGATTTCACCAGCCTTGGCGAGTTCTGCTTTGCCCTTGGAGTAGCCTTTTGGGATCGGAAGATAAAAGTATAGGTGGATGAACAGGTCGCCTTCGTGCCACTTCTCCGCGCCGGTTTCGCGCCATGCTGCCTTTACTGCCGCTTCATAGTCGGCGGTTCGCTTGGGCGTATATACATGACCGCTTCTTGTCATGCGCGGTCTTGCTTTCGGCACCGGCTCACCCGGCACCCATACCATTACTTCTCGTTTCCCCATAGCTTTATTTTATCCTGTTCTTCTTGCTATCTCGGTCGGATTGTTAGCGTCTTTTGTTAGCGATCAGTACCAGCACGATCAGCGTCAGGCACACCATTGCGACGCAGCCGAAAATTGCCTGTGGTATAGTCATTTACTTCTCCCTTCTTTTTTCATCGTCAGCAGAATATCCCGCATCACTTTGAGGATCCCGTAAATCATTCGGTCTTGCCATATGTCGCTTCGGTCGCCCAGGCGGCACATAGCATTCTCGCAGAATTCAAGGTCTTTCATCAGTTCTTCCCGCGTCATTGGTTCTCCTTTTTTTATAGATTCCGCGTGAGCAGTAGTCGCTTGCTTCCATCCCGTCCGTGTCGAAATAAGAGCAGACTATGTCGTATTGGTTGTATTCGTGACCTGTTACATTCCCATAATTGTATCGGCAATCCCCGCACCGCGTGACCGCTTCGGGCATTCCCTCGATGATTTCCCTCGCTGATGCGATCGCTGCGAGGAAATGCTGGTCGCCGTGCTTCTCGTCCGCGAACGCTCCAAGCGCCTCGAGAATTCTGTCTGTGTCAATCAGCTTCATCGTTCACCATCCTGTTCCAGTTCTCCCGCGCTTTGCGCTCCGTCTTTCCGGGTTTAGCCTTTCGTCCGCATCCGTCGCACTCATAATACCATCCATCTGCGCGGCTCCATTGGGTTCGATGCTTGCTCCCGCAGACGCAAGGAAGCATCTTTGGCATCGGATTGTCCTTAATCAGTTTGTAGCCTTGCCGCTTTGCCTCGGCTTTTAATTCATCGAGTGTCATCTGTGCAGACAAGGCTTGGATTGCTATTTCAACGGCATCGCGAAGATCTGTAAAACAGGCTGACGGATAATTATGTTTTAAAACATCTATTGCATCTTCTCTCGTCATTTTGTCACCTCTTTTTTAACTCCCATTGATTACAAAGATATCCACGATACACTCTATCCATCCACTCCTCTTCGCTATAACTTATCGCTTTTTCCTTTTTGCATCGGTATGGATATAAATATTCCTCTCTGCATTCCGCATACTTGCAATTTCCGCAACTATTCGTCATCTCTTCGCTCCCATCGTTTGCACCATAACTCAAGGACATCATGCCGCCTTCTTTCATTCCATTCGCAAGTCCGTAAGGGCTCTATCTGATACTTGCAGTTGCGGCATCCGTTGTAGCCTTTAGGCTCGTATCGTTTCCACGGATTGTTTTTCATCGCTCTTCCCCTTCCTCATCGTACTGGACGAATTCCTTACACCATCCGTTTGCTTCGATGATGACCCTGTCAATCTTTTCCAAGATTTCGTCGTTCGGCACTTTAATATAAAGTGTGCCGTCTTCATATCTCATCGGTTCTCCTTTCTCCGTATGAACAGAACGACCTGTACATCGTGCCTTGCCCATTCCACCAGCAACACGTTCCGTCCCTATCATTCCAATTATTCCATTTATCTTCCAGGAAGTAGCAACAGTCCACACATCTTACGACAGGCACGGCATCGATGGCTTGTGCTTCTTCCTCATCGTCGAGCGGCCATCCGTTAGCATCAGTCAGTCTCATCGCTTCTCCTTTTTCCGTGAGAGCAGAAGTCGTCCTTGCCAAACGCTCCGCCCATTCCTAATAGGCAACACCACCGCTCGGGATAAGCGTCAGCGCTTTCTTTTGGATCCGGAAACGGATAATCGTAATAACGGCAATCCTTGCACCGCACCAGTTCCCCAATAACCTCCTGCTTTGTAGCGGATGGGTAACTCGTTTCGCGGACGATGTACTCGATTATGTTTTCGTTCATCGCTTTTCTCCGTATGAGCAGAAATCTCCCGGCTTGATGTTTACGCCGTAACCGTCGAATAGATCGCAAGTGAACGCCGGCATCGCTCCGAACTCGGTATCGACATAATCGTCTACACAATGTACGCAATCATCGCACCGCACTATTTCCGCTGCGGTCTCACGGATATACCCGACAAATATCTCATCATGATCCGGGCTATCATCGTATATCGGCACTATGTACTCTTTCATCGCTTCTCCTCTCCCAGTATGAACAGTAGTCATCGCTCATCACTACATCGTCGCTGAGGGCGCAAACTATATCTCTGCCTCGTTCGTAATGGTGTCGGCATTTATCGCACCGCACGACAGGGACGGCATCTACAATAATCTGCTCATCTATTAGTTCAATAATTAAGGACTTGTCATAAGCGTCAGAAAAACCGTTATAACAATTCGGCAAGGCCAACACATCTTTCCTAAGCGCATCTGCATCAATCAGTTTCATTGGTTCGCCTTTCTCCGTAGATTTCCCGGAAAAGCTGCAAAAGATCGTTAGTATTATACCGATGCAAGCCCCTTGCTTCTGTCGTTCTCCCGTCTATGTTCGCGTAGCAAGAGAGGCTTATGATGTCTACCCTCAACGGGCATTCCCGGCACTTCACGAAGCCGTTTCCATCCCTTTCGGAAAACGCTTCGCAGATCAGTTTCTCAACCTTCGTCAACTTCATTGGTCTACTCCTTCCGGGAAATGCTTCTTGGTTACCGCTATCGGGAATTCCTCGATTTCCGATGCCCAAATCGCAGTTCCCTTACCGTTGCACCTCTCCCAGCAATAAGGAAAGCCGCCTATACCGTCGAACAAACTTCCAAGTGTTGCCGGTCGTTCGTACTGTGCGCTGATCCGCCGGAGCAGCCAAAACCAAAACGGTGTACAGATACTGTTTCCAAGGGCGCGATATCGCGCCGAATCGCTTGTCTGTTTCGCCTTGCCGTTGGTGTCCGTCCATTCGCCGATGTCCGTCCATCCGTCCGGGAATCCTTGCAGCCGCTCACATTCGATTGGTGTTAATCTTCTTACTTTTGCGCTCATTTCTCCACCTTCATTCGTAGGGATTAGCATATCGTTGTACGCGTCCTGGCCGTTGTACGACCCCGGATGCGCTCCAGGGTTTAACGTCCCGGCGACTTGTTGTATTACCAATTCGTCGATCTCCTCAATTACGCAATGGATTTTATGTGGGTCTGCTCTACATCCGGTCAGCGACATCGCCACCACCCCTGTCAAATTGTGATTGTAAAGGTCCGCGCCTATCGGTTCCTTCATCGCTAATCTCCAAGACCATTACCCCACCCTGATTACAGGCGGGGTTTCCGCCGTTCAAATCAAGTGTTCTGCTAGTTTCCGCTTGGTAGATCCCGCTATGTGGATTCTTCGATTTCATCGCATTGCTTTCGTATGCGCTTATCACAAAACACTTTTTCATCTTCCACCACTATTGCCGTGTAAGCTGAAGCCTCTTTGATTGTTGAAGGTTGATAAGGCCCCTGTTCTTTCATCTTGGATCAGCATCCCTTTTCCACCACCCTCACATCCGGCTCGTTCCTGAAAGCTTATTGCGTGTACATCGAGCGCGTTCAGCGTATAGCTTACTTCGTCGTCCCATCCCTTGCCGTTAGCTTGCTTGGATGTCACGCCCCCCCCTTGGATGCAGAATGTGTGGCTTGGTTCATCAGAGCATTCTTCAGCACTTCCGGCAGTTCCTTGCCGCGTTTCTCTGCCCTGTTCAGGATCCCCTGACAGGCTCTTTCGCTCAAATAGTATTTCGGGGGCGCTTCGTCCACCAAAATCTGCGACAAGCGCGAGTCTTCTACGCCGCTGGGGAGTGCCGGGAACGAGGACTCTTCCGTCAGAGTAGACGGTTTTTCCCCAAAACTGCGCGTCGTGTACGCGCCACGCCACACTCCATCCGTTTCCGACGAGGCTTCCCGCCAAAGGCCATCTGCCGTCAGGCATAGGAACATCGGTAGCCGTTGGCTCCGCGATGCGGACGATCTCGGTGAGGACGGCCTGAAAATCTTTGCCGCCGTTGGAAGAGAAGGCTCCGGGGACGTTCTCCCAAACCATATATCTTGGTCGAATAAAGATTCCTGTCCTTCCAGTTGCTCTATCATGTTCTCTCATCTCCTTTACGACCCGTACTTGATCCATAAATAAGCCACTTCGTTCGCCGTCCAATCCGGCGCGTTTCCCGGCTACGGACAGGTCCTGGCATGGGCTTCCACCGGTGATTACATCCACCACGGGGATCTCCGCTCCGTTCAGCTTCGTGATGTCACCCAAGTGCTTCATTGGCCTTCTCCTCATGCCGCTTCTTCGCTTCGGCAAACCGCTTGATGTTCTGCCTAATCTTCCGCGCTTCTTCGCGCTGGTGCTGCCGCTTGGCTTTTCTTCCGGGGTTCTTCTTCATTCTGCTTCTACCTCTTCTTTCTTCCCGCACTTCTCGCAGAGCAAGAGTTCGATTTTAGACTCGGCTTCTTTTAGCTTCTGCTCCAGTTCTCGGATTTTAGATTCGCGGTCATACTTGTTCGCTTCGGCTTCCTTTGCCCTTGCATTCGCCTCTGTCGTGAGCAGCCGCCTGTATTCGTTCAGCGTGATCGTGACCATCAGTTCATTCGGGATCTGATAGTTGTCGACGCTATCGTTGTAACGCTCCACCTCTTTTGTGAAGGCCCAATCGGTTTTAATAATCTCTTCGTTCACGCCAGTTTCTCCTCGATTGCTTCCTGGATAATCTTCTTGAGCATCGTTTCGGTCGGTTCTTCCCGAAGGACAAACCTCACCGTCCGCGCTATAGCATCACGCCATGCGTAACTGTCTAAAGCAGTTTTAAGCGCGTTCACGATGGAATCGGTGTCGACCATCACAATTTCGGTTTTCGCCGCTTCTGATGCCTGTTTTGGCTCTTCTGCTGGCTTTTGTGGCTCTTTGTACTCATACTCTTCGTACTTGATGCCGTACCATTTCTGCAAATGGTTCACAACAAATTTCGGGATGCCTGTTGTATGCGAGATATAGTGATAGATATAAGTCTTTGTGTGTCCTAATTCTTCGGCCAGTTTTACCGCGTCCGTCCCCTTCTCTTTCAGAATCGCATAGAACCGCTTCTTGTCTACCGGCAGCGTTTTCGCCTTGTCGTACCCGCCCATTTCATTTCTCCTTTCTCTTGATTCTCACCTAAAACGGGATGTCTGCATCCAACGTCTGGAAGCCGAATGGTTCTTCGTCAATCTCGACCGGCTTTTTCGGCTGCGGCTTCTGATCGCGGTCGGGCCATTCGATAAACTGGACCTGGTCGGCGATTACCACGAAGGCCTTGCGCGTCTGTCCGTCCTTGCCTTTGAAAGAGTCGATTTGTGCGCGGCCCCGGACGGCAAGCATCTTTCCTTTTGCCGCATATCGTTCGCAGCTTTCTGCCGTCTTCCCAAAAGCGGTCACATCGAAAAAGTCGGCTTCCTTCTCGCCGTCCTTGCTTTTACGATCCCTGTCGACCGCCAGCGAGAATTTCGCAATCGCCATCTGCGACGGCGTATAAGTGATGGTAGGTGTGCCGGTCGGGCGACCGATCAGAATAATAGAGTTCATTGTTTCCCCCTTCCGCGAATCGCGTTCAGATTCGCTTTGTACTGGTCTTGTGAAATCCTTCTGCCGTATTCCTCGCGCGTGTGCGCGTTTGTTATCACGTTAGTGATAACAGCTTTTTCTTTTTCTTTATCTTTTACTTTTTCTTTTTCTTTAGGGGTTAGCGTGGGGTTTTCTTGGGGTTTTGCAGGGGTTTCTTCGGGGTTTTCTTTCCTCGGTCTACCGCCCATCTTCCCATATTCGCCGCCCTTTTTCCCGTTCTCATACCGCTTGTTGTTAGCATCTATCTGCGGCTTGGCAAAAGCGAGAGCCATTCCAGCCGGTCCTGTCAGGTTATCGCTCTCGCCATCGAGTGCGTAGCGGATGATCGCATCGACCGCCGCCCATCGTTCGCCTGGTCTTTTCAGTTGGCAGATAGCGTCGTAGAAGCTGCGGTAGAAGACGAAACCTTCTCGTTTAGATCCTTCCATGCTTTCTTCATCTCCTCTATCTCTTGGGGCCGCATCGTCGGAATGCCCAACTCGTTACACTCGCCGATTATCAGGTCCAGGAACGCGCTCATTTCCTTTTGCGTGTAAGCGGACGAGCCATGCCAGCACTTCACGTTGTGGTAGCCGGTCGTATTTCGGCATTCGCCCATGTCTTCCGTCATCCACGCCGTGCCGTTCATCGACCACCGGCGGCACCATGCTTCGATTGCATCTTCCCGGATCGGAACGATGGTATAGAATCCTGTGTCCGCTACGATGTTCCTATACGCTTCTTTTGGGGGTATACGCATCTTTTCCGCGAGTTTCGATATAAGTACCCACGCATAGGCATTCGCGTCTAATGACCGCCTTTTTGTGGCTCTGCGGACGATCACATCGTATTCCTTGTCGGCGTTGTATGGTTCGTCAACCCATTGCTTGACCACCTCGCCGCGCCGGTCATTCGGGATATGGATTTCCAGTATCGTTTCTTTGAAAAGCGGCACGATGGTGCATGGGCTTGTCAGTTTGGTCTTTATCTCCATTCCTTCTCCTCAAGATAGTTCTTCCCGTACCGCCACATCCAATCTTCGTGACCATACTCTGCTTCATAAAGCCTTTGGGCAGCTTCCTTAAGCCACAGATACCGCTTTGGGTTTGCGTGGATCTTGTCGTGGCATTCCGGGCAGACGTTGATCCAAAGGCCGTCCATCTTTGAGAGCCGCCGGTTACAGATCCCTTGCATGATTTCGTGCCGTGCCGTGTCTGCATGACGGAAGCAGATGAAGCACTCACCCGCTTCCGTCGTGAACCGGCTCGGATTATAGCCGTTCTTATCCATCGATACTCACCGAATCGATATAATCCATCGCCCGTTTGTACTCGCTGACCTTCATTTTCCCGCTCTTCCAGCCCACATGGGCAAGGACGTTCAGCGGCTCCAAGCCATGCTTCTGACAGGCTTCCTGGAAGACGCGCCGCTCAAGATCGCTTGCTTCTATGTCGCCCGTGTCGAGCG